>TBL_comb47_HYPODRAFT_10000790_pt1 | contig 41777 bp, 36 predicted proteins | sample TroBogypolimnion_40_FD_10682 | JGI IMG/M metagenome (IMG submission 10682)
GCAGATCAAGGCAGACAATAGTGCGAAAGAAAAGGAACTATTGGCAATCAAAGAAAATATGGAATTGAAGTTAAATGAACGAGCAGATTCTTTTGAAAAAACAATTGAGCAGATCAAGGCAGACAATTCTAGTAAGGGAGAATTGCTGCAGTCATTGTCTAGGATGCAAACAGATACAGACAGTAAAATAATATTATTCAAGAATAATATTGAAGAACTAAAAATTGCTGATACGACGAAGGGATCGGATATATCAGAAATGAAAGAGGAATTAGAGAATCAGCTTCAAACTATAACAAATTTATTTAAAAAAGACATTCAGCAATTGCAGGAGACAGCGACTGCAAACGAAAAAGAACTTTTGCATTTGAGGGAAAATGATGCCTTAAATGAGGAAGAATTGCAAAAAATAAAAGGAGATCTCTATTTAAAACTAGAGGAAGAATTAAAGAGCCTAGCTACTTTATCTGAAAATCATATTCAAAATAGCGCTAAAAAACAAGAATTAGCATTATTGAAAGTGAGTGTTGAGAAAAAAGTCGAGGAAAGATTAAAAGACCTCTCTTTGTCTTTTGGCTTAGATATCGAACAGATAAGGAAAATCAATGCCGTGAAAGAAATTGAATTGGCAAAATTGAAAGAAAGATTGAGCAATATGGCTGAATTGTTGAAGAAAATGCCAAGCCATTCCGACATAAGAGACAGTAGTAGCGCAATGGAAAAAGGATTATCGGTGACAAGAGAAGAGATGTTCTCTAATTTGAAAGAAAAGCTGAAAGAAGTTTCCACATTATTTAGTTCGGATATTCAGCAAATGAAAAAGATCAGTGTCGCAAAAGAAATTGAATTGGCAAAACTTAAAAACAGATTGGGCGATATGGTAGTGTTGTTGAACAAGGTGTCCCAACAACCTAAACCCGATATTAGCAAAAATAAAAAAGAGAAAGAATTATTAAAAATAAAAGAAGAAATACAGGCAAAGTTAGAAGAAAAAATCATCTTGCTTAAAAAAGATTTGAAAACACCCGAAAAAAGGGAAGATCTTGGAAAAGAATTGTCCAAACTCGAAGTAAAATTAGAAAAGAAAATAAAAGATGGGTTGAAGTCGGATGTAGCACTTTTGGGCAAAGAAATAAATAAATTTAAGAATGCCGACAGTGACAAGCAGAAAAGACTGTCCAGTTTGGAAAAAAGGATCGAAGAAAAAACCGAAGGAAACACGGAAGAAAAAATAAACGACATTTTGAAGAACCTTGATAGTAAACTTAAGGGCAATACGATGCTGCTCGAAGGAAAACTTTCTGAATTGAAAAAAACTGGCATCGCGGGTAAAGAAAAAATTTCCAAATTGGAAGACAGTATCAAGAAAATCAACGAATATAATCAAAAACTTGATTTAGAAGAACAAGAATTGAAAAAACAGATTATGAGAATTAATAATTCCTTAAGAGCTTTCTATTCAAATGCGATGTTATCAACGGATAAATCTCCTCGAGGGCGTAAATAACTTTTTCGATAAAATAATCAGGTAACGGGTTCTAGGTCCTTCAATATGCCCCCTAGAAGCCCCAGAATCCTCTATAAGCATAGACATGCGCGTTTCCCTTAATTGTGTGTGACTAAGACAAGGTGATGACGTTTATTCAAAATGGAATTCTAGATTCTTTTCTTTTACTTTTGCTTTCAGTAGTGGATATTTTGAAAGTTCAGGGTCTATTGATATTAGGCGGACTGCTTCTGTGCGTGCAGCTTCTACCATTTTTATATTTTTTATTGCTTCCATCCCGAGGTCAGTGATGCCCCATTGTTTCGTTCCGCCGAGTTCTCCAGCGCCTCGAAGAGAGAGGTCGAGTTCAGCAAGTTCAAAACCATTTTTGGCAGTTTTTAATGCCTTCAATCTTTGTATTGTTTTATCGGTTTTAGCGTCAGCAAACACATAGCAATATGCTTGGTGGTTGCTTCTGATCACTCGTCCACGGAGCTGGTGCAACTGAGCAAGGCCGAATCTTTCTGCGCCTTCGATTATTATTATTGTCGCGTTGGGAACATTTACCCCGACTTCGACGACTGATGTAGCACAAAGAATATTTATTGCACCTCTCGTAAAGAGAGCCATTACTTCTTCTTTTTTTTGTTTGCTCATTTTTGAATGCAGCACTCCAATTTCATATTCTCGGAAGACTTCTTTTTTTAAACGTTTTGCTTCTGCTACTGCAGACTTTGCCTGCACCGCCATTTCTTTTGCAGGATCAGGTTCATCTATGCGCGGGCAAATGACGTAGAGCTGTCGGCCTTCGCTTAATTCCGCACGGATTTTTTCATAGGTAGCATCTCTCTTGTCCGGTGTAATTATTTCGGTAATTATTTGTTTTCGCCCCAGTGGCATTTCATTTAGTAGCGACAAATCTAAGTCTCCGTATATCGTGAGCGCCAGGGTGCGGGGGATGGGAGTAGCCGTCATAGAAAGTAAGTGAGGAGCGATCTTGTCTTTTCTGACGAGTTTTTTTCTTTGTGCTGTGCCGAATCTATGTTGTTCATCTATTACGACAAAGGCGAGGTTTTTAAATTTAACTGTTTTTTGTATTAGTGCATGAGTGCCTATCAATATAGGAATCTCTCCACCAGCAACCCATTTTAAAAGCTGTGCGCGAGATATGTCAGTCCATCCTGCCATATTTACTTTCGATGGAAATTTTCTACAACCTGAACCCGTGATAAGCCCTATGTTTATTGGCAGATGTTTAAAATATTGAATGAAAGATTCAAAGTGTTGTGCTGCAAGTATCTCCGTAGGGGCCATATAGGCTACCTGAAGATTGCCAAAATTTTGATTGGCTGGCCTTTGTTTGACTGTGGCATATGCAGCTGTAGCTGCAACTGCCGTTTTCCCTGAGCCGACGTCTCCTTCCAAGAGTCTAGACATGGGGAAATGTTTTTCCATGTCAGAGAGCATGGTATCAATCGATTTTTTCTGGGAGCTCGTAGGGGTAAAAGGAAAACGTTTCAAGAATTCATCGATATCTTTTTTAAAAGGTGTGATTTGAAAAGATTTATTTTTTCTATATTCAAGTTTGTCGTGTTGACGTTCGAGTTGAATACAAAAGACTTCTTCAAAGGCAAATCTTTTTCTGGCTGCCTCAGCATCGCGAGCATTTTTTGGTTTATGAATCCAAATAAGGGCAGTTTTTAATGTCGGTAAATTATATTTTTTCAAAATATCTTCTGGAATATAGTCTTCAAAGTTATCCAAGGTTTTTTCTCTAAGAATTTTTTCAATTGCATGGTAAAACCATTTAGAAGTGATACCTCTTGTTTCATGATATATCGGATAAGAAAAGCCAGAATTATCTACTCCGGATTTATTGAAAAGAGTTTCGTGCGCGTCTATCGGCATATCAGCAGTTTTCTCAAATTCTGGATTGGCTAAATATACTCCATATTTACTGGCGGTAACTTTCCCGGTGAGTTTAATGTTTTCACCTTCATGAAGCATCTTTGCCAGATATGCTTGATTGAACCAAGTTATCTTTATCTTTCCTGAAAGGTCTTCTATCTGACCCTCAGCCATGGGAATTTTTGAACGATAACCTTTTTTAGTTTTTAAGTTTGAAACTTTTCCATAGACTGTAGCTACCTCTCCGGGGATTAATTCGGATATTTGTTTTACTTGGCTTATATCACTATAGCGGACAGGGAAATGGTAAAGAAGGTCATAAACAGAAAAAAGGCTAAGTTTCCTTAAAGCCCTTTTTTGGTTTTCGTCCAATCTAAATTGTATTTCAAGCTTATCGCTAAGTTGCATCTATTGTCCGATCAATTCTTTAACCTTTTTGGAAATCTCATCTAGTGTAAAATTTGATTTGATCATGAATTCGCTAGCTCCAAGCTTTGTAGCGCGGGAAACGTCTTTTTCTTCGGAAAGATTTGAAAAGACAATAACTGGAACAGCTTGCAAGTTTTTATTTTGTCTAACTTTTTCTAATATCATAAAACCATCTACGTCTGGGAGTAATAAGTCGAGTAGAATTAGATCGATCTTATTGCCCTCCATTGCCTTAAAAGCTTCAACGCTATTTGATGCGGTTAATACATTGTAGCCTTCTTTTTTGAGCTTGGTTGCCTCAAGTCCTTGTAAAAAATTATCATCTTCAATTATTAATACTGTTTTTGCCATATGACTATTATACTATGAGCTAAAATTAGCGCAACCTAACTTAAGAAACTTTATAAACAGGTACCGTAAAGAAGAATGTCGTGCCTTCTCCTTCATTACTATCAAACCATATTTTACCGCCATGATCTTCAACGATTTTTTTAGTAGTGAAAAGTCCTATGCCTGAACCCAGGGCTTCTTTTTTTTGGGCAGTAGTGTCACGATAGAATTTCTCAAAAATACTTTTCTTGCCTTCTTCTGAAATTCCTATTCCCATATCTTTAACAGATACCTCGATAAAACCATTTTTTTCTCTTAGTGCTATAAAAACTTTTCCGTATTGATTACTGTATTTGATAGCATTCTCTAGGAGGTTCTGTAACACGATACGGAGTTTTTCTTTGTCTGCTTTAACTCCTGGTAATTGAAGTTCTGGTTTTAAAAATATCATTTCTATTTTATGTGCGAGGGCTTCACCAGAAAAATCGAAAATAGAACTATCGATAAGTTCGATAAGATTAACTTCTGTGAAATTATATGCTTTCTCTATGACATCTTCGGCTTTGTTTGCAAGAAGCAACTCCGAGACTACAGAAATAGCACGATCATTGTCTTCGTATGCTTTTTTCATTAAATTTTCTTGTTCAGCTGTAAGCTTGCCTAAATCTCCGTCGATGAACATTTTTATAATCCATTTGATAGCTGAAAGGGAAGTGCGTATTTGATGTGCGCTCAAAGAAACGATATCAGCTCTAACAGACTGTAACTTTGTTAATTTATCTACCTTTTCTTGTAGTTCTTTTTCCATATGGATATTATAGCAAATTTTTGGCGGAGGCGGTGAGATTCGAACTCACGATCCCGATTAAGGGATGACGGTTTAGTAAACCGTTGATTTAAACCACTCATCCACGCCTCCTTGCTCTATTTATATTTCATATCCACGCCTCCAAACGAGCGTAAAATAAATATAACATATACTAGATAAATGTAAAAAATATGCTAAAGTAGCTAATGTAATTAAGGAGACGTGTCAGAGTGGTCTAACGTACCTCTTTGCTAAAGAGGCAGGGGCTTCAAACCCCCTCGCGAGTTCGAATCTCGCCGTCTCCGCATTGTAATTTTTTCTCTTTTGCAACGGCATGTTTATTGGTGTAAAATTTATTAGATATTAACTTAATTTTTATAATAAAAATATGACAAAGAAAGGAATTTGGGCAGTAGTAGTTTTGATAGTTATCGTGGTAGTGATTATAGGTTTTTGTCTTTACGGAAAACCAGCACAAGAACCTGTCGCGCCAGTAGATACGACAGTTGTTAATAACGTTACTTATTATTGCCAAGAGGGAATACTAAAAGCAGCTTACGGAAAAAATAATGTCGCAGTAACTTTCCCAGATGGAACAGCCTCGACTTTACCTCAGAGTATATCTGCAGACGGTGGACGCTATGAATCAGGAGCAACTGTTTTCTGGAGTAAAGGAGACAATGCCTTTGTAACAGTAAACGACAAAAACACTTATACAAATTGTGTAACGGGTTCTATCACTGATGCTGGAGATGGACTCCAGACTTACACAGATCCATCAAAGCTTTTCAGTTTTACTTATCCTAGTCAATTTAATCTCTCAGGAGGAGATGGTAGTTATACAAATAACTGGCAGGGGAATACGCAAACTCTCGGGATGCTTTTGGCTTTCGTAAATATTCCAAAATCATTTATGCCAAATACAAATTTTGGTGATTCTAGGTTTATTGTAGGCACGAGTTCAGACCCGGACGCAGTGAAGAATTGTTTAAAAGCAGAAAATGGTAGCGTTGTAAAAAATAAAAAAGTAATGATTGGCGGTACCGCATTTACCGAAATCACTTTGAGCGATGCAGGGGCAGGAAACTATTATAATACGACAAGTTATAGAACTGTTCGCGATAACCAATGTTATGCAGTCGAATACACTATCCACTCAATGAACATAGGCAATTATTCTCCTGATCAAGGGATCAAAGCATTTGATCAAGCAAAAATAAAATCAATTCTTGAAACGATCGTACAAAGCTTTAAATTTAATTAAATCTCTTTTAAAAAATCGTGGATTTCGGATTTTGAATCCTTTCCTTCGACAATGATTCTCTCGAGCATGCAAAGCATCGGAAGTTTTTTGTACTTCTTCCCAATCATTTTGATAAGTGGGGGAAGAGAAACGAGACCTTCGCTTTTTAAATAGGTTTTACCCATTGTAGAAATATCGGTACCAACTTTTCTATTTTGTGAATGTTCACTTGAAAGAGTTGCAACAAAATCCCCAAGTCCTGAAGTTCCCAATATGATTTTTTTATCTAGCCAAAGCATCTTCATGATTTGTTCCATTTCTTTTATGCCTCGAGCTGAAAAATATCCTTTTACATTATTGTCTTCGAGTGAGCTGTCTATAATGCTGATAGCTAGAGTGTAAACATTTTTCAAAACACCAGAGAGTGCTATAGAATGAACCTTCCTTGAATATTCTAGTTTTAATTTTGTTTCTTTGAATAGTAGAGATATTTTTTCAAAAACTTCTTTGTTTTTAGAGGCGAGTACTCCAAAGCTCATTTTGTCTTTCAATATTTCTTTTGCGAACATTGGCCCAGAGAGCAGCGCGTATTTATTATTTTTTGCATACTTCTCGATCATTTGATCCACGCTTTCGCTTGAATTTGCATTTAAACCTTTTGATATAGAAATGAGGATAGTTTCTGAAGTAATGCATTTAGATACTTCGATAAGAGTCTCCGTGAGGAACCAAGACGGGATACATAGAAAAACAAAATCAGCTCCGACTAGGCATTCTTTTAAAGTCTTATGGCTTTCATTCTTGGATTCATCTTTGTCGTAGATTTCAATATTGTATTTTTGTCCACTTTTATTTAATAAGAAAACGAGGGCTTGTCCTATCTGCCCATTGCCCACCATAGTGATTTTTTTTATATCCATATTATAAAATTATAGCTTTATTAAATTAATTATCAATGCGCTATGGTAAAAGCTATTATTTTTTTGGCACCAGCGGCACGAAGGGTTTTCTTTGCCTCTGAGAGGGTTGCCCCTGTCGTCGTCACATCATCTATCAAAATAATATTTCTGCCCACGATAAATTTAGGATTTTTTACAGCAAAAGTCCCGACTATGTTTTGTATTCTTTTTCTTCGGTCTTCTATTTTAGCTTGGTGCTCACTATCTTTTGGTTTTATTAAAATATTTTTTCTTAATGTAAAATTAGCATTTTTATCTATTTTTACTAATTCATTACACAAAAGAGTTGCTTGATTAAAGCCTCGTTCCGACTCTCTTTTTCTTGCTAGGGGAATGGGAATCAGTATTGGTTTTTGAAAATTATTAAAACGAGCCAAATCAGAGAGTTCTTCTATGATTCTCCCATACATTATTTCTGCAAAAATTTTAGTAAATCTTTTTTTACCCTTATACTTTAAAAGCCAAATAGCTTTTTTGATAGGTGGATGACGATAGTCGTATAAAGGAAATATCCATTCGGCGCTTTCACGTTCTGCTTCGGGGCACCCTGAAATGCATTCCAGACACAATTCTTGGCCACTTTTACCACAAACTATGCAATTCACAGGAAAAACGATGTTTAATATAGTGTTTAAAAAGCTCATATATGCTATACTTAATGGGTATTCTATCATAATCAAAATGAATAATCCGTTTAAAAACATATTTTCAAATATAAAAGTGTTTGAAAGTGCTTCGGGTGAGAGTGCTGTAGGCATAGACATTGGCTCGTCTTCAATAAAAGTTGTTGAAATAAAGAAAAAAAGGGGAAAAGCAGTACTTGAAACTTATGGGATGATTTCCCTTGGGCCTTACGCAGATCTAGATGTGGGGAAAATCACCAACCTTCCAGCTGATAAAATTGCCGAGGCTACAAAAGAGGTGCTAAAACAATCAGGTGTCACTTCAGCTCCTGCTGCAGTTTCGTTGCCAATGCAATCAAGTCTGGTTTTCTCAATTGAGCTCCCGCAACAAATTAAAGAAAGTGAATTAGCTACAATCATTCCTACCGAAGCTCGCAAATATATCCCTGTGCCTATTACAGAAGTTTCTCTTGATTGGTTTATTATTCCCAAAAAGCAATCTTCTTTTGAAGAGGAAAATAATCCAGATTTACCAAAGTTATTACCACAGAAAACTGAAGTGTTGGTTGTTGCTATTCAAAATGACGCTATCTCTAAATATAAAACTGTCGTAAATCAATCTGGACTAAATGCAGGGTTTTTTGAGGTTGAGATTTTTTCTTCGATAAGGTCTAACCTAGAACACGAATTGTCCTTGGTACTTATAATAGATTTTGGTGCATCACGTACAAAGCTTTCTTTGGTAGAGTTTGGCATAGTAAAAAGTTTTCACACGATTCCTCGTGGTGGGGCTGATATAACAGAATCTATTTCTAAGTCTTTAAACATTCCATTTAGTAAAGCAGAAGAAAAAAAGAAAGAATTTGGTCTTTATGGAGACCCTGGGGAAAAAAGTCTTGCTGATATTATAAAAGTTCATATCGATTATATCTTTTCGGAAACAAATAATGTATTATTAGGGTATGAGAAGAAATATAATCAGACTGTCAGCAAGGTTATTTTAACTGGAGGGGGATCGATGATAAAAGGACTAAAAGAAGTTGCATCAAATAATTTTAAAGCAGAAATAGAAGTGGGTAAACCTTTTTCAAAGGTAGGCTACCCAGAGTTTTTAGAGAAAGTACTTGAAGCAATAGGCCCAGAGTTTGCAGTTGCAGTAGGTCTTGCTTTAAGGAAATTGCAATAAGTGATATAATATCATAAGAAAATGGATCAAAATTTTCAAACATCTTTTATCCCCAAAAAGCCTATAGTTGAAGACAGGACGACAACCTCTTCATCGTTTTCTATGGGTCTATTTACTATTGTTTCTTTATTTATTTTTTTTACAATGGTTGTAGGAACTGGTGGTTTGTATTTTTATAAAGTAACTCAGCAAAATAAGTTAGATGGAATGCAAAACCAATTAAGTTTGGCAAAAACTCGTTTTGAACCTACTGATATAGCAAAACTCAAAATCTTAGACAAACGTTTAAATGCAGCAACGGAAGTTTTGTCAAACCATGTTGCAATTTCGCCGATTTTTAAAACACTTGGAGATCTCACAATGAAAGCAGTTCGTTACACTAAATTCACATACTCTATTGCTGGAGGAAAAGTGCAAGTAAAAATGACTGGACAGGCAATAGGATATAGGTCTGTTGCGCTTCAAGCAGATATTTTTTCTCAAAGCAAATATTTTCAAGAACCAGTATTTTCTAATCTTTCATTAGATGACAAAGGAAACGTTCTTTTTGATTTAGCTTTCAATGTTGATCCTACATTTATTGATTATACACAAATGATAAAAACAGAAAGTGCTAGCGTAGGAGATGTTACAGGAGCTACTACTAATAATGTACCAAACTAATCATGTTTAAAAACATTTTACCAGTCATTTTAATAGGGCTATCAGTAACAGGGTTTTTTATGTTTACTAGTCCGTTGTATAAGCAATTGACTGATATGGCAATAGAGATTTCATCTTATAATGATGCACTCAATAATGCTCAAGCTATAGATAACCAAAGGGATGTGTTAACTAAAAAATATAATGCTATTGATTCTAGTAATTTAGACAAACTTCAAAAACTTTTGCCAGATAGTGTTAATAATATTCGCTTGATTTTGGAAATAGAAGAGCTCGCCCGACCCTATGGAATGGTTTTGAAAGATATAAAATACGCGGTTACAACTGATGCTTCAAAAACACCAACCCAAGGTGGTACGCCAACGAGTGCTACAGCAAAAGATTATGGTGATTGGGATTTAGAGTTTTCTACACAGGGAATATATGCTAATTTTCTTTCTTTTGTAAAAGATTTGGAGAGCAATTTAAGAATCGTTGATTTAGTAAATGTTGATTTTTCTTCTGATAACGGCACAGGGGTAAATCCTGGAACCCAAGAGGCGTATAAATATAGTGTTAAAATTAAAACTTATTGGTTAAAACCTTAAAATGTCTTCAAAAATAAAAACAATAATAATAAGCGTAGTGATAATAGCAGTTATTATATTGGCATATTTTTTATTTTTTCAGAAAGCTCCAGATAAAGGGAATTTAACTTCTACGGGTGAATCAACACCAACACCAGCATCACAAAGTACAGGTGCTACTGTTACTAATGCACCAGTAGATCCTGATTTTCTTGCTATGCTTCTAAGTGTAAAAAGTCTTACATTAAATGATTCAATATTTTCTAGCCAGGCTTTTGCTAGCTTGCGCGATTCGAGCATAATCCTTACTCCAGACAATACAACTGAGGGAAGAGTAAATCCATTTGCTCCGATTGGATCTGATACGACTTCAATACCAGTGAGTCCCGACCTGTCTTCAGTGGGCTTATCTTCTCAAACAAATGGAACTGTGAATAATACAACAAGTAATCAGACCGGGACGCCAAAGACACCGAAGAAGAATTAATTCAATATGAGTCTTTTAGAAGAATTAGCTAAAAATGGCTTAATCAAAGAAAGCCAAATAGATGAAATAAGAAATCGTGCGACAGAGCGCCATGGTGGTGATATTGACGATACTCTCGCGGAATTAAATATTCCTGAAGATAAAATTCTTGATGTAAAAGGAACTTATTTTTCTATTCCTGTAAAAAAAATCGGTTCGAAAAACTTATCTTTTGATGCCCTAAAATATATTTCTGAAGATTCTGCGGCACATTATCATTTTGCTCCAATAAGTTTAAATGAAGGAGTGCTCGAAGTTGGCGTGATTGATCCTGGAAATGCGGAGGGGATAGATGCACTACAATTCATTTCTTCGAAAGTGGGTATCCCTTTTAAAATATTTCTTATTTCAAAAACTGATTATAAAAGAATAATAGACAGCTATAAAGGAATAACATCTCAAGTTGAAGAAGCTATTGATCAGTATGATAAAACTGATTCAGAAGAAATTTCAAAACAAGCTGAATCTTTAAATAAGGATTTAAAGAATACAAAACCAGGGGATGAAGTAAAAATAGTTGAGGATGCACCTATTATTAAGATAGTTGCCGTAATATTGCGAAATGCAATAGAAGGAAATGCTTCTGATATTCACATAGAAAATACTGGGGAAAAAGTTAAAGTTAGATATCGTGTAGACGGAACGTTGCATACTACGATTGTGTTGCCACCAAATGTTTACAGTGGAGTTATTGCTCGTATAAAAATTTTATCCAAATTAAGACTAGATGAAAAAAGAAAACCACAAGATGGATCATTTAGTGCAAATATCGATAACAGGAAAATAGATTTTCGTGTTTCGACTATGCCGTCCTACTATGGTGAAAAAGTTGTTATGCGTATTTTGGATTCCGAAAAGGGGGTTAAGCCACTTGACCAGCTTGGTCTTTCAAAAATTAATTATGATTTAGTTAAAGAGGCGATAAGTAAACCATTTGGACTTATCCTGATAACAGGACCTACTGGATCAGGAAAATCTACAACTCTGTATTCAATGATGAACGAACTCGATAAGGAAAAAAGCAACATTGTGTCTCTAGAAGATCCAGTCGAGTACCACATGCCGGATATAAATCAATCCCAAATGATGCCAGAGATTGGATATACGTTTGCATCAGGATTACGATCGATCCTCCGTCAGGACCCAGACATAATAATGGTGGGAGAAATTCGCGACAAGGAAACTGCTCAACTCGCCATTCAAGCTGCTCTGACTGGGCACCTTGTCCTCTCGACTCTTCACACAAACAATGCTACTGGAGCCATTCCTCGTCTCGTTGATATGGGCGTTGATCCATATTTAATTGCGCCTACTTTAATAATTTCTATCGCACAACGTTTGGCAAAAATGACTTATCCATCTTCAAGGAAGCTTGTACCAATGGATCCAAGTATAAAAATGCAAATCGAAAATCAACTTAAGGATCTTCCTCCAGAATTTAGAAAAGAAATTCAGATAAAGAATGAAATGTATGATACTGTGCCTTCTTCGGAATGCCCTACCGGGACTCGTGGGCGTATAGCTGTTTTTGAAATGTTTAAAGTTGATAAGGAAATGCAGGGAGTTATTCTTAAAAATCCAGTAGATTCAGAGATTTACAGAGTGGCTCGCAAAAATGGCATGCTCACAATGAAAGAAGATGCATTATTAAAGGCTGTAAATGGTGTTATTCCTTATAAAGAGGTATATAATTTTGGTACGGATGCTGAATAACCCCTTGTAGTTGTTCACAGTGGACTATTTAAAAAAGTATTTTTGTATTATAATTAATAATGTAGTAAAAATATATGGAAGGAGAAAAGAAAAAAATTTTAGTAGTTGACGATGACAGTTTTTTACTGGACATGTATGCTTTTAAGTTCAGCCAAAATAACTTTGAAGTTCATACTGCCCACAGCGGAGCGCAGGCCATTGAAAAATTGAAAGATGGGATCAACCCGGACGTCATCATGTTGGATATAATAATGCCAGAGATGGATGGTTTTGAGATGTTGGAAAAGATTAATAATGAAAAATTATCAGAAAATTCAATTAAGATTATACTTTCAAATAAAGGTCAACAAGCAGACATTGATAAGGGGAATAGTTTGGGGGCATCTGGCTATGTTGTGAAAGTAAATTCCACACCAGCAGAAGTCGTAGAAAAAGTAATAGAAATTTTAACAAGCAAGAAAAAAAGTTAGCAAAAATGACAGACTATAAAAAAGAAATTGAGGACTTAATCTTAACTGTTATCCGAGAGGGTGGTTCGGATTTGCATTTAGTCGTTGGGCGGAATCCAGCTATTCGCGTAGCAGGGGAGCTTATTTTCTTAGCTAAATACCCAATACTAACAAAGGAAGATACATTTGGTATTCTGAATCAGGTTTTAACAAAAGAGAAAGTCGAAGAATTTCTAAAAGAACAAGAGATGGATTTCTCGTATGATTTCCGCGGGGAAGCCAGATTACGAGGTAATGTTTTTTTTCAAAAAGGTACGATAGCTATTATTTTTAGATTATTACCAAAATTAAAAACATTTGAAGAACTACATTTACCACCAATCATTGCAGATTTTGCTCGAAAGAGACAAGGATTCTTTCTGGTTGTTGGCCCAGTTGGGCATGGTAAATCAACCACATTGTCTTCAATGGTTAATTTAATAAACAATGAACAAGCAAAAAGCATAATAACCATCGAAGATCCTATTGAATATGTATATCCATTAGGTAAATCAATAATAAACCAGCGTGAAGTCAGTATAGATACAAAAGATTTCCATGCTGCCCTTGAGTCTGTTTTCCGAGAGGATGCGAATGTTGTACTAATAGGAGAAATGCGTAGCCCTGAAACTATTTCTACTGCAGTAACTGCTGCTGAAACAGGACATTTGGTTCTTTCAACATTGCATACCAACAACGCTGCGCAAACCATAGACAGAATAGTTGATTCTTTCCCTGGAGATCAGCAAGCTCAAATTAGGATACAGTTAGCATCAAGTTTACTGGGTATCTTTTCCCAAAGACTCATTCCTAGGATTGCTGGTGGGCTTATCCCTGCATATGAACTTCTGATAAACAATAACGCAGTTGCAAATTTAATAAGAGGGAATAAGACTCACGAGATAGACATAGTCATAGAAACTGGCAAAGAACACGGAATGATAGACCTTAATCATTCATTACTCGAACTTGTAAGAGCCGGGGAGATTTCTATAGAAAGCGCATACCAATATTCCCTTAATCCAAAAGGTCTTGAGCGTATGATATAAAAATATGTTATTTAAATATAAGGTTGTAGATGACAAGGGAATAAACAAAGAAGGAGAGATCGATGCAGCAAATCGTGATATGGCTATAAGCGGGCTTCAGCGCCGTGGCTTTATAGTTGTTTCAATAAAAGATACTGAAAAAGGAAAAACACTTTTTAATATTTCTTTTTTTGATAAAGTTTCTCCTAAAGACGTAGTTATTCTTTCTCGTCAAATATCGACATTGTTTGATGCACAAGTTTCAGCTTTAAAAGCTTTTACTATGCTGGCAGCAAATTCAGAAAATAAACTTTTAAATAAAAAATTATTACAAGTAGCTGATGATTTACAGGCCGGTGTTTCTATTTCTGGCGCGCTAGCAAAACATCCGGATACTTTTTCCCCTTTTTATATAAATATGGTAAAAGGAGGAGAAGAAACAGGGAAATTAAATCAAACATTTGCATATCTAGCAGATTATCTAGATCGGCAATACGCCCTTACTTCAAAAACAAAAAATGCTCTCATTTATCCTGCCTTCGTTATCGTTACTTTCTTTGTTGTTATGGGACTTATGTTTGTAATTGTTATTCCGAAACTATCTGCCATTATTACTGAATCTGGTCAGGTTGTTCCAATATATACCCAGATAATCATTGCTGTATCAAACTTTTTTGTCAATTATGGATTTTTGGTTATTATTTTCTTAGTTATCTCTGGTTTATGGATTTGGAGACTTTCTACGACAGAAAAAGGCAAATTATATCTAGACAAAACACGTCTTACTATCCCTGCGGTGGGTAATCTTTATAAGAAATTATATCTTTCTAGAATTTCAGACAACTTAGATACTATGCTTACTTCGGGCATTCCCATTGTCAGGTCTATAGATATTACAGCGTCAGTTGTGGGGAGTAATATTTATAAACATATTCTCAATGAAGTCGAAGAAGCAGTTAAGGGTGGAAGTTCTCTGTCGAGTGCATTTGAAAAACATCCAATGGAAATCCCCCCTATAATGGTTCAAATGATTAAGGTTGGAGAAGAGACTGGATCTCTAGGTAATATTTTAAAAACACTAGCAGATTTCTATAAGCGTGAAGTTGACGGAGCCGTGGATACATTAGTGGGGTTGATAGAACCTGTAATGATTGTTGTTTTAGGTCTTGGAGTAGGGCTTCTTCTGGTGTCTATTTTGATGCCTATTTACAATATGACGAGCGGAATAAGTTAAGGGTGTGTGGATAACTCGTTTGTGCTTTATTTGTATGTGTTATAATAGGTATAATTAAAAATAAGTCGAAACTTCTGCAAAAGCAGATGTAATTATAAGTTATTATTAATTTTAATAAAAAATATGAAGAAAAATTTTAAAAAAGGTTTTACGTTAATTGAACTATTGGTTGTTGTTGCTATAATCGGTATTTTAGCTTCAGTTGTCTTAGCATCACTTAACTCAGCTCGAGCAAAAGGTGCTGACGCTGCTGTTAAATCAAATTTGGCAAATGCTCGTGCTCAAGCAGAATTATTCTACGATTCTAACGGTAGTAAATATATGGGTACTATTAATACTGCTGACGATGTTTGTAATACTGCAGGATCAGTAGGAAGTCCTGCAGTAAAGGGTATTTATCCAAACATTTTAGCTGCAGCAAGCGCGACTGGTGCAACAGTTGGAAACGAAGCAGCGGCAGGGGATGCTACACATGTTATTTGTAGTCCTGCAGCTGGTACGTGGGTAGTACAAGCCCCACTCAAGACTGGTGGGTATTGGTGTGTTGATAGTACTGGAGCTTCTGTTTCTGAAGGAAGTGCAATACTTGCAGGTGCTTCTAAGTGTATCTAAACGCTTAAAATTTTTTAAAAACCACTCCTTCACATACGCATTGGGGTGGTTTTTGTTTTCTGTAAATATGTTATAATTTAGAGATATAATAATCTTTTAATTATTTTTTATGTTAAACAAAAAAATGGAAAATAAGGGGTTTACGTTAATTGAACTTTTGGTTGTTGTGGCGATTATTGCTGTACTTACTGCCATTGTCTTGGTTTCTATAGATACGGCAAAGAAAAAAGGCGCTGATGCTTCAGTAAAAAGTAATTTAGATACAATACGACAAACAGCTGAACTATTCTATTCTGACAATAATTCATATTTACCGGCAGGAGGAGTTACTTATACTACTGCCACGTGTCCCTCGTACAATGTTGCTGGAACAAATATGCTCAGCACAAATAAAAGCATAGCCGCTGCCATAGCAGAAGCTGTAAACAGGGCTGGGAATGGAAGCTCTTGTTATAATTCAAGTAATACTTGGGCGGTTGCTGTTGGATTGGCCTTAGACACTAGCACTTCATGGTGTGTAGATACCAGCGGTGCTGCAAGAGCGGTTCCTTCTAGTGGGGCTATTAATATCACTACAGGACTATGTAATTGATAAAAATATGACATTAGTTTTAACAATTATTTTCTTCATTTTCGGTCTTATTGTTGGAAGTTTTTTAAACGTTGTTATTTTTAGATACAATACCAGTAAGAATCTAGGCGGGCGAAGTATGTGTATGGTTTGTCAGAAAAAATTACATTGGTACGAACTTTTTCCCATTTTTAGTTTTTTATTTTTAAAAGGTAGATGTAAAGGATGCAAAACAAAAATATCAATTCAATACCCATTAATAGAATCCGCTACGGCTCTTATTTTTTTAGGAATATTTTTTAAGTTTCAAGATCTTTTTTACGTAAACACTTTTATTTTTTCTGTAACATTTATATATTACGCAGCAATGTTTTCTATTTTGTTGGTTATTTCAATGTATGATATCAAACATAAGATTATCCCCGACGCACTTGTTCTTATTTTTGGAGTTTGCACTTTTATTGGACTGTTTTTCTTTTCTGGTTATGGTTTTAATCCACACATGCCTTCAGTCTGGGAATTTATGTCAGGGCTTGTAATTTCAGCACCGTTTGCATTATTATGGTTGGTTTCTAGTGGAAAATGGATGGGTCTCGGAGATGCGAAGCTTGCAGTGGGACTCGGTTGGTTGATCGGAATGAGTAGAATTTTTTCTAGTGTTGTATTTTCATTTTGGTCAGGAGCTATTGTGGGACTTTTATTAATGTTCCTTTCTAAGAGATATTCAATAAAGAGTGAGATACCATTTGCTCCATTTTTGGTTTTAGGAGTATTCATTGCATTTATTTTTGAAATACATCTTTTTCAAGTGTTGTTTTAATTTAAAAATGTTTAAATTTAGAAATAAAATTTTTAGTAAAATAAAAAGACCTGTCTATCAACAAGCAGGAATGACTTATGTTGAACTTATTGTAGTACTCAGTATTTTTTCTGTAATAACATCAGTTGTGATGTTTAATTTTAAGGCTTTTCAGGCGAAAACTGATATAAAAAATCTTGCCAATGACATTGCATTAAGGATAGTTCAAGCACAAAAGTATTCTGTAAATGGGAAATTGCCACCAGTAACTCCACAACAAACTGATATCATCACAAAATGGGGAGATATTAATCTTTGGAAGCCATCATATGGAGTTTATTTTGATACGGCTATCCCTAAAAAATTTATTTATTTTGTTGATATAGATAAATTGGGAAATGCTGGAACTACTGGAAATGGTCTTTATGATGGGGGATCAGAGTTATTAGAAAATATAAATATTAATAATGGGAATTATATATCAAGTATAACTGCTCAGGGTTGTGGGACTGTTAACAATTTGTCTATTGTTTTTGCCCGTCCTGATTCAGAAGCAAAATTTTTTGTAAATTTTGTTCCTTGTTTTCCCACCAATCAATATGTTGATATAGGCATCAAATCACCAGCATTAAGCACTATCCCTGTCATAAGGGTATATAGTTTTGGTAAAATAGAAATCATATAAATATGATAAAAAATATTTTAAAAACAAAAACTGGTTTTACAATTATCGAGACGATGATATCGATAGCACTTTTTACCGTTATCGTAACGATCGGAATGAACTCTTTATTAAACGCTAGTGCTGTTCATCAAAAATCTCAAGATCAAAGATCAATTATGGATAGTTTAAGTTTTATTATGGAAGATATGTCTAGAAATCTAAGAACAGGGAAAGATTTTAATTGTACTACAGCGTCTTCACCAAATGCTGGTGATCCTGCGCAGAGTTGTATGGGGGGAGCAAGAACTTTGATTTTTACTAATCAAGATGGAAGCAAATGGGCGTATCAGTTTATAAGTAATGGTACAGGTTATGATATTTATAAGTCAAAAGATGGCCTTTTGACTTCATCAATGTTAAATCCTGACAGCGGAAGCACTAGTAAAATAATATTTGATTCATCAAGTGGATTTTTTGTAACAGGGGCAGAGCCGTATGTCTCAGGAGGAATAAATCAACAGCCATTAGCTACAATAATATTAAGTGGAAAAATCGTTTATAAAAATACTGACACAAAATTTTCTCTTCAGACTACAATCTCGCAGAGAGTTTTAGATAATTAAGGATTATTTTTAATATGATAAATTATTTTAAACAAAAAAATAAAAAAAGATCAGGATTTACATTAGTTGAAACGCTTGTAGCTATTTCTGTTTTTTCAGTGTCTATTATTGCACTAATGGCTGCTCTCGGAAAAGGAATTTCAGATACTAACCAAGTGAAATATAAAATGACGGCTACGTATCTAGCAGAAGAAGGAATAGAATATATAAGAAATATGAGAGATACCTTTGTTCTTTATGATGATGTTAGTGATGCCACTGTCGGATGGGGTGATTTTGTAACTAAGCTTACTCAATGTGCAGGTGGTTGTAAATTTGATGATACACTAGCTCGTTACGACATTGATAAACTAAAAAATATGACTTTTAGTTCATGTACAGCCAATATCTGTGCTTTAGACTATGATTCAACTAGCCACAAGTATTTATATCATCAGTTGGGTACTTTGTCTGGTTTTACTCGTGTTATAACTGCTAATCCCGTAAATCCAGCAAATACAAAAGGGGAAATAAAAATTACTTCGACGGTGTCTTGGGTTAAAAATTCAGCTACTTATAGTGTTAGTTTTTCGGATAATTTATTAAAATGGAGAGGAGAATAATGAGAAAAAATATAAATAAAATTCAAAAGTATTTTAGAAACAAAAATGGTTTTGCTTTACTTTATTCCGTTGTTGTTTCAAGTATTATTTTAGCCATAGCTCTAGGTGTGTCAAATATTGCATACAAAGAAATAGTTTTTGGTACTTCCGCTAAAGATGCCAACGACGCTTTTTACGCAGCAGACACTGCGGCTGAATGTACTTTGTATTATGATAATTCTAATTTAGACACAAATTTTTTTGGAGGAGGGAGTAATCCACCTCAGTTTTATTGCGGTGGCAATCTAATTAATATATCTCCGCAACTAGTAACAACTTTTGTTGTTTCTAGACTTGGAGACCCCCTAAATCCAACAGGATGTGCCATAGTTACTGTAGATAAATCAAACCCATTAATTACAAAAACTACTTCTGTTGGATATAATAATGGTGGAGGTATATTAAATTCTTGCACTCCTAACACAACTAGCGTTCAACGTGTACTTGAGCTAAACTACTAAATATGGACAGAGCTGAAGCTGAAAAGAGAATAAAGAAGTTGCGGGATGAAATCGCACGATTACGAGAGGCGTATCACATCAAAGACGCACCAAATGTTACTGATGACGTATATGATTCTCTTAACAAAGAATTAAAGGCTATATTGCTGAAATATCCTGAATTTGATGATATAAATGCTCCAGAAAATAGAGTAGGCGGAAAACCACTTGATAAATTTGAGAAAGTTCGTCATGAAATTAAAATGTTTTCAATAGGGAATGTTTTTTCTCCAGAAGAATTTTTTGCTTGGGAAAAACGTAATTTAAAACTCTTAAATTTTACCAAAAGTCAGTCGCTTGAAAAGATAGAATATTTTTGTGAGTTAAAACTAGATGGTCTTGCAATATCACTTATTTATAAAAATGGAAAATTTGAAAGAGGTGCTACTCGAGGAGATGGAGAGGTGGGAGAAGATATAACTTCAAATTTAAAAATGATTGGGAGTATCCCGCTTAAGCTCAAAGCCCCATTCCCTGAAAGGCTAGAGGTCAGAGGTGAGGCAATAATGAAAAAAAATGTTTTAAAAAAATTAAACGAAAAAAATTTAAAATTAGGATTACCCCCATTTGCTAATTCTAGAAATGCCGCAGCTGGGTCGTTACGCCAACTTGACCCAAATCTTGCAAAAGAAAGGCACCTGGATTTTTTTGCTTACGAGATTGTGCAGATAGAAGGGGGAGATTGGAAAAAGCAAATTGAAAAACATTCAAAAAAACACGAACTCTTAAATAAGTTGGGCTTTTTAGTAGAAGATCATTCCAAGAAGTTCTCTTCTTCGAAAGAGATTCCTGATTTCATTAATGAAGTCTCAAAAATAAGAGAAAGTTTACCTTTTGGTATTGATGGTGTTGTGATAAACATAGATGACACAAAAACCTTTGAAAACCTAGGCGTAATAGGGAAGGACCCGAGAGGAATAATAGCTTACAAATATCCAGCTGAACGTGCGACGACTGTAGTAAAAGATATAAAAGTAAACGTAGGGCGTACTGGAGTTATTACCCCACTTGCTATATTTAATCCGACGTCTATTGCTGGGTCGGTTGTAGGGAAAGCCACTCTTCATAATTTTGATCAAATAGAGCGCCTTGGTTTAAAAATAGGTGATACTATCGTTATAGAAAAAGCTGGCGATGTGATTCCGAAGGTACTCGAAGTTTTGATTCGAATGCGTACAGGCAAAGAGAAAAAATTTAAAGTACCGGAAAAATGTCCAGTGTGTGGTGGAAAAGTAGAAAAAAAAGACGGAGTTGCATATTATTGCATTAACCAAAAGTGTCCAGCCAAAAATGAAAGAGCCCTTGAACATTTTATTTCGGCTTTTGAAATTTATGAATTGGGTCCAAAGATTTTAAGACGCTTTAAGGACGAAGGGCTAATTACAGATGCTGCAGATATTTTCACACTAGAAAAAGAAGATATCGAAGTATTGCCACGTTTTGGAGAAAAGTCCGCAGAAAACATAATAAAAGAAATAAAATTGAAAAAGAAAATACCACTTTCAAAGTTTTTATGGGCACTGGGAATACTACATGTCGGAGAAGAGACGGCTAGAGATCTGGCCACGAATTTTGGAACCCTTGATAAACTCTCGAAAGCAAAAATTGAAGAAATAAACGATATAGAAAATGTCGGTGGAGCAGTTTCAGAAAGCGTTTTTAGTTATTTCAAGGACAAAAACAATCTAAATTTTATTGATAAATTGCTAAAAAATGGAGTAATCATTGAGCGGGCGGAAAAGAAAAAACAAGGTAAATTTACAGGATTAACTTTTGTTCTAACGGGGACGCTGTCTGGTATGTCTCGTGAACTTGCTAAAGAAAAAATAATAAATATAGGAGGAAAAGTTTCAGGATCAGTTTCAAGTAAGACCTCCTACGTACTGGCAGGAGAGGATCCCGGGTCAAAATTGACGGAAGCCAAAAAATTAGGGGTAAAAATAATAGACGAAACAGAGTTTTTAAATATGATATAATTGAGAGTCATGAAGGAAAAGATTAAAATTTTAACAATTTTCTTAGGATGTTTTTTATTTAGGCTTTTACCGTTTCGAGCTCCGAATGTCGAGCCTTTAATGGCTTCGATTATGCCCATAAGCCGTAAATATGGCGCTTTTTTCTCTTTTCTGTTTGGTTTTTTAAGTATTTTTATTTATGACTTTGTTACTCACTTTGGTTCTTGGACTTTAACTGTAGGTATAACTTATGGGTTTGTTGGAATAGCCGCATATTTTTATTTTAATAAATTTAAGGCCTCAGTCCTCAATTTTGCAGTATTCGCGTTTTTTGCCACTATTATTTTTGATCTAATCACTGGGGTAATGATTGCTCCACTGTTTGGTGAAAATTTGCTTACTGCACTTGTTTTGCAAATCCCATTTACTTTGCTTCATCTCGCAGGCAATGTCGGTTTTGCTTTAACACTAAGTCCACTATTAAACAAATGGTTAGTTTCTGAAAGATTGTTTTCTTTTAAGAAGAATGCTAGTTTTGTATCAGTAGTAAATATTTAGTAAAAACTTGGAGGCGTCGCATAGCGGTCTAGTGCGCAGACCTGGAAAGTCTGTGTGGGGCAACCCACCGAGAGTTCGAATCTCTCCGCCTCCGCAAATTCGTGAAAAAGATAATTGTCTTAAATAAAAAAGAAGGGGAGACGCCACTTGAAGCCTTGGAGAATTTTCGGAGCAAGAATCCCGAGTACTTGGGAGTACCCATGACTTATGCAGGCAGACTTGATCCGATGGCTAGTGGACTATTGATTATACTTACGAGGGAGGAAACAAAAAAGAAAGAAAAATATTTGAAGCTAAACAAAGAATACGAGTTTGAAGTTTTGTTTGGATTTAGTACTGACACGCATGATATTTTAGGGGAAGTTTTAAATTCAAAAAATATTCTCGTGAGCAGAGATGATATTAAAAAAGATTTGAAAAATTTTATTGGAGAAAATATTCAAAAATATCCTATCTACTCTTCAAAAACGGTAAAAGGTAAGCCACTCTTTACGTACGCAAGGAGTGGCGAAGAAGTAGAAATCCCCGAAAGGAAAATCTTTATTAAAAAATTAAAATTAATAAAGATAAAGCAAATGAACGATAAAAAACTTTCACAAAATATTGAAAAAAGAATTAAAAAAGTTAAAGGTGATTTTAGGCAGGAAGGAATTTTAAAAATCTGGAAGAAAAAACTTAAGGGTAATGATGCTCGATATACCATTGCTAGTTTCAAGGTAAGTTGTAGTAGTGGTACTTATGTAAGAGTTATTGCAAATTCGCTAGGTGATAAGCTAAAAGTGCCAAGTTTGGCATATTCTATAAGAAGGACGAAAGTGGGCAATTATGTGATATAATCAACAATACCTATGTTAAATACCGACAAAATAAGGTCAGATTTTAAGGTCCTAAACGAAGGCAAAAGCCCTATCTATTTTGACAGCGCTTGTATGAGTTTAAAGCCAAACTCTGTTGTAGGGGCTATGAATGAATATTATTATTCATATCCAGCCTGTGCGGGACGAAGCCCTCATAAGATGGCAGACAGGGTAACTAAAAAAGTAAAAGAAGTTAGAAGTCTTGCTGCGAAATTTATAAATGCAAAAGATGAAAAAGAAATTATTTTTACCAGAAATACTACCGAAGGGCTGAACTTGCTTGCAAATTCATTAGATTTAAAAAAGGGAGACACTGTTCTAATTTCTGACAAAGAGCATAATTCAAATCTTATTCCATGGTTATTGCTTCGAGATAAGATTGGGATAGAGGTAAAAATAATTCCGAGTAACGAGGATGGAACTTTTAATTTGGATAACTTTTCTATGTTAATTAAAGGTGCGAAGGTAGTTTCCATAGTCCACACTTCAAACCTTGATGGAGTAACAAATCCGATAAAGGAAATTACAAAAATTGCACATGCAAATAATGCGTTGGTAATTGTAGATGCAGCACAAAGTATTCCACACAAGAAAATTGACGTTAAGGATTTAGATGTTGATTTTTTGGCTTTTTCTGGACATAAAATGATGGGGCCTACAGGTACTGGGGTTTTATATGGTAAATATAAATTACTTGAAAAATTAAATCCATTTATTGTTGGGGGAGAAACGGTTGAATATTCAACTTACACTGATTATAAATTTTTACCTGTGCCAGAAAAGTTTGAGGCTGGGTTGCAAGATTATGCAGGAATTGTTGGACTAGGGGAGGCGGTTAAATATTTAAGTCAATTTAACTTTAAAGATATTGCTGAGCACGAGTTAAAATTAAATACCTATATAACTGAAGAATTAAAAAAGATTCCACAAATAAAAATAATCGGGCCTACTGATCCAAAGGAAAGATCTGGAATTGTTAATTTTTATATCGAAGGTACCGACATGCATAAATTTGCTGTAATGCTTGATGAGATGGCTGGTGTTGCTATCCGTACTGGTCAGCATTGCGTACATTCGTGGTTCAATAATAAGAAAATTTACAACTCTGCTAGAGTTTCATTGTATGTATATAATACAATGGGGGAGGCGGAGGTATTTATTAATAGTTTAAATAAAATCATAAAAATATTATAAAATTATGCCTTGTATAGTAGCATTAATCGTTTTTGGAATAATGGGAATATTTAGTGCCTCTCAACGTGCACTTGCAAAAGAAGCGCTGGATTGTGTGTTTAAAAGAGTTACATTGCGTCCTTGCAATACTGGTTTTGCCGAAAAAGTAAAAGGAAAGCTTTTAGCAAAAGTAATTACTCGTTCGACATTTCTCGCGAAAGTATTAAATAAATATTATGAAATATTTTCCTGGGTATTCTTTATCCTCATGGTAGGCAGTACTATTTGGGTATTCAAGGGAGTTTACGACTTTTATGTTTATGGAAGTTGCAATGGTCTAAATGAATCTGGCTTTTGTGCTTTTGATCCAAGTGGTAGCAATAATGCTGTCACAGCAGTTGATACAACCTGTGGAATAACAAAAAATGCAAAGAAAACTGTGACATTAAATAATGTTGATCTTTCAACTTTCCCTACGCAAAATGTAGGCTCGAAAGACAACGTAGTATTTATAGGATGTTATGCTTGTGATTATTCTAGAAAAGCATATCCAGATATTCAAAAATTAATAAAAGCAAAAAATGCCAACTTTGTGTTTGCTCATTACCCAGCCAAGGGAAGTATCACCAATACACTAGCTGATGCCACTTACTGTGTGTATAAAGATTACGGAAATCAGTTTTGGGATTTTAACAGTTACCTTTTTAGTGCAGACAAAAACTATGTGCTAGATAAAGCAAACCTAAACACAATTCTTTCTAAATTCAATTTTGACATTAAAAAAATTAATCAATGTGCCAATGGTACAGAAACTAAAAAAGCAGTTGAAAATCAAGTAACGGAATTAAAGAAAACCGGACTTTATGGAACACCTACGATATTTATAAATGATAAAGCATTCGTTGGACCAAAGCCTTACCGAGTTTATCGAAGTGCAATCAATAAATTTATTTTCTTTTAAATAGAGTTTCAAAAATCAAAAATTTCTGAGCCTTCGCCCTTGGAGTCGATAGGACAAGGGAACCCACGACTCTTAAATTTTTTATTTTTGAAACTTTTGTGAAAAATTAGTAACTAATAAATAAAAAATATTATGAAAAAAGGATACAGTGCAAACATAGAAAAAGAAACATTAGAGAATACAAATTTTCGCAAAGTACTTTACACTGCGAAACATTGTCAGTTGGTTTTGATGAGCTTAAAACCACTTGAAGAAATTGGAATGGAAGTTCACGAAGACAATGATCAGTTTTTTCGTTTTGAAAAAGGAAATGGAAAAGTTTTCATTGATGGCAATGTATATGAAGTTACAGATGGTTCAGCTATTATCGTGCCAAACGGAGCAGAGCACAATGTCGTGAACACATCTAGCACTGAAGATTTAAAACTTTATACTATTTATTCTCCAGCACATCATCAAGACGGGGTAATAAGAGTAACAAAAGCGGAAGTTGAGGCTGATGGACCAGAGTATGATGGAAAAACTACCGAATAGGAAGTTTACTCGATAAATTTATAAAACATTAGTAATGTTTAGTAATGTTTTAAAATACCCTCTAAGCTATGGAGGGTATTTTTTTATTATTTTATAATTCATTATAATTTGTATTATATAAATCTAAAAATAAAATTTTGCTTGTTTCTCGAGTTATTAACAATCTAAATAAAAGGCCTGATGATGTTGTCTAAAAAAGGTGTATAATAAAAACATTAGACACATATATTTCTATTAATTTCTAGCAATAATTTCACATGCATTTGCATTTTAAAAAATTAATTTTAACTAGCCTCGTAATCTTTTCTAGTATTTTTTTGTTTTCTTTTTTTGCACCAAATATTGCAAATGCAGCGGCTCCTACTGGTACTTCAGCTACACTTAAAAACTCTACAGCTACAACAGTTGATATCGAAATAACTGGTACAGATTTTTTTACATTTGTTAACTCTGCAAGTTCTACTACTACAAACGCCACCGACTTGGCAAATATTTCATACACTACTACTTCTCATGTTACTAAACATCCAATAAGTGCAACAATAAATACTTCCACCTCGTTAACTGCAACCTTTGATATAGTCTTGGGAACGGGAAAGTCCGGAGACGATTTCACGATTGCAGCTGACACAATCCAAGATGGAAGTTCAAATCACAATGTATTAATAACAATAGCTGATGCAAATATTACAGACACTGCAAAGCCAGTATTAAAATCAGTGCAACTTACAGGGGGGAGTAGTAATGTTATCGCTCTTTCATATTCAGAGCCTGTTACAATTCCTCAAGGATCATCAGGAAATTCTACTCCATCAAGTGGAGATATAATTACCGCAGGAACTATCGCTGGCTTTGGTTCTTTTGCCACACATGGAAATGTGACTGTACCGACTGGTAAAAATAATGTACAATTGGCTTTTTCATCGGTTGTGGAATTTAATTTAGCAGGAGTGACTGGCGGGTATTTTAATTCAGACTCAAGTCAAGAGCCAGCCGGTGTGTTTACACCAATAGCTAGCACATCGCTAGAAGATACTAGTGGCAATCAGGTTAATACGGCAGTTACCCCGACTCTAACTGGAAATGGAAACTGGAATTTAATTAAACCGACAGTAACAAGTATAAGTGTTGCAGATCAAAATAGTGATGGCAAGATAGATGCAGCACAGGTTATATTTAATAAAGATATGCGTGTAGTCAATATCACTGTCACAGATGCTCATCTCGGTATAGCCACAAATGCTGTCACCATGACAGTGCAAAGTTTAACGCAGTTTCTTTTTTTAAGAAGTACATATGATAATGGGGTTGATACCTCTGCTGCTGGGGGTAATTTTACATATACAGGAACGACGACATTGCTTACAGATAGTTATGGAAATTTATTAAATACAACGACTCCAGGAACAATTGCATCTGGAGATGTTACGGAAATAGATTTAGCCCCACCGATCGTAAAAGGCAGTAATCCTTCAGCTGGTTCAACTGGACAAAGTTTAACAAATGATATCATTGTGTCATTTTCTGAACCAATAGCACCTAGTTCGCTTGATTTCAGTAGTAGTCCGTCTCTTTCGTATACTCCTACTTGGTCAGAAGGAAACAAAGTTTTGAATCTTTCCCACTCAGCCTTTGCTGCAAGTACGACATATACTGTAACAGTCGGGACTGGAACGACAGATGCAGCAAGCCCCGCAAACGCAATGTCGGCTCAACATCAGTGGAGTTTTACAACTGGTGTCATAGCACCTCCTACTGGCTCTTCGGCTAGACTTACAGATTCAACCGAGACCACAGTTGACTTAATGGTTACTGGAGATAATTTTGTTACTTTCATTGGTTCAAACACGAAAACTGCACTTCCCGCAGATTTGGCAAAAATTACATATCGATCTACACATCCAACTTCTGCAATAATAAATAATTCCACAACGTTAACTTTAACGTTTCCTATTTCAATTGGGACTGATAAATCTGGAAGTTTAACAATTGATGCGGGTACTGTTCAGGATGTTTCTTTAGACCCTAATGTTCTAATCACAATTGTTGATGGAAATATTGTTGATAATGCAGTTCCTGTAATGCTGAGCGTATCTCCAGGTTCTAATGCAACGAATATTGGGGTTGATACACCTATAGTTATGACTTTTTCAGAAGCATTAAATCAAACCACTTTTAATAATAGTTCAATTTTATTTAGAAATTCTGATAGCCAGGGAGTGACTTGTACAAATTCATGGGTTGGTAATCAAGTTACTTGTAACCATGCCACGCTTCTCCCTTCGACATATTATAGGATAAGAGTTTCGAGTTCAAATAAGGACCTAGCAGCATCACCTAATTATCTCGCTGTAGTAATTAGTTATTTTACTACAGGAAGTGCTCCTTCTGCATCTTCAGCAACACTTCAAAACTCCACCGCTACATCAGTTGATATTGTTGTAACAGGTGCAAACTTTTCAACCTTTGTTGGCTCAGGTACAACAACAGCAGGGGCAGGTGACTTGGCAAATATTTTATATAATTCTACAAATCCTACAAGCGCAACGATAGATAATTCCACAACAATCACCGCAAGATTTCCTATTTCAGCAGGAACAGGAAAATCTGGAGGAAGTTTAACGATTGCTGCAGATACTATCCAAGATGGAAGTTCTACGCATAACGCATTAATAACAATTACAAATGGAAGTATTACAGATAATGCGAAGCCAGTATTAAAATCAGTACAACTCGTAGGGGGGAGCAGTAATGTTCTTGCTCTTAGATATTCAGAGACAGTTGTCGTTCCTCAAGGGTCTGCGGGAGCCTCTACTTCATCAAGCGGAGACATAACGAGTGCTGGAACTGTTGCTGGGTTTGGTTCTTTTGCAAACCCTAATACTGGCAATGTTACTGTGCCTACAACTGGAAACGCGGTTCAAAATCTCGGAGGTACAATCATTCAAGTATGGATTGCTTCTGGGTCATCAGGTGCGGATTATATGAATGCAACTTCTAGTAATGAACCTAGTGGAGTATTCACGCCAATAGCTAGCACATCGCTAGAAGATACTAGTGGCAATCAAGTTAATACTGCAGTTACTCCCACTCTAACTGGAAATGGAAATTGGAATTTAATTAAACCAAATATTTCAAGTATTACTGTTTCGGATCCAAATCATGATGGAAGAATTAGCAGAGCTGTTCTTTTGTTTGATAAAAATATGCATAGTATTAGTTTTACTAATGCAGATGCCCGTCTTGGTACTACCGGAACAACTACAGGAACATTCGGAGGATTAAACAATAATACGATTACTTTTGATAGAATCGTGGATGATAATGCAGTAGATACATCAACGACTGGAACAGCAGGAGACTTTACTTACACAGGAGCAACGACATTACTTAGAGATACTTATGGAAATTTATTAAACACAACGACTCCAGGAACAATTGTGACCGCAGATATTGCAGAAACTGATGGAGCGACTCCAGTCGTCACAAGTGTAAGTCCATCAAACGGTTCAACTGGTGTAAGTAACGTTACTGATGTGGTTGTTAATTTTTCTGAGTCAATTCATTGTGGAACTTTTGCAGGTTTGTCTGGAGTGCCTGCTCTTCCAGCTGGTTCATTTAATTGTGGTAATGGAGTTTATACAATTCATTATACAAATTTACAATTTAATACTACATATAACATAACCGTTGCTGCCACTACCACTAGAGATATTGCTTCAGTTCCAAATTATATGGCAGCAGATTACACTTGGGGTTTTACAACTATATCATCAGGATCAGCACCAATATTATCACAACCAACAATAGTATCTGCAAGTACGGTGAAGGCGAGCTCCGCGGTAAAAGTCATAGGTGCGTTTTCTGTGACTGAAGGTGGAGGAATTTCTGACACGATCGATCAATTTACAATTGAAAATAAAGCAGCATTAACTGCAGTGACAGCAGATATAGCAAGTGTAGCGATTTATTCTGATACCGGTACATTGGGAATCATTGATGGCTCTGATGCTGTTGCATGTGCACAGTCTACTACGAATACAACAACTAATTTTGATGCTGGTGGTTCAGTAATAAATTTTACTTGTTCAAGTCCAATTGCAATCGGGGCGAATGCTACAAAAAATTATCTAGCGGTAGTAACTACTACTGGAGGCGCAACTAATGGAAGAACGATGGCAGCAAAAGTAAATGCGCATCTAGTAACAGCTGCAGCATGGGCAGCATCAGATCTTTCCACAACTAATTCGATTACAATTGATACTGTAGCTCCACAAGTTTCGACGGTTGCTGTTGCAACAGGTTTAACAGTTGATATAACATTTGATAGTGCAATGGGATCTGGAGTAACTACAGCTACAAATTATATTGTTTCAGGAACTGGAAAAGGATCTCTCTCAAATAATCCAAATAGTGCTGCATTAGTTTCTGGCAATCAATATGTATTAACTTGGACATCTGGTGAAATGTTTAATGGTGGAAATATTACAATCACTGTTGCGAATGCACAAGATCTCGCTGGTAATGTGATAGATGGAGCTTATAATGCAGCAACAGCTTCTGGTACTGCGATTGGGACAGCTCCGACGTATTCCGTAACTTCCGTCTCCCCAGTTTCTGGTAATACTGCAAAAGTAGGTGATTCAGTAGTTGTCTCAGTAACGGCAGGAGGATCCGAAACAGGTTTAACGGCAAGCGGAACACAGTCAGTGAATGGAGTTACTTCAGTCTTCTCTGAAGTAGGGGCTGGTGTATATCATATTACATATATTGTGGTTGAAGGGAATAACGATATCGCAGATTCAGCCTCACTTCCAGTTTCAATAACACTGAAAGATGCTGCAGGAAATATCGGTACAACAATTTCAACAATTGCTTCGGGTACTGCGCCGGGTATTGATGCACACAAGCCAATTATTTCTGCTGTAGCTATTACAGCAGGTACTTATAAAATTGGTTCTGTAATTCCAATAACTTTAACTGCTGATGCGGGAGGTTATTCAGCTGGAGCGATAACCATAAATAGTAGAGCGCTTGGATCTTTTACTGATGCTACTGGTGGTGTATATACAGGAACATATACTGTTATGTCAGGAGACACTGATCGTGCATCTGTCGGGGTAATTCCAATAAGCGTAGTTCTTATTGATGCAGCATTAAATTCAAGTGTTGCATATACTACTGCCCCAACTTCAGGTGGGACAGTTACAATCGATGCAAATGCACCAAGTATTCCAATATTTTCTCCAGCGGGAGGTACATATGTCGGAACACAAAGTATAAATATTTCTTCTACAGGATCTGACAGTATCCGATATACCATAGACGGCGCCACTCCAAGTTGTTCGGTTGGTACATTATATAGTGGAGCAATAAGTGTCACTGAATCAGAAACTATTAATGCAATAGGTTGTGACGTAGTTGGCAACACTCCAGCATCAAGCGTGGCTTCATATACTATCAATATGTCAGCAAGAGGTGGGGGCGGAGGATTACTTATTATTCCTCCTGTAGTAAACACTGTAGTTAATACTGCGCCTCATGTTATAGAAGGATGTACAACGAATACTGGTTTTAGTGGAGTGACTGGTGAATCTTGTACGAATGCAATAATAGCACCAGTTAGTACTCCAAACACTTCAGATGCAAATGATAATCCCACTACGACGACTACAGCAACAGGACCCTTTATCAGACCTGTCGTATATTGGGAGAGAAGCAATGAAGTAAAAAAATTACAAAATTTCTTAAAAGACCAAGGATACTTTGCCGGAACAGTAGATGGAATATTTGGACCAAATCTTTATACTGCACTAAAAAAATTCCAAGCTGCAAATGGAATCAATATGACTGGTTCAGTTGGCCCACTTACATTTAATAAATTAAATGAAATAGCCGGCAATACTTCTGATGTTCAAACAGCTACAACAACACCAAAGAAAATTGTAAAAATTACAATGACCACGACTGGTACAGTTTCTACCCCAGGTAATATTAGTAAGGGGGTAGATTTGTCATCCATGACTACGAGTGGGCCATTTACAAAAGTAGTTTTGTATTTAGAAAGGGGAGATGACGTGCAGAAGATACAGCAATTCTTGCATGATCAAGGATATTTCCCTGGTACTCCTGATGGATTGTTTGGCCCTACTACGTACACCGCTATAAGAAAATTCCAAATTGCAAATGGGATAAGAGTTACTGGTGCTATTGGGTCGTTGACACTCGACAAGATGAATGAATTAAGTCAGCAGCAATAATAAAATACCTATTAAACCCCCATGTAGGGGGTTTTAGTTTTATGTTATAATAAATACGTGATCAATAAGCACTTTTTTAAAACCCTGCTTTTGTTTACTCTAATGATAGGCCTTGGCCTTCTTTTTGTGTTTATTGTTAGTTATTTTGATCAAGGAAATACCACTAATCCATTAAACACTGTGAAGGTTGCAAAATAATAAATACGTGCTATATTGTAAATACCGCAAAGAAAATAGGTTTACCCTGAGATTACCGAAGGGCGAATAAATCCTATTTAGTGGGTCGATATTCCTAAGTTTTAGGATAAATTCTTGCGGCGAAAGCCGTTTTTTTCGTTTAAAATTATTGAACAAAAAATTATGTTATTAAAATCAAAAAAAGAAGAAATGATAAAGGGCCTAGAGAAGGCAGTCAAAGATTCTTCATCAGTTGTTTTTGTAAACTTTCATGGACTAAAAGTTGGCGATGAAACAATGCTTCGTCGTGATTTGAGAAATCAAGGGGTGAACTATAAAGTTTCAAGAAAGACCTTACTTAAAAGAGCTCTTACTGGGAAAGCTGAAGGGACGTTGCCAGAACTCTCTGGTGAAGTAGCCATCGCTTATTCTTCTGATCAAGTTGCTCCGGCTCGTGAAGTTTACACTTTCCAAAAAAATCATAAAATTACACTTGATATTTTAGGTGGAATTTTTGAAGGAAAATTTGTAGATGGAACAAAGATGAATGAAATTGCGATGATACCAAGTCGTGAAGTCCTTTATGCACAATTTGTTAATCTTATTAATTCTCCACTTCAAAGGTTCGCAGTGGTTCTTAATCAAATAGCATTAAGTAAAGAGGGGAAATAATTGGATCAGACGTGCCCCGTAGTCAGAGCGAAGCGATGTGCTACTGGGGTTGCAAATTCAAAAAAGTAAATTATTAAATTAATTTCAGCCATAGGCTGATCCGCCTCAGGTGGAAAAAATATTATATGGATAAATTTAAAGATATTATAGAAAAGGTAGAAAAAATGTCAGTATTAGAACTTCATGAGCTTGTAAAAGCTTTGGAAGAAAAGTTTGGAGTTTCAGCTTCTGCTGTAGCCGTCGCAGGCCCTGCAGCTGCTGGACCTGCTGCTGAAGAGAAGGATGCATTTACAGTAGTACTTGCTTCTGCAGGAGAACAAAAAATTGCTGTTATGAAAATCGTTAAGGAAGTCTTGGGTCTTGGTCTTAAAGATGCAAAAGATTTAGTTGACGGTGCTCCAGCAACCCTCAAAGATGGAATGAAGAAAGCCGAAGCTGATGATCTTAAAGCAAAGATCGAAGCGGTAGGTGGTAAGGTAGAATTAAAGTAATATATAAAAAATAAGAGTAACATTACTCTTATTTTTTTTCTCAAGAAATGATATAGTAAGACCATGAAAAAAGTGGCTTTTATTTCTGTTTTTAATAAAGATGGAATCGACAAATTTGCCAAAGGATTGGTGGAGCAAGGTTGGGAAATAATTTCTTCTTCGGGGACAGCAAAATTCTTAAAAGAAAATGGTATTGATACTATTGATCTTGCAAGTTTTGTAGGTGAGCCTATTTTTGGGCACAGAGTAGTGTCTTTGTCTAGAGAATTTTATGCGATGCTTTTGTCTCGTCTTGATAATGCGGAGGACATGAATGAATTAAAAAAATTAAATTTGGATGTGGTATCACTCGTATGTTGTGATATGTATCCTCTTGAAGATGAAATAAAAAAAGAAAATTCTACTTTAGAGGGAGTGATAGAAAAAACAGACATAGGAGGGCCGACGATGTTGCGGGCTGCTGCGAAAGGTGGACGAATAGTTGTTTGTGATAAAGATGACAGAGAAAAAGTTTTAAATTGGCTAAAGGGTGGCGAAGAAGATGCAGAAAATTTCAAACGAGCCTTAGCAGCAAAGGCTGAATTTACAGTAGCAAAATACTGCATGGTATCAGCAGAATATTTAAGCAATGGAGTAGATAAAGGGATTTATGGTGAAGAAGTGAGTCAGTGTTGTTACGGAGAAAATGCATATCAGGCACCGTCGTTTGTGTACAAAGAACACGACAGCCCATACGGACCAGATAAATTTAAATTACTAACAGAGACTCCACTATCATATAATAATTTTTGTGATAGAGACAAAATAATGCAGACTATTACTCATATTTGTGCTGGTCTTGAATTGAATATCGGCAAGCGTGCTCCATTTATCGCGATAGCTGTAAAGCATGGCAATGCTTGTGGTGTCGGGCTTGGTGCAAAGCCGATTGAAGCAATTACAAAAATGATTGAAGGTGATGTCAGAGCAATCCACGGCGGGTCCATTTTTACAAATTTTAAAATTGACGAGGAAGAGGCGGAGGCACTGATTCATGCGGAGGTAAAAAATGGAGGCAGGAGATTGCTTGATACAGTAACCGCTCCAGATTTTTCAAATATAGCCATAGAGATACTTGCTCGGAAAAAAGGAAAATGTAGAGTTGTGGCAAATCCAAATCTAGCCCACATTTCAATTGATTCTATAGACAAAGAAGAGCGCAAGAGATATATCCGAGACGGATTTTTAACTCAGCCAAACTATACATTTATTCCAAATTTAAAAGATGCAGTAGTAGAAGGAAATAAAGAAATAATTAGCAATGAACAAATTGTTTCCGATTTGATTTTGGCTTGGGCAATAGGCTCGACAAGCAATAGTAATACTATAACAATAGTTAAAAACGGAAAATTAATTGCGAATGGCGTCGGACAGCAAGACAGAGTAGGTGCTGCAAAACTTGCAATTATGCGAGCTGATGATGCAGCAAATGCACTGAACGAAAATATTTCTGAGGCAGATTTATCGGGGGCTCTCGCATATAGCGACAGTTTCTTTCCATTTCCTGATGGTCCGAAAGTTTTGACTGACCGAGGAGTAAAAATTATTTTTGCTACATCTGGTTCAGTAAATGATAGCAGTGTTATTGAGTCAATGAAGGCCGACGGAGCAACTCTCGTAATGTTTCCTGACAAGGTTGCAAGAGGCTTCGCTTGGCATTAGAATACGCGTATGAAAACATTTGCGATTTCTCCAATAGACGGAAGATATAAGGATAAAGTAGAGGATTTAGGGCCTATTTTTAGTGAATATGGTCTTATGAAATATAGGTTCATTGTCGAAGTTAGGTTTTTCTTGGCACTTTCGAAAGCTGGTGTAATGACAAGAAAATTGAGCAAGAAAGAGAATTTATATCTAGAATCTTTAATAAAGAAGTTTTCTGAAAAAGATTTTGATCGAATAAAAGAAATTGAAAAAATAACCAATCACGATGTAAAGGCGATTGAGTATTTTTTGAAAGAAAAAATGAAAGAAGGTAGTTTGGAAGATTTGTTGGAATATGTTCACTTAGGGAGAACATCAGAAGATATAAATAATTTATCTCATGCTCTTGCACTTCGGGATGGAGCAAAAATATTAATTGCAAAGTATAAAGAAGTTGAAAAAGAAATTTCAAAACTAGCCAAAGCAAATAAAAAAGTTTCGATGCTTGCGCTTACTCATGGTCAGCCGGCAAGCCCGACGACCTTCGGATGGGAAATGAATGTTTTTTCTGCCAGACTCAAATATGGAATAAAGCAACTAGAAGAATTTAAATTGAAAGTAAAATTAAATGGTGCAACGGGCGGCGACAGTGCCTTATATTCTGCTTATCCTCGTATTTCGTGGCGCAAATTTTCAAATGATTTTGTCATGAGTTTAAACGAGAAAAATAACATTCAATTTATAAATAACCCTTATACTACCCAGATAGAATCACACGATACCTATCGAGAACTTTTTGATATTATTCGAGGGAATAATTTAGTGCTTATGGATTTCTGCAGGGATACCTGGATGTATATTTCTCGAGGAGTCATAGTGCAAATTCCAAAGGCAGGAGAAGTGGGGTCTTCCGCAATGCCTCAAAAAGTAAATCCAATAAATTTTGAAAATGCGGAAGGAAATCTAGACTTAGCAAATGCGCTTTGTGAATTCTTTGGAAGAAAATTGCCGATATCAAGGTTACAGAGAGATTTGTCTGATTCGACCGTGGAGAGAAATTTTGGATTAGTTTTTGCGCATGTGAAGATTTCACTCACTTTTATATTAAAAGGACTTGGAAGAATAAAAGTTGATCAGAAATTTATAAAAGATGAACTCGAAAATCATTGGGAAGTTGTGTCTGAGGCATACCAAGTTATTTTACGAAGCGTAGGGGTGACGGATGGATATGAATTATTGAAAGAATTTACTCGTGGAAAAGTGGTAGATAAAAATGCCATGCATTCATTCATAAGCAAAGTTGCGAAAGAACACAACCTTCCCAAACCTGTTATCGAAAAGCTCAAAAAAATCACTCCGCAAAACTATATAGGGAATAGAAGCTTTTAGACTATTTTTACTTGTCTTTTTTTGGGAAAAGCGTTATAACGTATGTATGGAAATTCTAGGAAAAATACTTGGTAGTCCAGCTAGAGTCAAAATAATGAGACTCTTTTTACTCAACCCTGGCAAGGCTTTTTCAACACAAGAAATAGGGAAAAGAAGTCGAGTGAGCCAAGACACTCTCCGCAGAGAACTAAAGCTATTAAGCTTGGTAGGGTTTATAAAAAAACGTCCAAAGGATTGGATTTTTAACTCCGCTTTTAAATATGCCGTAGAAATAGAAGACCTTTTAATAAATTCGGATTCTGTAGACAATAGTTCACTTGTAGAAGTTTTTAAAAAATCAGGCAAAGTAAAGTTAATAATTGCTGCGGGTGTTTTTATAAAGAACAAAGACAGTAGAGTAGACTTGTTGATTGTGGGAGACAGATTGAAAAGGGCAAAAATCGAAGAATCTGTTCATAAATTAGAGTCAGAAATAGGAACCGAGCTTGTTTATGCTGTATTTGATACAAAGGAATTTGCCTATAGATTAAACATGTATGACAAGCTGGTCAGGGATATTTTAGACTTTCCAAATGAGGTTATTTTCCAGGCTAAAGAGTTATCCACACAGTCTTTAAAAAAGGCGTAGAATTTGATATAATCTAACTATCAGAACTTTATAAGGTCGAACTTAAAAAGGTTTATTATTAGTAATTATATTTAATATGAATAATATTTGGTTTACATGGGGTGACGTTTTCAACGCTTCACTTCAAGATCTATGGTATGGCTTCATGCAATTTGCTCCAAAGCTTATTGTAGCTATCCTTTTCTTTATTATTGGTTGGGTACTTGGTTCTCTAATTTCAAAAGCATTTGAACAAGTTTTCGGTGCTTTGAAGATAGACAAGCTTTTTGCGTCTGTTAAGTTAGACGAATTTCTAAACAAGGCTGGGATGAAGTTAAACACTGGGTATTTTGTCGGAGAAGTAATAAAGTGGTTTGTAATTGTAGTTTTCTTACTACCATCACTTAATTTAGTTGGATTGACTTATATTTCATCATTCTTGAGTACTGATGTACTAGGATTCTTGCCAAAAGTTCTTGTCGCAGTATTTATTTTGATTATTGCTTCAGTAATTGCGCATGCTCTTTCTAGTGCTGTTACTGCAGGAGCAAAGACAATGAATCTTACTTCAGCAAATATGTTGGGTACTATCACAAGATATGCTATTTGGATCTTCGCTTTCATTATTGCTCTCGGGCAACTTGGAGTCGCAGAAGCTTACATGCAAATCTTATTTACAGGAATAATCGGCATGATTGCTATCGCAGGAGCTCTAGCATTTGGATTGGGTGGAAAAGACCATGCATCACGCTTTCTTTCGAAAGTAAGTGATCAAATGCAACATCATCAATAATTTAAACCTTTTTAGACTTATTGAAGAAAAAAGATGCCCTAGTGGCATCTTTTTTTGGTTTGTAGTATCATTATGTATAGGTATTATAAATTAACTACTAATTTTATGAAGAAATATATAGGTATTTTGATTTTAGGTTTTCTTTTTGTTCCGGTATTTTCTTTTGCCCAAGTTGGGGACGTTGATCCAAACGCAGGATCATCAACGTGTGTAAATATTGTAAATAATCTCAGATATAAAGATCGAGATATTGATAAAAATGGAGAAGTCTCAGTACTTCAAGATTTTTTACAGTCAAATGGGTATTTAAATAGTGAACCTACAGGATATCTGGGGTTATTAACGGTAAAAGCTGTGAAAAGTTTTCAAAGTAGTAACAACATTAATCCTACTGGGTATGTAGGGCCGATCACTCTGGCAAAGGTAAATGATTTAATATGTAGTAGTGAGAATGCAGATTCGACAACTTCAGCGCCTGTGGTATCCGTGCCGACTACAACTACTTCCACATTTCTTCCTGGCTGTTTTGATGGTTATAAATTTAGTGCAACGACGGGCCTTGCTTGTGACGGGTCACAAATTCCAACATCGACATATGTTGCTTTAATTCCAAACACAACCCTTGTTACTTCTACCGGTGATTCTACTCCACGTATAATGTATTGGTATGGAAAAGTAAATCAACACGTTGATGCTGATGGAAATTGGCGAACAGACCCAGACGGAGTTTCGGGGGCAAACTTAGATAAACTTACTTATTGTCAAAAATGGTTTCCAAGCACCACGAGCGTAGTAGATTACAAAAATGAAACTATTGGAACATGGATGGACAAAGGGAATGTGCAAGATTTAACAAATTTAAGTGCTTACTATGCTACTAAGATGTCTACAAAGTGCGTGCAAGGAACTCCTGATCCTACTCCAACTCAAACTATCACTGTTCTTTCACCAAGCGGAGGAGAATCTTTTACTGTAGGTCAGCAACAGATTAAGGTGGCATGGACGAGTAGTAATATTGATCAAAGTTCAAATGTAAAACTTGGGTTATATGTTAATATTGGCAATAATTATGGCGTAGTATCTAGTACCACTGTAACTAATAACGGTCAAAATGTAATTAATATTCCGAGTTCTGCTCAAAGTGGTACATATGAAGTTATAGTTGATAATGGTAATGTTTTAGGTACTTCTAATCCATTTACGATTACAGCTCCAGCTCCAGTTCCAGCAACAACAATAGTAAATACAACAAGTGGTTGTACTTCAACTAGTGCGCCTTCTGTTATAGTTGTTTCTCCAAACGGAGGGGAGTCGTATACTGCAGGGCAGCAAGCTACTGTGCAGTGGACTAGTTGTAATTATTCTTCTCAATATAATGTTGGAATAGGCTTTTACTCTACCAATACGGGAGATATTGGAAAGCCGATAAGTGTACCAAATACTGGAAGCGCAACAGTAACAATCCCATCTGCTAGTACCACAGGAACTGGTACGCTAACTTCCGGGAAATATTATATGGTCTATATTGATATGAATGGAAATATTAACGCTGGAGATTTTTCTGATAATGCCTTTACAATAAATTCTACAGTATCCATATCCCAGCCTTCATCAATGATGGCAAGTGCTCTTGGAGCGTTTAATAGTGCGGCTAAAGTTGAGCAACCACAAAATGGAGGAACAATTCTTCCAGCTCCAGCTCCAGCTCCTACTTCTACATGTGCAACATTCACAACTTTATTAAAAAGAGGAATGGATGATCCACAAGTTAAATGCCTTCAAAAAATTCTCACACAAAAAGGATTTAAAATTGAAGGAATTCCAACTGGAAGTGAAACGACCTTCTTTGGTCACGCTACTCAAGATGCATTGAAAGCATTTCAAACAAAAAACAATCTTATTCCAGATGGGAGGCTTGGCCCAAAAACAATTGCAATCCTAGAGAACGCTCAATAAAACAAAGCTAGTTTTTCGGAAAAAAGATGTCCAGGTGACATCTTTTTTTATTTGTTGTATTATTGATGAATGAAAAAAATAGATAAATTTATTATAATAATCCTTATTTTATTAATAATTATTGGTGCTTGCTTGATTTCATATTCGTTCGGAAAGAAAAGTAATACTATTCCCAATAGTACCCCCGAACAACAAAATAATAAAAATGATTCTCAGAACAAAGTTCCAGAAGAAAATTCTTTTTCAAATAAAGGATTAGAAACAGCATTTCAAAAATATAAAGATGGTCAAATTTCAGAATGTACAGAAAACGGAAGTAAATATTATTCTGCAAGTGAAAATGCATATGATGGGGGAGGACAAACTTTTGATGTAAATGGTAATGCTGTTGGGGAATATCAAGGGTTTACTGGTAAATACACAGGGGTATCTCCAGAGAACTGTGAAAGAATCTATGTTATTTCTCCAAATATTTGGGGATATCCAGCAGTAAATAAATATAATCTTAAATAGAAATTTTAGTAAATTTTCGGAAAAAAGATGTCCACATTATCCCCAAAGGGCTAACTGTTGACATCTTTTTTCGTTTCGTATATACTCTTTCAATCAGTATGAATACCACAAGTAACAGTTTAAAAAGGCAGCGGTAATAGACGTTTTCTTTTGTCTGTTGGCCGCCCAGAAGGCGGTTTTTTCTTTAGAAAAAGAAATTCCAAACCTTAAAACTAGCTTGTATCTGCAAGGCTTGAATATTGAAAACTTAAATCTTGTCATGACCTTCGAGGGGTCTTTTTGTGTCATAGACAAGAAATGTTCCGAGTACAAGAGCGGTCTTGGAAAGGAGCTTGTTTGTATCCTGATGTAATGTCAGGATTTGTGGTTTTCAAATTTCTTAACAGGAAATTTAAGGGCGTACGGTGGATGCCTTGACTTTAAGAGGCGATGAAGGACGTGGCGTAACTGCGATAAGCTTCGGGGAGGTGTGTAGCAACCTTTGATCCGGAGATTTCCGAATGGGGAAACCCTGTCGAGTAAACCTCGACAATTTTTATCTTTATGATAAAAGAGCGCACCCTGGGAAGTGAAACATCTCAGTACCAGGAGGAGTAGAAACAAATATGCATTTCCTTAGTAGCGGCGAGCGAAAAGGAAGAAGCCCAAACCAAAGTAGCAATACTTTGGGGTTGTAAGATAACAATGTAGATTACTAGAGGAGTCAAAAAATAAATTATTAGTTGAAATTGCTGGAAAGCAATACCATAGGGAGTGATAGTCTCGTAAACGAAAATAATTTATCTCTTTTATTGTTATTCTTGAGTACTTCGAGACACGAATGGCTCGGAGGAATCCAGCGGAACTAACCGCTAAGGCTAAATACTCTTAAAGATCGATAGTGAACTAGTACCGTGAGGGAAAGGTGAAAAGCAGCCCGATTAGGGCGGTGAAATAGACCTGAACCCGTATGTCTACAAGGAGTTGGAGTTCGTCTTCGGATGAACGACAGCGTGCCTATTGAAGAATGAGCCAACGAGTTTATTCATGTTGCTTGGCTAAGCTGGCTAAAACAGCGAAGCCGTAGGGAAACCGAGTGTTAATAGCGCGTAATTGGTAACATGCATAAGACCCGAAGCAAGGTGAGCTTGCCATGAGCAGGATGAAATTTCATGAAAGTGGAATGGAGGTCCGAACCGGTAGATCGTACAACGTCTTCGGATGACTTGTGGTAAGGAGTGAAAAGCTAATCGAACCTTGTAATAGCTGGTTCTCTCCGAAATAGCTTTAGGGCTAGCGTCAAGTGTTTTTTCTGGGGGTAGAGCACTGGAAGGTTCGGACAGGTCGAAAGATCGCTGAACCTATCAAACTCCGAATACCAGAAACCAAAGCTTGGCAGTTAGGCTATGGGGGCGAAGCTCCATTAGCCAAAAGGGAAACAGCCCAGACCTAAAAATAAGGTCCCAAAATATATACTAAGTGTAAGACAAGAAGGTGAAATTTCTTAGACAATGAGGAGGTTGGCTTAGAAGCAGCCATCCTTTAAAGATAGCGTAACAGCTCACTCATCTAGAGATTTTGCGTCGAAAATAATTGGGGCTAAGTATATTACCGAATTT
>TBL_comb47_HYPODRAFT_10000793_pt1 | contig 41653 bp, 34 predicted proteins | sample TroBogypolimnion_40_FD_10682 | JGI IMG/M metagenome (IMG submission 10682)
TCAGGTACTCCTTCAGGCTGTAGCCGGAGGTCATGGGCACCCCGTTCCGGGTCCCGGCCCAGAGCACGGTCCAGTTGGCGTAGCACTCGATCTTCCCGTCATGGAAGGACCCGTCGACCCGGTAGCCCGTGAACAGGGGGGCCTGGGGTTCGCCCTGGGCCTGGATCAGGTTCTCCCGCAGAGAGGGATCCTGGGAATTGTCGGGCACTCGGCGGTCGTTCTCCAGCTTTCCCATGAACCACTGGAAGCCCCAGGTCCCCAGCGTGGTGCCGAAAAGGCTCAGCTGACCGTGCGGCGATTCCACCCGGAACCTCGGGAGGGGGCGGTCCGCCTCCCCCAGCAGGTACCCCCCCGTGAGGCCGTAGCCCCAGACCAGGGGCTCATCCTCGAGGCCCAGCTTCCAGCCCCCCGGGCTCTGCCAGGCGAGGTGGGCCTGGTGGATGGTCAGGCGGTCGCCGCCCATCTGATCCCGGAAGGCCAGGGCCTTGACGGCGAAGGACCAGGCCCCCCGGTTGAGGCCGCCTTCCACGGAGATGCCGGTCCCGGTCAGGCTGTTGCCCAACCCAAGCGAGTCGATGAGCGTGGCCGGCGGGCCGCTCTGGTGGGCGGTCCAGACCCCCCCGCCCAGCCAGCCGGGGACATCCTTCGGCACATCGGCCCCGAGGACCTGCCGGGCGTTCCAGCCCTCAGGCACCTGGCTCAGCAGGGGGGTCGAGGCCAGCAGGAGGGCCATCAGGCCCCAGCCTCGGGGGCGGAGCGAGGACAGGGGGGCGCTCAAATGGGAATTCAGGGCAGGCAACAGGGCAACCTCTGGCGCCTTGACTCATCCCATGGAGGAGAATCAACACGGATGACGGATGGGGTGAATCCAGGACGATGAACAACCTGCATCCAAGGTATCTCAAACCCGAGCCTTGGGCAGGAAGATCCATGAATGGCGCCTGCGGGAAGGGGCCGGCCAAATCGCGCTGAGCGCGAAGGTTCAGAATCCGAGGATCAGAGATCCTGGACCAGGTCCATGAGCCGGGGCCCGACGGCCGAAAGGCCGAACCGGCTCCGGCAGGCCCGGTCAGCGTCTGCCCGGCGCCGGTCCACCTCGGCATCGTCGAGGGACCAGATTTCACCCAGGGTTTCGCCCAGGGCCTCCGGTGAAAAGGCGTCGATGGCCCAGCCCAGCTTCCCCCCGTCCAGGATCTCCAGGGGACCCCCGTGGTCCGGGCCCACCAGCAGCAGGCCCTTGGCGGCCGCCTCGGGATAGACCATGCCGAAGGGCTCATCGAGGGTCAGCAGGGCGAACACATCGCAGGCCTCGTAGACCTTCCGAAGCTCCTGGTCGGGAAGGTAACCATGAAAGCAGACCCTGCCCGCAGGACAGAGCTCCCTTGCCAGGGCCGCGAGCCTTTCCTTCGAGGGCCCCTCCCCGACCACGTGCAGCTCGCAGGGCACGGGGCTCTGCTTTGCGAAATCGCCAAAGCCCCGGATGACGGTGTCGATGTTCTTTAGGACCTCGAGTCGGGAGTGGACCAGGACCCGCCTCACAGTTCGATCGAGTCCTCGCCTTCCGAAGCCACCCTCGGGGAAGCGCACGATGGGATAGATCACCCGTTCATCGCAGCGACCGTAGATGCGCCGGGCATTGTCCCGGGAGAACTCGCTGATGGCATAGATCTGATCCATGGTCCCGATGGCTTCCAGATCGAGATGCTTGCGAGCCCGGGCGCTGGAGGCCCACCCCATTTTCCGGTCATGGACGGTCAGGTTTTTCTGGAACTGCCGGGTGGCCTCCTCCAGGCAATGACCTTGGGTGGCGTGAAGCCGGGAGGTCAATGCAGGGTTGGCCTCCCGCATGTGAATGCTCCGGGGCGGTTCGTTGCACTGCCAGACCTTGCGGCCCGGGATCGAGGCCATTCCGAGCAGGGTGCTGGCCGGAAAGTTGTGGGCCACCACCAGGTCGTAGTCCCTGAGCACTTCGGCCGCGCGCCGCCCCCGCACTCGCAGCTTGGCCATCCGGCCCAGGCCGGAGAAAAGGTCGGTCCAGCGCCGCTTCTCCACCACCCGAACCGGGATCCCGGCCAGCCTCGAGGCCCACCGCGCAGGGTCGTATCCCAGGGTCACCAGGTCCGGCGCCACGCCCTGATCCCGGTAGAAGCCGGCCTGGGTCGCGGCCAGGATCTCGGCTCCGCCCACGGATTCGAAGGCGGGATGGAACACGGCCATGCGCATGAACACCTCAGGAATCATCGACTTTAGCAGGTCCATGGACCCGCCCGACCACTCCGGAGTTGAGGCTCATGGTCCGCCCCAGGCCTGAATTCCCGGCCGAGCCAGGCCTCGGTCGCCGCTCGGAGGACATCTGACATACTGGAGCGTTTCCATGGAGCCTGGATGTCCCGGACCGGCCTCGCAGCAGTCAGTCACAGCGGTCGACGGCGCCAGGAAAGCGCCACGGAGGGCCTGTCTTCTTGAGCCGGCGATCCATTCTCCTGACCGGCGCCGCGGGCTTCGTGGGCTGGCACATGGCCGAGGCGCTGCTCCGCCGTGGTGACCGCGTGGTGGCCCTGGACCGGGCCCTGAGCCTCGATCTGCCCAAGGGCGTCGAGACCCTGGTCGTGGACCTTCAGGATTCCGCCTCGATGGTGGACCTGCCCAGGCACTGGGATGGCGTCATCCATCTGGCGGGCGCCTCCATTCCCAGCCTGTTCGCCACCCCCGCGCCGGTGCTCCTCAACCTGGAAATCACCCTCAAGCTGCTGGAGCACCTGCGGGACACCCGGGTCCTCCTGGTGAGCAGCTGCCACGTCTACGCCCCCTCGGACCTTCGGCGGAAGGAGACGGACCCCATCGTCCCCCAGGGGCGCTACGGCCTCTCCAAGCACCTCACAGAACAGCTGGCCCCCCACTACCAGGCTGAACTCGACATTCGAGTGGCCCGGCCCTTCAACCACCTCGGTCCCGGGTCAGCGGCCGGAACTGGTGGTGCCCTCCCTGCTCCGCCGGTTGTCCTCGTCCTCGCCCGACGACAGGTCACCAGTCCTGATGGCAGGGTGGAACAGCGTTCGGGATTTCATCGATGTCCGCGACGTGGTGTCGGCCTACCTGGCCATCCTCGACCTCGAGTCCCCGGCCCATACGACCTTCAACGTCTGCACCGGCCGGGCCACCAGCATCGGGGATGTGGTGAGGACCGTGCTCGACCTCCAGGGCATGCAGCGGGAGATCCAGTTCCAGGGCCATCCGAACTCCACCGACGACATTCCCTTCCTGGTGGGCGATCCCACGCGGCTGGCCGAGGCCACCGGCTGGACGGCCCAGCAGAGCCTGGCCGACAGCCTCCACACCATGCTGCAGACCCTTCATTCCTGAGAGGTATCCCATGACCCGCACCGCGCTCATCACCGGCATCACCGGCCAGGACGGCAGCTATCTGGCGGAGCTGCTCCTGGCCAAGGGCTACCAGGTGCACGGCATCGTCCGCCGGGCCAGCCTCTTCAACACGGACCGCATCGACCACCTGCATGTGGGCGAGGCCCCGGATCCGAACTTCTTCCTCCACTACGGGGACCTCTCGGACGCGGGGGCCCTGCGCAATGTGCTGGATGATGTCCAGCCCGACGAAGTCTACAACCTGGGCGCGCAAAGCCATGTGCGCGTGAGCTTCGATCAGCCTGAGTACACCGTGGACGTGGTGGGCGTGGGCGTCATCCGGTTGCTCGAGGCCATCCGCAGCTACATGAAGCACAGCGGCAAGAAGGTCCGGTTCTACCAGGCGGGCAGCTCCGAGATGTTCGGCAGCGCCAAGCCCCGGCAGCACGAGGGCACCCGCTTCGAGCCCCGCAGCCCCTACGCCTGCGCCAAGGTCTACGCCCACTACCAGGTCATCAACCATCGAGAGAGCTACGGCCTCTTCGCCTGCAACGGCATCCTGTTCAACCACGAAAGCCCCCGCCGGGGCGAGACCTTCGTCACCCGGAAGATCACTCGCGCCGCCACGCGCATCAAGGTGGGCCTGCAGGACAAGCTCTTCCTGGGCAACCTGGAGGCCCGGCGGGACTGGGGCTTCGCCGGCGACTACGTGGAAGCCATGTGGCGCATGCTCCAGCAGGAAACGCCGGACGACTACGCCGTGGCCACGGGGGAGAGCATCACCATCCGCGACTTCCTGGGCCTCACCTTCGGGCGCCTGGACCTGGACTGGCAGAAGCATGTGGAGATCGACCCCCGCTACTTCCGCCCCGCCGAGGTGGACCACCTGGAGGGCGATGCCAGCAAGGGCCGCCGCATCCTGAGCTGGGAGCCCAAGACCGACATCCGATCCCTGGCCGCCATGATGGTGGACTCCGACCTCCGGCTGGCCCAGAAGGAACTGGTCCTGCGCGAGTCCGGTCACGCCGAGGCCCCCCGCGCCGGCTACCGCTGATTCCGCCGACCCTGAAGGAGCAGGCGGTAGCATGGGGGATCCCCGAGGTTCCCATGCGCTGCCTGCTCTCCCTCCTGAGCCTGCCCCTGCTCGCCATGGGCCCGCGGTTCACGGTCCGGGACGCGATCCAGGCGGAGTGGGCCCGGCAGCCCCTGGCCTGGACCGAGGAACAGAAGGCGGCCCTTCCCAAAGCAGACAGGCTGCGGCTGGAGCGGACGCTCCTGCGCATCGGCGCGCCAGGCACGCCATCCCTCCTGCCGCCGGAACTGGACAAGCCGACCTCCGAGGCCTGGGAGGCCCGGGCCAAGGCGGCCCGCAGCCCCCGGGAGCGGTTCACGGCACTGTTCATGCTGAACCGCCTGAAGAACCCCCAGGCGCTGAGCGCCCTGGAAGGCCTGGGACCCACGGATGCCACCGGCTGGCCGACTCACCTGCACCTGGAGGCCTCCATCGCGACCGCCCGCCTGAACGGCGCCGAGGTTCCCGCGGCACTGCAGGTCTTCCTCGAGGCACTCCAGAAGGCGGGCAAGGTGGATCCGGTCCGGGCCCAGGCGGCGCGCCTGCGGCTGGGGATGGCTGGCAGGGAGCCAGGGCTGCTGCCCCCCGTGAAGGCGACGGCCGGAAGCCTCCTGGCCCTCCTGGATGCCTGGAACCGGGCACCCTGGCCCCAGCGCCGGGACCTGGCCCTGAGCGCCTTCGGGACGCTCTCTCCAGACTCCGGGGCCTGGCCGGCCCTGGGCCTCCAGCGACCGGATCCGGCCACCCTGGACCGGGCCTGTCTGGGGATCCTCTCCCGCCTGGCCGAAGGCGTGCCCAGCCCCGCACCGGTCGAGGCCTTCCAGGTGGGCGGCGGACCCTGGCCCTGTGCCGCCCAGCCCCTCGCCCAGTGGTACGGATTCCAGGCCCTGGCGAAACTGGAGACCCCCCTGCCCTCCCTCCAGGCGGCGCTGCGCCAGGAGCCCCCCCTGGGCGCCTCCAGCCCCCTGCTCCTCGGCGCGCTCCTGCCCGCCCTCCGCCGCCAGGACCCGGGGCGGGCCGACCGGGTGCGGGCCCGCCTCCTGGCCGGAACCGAACCCATCGCCCGCGCGGCGGCCATCGAGGACCTCCCCTCGGCCCCGACGGATCTGGAGGCCCTCACGGTCATGACCTGGAAAGACGCCCCGTTCGATTCCCAGCAGGTGCTGATCCAGAGCTATGCCCGCTGGAAGCTGGCGCCGGAAGCGCGGAAGGCCCAGTTGCGGCCCTGGCTCAGGCATCCGGACTGGGCCTGCCGCTGGGAGGCCTACCAGGCCCTGCTGAAACTGGATCCCCAGACGCCCTGGCCCGCCGCGCCAAAGCCCACCAGGACTGACCGAGCCATGCTGAAGGAGGCGGTCCACCTCGCCGAAAGGGCCAAGCCCGTGCGCCTTCGCATCACCTTCAGCGGAAGCCGGAGGGTGACGCTGCGCCTCGATCCCACCCTGGCCCCCATGAACGTGGCCAACCTGGTGCTGCTGGCGCGGAAGGGCTACTTCGATGGCCGGCTGGTTCCGCGTGTGGTGCCCGACTTCGTGGTCCAGATGGGCTCCCCCTGCGACACCATGGACGGCGGGCCGGGCTACACGGTGCGCTGCGAGGACTCCCTGACCTGGTACGGCCCCGGAAGCGTGGGCATGGCCCTCTCGGGCAAGGACACGGGCGGCAGCCAATTCTTCATCACCACCAACGCCACACCCCACCTCACGGGCCGGTACACGCGCCTGGGCGAAGTTGAGGACTTCGCCCGGACCATGGCGATTCTCGATGACCTCGAGCTGGGTGCGAAGATCCTCTCCATCAAGGTGCTGGAGCCGTGAAGGCGCCTGGCCTCCGGGCCTTCTCGATCGGCCTCGCCGCAGGACTCTTTGCCTCCGCCCAGGCGCCCCTCCTCCAGGATGGGGCCACCGCCCTCCGCCAGGCGCGGCTGGACTGGACCTTGGGCGAAGCACCCCTGCTGCCCTCGTCCATGCCCTCCTTGGAGGTGGGGGTCGGCGGTGCGGATTCCGGGGGCGTCTATACGCCGCTCACGGACGGGGAAGGCCTCGGTCACGGCGCCAGGGGCTGGGGACTGGGCCTTCAGGGCCGCTACGTCCAGGGGGGATGGTCCCTCTCCGCAACGGCGCTGGCCCTCCGGGACCAGGGCCGAACCCTGGGCATCCTCCAGCGGGCCACCCTCGCCTACCAGACAGAAGCGGGCTGGCGCGGGGCCCTGGAACAGGCCCCCTTCGCCTGGGGAGCGGGGCTCAACGGCGGCGACCTGCTGGGGGACGCGGCAAGGTCCTTCCCGCGCCTGACTCTGTCCACGCCCGAAACCACCCTGGCCCTGGGCCGCTGGCAGGCCGAGGCCTTCGCGGGGCGCCTGGAACGGGATAGGCCCCTCCCCGAATGGATGCCGGATCAGGTTGAGCTGAGTGCGGCCCGGGCCATGGGCCTGGATCTCCAGGGCCCCCACCTCTGGGGCGGGCACCTGCGGGCCGCCTTCGATCCCCTGGTGGAGGCCAGCCTCGGTGCCCTGACCCTGACAGGCGGCCAGGATGACCTGGGCCACCCGGCCCCGGCCTCCTCCGCTCGCACCGAATCCCTGGCGGAGCTGCGGATCCGGATGCCCTTCCTGGCCCGCCTGGTCCAGGCGCGGGGCGCTTCCATCTACCTCAGCCGAAGCGCCGCCCCCGACAGCGGGGCCATGACCCTGCTTCCCGCCCGGGACCTGGGAGGGCTCCAACTGGTCTGGGAGGGCTGGGACCTCGGCCTCGAGTACGCGGGCGCGGCCCCCGGGGCCGCAGGGCCGTCCTCCTCCCGGCCCACCTACCTGGACGGGTTTTCCACCTACGGCGATCCGCTGGGAGCGGCCTTCGGGCGGGCGTGCACCACCCGCACCGTGGAGCTGGGCCTGCCTCTCTTCCTGGAAGGCAGGGGACGGCTCAAGGCCCTGCGCACCACGGCGGCCCAGGGGGATCCCTCCGGCATCGGATCCTGGTTCTTCCAGGCCGACGTCCAGTGGCGGACCATGACCGGTCGCATCGGGGCTTCCCTGGCCTCGCGGCGGGAGGAGTTCCCGACGCCGTCCGCACGCTGGGGCTGGGCCTGCAGCTTCTTCCAGGGGTTCCGCGTGTTCTGAAGGGCTGGGCTATCCTGGAGGCCCCGAGGCCCGCATGACGCTCTCCCTCCAGCCGTTCATCCGCATCCTGGCCGCCAGCCCGCTCCTGGTGCTCCTGGCCTGCAACGCCCCGGGGCAGGCCCTTCCGGCCAAGCCCGCCGAGCCCTTCCTCCCCACCCTGAGCCTCCGCCCGGTCTCGGTCAGCCTGGGCGCCGGGGCCACCCAGACCTTCCAGGCCGGGATCAACCTCCAGAAGGGGATCCGCCTTCCGGAAAACCCCGTGGGCTGGCGGGTCGTGGAGCCTGGGGGCGGGACCATCACCCCCGCCGGCCTCTACATCGCCCCCCCCACGCCCGGGCTCTACCACGTCGAAGTGCGGCGCGAGGATCACAAGGAGGTCACCGCCATGGCCACCGTGGTGGTGAAGTGATGGATCTCTACGGGGCGCTCCGCCCGCTGCTCTTCCGCCTCGACCCTGAAACCGCCCACAACCTGGCCTTCTGGCTGGGGGAGCGGGCCTGCGCCTGGCCACGCCTCCCGGACCCGGCGCTTCCGCTGGGGCTGCGCCGCCGGGCCTTCGGCCTGGAATTCCCGACCCCCCTGGGGCTGGCCGCGGGCCTCGACAAGGGCGCGACCCTGCTGCCCCTCTGGAAGGCCCTGGGCTTCGGCCATGTGGAGATCGGGACCGTCACCCCCCGGCCCCAGCCAGGCAATCCCAGGCCGCGCCTGTTCCGCTTCCCCCAGGCGGGCCTGATCCTCAACCGCATGGGCTTCAACAGCGAAGGGGCCGCGGTGGTGGCCGGACGCCTGCGGCACCGGCCGCCGGGCCTCCTCGTGGGCGGCAACCTGGGCAAGAACAAGGAGACGCCCGAGGCCCTGGCCCTGGACGATTACCGGGCCGCCTACCGCCTCATCGCCCCGCAGGTGGACTACATCGCCCTCAACGTGAGCAGCCCCAATACGCCCGGACTACGGAACTTGCAGGCCCCCGAGGCCCTGAAGCCCCTCCTGGCGGGCATGCTCACCCTGCGGCGGGAACTGGGCCTGGAGCGCCAGCCCCTGCTGCTGAAGCTGGCGCCGGACCTGGCTCCGGAAGACCTGGACGCCATCGTCGAGGTGGCGGTGGCCTCGGGGATCTCGGGACTCATCGCCACCAACACCACCCTGGACCGCGGGGTGGTGGATGAGCCCTTGCGCGCCTTCGTGGAGACCAAGGGCGCCGGGGGCCTCAGCGGCGAGCCGCTCAAGGTCAAGGCCAGGGAGGTACGCCGTCGCATCCTAGCGGCCCTGCGCGGTCGCCTGCCCCTGGTGGCCTGCGGCGGGCTCGGATCCCCCGAGGACGTGCAGGGGGCCCTGGACGATGGCGCCGCCCTGGCCCAGATCTACAGTGCCCTGATCTTCCAGGGGCCCGGCCTCGTGGCAGCCGTCCACCAGCATCTGACCACGACTCCGGCCAGGGCGTGAGCGGCCTGCCCCTGCCTCCCCGCCTCCCTGTTCCAGCCAGTCCCAGGCCTATACTGGGTCGGATGCGCCAGGAAGCCACGACCGAATCTGCGACCCAGGGAGGGAAGAGCCTGCTGCCGGCTGCCCTCCTCGGGGCGGCACTGGTTGGCACGGCAGCCCAGTTCGGCCTTCGAGGCCAGACCCAGACCCTGGTCATCCACCTGGGCCTCGTGGCCCTGATCGGGACGGCCTTGGCGGCGGCGGTGCTGCGCTCCCGCCAGTCGGCCCGCGAGGCCTCGGGCTGGCGGCTCCTTTCAGCCTCGCTGTTCATCACCGGCCTTATCCAGGCCTCGCGGCTTCCCACCTTCCTGGGTCACCCCCTTCCGGGCCAGCTCCGGGAGGTCTCGATCGCCCTGCAGGTGCTCAGCTCCCTGCTCCCGGTCGGGACCCTCCTGTCCTGGCACCTGAATCCGGTCACCCGTTTCGACCGGGTCCGCCATGGACTGGACGGCCTCCTCTTCGCTCTGGCGGTGTTCTTCATCCTCTGGGCCCTGGTGCTGGGTCCGGCCTTCTTCAACGACCGCTTTCCCCTGGCCGAGCGCCTGACCTGGCTCGGCACCTTCCTCGTCTACGACCTGCTGCTGGGTCTCGCGATCTACTTCGGCCTCGCCCAACCCTCCCGCTTCCGTGGCCCCCTGGGCTGGCTCGCCCTCGCCTTCCTCCTCGCCAGCATTCACAACTTCAAGTGGCTCATGGATGTGCTCACGGGCACGACCCTCTTCCACCTGCCCACCGGGGCCCTGATCTACCTGGTGCCCCTGAGTTATCTGGCCGCGGCCCTTTCGCCCCGGCCCGTGGATGCCCAGGACACCCACCTGGAACGGGCCCGGTTCCTGCACTTGCTGCCCTACGTTCCGGTACTCGGCGCCACAGCCCTCGGAATCTGGATGCTCGCGACCGGGACTGGACCCGGCCACAAACTCATCCTGGTCTGGCTCGCCCTGAGCCTGCTGATCCTGCTGCTGGTGCGGCAGTACTTTGCCCTGCGGGATTTCTTCCACCTGTCGCAGCATCTGGAGCTCCGCGTCGCCGAGCGGACCCAGGCGCTGGAGACGGCCCAGGCGATGCTCCTGCGCACCGAACGCATGAACGCCATGGCCACCCTGGGAGCCGGCCTCGCCCACGACATGAACAACCTCCTGGGCGCGATCCAGAACCGGGCGGACCTGGTGCTCACGAACATGGATCAAGGCCTCCTGCCCACCAGGAAGGACATGGTTCGGGTCCTGGAGGCCACCCAGACCGTGGCGTCCATGAGCAGCCGCCTGATGGCCATGGGACGGCAGGAGCCCCTGCCCCCCCAGGAGCTGGACCTATCCAAGGAACTCCACGCCCTCCAGCCCCTGTTGCTGCTGCTGCTGTCACCGGGCCAGACCCTGCACCTGGAAGCCATGCCAGGGCCCATGCCCTTCCTGGGCACGCGCGGCATGCTGGAGCAGATCCTGGTGAACCTGGTGAGCAACGCGCGGGACGCCATGCCCGAGGGTGGATCGGTCACGATCCGGGCCCGCCCCCCCCGACCGGACGAGGAGGGGTGCGGCCCCCTGCTGGAGATCGAGGACACCGGCACCGGCATTCCCCTCGACCTCCAGGATCGGGTGTTCCAGCCCTTCTTCACCACGAAGACCTCGGGCATCGGCACCGGCATCGGCCTGGCCTCCGTCAAGTCCCTGCTGGAGAAGACCGGAGGATCCATCCGGTTCCTCAGCCAGGACGGGCAGGGCACCGCCTTCCAGGTCCGCCTGCCCCGCCTGCCGTGATTCCCGGCGGCAGGACGCTACACTGGGGACCGAGGTTTCGATGTTGTCACTTCATTCGAGAATCCGCGATCCCCGCCTCCACCCCCTGGCGGACAAGGTGCTGCGCGGAGAGCGCCTGAGCTTCGACGAGGGCCTCCTGCTCTACGAGACCTCCGACCTCACGGGCGTGGGTGCCATGGCCCACCACCTCCGGCTGAAAAGGCACGGCAAGGCCGCCTACTACGTGGTGAGCCGGCGCCTGTCCTACACCAATGTCTGCTACACCCACTGCCAGTTCTGCGCCTTCCAGGCGAAACCCGGCGATCCACGGGCCTATGCCCTGTCGGCCGAGGACATCATCGCGGAACTGGAGAAGCCCGAGAACCTGGGGGTCCGGGAACTGCACATGACCTCCGGCCACAACCCGAAGCTGAAGGTCGACTACTTCGAGGACCTGTTCGGCAGGATCAAGGCGCGCTTCCCATCCATCCACCTCAAGGTCTTCACCATGATCGAGATGGACTACTACGCCCGCATCTCGGGCCTCTCCACCGAGGCCTTCCTGGACCGCTGCATGGCCGCGGGTCTGGAGAGCTGCCCCGGCGGCGGCGCCGAGATCTTCGACGAAGCGCTGCGCGAGCAGATCTGCATCGGCAAGAAGGACGCCCAGGTCTGGCTGGACACGGCCGAACTCTGCCACCGCAAGGGCCTGCCCACCAACTGCACCATGCTCTATGGGCACATCGAGGAGGCCCGGCACCGGGTGGACCACCTGCTGCGCCTGCGGGCCCTCCAGGACCGCTCCCTGGCGGCCGGCTACCCGGGCTTCCTGGCCTACATCCCCCTGGCCTACCAGAACGAGGACAACGAGCTGAGCGCCACCCACGTGATCCACGAGACCACAGGCACCCAGGACCTGCGGGAGATCGCGGTGGCCCGCCTGCTGCTCGACAACATCCCGCACATCAAGGCCTACTGGGTCATGATCTCGCCGGGCCTGGCCCAGGCGGGGCTCAGCTACGGCGCCGATGACCTGGACGGCACCGTCATCGCCGAGGAGATCGCCCACCTGGCCGGCGCCAAGAGCCCCCAGGGGCTCCAGCAGGGCGAGCTGGTGCGCCTCATCCGGGAGGCCGGTTTCGAGGCCCTGGAGCGGGACAACCTCTACAACGTGTACGAGCCTGTCTAATCCACCTTGCGTTTCTCGTAGACCTTCAGCGGCTCCAGGGCAAAGGCGTAGGGGCTGGTCCAGAGGCGGTCGAAGATCCCCGCGGCCTGGGGGGCCAGGGGCGAGTCGCGGAAGACCAGTTCGACGTTCCGGGACGCCATGAAGTAGCTCTCCTCCCAGTTGCTGGTGCCCAGGGCCAGCTGGGTTCCGTCCACCACCAGGTACTTGCTGTGGATGGTGCGGGCGAAGGGGATGTGGCCTTCCTTCGCCTCGGGAATGGACACCACCTTCACCTCCAGGTTGGGGATCAGGGTGAGCGCCTTCAGGTGGGGCAGCGCCCGTCCCCCCAGCACCCAATCCGATACCATCAACTGCACCTTCACGCCCCGCACTGCCGCGGCCCGAAGGGCATTGTCCAGCAGGGGCCAGTATTGGTCCTGGCCCGTGATGGGTGAATAGGTCAGCATCTGGACTCGCACGGTCTGCTTGGCCTGGCCCAGCAGGTCCACCAGCGCCTCGAGGGCCGGCCGGACGTCCTTCGGCGTCAGGAATGGTGGGCTGGCCACCAGTTCCACTGCGGGTCGCGCGGCCGGGAGCGACCGCGGGGGCAGGTCCGGCAGCCTCCCGGTCTGGGCGAAGCGCCAGTCAAGGGCGAAGAGCTCCGCCAAGGGCGACACGATCCTCGGGTCCGTGGTCCGCACACCCAGCTCATGGATGTGCTCCAGGGCCCGCCAGTCGAAGTTCTGGCTGCCCAGGAAGGCCTCCCGGCCATCCACCAGGAAGTACTTGGCGTGGAGGATGCCCTTGGACACGCCCGTCAGATCGAAGCTCCGCACCTCGGCTCCTGGAATGCGGCGAATCCTAGCCACGGAGCCGGGGTCCTGATCCAGCATCTTCGACGACAACAGGAAACGAACCTTCACACCGCGGGTACCGGCCTTCTCGAGTTCGACCAGCACCGGCTCCAGGGCCCCGCCCGGTCGGCTGGTGACGTAGAACTCCGCCGCGTCCACGCTGACCTCCGCCTCCCGGATCATCGCCACCCACACATCCTTGGCGAAGGGAAGCGCGGGGTCCGCGAGCCCGGTCTCCGCGGGGATCGACTGCACCAGTTGAGTGGCGGCACCCTGACGCTGGATCCCGGTCTGCGCATGGGCCGACCGGGGGGCGTTGAAACCAAGACAGGCTGCGAGCAGCAGCATCAGGAAACGGGGCTTCATGGTTGTTCTCCTCGGCTGAGGATACTCCGTTGACGGGGAGGTTCCGGCTCTGCTGAGGTGGAGAAGTGGAACCAAAGTCCGTGCTTCGCGACCAGCTGAAGGCCCGCCGGGACGCCCTGCCAGCGGACTCGCGCGGAACCTGGTCGAGGGCCGCCGCGGACCACCTCGCCGCCTCTGCCGGGACCGGCGACTCAGCCGCATCGGCGCCTTCTGGCCCATCGGCTCGGAGATCGACCTGCGCCCCGCCGTGGCCGCCCATCCTGACTGGCTCTGGTTCTTTCCCCGTGTGGTCTCGACCCATCCGCCGCGGCTGGCCTGGGGCACGGAGCCACTGGAACAGGGGCCCTGGGGCCTTCAGGAGCCTGTCCTGGCCCAGCACTTCCTGCCCCCCGTGCAACTGCTCCTGGTGCCGGGCCTGGCCTTCGATAACGACGGCCACCGCCTTGGCTACGGCCGGGGATTCTACGATGCCCTGCTGGCCCGGCTGCCGGAGGAACTGCTCACCGTGGGCGTGGGGTTCGAGGCCCAGATGCACCTCGATGTCCCGGTGGATCCCCACGACTGGCCCGTCGCGGCCCTGCTCAGCGAGCGGGGCCTGCGGCGATTGGGGGCCGAGGGCTGAGCCCCTTCAGCCGCCCTTGCCCACCCTCAGGATGCTCGAGCCGTCCGCGTAGTCCTCCGTCGGGGTCTCCCGCATCTTCTGCAGCACCTGCACCAGGGCCCGGATGCGGTCCACCATCTCGCCGATCTTCCCGAGCTTCCCCTCTTCCGGGTACTTCCGCTGCAGCATCTCGACCTGCATGGAGATGATCGCCAGGGGATTGTTGATCTCGTGCTTGAGGGTGCCTGCCATCTGGCGGAAGGACTCGAGCCGCTCCGTGGCCAGGGCCCGCTGCTGGAGCTCAGTGTGACCGCGGAGCACCTGGAGGCGGTGGTGGAGGGCTTCCCAGCGGAAGCCCTCGGCCAGCCAGTCAGTGGCGCCCGCTTCGATGAGCCTCGGAGTCTCGTCCTCGGTGCAGCGCACCACCAGGATGGGCGTCGTGGCGAAGGAGGGATGGTGGCGGTAGGCGCGGATGCAGGCCTCCAGCTCCCGGGTTCCCCGGGCGTCCACCACCAGGAACCGGAACTTGGGGAGGGGCGGCGGGGGTGGTTCCTGCTCCAGGGGATGCAGCCAGAGGTTTCCCGCCTCGGCCACGGTCTGGAAAAGGCCCATCAGGTCCAGTTCCTCACTCACCAGGCCCAGGAGGGGCCTGGCCGGTTCTTCGGGCATGGTGTCGGGGCCCTCGGGAAGAAACAGGTCCAGGGTCTGGTCGGCCCAGTGCCAGCGCGCTCCCGCGTCCTGGAGCATGCGCTGGGTCCAGGGATCTGGCATGGGGGTGTGCAAGCCGACCGGAAGGGTCAGCCGCAGCACCCTGAAGCCCCGTTCCTGGTCCCAGCGAAGGGTGACGGTGTCCCCCTGGGGGAGCTGCATGAGCATGGGTTCCACCAGGCCGGCGATGGCCACCACGAGGGGGCCCCCTGCCATCCAGACCGAGGCGGGCGGGGCCTCCGAAAAGCTTAGCCGGGCCTTGCGCAGGCGGAGCAGGGACTCCCAGCGCTGGACCAGTTCCTCCTGCAGCGCCGCGACCAGCTGGGTATGTCCGGCACTGGGTGCCTCGACGGCCTGCCCTTCCCGGCTGCCGTGCTCGACCAGGGCCGCCAGTTGATCGAGTTGGGACCTGATGGCCCCCCCGGTGACATCCGGAAGCCCCTCGGCCCAGCTTTGAACCCGCCTGAGCGGTCCGGCCATGGCCGCCAGCAGCTCGCCGTGCCCGTCGGCTTCCCGCTGCCGCTCGGTGCGCAGCCGGAGCAGCTCACCCTGCTGCTCGGCCTGGCCCAGGGCCCGCCGGTTCAGCAGGGCCTGGCGGAACGCCATGGAGCCCAGCCGCACGAAGGCCTGGAACACCGCCAGGTCGAAGCGGCTGAAGGGACGCCCCTCGGATTCCCGATCGAGGTAGAGGGCCCCATGGATGTCATCCTCATCCACCATCGGTGCGCACAGAAGGGAGCCCCGGTGGAGCTCCACCAGGCTCACCCCTCCGAAGCGCGGGTCGGCCAGAGGCCGATTGGACATGATCGCGGTGCGCTCCCGCGCCACGTAGTCCAGTACCGATCGGGAGAGACCGATGCCTTCCTGCACATCGCCCACGCGATGGGCCGTTCGCCACCCCCCCTCCTTCGATCGCATCACGAGGAAGCCGCGGTCCCCGCTCAGGAGCAGGAGGGACTCGTCCAGGAGCCCCTTCAGCATGGCGTCGGCATCGACCTGCTGCAGCAGCTTCTCGGTGGAGCGCTGGAGCAGCTCGATGCTGCGGATCAGCACCATGGCCTGTGCCGGCTCCGGGCGTACTTCCTGGAAGAGGTCCCCCACCCGCTCAGCGAAGGTGGTGCCATCCAGGCCCGGGAAACCCTCGGTGAAGGTCAGGTGCCAGCCGCCCATCACCAGCTCGTCCCCGTCCTGGAGGGCATTGCCCTGGGGATGGTGGAGCGGCTGGTCGTTCAGGCAGGTGCCGTTGGCGGAGTCCAGGTCCCGCACCCACCAGATTCCGCCGATCCGATCGATGCTGGCGTGGACCCTGGACAGCCCGACGAGGTTCGGCTGGGCCAGGGGGCAGACCAGCGGATCCCGACCCACCTGGCATGCCTCGGGAACGGCATACCGCATGAGTTGGCTCCCCTCCATCCAGGACAGGTAGGGCATCGAACCTCCACCCTCCGTTTCGGCGGACGACCCCGATCCCTAAATCATGGCAAAGGGAATCTCGTGTCGTGGGTGCGGCTGGGCCGGAAGAACAGCATCGTGTGGCCGATGGTCCAGACATGCTCCAGGCCGGGAATGGCGGCACACAGGGCCTTGGCGGCCGAGTCCTCGTCCTCGAAGCTGTTGGGGTTGATCTTGACCTTCACCAGTTCCAGGCTGTCGATCATCACATCGAGTTCTGCCGCCTGGGCCGGCGTTACCCCCCCCTTGCCCACGTGCAGGACGGGCTTGAGCGCATGGGCCCGGGCCTTGAGGAACTGGCGTTGCTTGGCGTTGAGCATCGGATCTCCGCGGGACCAGTTTATCGTGGAAGCCGAGGTGCACCCATGCTTCGTCTCGCCTTCCGTCCCCTGCTGCTTTCCCTCGCGGCCCTGGCCTGCCTGGCCGCCCCGCCCCGCACCCTGCGCGTGGACTACGGCCATACGGGGGATGCCGCCTCCGAACACTTCGGCCTGGACCGGGTGGTGCTGGAGCCCCTGCCCTGGCCCGGGGACCTCGCCAAGGCCATCGACACCAGCAACCTCGGGAAGTACTGCTTCGAGGTGGCGGACCTGGCCACCGGCAGGGTGCTCTATTCCCGGGGCTTCGCCAGCATCTTTGGCGAATGGGAGACCACGGACGAGGCCAAGGCCCTGAACCGCTCCTTCTCCGAGTCCCTGCGCTTCCCCCGGCCCGAGGGGCCTGTGCGCATCCTCCTGAAAAAGCGCGATGCCCGGAACGCCTTCAAGGTCCTGTGGACCTTCGACCTCGATCCCCGGGACCCCCTCATCGAGCAGGCCCCCTCCCCGGAGGCGGGCGGCCTCATCGCCCTGCAAAAGAGCGGGGAACCCGCCGACAAGGTCGACGTCCTCATCCTGGGCGATGGCTATACCGCCGCCGAACGGGGCAAGTTCGAGCGGCAGGCCCGGACGGTGATGGAAAGGCTCTTCGAGCAGTCCCCCTTCAAGGAGCACCGGCAGGACTTCAACATCTGGGCCCTCTGCCCGCCTTCGGCGGAAAGCGGCGTCTCCAGGCCCTCCACCGGCGTGCACAAACGCACGCCCCTGGGCACCACCTTCGACGCCTTCGGCAGCGAGCGCTACGTCCTCACCTTCGACAATCGCGCCTTCCGCGACATCGCCGCCCAGGCCCCCTACGAGTTCGTGGAGATCCTGGTGAACGCCGAGACCTACGGCGGCGGCGGCATCCACAACCTCTACAGCACGGCGGCGGCGGGCAACAGCACCGTCGGCTACCTCTTCGTCCACGAGTTCGGCCACCACTTCGCGGGCCTGGCCGACGAGTACTACACCTCCGATGTGGCCGTCACCAACAGCCCCTCCCGCCCCGAGCCCTGGGAGCCCAACGCCACCGCCGACCCCAGGAACCCCAAATGGAAGGGCCTGCTCAGTCCCGGCGTGCCCCTGCCCACCCCCTGGAAGAAGGACGAGTTCGAGGCCCACAGCCTCGCCTACCAGAAGGAGCGCCGTGCCATCCGGGCCGCGAACCGGCCCGAAGCCGAGATGGACGCCCTCTTCGCCAGGGAGAAGGTGTTCGATACCAACCTCCTGGGCACGGACACCTATGGCAAGCAGGTGGGTGCCTTCGAGGGCGCCAACTACGAGGCCAAGGGCTATTTCCGCAGCCAGGAGGACTGCATCATGTTCAGCCGCGACGACGGGGGCTTCTGCGCCGCCTGCCGGGCCGCCATCGAACGAGTGATCCGGCAGTACGCGAAATAGGCGCCGGCCCCCCCCAGGGGCGGGCGGGCCTTCAAGCCACGCCCGCCCGGATGGCGAGGGCCGCCAGGGCCGCGGCATTGTGCTGGTCGAGTTTCTCCATGATGTTCTGCCGGTGGGCGCTGACGGTCTTGGGGCTGAGGTCCAAGGCCACGGCGATGTCCTTGGTGACCATCCCCTGGCCGATGAGCGACAGTACTTCCAGCTCGCGCTCCGTCAACCGCTCTTTCAATTGTCGCTGGAGGGAACTGGTCTGGGGGTGAGCACTGCTCCCCTGCTCCAGGCGTTGGAGGCGGCTCTCCACGGTCTGGATCAGCTCTTCTGCGGAGAAGGGCTTGGTCAGGTAGTCATCGGCACCCGAGAACATGCCCTTCCGCACGCTGGACCGGTCGTCCTGGGCGCTGATGAGAATCAGGGGCAGGGCCGCCAGGTAGGGATCCGATCGAACCTGTGCCAGCAGGGCCAGCCCATCCATGGCTGGCATCTGGACATCGGTGATGAGGAGGTCCACATGCTGGGATTTGAGCAGCCGCATGGCCTCCACGCCATCGCTGGCGGTCTCGATCTCCCAGTCCGGCCGCTGGACCTGCAGGGCGCGGGTGAGGGAAACCAGGAGCAATCGCTCATCGTCGACCAGCAGCACTCGCATCGGCCTTGGGATCCTCCCACGACCATCCTACTTCAGGTCATCGGATGGATTGCTCGTTCAGTCCTCTCTCCCCCAGGTCTGGGTGCGGCCCAGGAGCGAGATCCCGATGAAGCCGCGAACCAGCAGCCGGCGGCCGCCCTCCTCCACCCTCAGCTTGGCCCTGTAGACCTTGCCGTTGTCCGGGTCGAGGATGAACCCACCCTTGAATTCCTCCCCCTGCCGGGTCAGCCCCCACAGGAACACCATGCCCAGGACCGGCTGGCCCTTCCGTTCCCCTTCGCAGAGGTCGCAGGTGGGATTGGGCTTCAGCGGGTCGTAGGACTTCAGGATCCGGCCCTTCAGCACCCCCGCCTCCTCGGTGATCTCCACCAGGCCGTGGAGGGCCCCGGTCTTGTCATCGTAGGTCTTCCAGTGCCCGACCGGGCCCATGGGCGTCGCCGCAAGGGCCGAGGCTGCGAGAAGAACCGTTAGGAGGGCGGTACGGAGGGTCATGGCGACTCCTGCTTCAAGCTTGAGGTAGAGCTTCCTGGGGCACCGCCGGCAGGCGGATTTCGGCCACCGTGCCCTTGCCCGGGGCACTGGAGAGGACCAGGGTTCCGCCCAATCCCTCCACGATGCGCCGCGACAGGGGGAGGCCGAGGCCCGTGCCCTCCAGTTCGGATTTGGTGGTGAAGAGGGGTTCGAAGGCCCTCGCCAGGGTGGCTTCATTCATGCCGATGCCCTCGTCCAGGACCTCGATCGCGATCTCCCCAGCACTCACCCACCGGTGACGGATCAGCAGCTCTCCGCCCGTGGTCCGCATGGCATGGGCCGCATTGGTGGCCAGGTTCAACAGCACCTGGTGCAATTCGATGGACTGGGCCTCCACCTGCGCCAACGGCTGATCCACGGCCACCCGGATGCGGACACTGGAGGGCAGCGTCGGCCGCAGCAATCGTCCCACCTCATCGATGACCGCCTCCACCGGGATGCGCTGCCGCTGGGTCGTCCGGGGCCGACTGAAGGCCAGGATCCGTTGGGTGAGGTCCGTGCCCCGTTCCGCCGCGGCCAGCACATCCCCCAACAGCTGGTGGGCGGAGGACCCCGGCTCCAGCTCATCCCGGGCCATCGCGGTGAGCGCCAGGATGGGGTGGAGGATGTTCTTCAGGTCGTGAGTGATCCCGCTGGCCAGGGTGCCCATGAGTTCCATGCTCTGGGAGCGGCGCAGCTCGGCCTCCCGGCGCTGCCGCGCAGCCTCCGCCTGCCGGTAGTCCTCGGCCTTCTGAACCAGGCTGAGATTCGTATCCTCGAGGCCCCTGAGCAGGACCGTGAGGGCCAGAGTGACCGTGCCCCCGATGACAACGGCATTGCAGGCGGTCACCACCCACCCCATCCAGGCCGGCGATCCCAGAGGGGCGCTGGGGCTCTGCATGAACGCAGTGAGGGCCAGCAGGGCCAGGAGACTGATGCCGAACACGGCGTAGGCGCTCCGCCGGGAGAGGAAAAGGGCCGCGGCGATGGAGGCGAATTCCAGCCAGACCAGGGCGGTTTCCCGGAGTCCCGTCGCGGGCCCCAGGACCAGCGCCATCAGCAGCACCATGGCCACCACGGAACTGGCCCGTAGGAGGTAGGGCCATCCGGGCCGGAGGGCCAGGAGGAGGATCCAGCCGTACAGCAGGGTGTCCAGGACCACCAGACCCCAGAGGTGCTCCCGGGCGGAGAGCCACAGGCTGGGGACATAGGCAAGGGGTCCCAGCAGAGCCCCGGCCAGCACCGTCCGGTCCAGGATCCGCCGCCGCCATTCAGGCAGCCCGAGGGGAGTCCCGCCCTCGCTTGAATTCGTCAGGTCGCTCATGGTTCCACGGGTCCCGAGGCCATGGCGAGCGGCGTGTCTCCCGATCCCAATAGCCTCTCCCTTCGGGCATGCAGGATGCGGTCGCGCAGTTCCGCCGCCTCCTCGAACTTCATCTGGGAGGCGAGTTCCTTCATGCGCTTCTCCAGCTTGGCCACCTCGCGCTCGAAGGCCCTGTCCTCCAGGTAGAGCAGCGGCTCCTCGGCGGCCCGCTCCTCCTTGGAGACGTTGATGAACTCCCGGGCCAGGGCCTCGCCCATGACGTCGTCCAGGTTGCGCTTCACGGTCTCGGGGGTGATGCCGTGGGCCAGGTTGTGGGCCACCTGCTTGTGGCGCCGGCGCTCCGTTTCGCCGATAGCCTGCTTCATGGAGCCCGTCATCACATCCGCATAGAGGATGGCCCGGCCGTTCACGTGGCGGGCGGCGCGGCCGATGGTCTGGATGAGGCTGCGGTTGTTGCGGAGGAAGCCCTCCTTGTCCGCGTCCAGGATGGCCACCAGGCTCACCTCGGGCAGGTCGAGCCCCTCCCGCAGCAGGTTGATGCCGATGAGCACGTCGAACACGCCCCGGCGCAGGTTCTTGAGCAGTTCCACCCGCTCCAGGGTGTCGATCTCGCTGTGCAGGTATTCGGCCTTGACCCCCAGCTCCTGGTAGTAGGCCGTGAGCTGCTCCGCCAGCTTCTTGGTGAGCACGGTCACCAGCACCCGCTCGTCCCGGGCCACCACCTTGCGGATCTCCTCCAGCAGGTCATCCACCTGGGTGCCCACGGGGCGTACCTCGACCATGGGATCCACCAGGCCCGTGGGCCGCACCACCTGCTCCACGAAGGCGCCGCCGCACTGCCCCAGCTCGTAGTCGCCCGGAGTCGCGGAAACGAACACCACCTGTTTCACCCTGGCCTCGAACTCTTCGAACTGGAGGGGCCGGTTGTCCAGGGCGGAGGGCAGGCGGAAGCCGTACTCGACGAGGGTGGTCTTCCGGGAGCGGTCGCCGTTGTACATGCCGTGGAGCTGGCCCGTAGCCACGTGGCTCTCGTCCATGAATACGATGAAGTCCTCCGGGAAGTAGTCCAGCAGGGTGTGGGGCGGCTGGCCGGGCTGCCGGCCGTCCAGGAAACGGCTGTAGTTCTCGATGCCGCTGCAGGTGCCCATTTCCTTCATCATCTCCACGTCGTAGATGACGCGCTGGTGGAGCCGCTGCAGCTCGACGATCTTGCCCGCGGCGCGGAACTCGTTCTCCCGCGCCTCCAGCTCGACCTTGATGTCGCGGATGGCGGCCTTGAGTTTGTCTTCGGGGGTCACGTAGTGGGTCTTGGGCCAGATGGTGAGCTCGTCCAGTTTCTCGACCACCGCGCCTCGCAGCGGGTCGATCTTGGACAGCCGCTCCACCTCGTCCCCCCAGAGCTCAATCCGGTAAGCCACATCCTCATAGGCCGGGTAGACCTCCACCACGTCTCCCCGCACCCGGAAGATGCCGGGCTCGAAGCTCAGGTGGTTGCGCTGGTACTGGATGGCCACCAGGTCCCGCAGCAGGACGGAGCGATCGAGGGTCTGGCCCGCCTTCAGGTTCACCGAGAGGTTCATGTAGGAGGAAGGGTCGCCCAGGCCATAGATGCAGCTGACGGAAGCCACCACGATGGTGTCCCGGCGTTCCAGCAGGTTGCGGGTGGCGCTGAGCCGAAGCTTCTCCAGCTCCTCGTTGATCTTCGCGTCCTTGTCGATGAAGAGGTCCCGCTCGGGCACGTAGGCCTCGGGCTGGTAGTAGTCGTAGTAGCTAACGAAGTACTCGACGGCGTTCTCGGGGAAGAACAGCTTGAACTCGCTGAAGAGCTGGGCGGCCAGGGTCTTGTTCGGCGCGAAGATCAGGGCCGGGCGGCCCGCCCGGGCGATGGTGCTGGCCATGGTGTAGGTCTTCCCGGAACCCGTCACGCCCAGCAGGGTTTGGCAACGGTCGCCCCGCTCCAACCCCTCGACCAGTTGCGCGATGGCCTCCGGTTGATCCCCGGCGGGTGAGTAGGGCGCGACGAGCTTGAAGGGGATTGCCTTGGCCATAGATCCAAAGCAAACCACCAAAATCAAATTTCGTCTCGCGTATCGATGAAATCGAGACCGAGAAAACACCAAGCCACCAAGGAAGGAAAAAGCAGTTCTTGGTGTCTTGGTGCCTTGGTGGTGAATTCTTTTCTGTTAGACCTTCCGCAGCACCAGGCACCCGTTGGTGCCGCCGAAGCCGAAGCCGTTGTTCATGGCGTACTCGGAGTCAAGGGTGCCGGCCACATTGGCCGTCACGTCCAGCTCGCATTCAGGATCCTGGTGGTCCACGTTGATGGTCGGGGGGATCTTCCCGGTCTGGACGGCCAGGGCGGCCACGATGGTCTCCAGACCCCCGGCGGCGCCCAGGAGATGTCCGTGCATGGACTTGGAGCTGCTCACCTTGATCTTCCTGGCGTGCTCCCCGAAGACCCGCTGGATGGCCAGGCATTCCAGCTTGTCGCCCACGGGGGTGCTGGTGCCGTGCATGTTCACGTAGCCCACCTGCTCGGGCGCGATGTCCGCGTCCTTGAGGGCGGCCCGCATCACGCGCTGGCCCCCTTCGCCTTCGGGTGCGGGGGTCGTGATGTGGTTGGCGTCGCCGCTCATGCCGTAGCCGGCGACCTCCGCGTAGATCTTCGCGCCCCGGGCCCTGGCCAGCTCGTACTCCTCGAGGATGACGATGCCGGCCCCCTCGGCCATGACGAAGCCATCCCGGTCCACATCGAAGGGGCGGGAGGCGCGCTCGGGCTCATCGTTCCGGGTGCTGAGGGCGCGCATGGCGGCGAAGCCGCCGACGCCCAGCTGGTTGATCACGGAGTCGCTGCCGCCGGCCATCATGCGGTCCGCATAGCCGAAGGCGATGAGCCGGGAGGCATCGCCGATGGCATGGGCGCCAGTGGCGCAGGCCGTGGCCACGGCGCTGTTCGGGCCCTGCAGCCCGTACTTGATGCTGGCCTGGCCGCTGGCCAGGTTGATGATGAGGCTTGGAATGAAGAAGGGGCTGGTGCGCCGGGGCCCGCGGTAGCCGTTGGCCTCGTCCCAGATGGTGCTGAGGCCGCCGATGCCACTGCCGATGTAGACGCCGAACACCTCCCGCTCGGCCTTGGTCAGCTGCATCTGGTCGAAGCCCGCGTCCGCCCAGGCCTCGTGGGCCGCGCCCATGGCGTAGTGGATGAAGATGTCCATCTTCTTCTGTTCTTTCTTGTCGATGAACAGATCCGGATTGAAGCCCTTCACCTGGCCCGCGATCTTGCAGGCGAAATCGGACACGTCGAAGCGGTCGATGGTGCTGATGCCGCTCTTCCCGGCGAGGAGGTTGTCCCAGGTCTCGGGGACGGTGAGACCGCAGGGGTTGACAGTCCCCATGCCGGTGATGACGACGCGACGGCGCTGAACGGTCCTGGTCATGGGTTCACCTCGGGTAGGATCGGGAAAACAAACGTGCCGCAGGGCCATGAAGGGCGCTGCGGCACGTTACGCTCGCGATGGGTCAAACCTTCGCGTGCTTCTCGATGTAGGCGATGGCATCGCCCACCGTGCGGATCTTCTCCTGCTCACTCTCGGGGATCTCGAGGCTGAAGGCCTCTTCGATGGCCATGATGATCTCGACAGTGTCGAGGCTGTCGGCACCGAGATCGTCCACGAAGTGGCTGGATTCGGAGATGGAATCTTCGGGCTTGGCCAGCTGCTCTGCAATGATTGCAATGACCTTCTTACGCACATCAGCCATCGGGGGCTCCTCCAAACGAACCTGGAAACCCTAACATACCCGGGGGGGATTTCCAAACCCCGAGTAAAGCACCCCCCTCAACCACCCGGAACTGATGGATTGCGTCCGGTCGCCGCCCGAGGAGGATGGAGGCATGCCCCGATCCAGGAACCATGAGGAACCCGAGCACGGCTGGCCCCTGGGCTGGGGGGCGAGCCTGGTCGAGTTCCGCACTCACCTGGCGGTGGAACGCGGCCTTTCTGCCAACACCTCCTCGGGCTACATGTCGGACCTGGATCATCTGGCGGCCTGGGCCTGCCCCCGGGACCTCCCCCCCGACGCCCTCACCCGCGACCACCTCACGGCCTTTATCGTCTCCCAGCAGGGTGAGGGCAAGTCGCCCCGCAGCCTCGCCAGGATGAGTTCCAGCCTCCGGTCCTTCCTGGCCTTCCTGCGCCTGGAGGGGGGGGGTGGCGCCGGGCCCGAAGCGGTGGTGAAGCCCCCGAGGCCACCGCGCATCCTGCCCCGGACCCTGAGTGAAAGCCAGGTGGAGGCCATCCTCAATGCCCCGGACGTCGCCACGCCCCTGGGCGTCCGGGACCGCGCCTGGCTGGAGCTCACCTACGCCTCCGGCCTCCGGGTCTCTGAACTGGCGGGCCTGCCCGCCCTGTCCGTGTTCCTCGACGAGGGCTTCCTCCGGGTGATGGGCAAGGGAAGCAAGGAGCGCCTCATCCCCTTCGGCACGGGTGCGGAGAAATGGATCCGCGCCTGGCTCGTGCTGCGCCCGGGCTTCAAGCCCAGCGGCGGCGAACTCTTCGTCGGCCAGAGAGGCGAGGGGCTCACGCGCCAGCACCTCTGGCGCCTCCTGAAGGGCTACGCCCGGGCGGCCGGGCTGCGGGCCCAGGCCGTCAGCCCCCACGTCCTGCGCCACGCATTCGCCACCCATCTCCTGGACCACGGCGCCGACCTCCGGGCCGTGCAGGCCATGCTCGGCCACGCCGACATCAGCACGACCCAGATCTACACCCATGTCCACCAGGCCCGGTTGCGTGCCCTCTACGATCAGATGCATCCTCGGTCGTGATTCGCTCCGGGTGGGGCCCCGCGCCACAGGCTCCCCCGGAGCCTGCTCTGCGACCCACCTGGTCGCGAGATCTACACCCACGTCCACCAGGCCCGGTTGCGCGCCCTCTACGATCAGATGCATCCGCGCAGCCGTCCCTGAGCGGGATCAGAGCTGGGTGAGGATGACGCCGCCGATGACCAGGACCGCGCCAAGGGCGAAGGATGGAGTCACTCCCTGCCCATAGAAGACCCAGGCCAGCACGGCCGTGGCCACGGGCTGCAGGTTGGTGGCGATGGCCACCCGGCTGGGTTCCTTCATGGAGAGGGCGTGGAACCAGAGCAGGTACGAAGCCACGCTGGTCATCAGGCCGAGGTACACCAGCCCGACCCAGGCCATGGGCGGCACGCTCGCGACGGCGAGTCTCGGCAGCCCGACGAGCCCCAGGGGCGCGAAGACCGCCAGGCCGAACAGGATGGTGAGCGTGGTGGCCCTCTGGGCGCCGTGCTTGAGCACCAGGGGGCGGCTCAGGACGGTGTAGCCCGCCCATGCGACCACCGCCACCAGCACCATGATGTCCCCCAGGATCCAGCGGGGCGGAAGGATCCCCCCCGCCTTGCCCGAAAACAGCACCGCGACTCCGGAGAAGGCCAGCGCCAGGCCCCCGAGTTTCCGCGGTCCCGGCCTTTCCTGCCCCCGCACCCAGGCGAGGAGCAGCACCATGGTGGGCGTCAGCGCATAGAGCAGGGCCGCGTGCGAAGGCAGGGTGAGGGCCAACCCGCCCAGGAAGGCGACCTGGTTCAAGGCCACGCCCAGGAAGCCGGCCCAGAAATAGGCGCGCCAGTCCGCCTTCGCGACCGACCAGAGTTCCAGGCCCCGGAATTTCGCCAGCAGCAGGAACCCCGCACCGGCGATGAGGAACCTGAGCAGTCCGAGGGCCAACGTCGGGATGGCATCCGCCGCGGCCTTGCCCAGCAGGTAAGTACCGGCCGAGATGAGGGTGTGGAGGCCCATCACCACGGCAAAGCGGAGGTTGCGTTGTCCCATGGATCCAGCCTGGCTGAATTCGCGCGCTTACATGCCCACAAATTGTGCGGTGGACCGCTCCGGCAGGATTGAGCGATGATGGGCCAGGAGCCTGACACCCATGGCCGCAACCAAAACCCCTCGCAAGAAGCCCGTGACCGCCAGCCTGGAGGAGGAGAAACCCGCCCCGAAGGCCAAGGCCGCCCCGGCCAAGAAGGCTGCGCCGAAGAAGGCCGAAGCGGCTGAGCCCAAAGCCAAGGCACTGGCCAAGGTCCCCGCCAAGACCAGGGCAGCCAAGGCCAAGGTTGCCGCCGAGCCCCCGGAGATTCCCGCCGAGCCCATCCCCGCGACACCTACGAAGGCAGCTCCGCCCGCGATGAAGAAGGCCCAGGCCTCGCCGGCCCTGACGCCCCTGGCCCAGGCCATCCTCACCGCCATCTGCGAAGGCCGGGCTGTCGAGTTCATCTTCGCCGACGCCGACGCCAATGCCCCGCGCACCTTCGAACCCCGCCACCTCACCTTCGACGCCCTGAGCCAGGCCTGGTACGTGTGGGGCTGGGACCGCCGCTACAACGCCGAGCGCCACCATTGCGTGGACCTGCTGGCCGAGGTCAACGCCGTGGATGGGGTGGGTCGCGCGGCCCAGGGGCCCTATGCCGAAGGCACGCCCGCCAACCAGATCGGCGGCTGGCTGGGCGGAGAGCCCATCGCCGTGAAGGCCACCCTCCTGAAGCAGTGGGTCTTCGCCGTGAAGCAGGCGCCCCCGGCCTTTCCGAACTTCCGGATCGAGGACCAGGGCGATGGCCAGGCGCTGATCTCCTTCACGGCCACGGACCTCCGGGCCATCGCCCGCTGGGCCATGCAGTTCGGCGATGGGGTGCAGGTGCTGGAACCGGCCCGGCTCGTCGACCGCATCAAGCAGGTGGGCGCGGTCTGGGCCGGTCGGGAGCGTCTGCAGGTGGCCGCGGCGCCCGTCCCGAAGGCCTCCCCCCGGTCCGAGAGCGCGGAGCCCCATCGATCCGAATCCCGGCACCATCGCGACCGGGAATCCAGGCCCGACCGGGACGCCCGTCCTCCGCGCGAGTCGGAGCGCGAGGCCCGTCCTGCGCGCGAGCCCGAGCGTGAGGCCCGTCCTCCGCGCGAGTCCGAGCGCGAGGCCGCTCCCCCGAAGGGCAAGCCCGGCAAGGTCGAGGTGATCCGCTTCGACCGGCTCTGAAGATCCAGTTCAGGGCGTCAGCGTCCAACCCCTCCGGCCGGGCCAGAAACCGTAGTCCTGGCCGAGCCGGTTGAAGGTCACTCCCTGCAGGCGCTGGTGGGCCAGCACCCGGGCCTGGTTGTAGGCCACGGGAATGACCGGCTTGTCCCGGAAGATGATCCTCGAAATCCGCAGGTAGACCTTACTGCGGGCCGCCGGATCCAGGGTGTGGCGGCCCTCTTCGAACAGGCGGTCCACCTCGGGATTCAGGTAGCTGCTGAGGTTCGCCCCGGTCCGGTAGCCTTCCCTGGTGAAGAGGGCACTGTCCGCATCCGGGTCCAGGGAGAGGGTCCAGCCGAAGACCCACAGATCCCCCTCGTGCCTGGCGGCCTTTCCGATCACCGACTGGACGGGAAGGGTCTGCAAGTCGATGTGGATGCCCACCCGTGCCGCCTGGAGCACGAGCAGCTCCCCCTCGCTCGGCTTCAGCAGGGTGGGCCGCTCGTAGGCCACCAGTGCCAGGGGACGACCCTTCGCATCCCGGCGGAGGCCATCGGGACCCAGGAACCAGCCGGCCGCATCCAGCATCCGGCTGGCCGTGTCCACCAGCGGCATGGGGCGCGGCTCCGGGTCATAGGCCCAACTCTCCGGGGCCCAGAAGCCCGTGGCCAGCCGGCTGGGAAAGAACCTCCGGGCCCGGGCCAGCGGCCGCCAGGGCAGCAGCTCGTAGATGACTTCGCGCAGGGCGAGGTCACCAAGCAGGCTCCGCCGGGGGTCACAGTTCAGGAAGTAGGCACTGAAAGCCGCCTGGGGTGCGGTCAGGGGCCGGACCAGTCCCGCGCCCTGGACGCCCTTTCGCACCAGGTAGTAGCGGATGGGAGCCACGGCCGCGAAGTGGAGGCGCTCCTCCCGGAAGGCCGCCAGGCTGACCTCCTCCTCCGAAGGGCTCACGAGGACGAAGGAAGGCGCCTGTCCCGGGTGTGGGCCCCGGTAGCCGTCCCAACGCTCCAGGACGACCCGCCGGCTGGTGGCCTTGCCGACCACCCGATAGGGACCCGACCCGACCGGTCTGAAGTTCATGGGCGAATCCGCCGGCCTGGCACCCACCTGGTACAGGTGCCGCGGAACCGGAATGAAATTGTAGAGGTCCGAGAGCAGGGATCCGCGTGGCTGTTTCAACCGGATGCGCACGGTCAGGGGCCCTTCCGCCACCAGGCTGTCCAGGCTGGCCACGCCGCCCACGGTGTCGGCGATGGCCCTCACCTGGGGCAGCCGCAGGCTCCGCCAGGTGGACACCACATCCTCCGCATCGAGCGGGTGGCCATCCTGCCAGACCAGGCCGGGCCGGAGCTTGAGCAGCACCTGCCGGCCCCCGTCGAGGATGGTCCAGGACTCCAGCAGCTCCGGGATGAAGTTGCCCTGGGCGTCCAGGGTCACCAGGCGGTCGAACACCAGGTCCATCACCTCGGCATCGGGATCCAGGGAGATGAGCAGGGGATTCAGCGTGCTCCAGGGGTTCACCGAGACGCGGATCCCGTCCCCGGCCCGGAGACAGGCAAACAGGCTCAGGGCCAGAACGAAGGTAAACCAGCGCATGGTGCCGCTTCATCGGCGCCACGGGGCCCCTCTTGAATCCCTGCCCGGTGGCCCCGCCTCGCTGTCGCTGCCTGCGCCGCGTCCACAAACTTGACTCAATCACTCAAGAATACTAGCCTTGACCCTGGAGAACTCCGGTGAAGATCTCGGCCCGAGGCAGGTACAGCATGCAGGCCCTGTTCGACCTGGCTCACCACAGCCACGGCCAGCCGGTGCCCCTGCACGTGATCGCCGAGCGCCAGAAACTCTCCCTGCCCTTCCTCGAGCAGATCTTCAACAAGCTGAAGAAGGCCGGTGTCGTGGCCAGCGTGCGCGGCCCAAAGGGCGGCTACATTCTCACCCGGCCCTGCAACCAGGTGAGCGTGGGCGAGGTTCTGCGCCTCACGGACAGCGGCTTCTATGCCGCCGCCAAGGAGGACCCGAAGGCCGCCAACCGGGCCCTGCTGTCGGACGAGCGCATGAGCCGGCTGCTCTGGAACCGCCTCTCGGATCACATCTCCGCCTTCATGGAAAAGGTGACTTTCGCGGATCTCTGTTCCGAGACTTCAAGCAACACCTGCCCCGACTGCACCTGCCCCGAGTACGTGCAGGCCGTCCAGGGCCAGCTCGTGCGGGGCGAACGCAAGGCCTGCGGCGTGCTGTGAGAGGGTCCGGTTCCCAGTGAGCAATCCCTGCGCCCTGCCCAGTCTGGCCCTGCCGCCCACCGAGGCCGACCTCCAGACCCTGCCCCGGTTGGAGAAGAAGCTGGCCCGCCGCGTGGGCGAGACCAACGGGGCCTACCGGCTCATCGAGGATGGGGACCGCATCCTGGTGGCCCTGAGCGGCGGCAAGGACTCCTGGGCCCTGCTGGACATTCTGGAGCGCCTGCGCAGGCGGGCTCCCGTGACCTTCACGGTCGAGGCCGTCACCGTGGATCCGGGCTTCCCCCAGTTCAACCCCGACCCCATCGCCGAGACCTGCGAGCGGGTGGGCGTGCCGCACCACGTGATCCCCGCCCCCATCGACAAAATGGTCCGCACCAAGCCCGAGGAGCTGCCCTGCATCATCTGCTCCCGGCTGCGGCGAGGCGTGCTCTACTCCTACGCCAAGCGGCACGGCTACTCCAAGATCGCCCTGGGCCACCACCTGGACGACCTCCTCGAGACCCTGCTCATCAACCTCTTCTTCGAGGGCCGCCTCAGCACCATGCCCCTGCGCCTGGTGAGCGATGACGGCGCCAACACCGTCATCCGCCCCCTGGGCACCTGCGAGGAGAAGGATCTGCAGCGCTACGCCTGGCTGCGGGGCTTCCCCATCGTGCCCTGCGGCTGCCCCCTCTGCGGCTGCTCCAGCCTGGAGAGCCGGCGCAAGCAGGTGAAGGAACTGATCGCTTCGATGGAGGGCAGCGTCCCCCGCCTGAAGGCCTCCATGCTCGGCGCCATGGGCAACGTGAAGCTCTCCCATCTGCTGGATTTGAACTTGGGTGCCCTGCACGCCAAGGGCGTGGACGAGGCCGTGGAGCGGCTAGGCTAGGCTCAGCCACAGCCCCTTGAGGTAGAACCCCTCGGGATGGTTCAGGGCGTAGGGATGGTCCGCCGGCTGGCCCAGGTGCCCCAGCACGCGCGCCTCGCGGCCCGCCTCCAGCAGCGCCGTCCACACGGCCTCCTGGAAGCGGGTGCGGTCCAGGTGCTGGCTGCAGGAGAAGCACCAGAGCATCCCGCCAGGCGCGGTGGCGCGGGCGCCGAGGCGGAAGACGTCCTTGTAGGCCTTGAAGGCCTTGTCCACATCCTTGCGCTGCTTGGCGAAGGCGGGCGGATCCACGATGACGCGGTCCCAGGCCAGGGGCTCCAGCTGCCGCATCAGCTCGAAGGCATCGCCCTCCAGGCGCAGGTGCGCAGCGGGATCCAGGCCGTTGGCGGCCCAGTCCCGCTCCGCCTGATCCAGGGCCGGGGCGCTGATGTCGAGGGTGGCCACCTCCGCCGCGCCGCCCAGTCCCGCGTGGACGCTGAAGCCGCCCGTGTAGCCGAAGGCGTTGAGCACGCGCTTCCCCTGCGACACGCGGCCCAGCTGCAGGCGGTGCTCCCGCTGATCCAGGAAGAAGCCCGTCTTCTGCCCCCGCAGCAGGTCCACGGTGAGCTTCGCGTTCCCTTCGATCACGGTGAGGGGGCCCGCCAGGCTGCCTTTCAACAGGCGGTTCACGGGATCGAGGCCCTCATCGCGGCGGCCGGACTGGCTGCGCTCCACGAAGGCCGTGAGACCCTCCCGTTTCCCGATCTCGAAGAGGGTGGGCCACCAGATGTCGCGCAGGAGCTCCAGGCCCGCGGTGCCCACCTGGAGCACCAGGGCCTGGGCATAGCGGTCCACCACCAGACCCGGCAGGCCATCCCCTTCCCCGAAGATCCAGCGGCAGCCGCCCTGGGGGTCCCAGAGGCCCAGCTCCTTCCGGAGGGCCAGGGCCGACTCGAAGCGCTCGCGGAAGAAGGCCTCATCCAGGGGTGCGTCCTCGAAGCGGAAGATCCGGGCCGCCAGGGGGTTCGAGGGGCTCGCGGTGCCCACGCCCAGCACCTGGCCTGAATCATCGGCCAGCCTGACCAGGTGGTGTTCCGGCGGCTTCGCCAGGGCCCCCGAGAACACCCAGGGGATGGCGCTTGGAGATCAGGGTCTCCTTGCCGGGCTTGAGGCGGAGCAGGGGGTAGGGCCAGCGGGGTGCGGTCATGGGTCCAGAGTAGCTGGAAGACATCAGCGGTGGCTCCCCCTGGCCGTCCTGCCGGACCTCACACCAACGGCTTGAGGCCCGCCGCAAGGGCCTCCACCTCGTCGGCCCGGGTCCCCGGGAGCATCGAGAAGCGCAGCACCGAGCGTGCCTCATCCGAACTGTACCCCAGGGTCGTGATGGCATGGCTGGGCTTCACGGAGCCGCTGTGGCAGGCGCTGCCCGTGCTCACGGCGAAGCCCGCCAGATCCAGGGCCGCCTGCAGGGCCTCGCCGTTCCTGCCCCGGAACAGGATGCAGCTGGTATTCGGCAGGCGCGCGGAGCCCTGGCCGAGGACCTCGAGGTCGCGACCCCAGGCGCGGATCTCCGCCTCGAAGGCATCCCTCAGGGGCACCAGGGCGGCGTTCAGTTCCAGCCGCTCCGGCAGGTGCCGCACGGCCGCCGCCAGGCCCAATATGGCGGGCAGGTCCTCGGTCCCGCCCCGGCGGCGGCGCTCCTGGGGCCCTTCCATGACCGCCTCCCAGGGCAGGCCCGGGCGCATCCACAGCAGGGCCGCGCCCCGCGGGCCGCCCATCTTGTGTCCGCTGAACACGGCGGCGTCGCAGCCCGCCAGGGTCACCGGCACCTTGCCCCAGGCCTGCACCGAATCCCGGATCCGCAGTGCATCCAGCACGGTTGGCATGTCGTAGAGAATGCCGGTTTCGTTGCTGGCCGCCATCTGCACCACCGTGGCGCAGTCGGTCGGGACCTCGGGCAGCCAGGCCACCCGGGACCAGTCCCTCAGGGGATTGAGGCAGGCACTGTGCTCCCCGGGGAAGACCGCCGCGGGCCGGTCGCCCAGGGCCGGCTGGAGCCCCCGGAGCAGCAGGTGCAGGGCCTCGGTGGCGCTGGCGCAAAACACCAGCTCTCCCGGCGCCACGTCCAGCGTGGTGGCGATCTCCCGCCGGGCCTCCTCGATGTGGTGCCGGGCCCGCTGGCCCTCGCGATGGGTGCTGGTGGGGTTGGCCCAGTCCTCTTCCATCGCCCGTCGCACCGCCTCCACCGTCTCCGGATGAGGCGGCGTCGTGGCATTGGCGTCGAAGTAGAGCCTGGCATGACCTCAATGTACTCTGAGCGCATGCCCAAATCCCTGGAAGGCAAGCTCGTCGTCGCCATCTCCTCCCGCGCCCTGTTCGATTTCGAGGAGGAGAACCGCTTTTTCGAGGCCTCCGACGACCGGGCCTACATGCAGCTCCAGCTCTCGCGGCTGGACGTGCCGGCCAAGCCCGGCGTGGCCTATCCCCTGGTGAAGAAGCTCCTCGCCTTCAACACCGCAGAGGAAGGCCGCGTGGCCGTGGTGATCCTGTCCCGGAATGATCCCGTGAGCGGACTGCGGGTCTTCCGCAGCGCCCAGGAATCCAACCTCCAGCTGGAGCGGGGCGTGTTCACCCGGGGCCGCAATCCCTATCCGTACCTGACCTCCCTGGGGGCGAACCTGTTCCTCTCCGCCAAGGAGGAGGACGTACGGGCCGCCCTCAACGCCGGTTTCGCCGCGGCGAGGGTCTATCCCGACAGCGCCATGGCGGCGGACCGCCACCCGGACGAGATCCGCATCGCCTTCGACGGGGATGCCGTGCTGTTCAGCGACGAGGCCGAGCGTGTCTATGCCGAGGGCGGCCTGGCGGCTTTCCAGGCCCATGAGATCGAGCATGCGGCCACGCCCCTGCCCCCGGGTCCCTTCAAACCCCTGCTGGAGGCCCTGAGGCCGCTCCAGGACATGGCGGTCGGCGCCCCCATGCGCATCCGGACCGCCCTGGTGACGGCCCGCAGCGCCCCTGCCCACGAGCGCGCCATCCGCACCCTCATGGCCTGGAACATCCAGGTGGACGAGGCCATGTTCCTGGGGGGCCTCGAAAAGGCCGATTTCCTGCGCGAGTTCGAACCCGACTTCTTCTTCGATGACCAGACTGGCACCTGCGATACCGCCGCCCGCGTGGGACCCACCGGGCATGTGGTGAGCGGGGTCAAGAACGAGACGACCTGAGATGGCGCAGGATCCGGGGATCCCCCATGCTCAAGGCTGCCCGACCCTCTCGAGGCACCGCTGAAGTTCCTTGAGGGCGAAGGGCTTGGGCAGCAGGGTGACGTGGGAATGAGCTTCTGCCAGGTTCAGGGCGGTCTGATCGACGCGCCCGGTGGAGAGCAGGATCGGCAATTCCGGGGCCAGGGCGCGCAGGCGCGGCAGGGTGCCCCCCCCGCCGAGCCCGGGCATGTTCATGTCCAGAATCACCGCGTCAGGATGGAAGCCGCCCTCAAGGAGATCCAATGCGGCTTCCCCGCTGAGGGCCCCGGTGACGGCGCAGCCCAGGGTCTGAAGAACCGTCCGCATGGAGCTTTGGATCAGCTCATCGTCGTCGACCAGGAGCACCTTCAGAACCTTGACCGTGTTCAGGGGGAGAGGTCCCTGCCCCCGCTCCACCACCGCTGGGACAGGCGCGGCCGCAGGGAGTAGCACGCGAACCTGGGTCCCGCGGCCTGGTTCGCTTTGAATCTCGACCTTGCCACCATGGGCCTTCACCGTGCTGTAAACCATGGACAGGCCCAGACCGGTACCCTTGCCCGTCCCCTTGGTCGTGAAGAAGGGCTCCAGGGCCCGCTCCAACACGTCCCCCGGCATCCCCACGCCCGTATCCTCGACCCTGATTTCAATCCAGCCGCTATCCAGGTTTCGACTCCGGAGCAGAAGCGCTCCACCCTCGGGCATGGCATCCACCGCATTGATGCACAGGTTCATGAAGGCATGGGACAAGGCGCTGGCGTCCCCGCGAATGGTCCGGAGCTGGCCCTCGAGCTCCGTCTCCAGGCGGAGGTTCGGCGGGGCGGTGCGTTCCAGGAGGCGGATCTCCTCGCGGAGAATTGAATTCATATCGAGATCGCACTGCTCCACAGGGCTCTGCCGGGCAAAGCTCAAGAGCCTCTTGACCGTCTCGCCTCCCCGGGTGGCAGCCAGGGCGATGATCTCGAAGGCGCGCCTCGTCTCGCCTTCCACCGGGGGGGCTTCGAGGTTGGTCGATGCCAAACTCAAGATCGCCCCCAGTACGTTGTTCATATCGTGGGCCAGGCCCCCAGCCAAGGTCCCAAGGCTGTCCATCTTCTGGGACTGTTGCAGCCTGGCCTGGAGGAGTGCCTGCTGTTCCCGGGCCCGGGTTCGTTCCGTAACATCCCGGACCATGGTGATGACCGTGTCCGCCGTGCAGGGCACCACCCGGGCCTCGAACGCCATCTCGCTGCCACCGATGGCAAGCGAGTAATTGAGCTCTCTCAAGGCCTTCGAAGCCAGAACCTCCTCGATGACCCCCATCAGCTGGCCTGCAAGGGGTCCCGGGAGCACCTCCGGAATCTTCCGGTGGAGGAAGGCTTCGGGCTCCATGTAGAGCAGGCTGGGATTCGCCACATGGACGGCCAGGTATTCGCCGTCCCGTCGGTTGGTGAACACGAGGTCAGGAATGGCCTCAATGAGGGCCCGGTTCCTGGATTCGCTTTCCAGAAGGGCGGCCTCCGCAGCCTTCCGTTCCGCAATCTCCTCGCCCAGTTGCGCCAGGTTTTGTTCAAGTTCGACGGTGCGCGCCTTCACCCTGGCATCCAGAAGGTCATTTATTCGGTACATTTCATCTTGGACATTTTTCATCTTATTCATCAAATAAAAATCATTTCTTGCATGGTATTCAATGGAATAAGAAGCCATCATGCCAATGATGTTTGCAGAAACAAGAAAGAAAATATTATTGATGAAAATGGGGACTGGAATTTCGGCCTTCCAGGCCGCCAGGACAATGTAGATAAAGACGATCAGCCACCCCGCCAGCGTGCTCCAGATAAATCGCAACCTTAAAAAGGTATATCCGTAAATCAAAATAAGAATAAGCCCCGTATAATACAAATAATTGACAGGAGTCTGTGAAAACATGACCATGACGGTAAAGCCAATTGCCGTCAATAGGATGAGAAAGACCTGAAAAAAGGGTAAAAGGGGGACCAGTCGTTTCGAATAGGTGAAGGCCATGACCAACAGGGCAGCGGGGCAGATCACGCCGAACCTGATGGTCCATAGGAACTTTCCTGAATCCGTGAGGTCATGGAACTTCAACTGAGTCCAAGACGCCCAATGTCATGAGCAAGGGTGCCCATTCCCTACTGCCCGGGTTCACAGCACCTGTGAACCGCGCTTCACCCGAGCCCAAGGTTCTCCAGATGTTTCTGGAGTTCCCTTAGCCCGAAAGGCTTGGACAGCAAGGTGACGCCAGAATGAGCCGACGCTAGATTCAGGGCTGTCTGATCGATTCGGCCCGTGGAAAGCAAGACGGGGACCGCTGGGCGCAACTCCCGCAGGCGTGGCAGGGCTCCGGCCCCCCCCATTCCGGGCATGTTCATGTCCAGGATGACGAAGTCTGGCTCAAACCCGGCTTCGAGTATGGCTAGAGCCTCCTCGCCGCTCAGTGCTGCGGTCACCTCTGTGTGACCCAGAACCTCCAGGATCGTCAGGATGGAACCCTGGATCAGGTCATCGTCGTCCACCAGCAGGACCTTGTGAGATCCATGTGGAACCTGCGTGCCGCCGGGTAATTTGGGTTCTGCAACCCGGACCGTGTTTTCCGGCTCACTGGCAGGGAATCGGAGCCTCACGCGGGTGCCCACGCCTGGTTCGCTCTCAATCGCCATCTGGCCCCGGTGTGCTTTCACGGTGCTGAAGACCATAGACAACCCCAGCCCTGTACCTTTGCCGATTTCCTTTGTAGTAAAGAAAGGCTCCATGGCCTTCTCCAAAACTTCTTTGGGCATGCCCATTCCGTTGTCTTCCACCTCGACTTCAATCCAACCGTTATCCACGTTGCGGGTGTGCAGGGTAAGGGTGCCGTTCTCAGGCATGGCATCCACGGCGTTGACGCAGAGGTTCATGAAGGCATGGGTTAGGGTGCTGGCATCACCCTGGATGGGGCGCAGTTCCATTTCCAGATCCAGTTGCAGACGTACCGTCGCCAGAGTGGTTCGTTCCAGCAGGCTTACCTGCTCTTGGAGAATGGCGTTGATATCGAGTTTTTGGCTTTCAACCGGGCTCTGGCGGGCGAAACTCAGCAGGCTCTTGACCATCTTGCCGCCACGTTCGGTGGATTTGCAGATGGTGTCGAGGGCCTTATGGAGGGGGCTGCCGTAGGGCTGGGTGCTGATGTGGGCCGAAGCCAGGCCTAGAATCGCTCCGAGCACATTGTTCATATCGTGGGCAACGCCGCCCGCCAGGGTGCCCAGACTTTCCATTTTCTGGGACTGCTGAAGCTGGGCCTCGATTTGTCGCTTATGCTCCTCGGCCTTTTTCGAAAGAGTGATGTCCCAGTTCGTGCCGATCATGCGCAGCGGCTTACCGGAAGCATCCCGTTGGACGTGGCCGAGGGCGCGAATGTTATGAACGGATCCATCGGGCCAGATCACCCTCAATTCGGTATCAAAATCCTTTTCTCCCCTGATGGCCATTTGAGCTTCGGCATCCCCACGCTCGGCGTCATCTGGGTGCAACCCAGCCTTCCACGCCTCATAGGCACCCCCAAAGTGCTCCTCGGAGGTTCCATAAAGTGCATACATCTGGTGATCCCAGAGCAGTTGGTTGGTGGCGAGATCCCACTCCCAGATGCCCACACCACCCGCACGGGTAGCCAACTTCAGACGATCCGTCATTCGCTGTAGTTCTGTTTCGGTCCTTTTCCTGTCAGTGATCTCCAGGAACGCCGCCACAAAGTGATCGGGCGCGTATTGATAGCCCACACAGTCATACCAGCGGTCATTGGCTTCCAGATACTGCTCGAAACGAATGGACTCTCCGGTCTGAGCCACCTTGCCGAATGTGCCAATCCAGTCGAATGGATCCTTCTCGATGCCCGGGAAGGCTGCCGTGACCATCTTGCCTGTCGGATTCACGCCCGTCAGGTCGATGTATTTCTCATTGGCGTCGATAAAGAAGTAGTCGACCGGCTTACCCGAGAGGTCATAGACCATTCGGTGGTAGGCCACACCGATGGGTCCTTCTTCAAACAGGGCCCGGAACTTCCATTCTGCTTCAAGAAGGGATTCCTTGGCCGCTCTGCGCTCGGTAATGTCGTGGTAGTTGAGCAAAACACCTTCGATTTCAGGTGTGTGTAGTAGGTTGGTTGCCGTGAACCCAATCCACCGGTACCCGCCATCTTTGCAGTGATATCGGCACTGCCCCGTGGCTGAGGCATCCGTTCCATTCAGTAGCCCGGTGAAGATGCCCTGAACCATGGCCAGATCATCCGGGTGGACCTTGTCCCAGGCACTTTGACCAACGAGTTCTTCGGGTTTCCAGCCAAACCATTTCTCCACGTTCGGGCTCTTGAACCGATTGATTCCGTCGGGGCTGATGATGGCGATGACATCGGAGATGTTGGCAATCATGGCGCCCTGCTTGGCTTCCGACTGTCGCAAGGCCCCCTCGATGCGCTTGCGCTCGCTGATGTCCCTCACCTGGGCGAGAACCCGAATGTCCCCCCCCAAGCGGATGACCGAAGCCGTGAGTTCAGCAGGGAATTCGGTGCCGTCCTTGCGCTTGTGTACAGTCTCGAAGGTCACGGCCGGTTGATCCAACAGTGCCATGACTCTGGACAGGAAGAGTTCCGGTGTGAGCCCAGGATCGACCTCGAAAACAGTCATGCCGAGTAGTTCTGCCCGTGAATAACCGAGGCTCTGACACGAAGCTTCATTGACCTGAAGGTAACGGCCTTCCTGGTCCAGCAGTTCGAAGCCATCTCCGGCCTGCTCCACCAGTGAGTGCCAACGGGCCTCGCTGTTTCTCAAAGCCTCGTCAGTTCGTTTTTGTTCCACCAGGTCCCAGGCCAGGTCGGCAAAGGTTTGGACGGTTTCTACATCCTCCTCGTTGTAGTCCGTCGGCTTGTTGCCGACCCCCAAGATGGCCACCACCAGACCGGCGCGAAAAACCGGTACCACCAGTTCCCGCAATACCGTGGCATGGCCTGGTGGCATGCCTTTCCGGTTCGGCAGGTTGGCGTAGTCGTTGTGGATCAGAGGCCGCCGCTCCCGCACGCAATCTGCCCAGACACCCGCCATGCTGATGGCGTAGTGCGAGTCCTTGCCCTCGGCCCGACAGAACTCGGCTTCAGTCCGGGTGCTCCAACCCTTTAGCTGGATGGCTTCCTGGTCCGAGTCCATGAAGTGATAGAAGCCGATACATGAGCCCGTCAGGGCCTCCGTCTCATCCAAGGTCGCCCGCAGCAGGTGTTCCAGGGAAAGTTCCTGGGCGCGCTCCGACAAGCGACTGCGGGCCGCCAGGATGGCTTTGGAGCGATGGACATCGGTAATATCCCCATAGGTGATGACCACCCGATCTGGCCCCAAGGGCGCGGCGGTGATGTTGAGCCAGACCATCTCTCCATCGGGTCGAAGCACACCCATTTCGGGTTCCTCGATGCGGATCTGCTCATGGAAGGCGCGGTAGCCAGGGAGATCCTCGACAGCCACGGGAGAACCATCGGAGCGAAAGACCTTCCATTCGGGACTTCTGAGTGTTCGGAACTCATGTTCAGAAGAGGTAAGACCCAAGAGGCGGTTCGCGGCTGCATTCGTTTGCAGGATCCGGCCTTGCCCATCAATCACCGAGATGCCTAAAGGGAAGCTGTCCAGAGTCAGTCCGGCCAGATCAGGGGAGCTATTGGGGGAAGTGGAAGAAGACATAGGCCAGCACCCGCTTTAGGAAGATGTTTCTTTGTCGACATTCTGGTCTGGTTACTGAAGATTCGCACCATGAAAGCTCTTCCAAATCATTCAGACGCTTGGCGGGCGCTTGAATGCTGACAAATCAATAAGCACGGGTCAGGGTTCAATGAAGGGACCCACCAATACCCGGCGGGGAAGGCTGGGGATGATTGTTCACTGATTCGGCGAAATTGAATCCATTTAATGTGATGCAAACATAAACAAATCTTCAATAAAATCGTATCATCTGCGTCGTCCACCCTCACGGCGGCTACGGGGTGGGCGAGATGGTCGGAATCCAGGTTCGGGCATCGGAAGGGCTGGCGCTGACAGGCGTGGGAGGCATCGCCCTGCTGGGCAACCTCCTGGAGCGGCACACGGACTTCCGCTCGTCCTTCACGGCTGCCTTCACCAAGAGACGCGACGGCATCCCCTGGGGTGATGTGCTGCTGACCTATTTGGCCTCCCTGGCCACGGGAAAGAGTGACTTTGAAGCCATCCGCCCCTGGCACGGGAAAAGCTGGGTGGGCAAGGCGCTGCGCATCTCAACCGTGGCCTCGCCGGAAACCGTGCGGCAGCACCTCGACAATCTGGCGGATGGGCACAGCTATGAAGCCCTGGCACTCGCCGGTCAGGCCAGTCTGGATCTCCTTGCCAGGGGCAAGGCCCCCTTCACGCGGTGTTCCTCGGGGCATGTGCCGCTGGATGTGGACACGACCCCACAGGAGAACGGGAAGACTCGAAAGGAAGGTGTGTCGCGCACCTATATGCCCGGCGTGGATGGCTTCTGCCCCATTTTCGCCTTCGCCGGGATTGAGGGCTGGTGCATCAACGAGGTGTTCCGTCCTGGCAAGCAGCACAGCCAGAAGGGAGCACCCGATTTTCTGCGCACCTCGGTCCGCCGCCTGAAGTCACTGGGCATCCAGGGGATCCTGACCCGCATGGATGCGGCCTTCGATGCGTCTGAGAACTATGTCCTGCTGCGGGAGGAGGGCTCGGACTTCCTCATCAAAGGGAATCTGGCCCATCTGCGTTGGGACGGGTGGCAAGCAGAGGCCCAGGCACTGCCGAAGCAAGCGTGGAAGCGGATCGGGCGGAACCGCCGCGTGGCCTACCTCAGCCGTATCGAGACCCGCAGCTTCGATGGCCAGGAAGTCCAGGTGCGGAGGATCGTGAAAGTCACCAAGCGCCTGGGGTGGGAGTTGAAGGATGTGCCACCTGGCCAGCGTCTGCTGGTAAAGCGTTGGATCGTATTCGAGGTGGAGACCTGGGTCACCAGCCTGGACCTGCCCGAAGCCGACATCGTGGAAATCTACTGCCAACATGCGACCGCCGAGCAGTATCACAGCGAGATCAAAAGCGAACTCGACCTGGAACGGATGCCGAGCGGGTCCTTCAAAACCAATGCCTTGGTCCTGCGGCTGGGAACGCTGGCCTACAACGCCCTCCGACTCCTTGGGATTCTGGGGAAGCGAGTCTTTCGCCACCGCCATCCCACCCAGCGCCGCCGTCTGCGGACCATCATTCAGGAGTTGATCTATGTGCCAGCCCGCATCCTGACCGGCTCAAACCAACTGAAGCTGGACCTGGGGCGTGACCCTTTCGGGCGGGCGGCCTACCTGGAACTCTGGGCGAGTTTGGCGCGTGCAGCTTGATCGGCAACGACACCTGATGTCCGGTTGGAGAAGTAGGGTGGGCCGAAGGCTCAGCCATGTAGACCCAAATGGTGGCCAATGAAACCACCTGGGTCTGCCGAGGGTGGATCCGAATCAGAAAGCACCTTCAGATCGGTCTAGAAGCTCCTGCCATCGAGCAAATCAGCACCCGATTGCTCACGCTCCTCAGAACCTCACGGATCCAGGACTTTGTATTATTCGGTAGGAGGAAGTAGTCCAGAACACCGAAGGCGGCAATCATGAGCATCGCCGCCAACAGGGCGAAGCGCGTGTAATTTATGGACCTGAAACTGTAGTAATCAAGGAAAGGGCGCTCCAACGCGGAGTCCTGCTTCAAGAATCTAAGCGTCAGCCAATCGAGGCTCATTCTGTCGACGGTCCAGTCCCCGGTGCGCTCGGATGCACCGGTTCCCCCGTTGTTCCCCTGGCCTTGACCATCCATGCTTCAGCACATCCTGAGCGACTCGTTCCTGATTCCGCCTATCCAACGCAGCTGCGATTTCAGCATGTACATCAGGATGGCTGTTCCCCCAGGACTCCTCGGTTCAGATTGGAGGGATCTCAACTACTGTCCAGACCTTTCAAGGCACTGCCGAAGTTCCTTCATGGCGAAGGGCTTGGGTAGCAGGGCGACCTCTGGATAGGCCCTGGCCAGTTCCAGGGCCGCCTGGTCCGCACGCCCGGTGGACAGCAGCACCGGCACCCGGGGCAGCAGGGCCCGCAGGCGAGGCAGGGTCCCCACCCCGCCG
>TBL_comb47_HYPODRAFT_10000794_pt1 | contig 41651 bp, 33 predicted proteins | sample TroBogypolimnion_40_FD_10682 | JGI IMG/M metagenome (IMG submission 10682)
TCCAAAAAGTATTTTAGGTTTTGAAAAATGGACATTTTCACAAGTTTACGAAATGTCCAAAATGAGAAACCTGAATAAAGTTTCGAAAAAGACATTTCCGAAAAGTGAGTTTAGACCATAATGCTCTAAAAATGAGAAACAAAAAAATCAGACTGTGATGCTAAAAAAATAATATATTTTTTATAAAACGATTTAAATATTTATCTTTTTTACAATATATAGCAATGTTTAGCAATATTTTTAAGCCAAAATTAAGCTTTAAATTTTCGTGCGAATTATGCGACTATAATACGTCTAAGAAAAGCAATTACAACAATCATATTCTCAGTGCTAAACATTCAAAGGCAATGGTTAGCAATATTTTTAAGCCAACTTTAAGCTCCGGATTTATATGTCAAATATGTAGCAAGGAATATAAAGATAATTCTGGATTATGGAGACATAAAAAGAAATGTTGTATTATTCAACCAACAATTATTCCAACGGTTGCTGATTTATCATTACATGACAACCAACAGCAATTAGTCGATTATCTTATGAAAGAAAATTCAGAATCAAATATCATATATATATTAAATATTATATGTATTTAGTTAATAAATACAAATAATATATTTTGTGATTAATAATATAAGAACATCTCAAAATATAATATATAATCTTATTAATAATAATGCCAAAAGAAAATATTGATTATTCAAATACCATAATTTATAAAATTTATTGTAATGATACTACAATTACAGATATATATGTAGGACACACAACACACTTTATTCAACGAAAATATCAACATAAAGTATTAAGTAATGAGACTAAAAATGTTTTGAAAATTTATAAAACAATAAGAGAAAATGGAGGATGGGATAATTGGAGTATGGTTGAGATTGCCAAATATAATTGTAACGATTCAACAGAAGCAAGAATTAAAGAACAAATACATTACGAAGAATTACATGCGTCTTTAAATAGTTGTGCTCCATATATAGATAAAACAAAATATTTTTGTGTTGAATGTGATATACAATGTAGTAGTCCAAAACTATTTAATAATCATATAAATTGTATTTCGCATAATAAAATGAAAAATAATAAAGTTAATAGTGAAAATGAAATTATCCAAATAGGGATAGGCAAAAAAAACTTAAAAAAAAACGTTAATAGATTTTTCTGCGAATCATGTGACTTTAAATGCTATATGAAATGCGATTGGGAAAGACATATAATAAGACCAAAACATTTAAAAGGAGTGAAAGAATGGGCGAAAGGAAAGACAAAAAATGAAAACAACTTAAAAAAAACTTACTTTTGTAAAAATTGTGATAAACATTTTGTAACACAGTCAGGATTATGGAAACATAATTTAAAATGCGAATATTATAATACTTTAGAAGACACCAATACTCTAGAAAATATTAAAAATAATGAAATAAACCAACAACAATTAATAGATTATCTTATGAAAGAAAATTCAAATTTTAAGCAACTTATGATAGAACAAAACAAACATATGTTGGAACTAATTAATATTGCTGGAAATAACAATACATAAAAGAAAACCAATACATTAAAATTCATTTGTATTAAAGAGTGATGTTTTACAAGTTATAAAAAAGAACTTCATAACTTGTGAAAGAAACTTTAATATTCTCTTTAAGTAGTTTTAATAATATATATAATCTAATAAATATTTTCCAAAAAGTAATTTAGGTTTTCAAAAATGGACATTTATAAATGTCCAAAATGAGAAACCTGAATAAAGTTTTGAAAAAGCAAATTACGAAAATTCGGTTTAGACCATAATGCTCTAAAAAATAAAAAATCACAGATTATGTTGTTATGCTAAATTTTATATATTTAATAAAAATGATTTAGGGATTTTATTCTAAAATATAAATATAAGGTAATGGAAGGTATGATTAAACTCCCACAAAAACCCATAATTTACGTTTGTAAAAAATGTGATTATCAATGCTCACATAAAGGCGATTGGAATAAACATATTTACACAGCAAAACACACAAATGATAACAATGGTAACTCATCTATCCCCAAAACTCCCCGTCAATACAAATGTTATTGTGGCAATGAGTATAATCATATGTCAGGATTATCTCGTCATAGAAAAAACTGTAATAATACACAATTTATTGAACATCCAATTAATGAAATAAATCAACAGCAATTAGTTGATTATCTTATGAAAGAAAATTCAGAGTTTAAACAACTTATGCTAGAACAAAACAAACATATGTTGGAACTAGCTAAGAATTCTGGGAACCATAATAGCCATAATACAACTAACAACAATAGTTTCAATCTTAATGTCTTTTTAAATGAAACATGTAAAGACGCAATGAATATTATGGAATTTGTTGATCAGTTACAAGTAAGCGTTAAAGATTTGGAAGAAACAGGGAGATTAGGATACGCGGAAGGTATTTCCAAAATATTCATTAATGGTTTAAAACAAATAAACATATCAGATAGACCAATTCACTGTGCTGATTCAAAAAGAGAAATTGTTTATATAAAAGATAAGAATCAATGGAACAAGGAAGATAATAATAAAAGTTTGCTAACACATGCGATTAAACATGTAGCACATAAAAACATGAAACAAATTAAAGAATGGACCAAAGTTAATCCAGAATATAAGGATTCCTCATCTAAACAGAACGATAGGTATCTAAAAATTGTTAGTAATTCTATGAATGGACTAACAGAGGAAGAAGAAACCAAAAATTATAATAAAATTATTAAGAATATTACAAAGGAAACGGTTATTGAAAAATAATATTTAGAACTCATCTTTTAGGAAAGTAAGAGTCAAAATCTAATACATAATTATTAAAAATAGAATTAAACATTTAACTCTATTTTAACTTAATATTTGGCAATACCTTTTCTAAAGGTATATTAATATTTGGCAATACCTTTTCTAAAGGTATATTTGGCAATACCTTTTCTAAAGGTATATTAATATTTGGCAATACCTTTTCTAAAGGTATATTAATATTTGGCAATACCTTTTCTAAAGGTATATTTGGCAATACCTTTTCTAAAGGTATATTAATATTTGGCAATACCTTTTCTAAAGGTATATAAATGGTATATCATATTACAAATTATACTTACAAAAAAGCCAAGAAATTAGGATATACGGTTAAACCGTCTACGAATAAAACTAAAAAAATAGACGTATTCAAGAAGAATAAAAAAATAGCAAGTGTAGGCGCTAACGGAATGAATGATTATCCAACATATATTCAAAAAAACGGATTAAAATATGCGAAAACAAGAAGACGGCTATATAGAATACGACACGAAAAAGATCGTCACAAAATATTAAGCAATGGTTGGCTTGCTGATAAATTGTTGTGGTAATTCATTCAACATTTGGGAAAGGCGAAGTTAAACATCTAACAATTTATTTTTTTATTTAAATTCTTAAATATTTTTGTTTTCTTAAATTGACTCCAAGATACATCAACCTGAGGTCCCTTATATTCCGGTTCTGTTTCACTAGTTGCTGCATTAATCTTTTCTGCTTTTTTCAATGCGCTATCAGCATATATTTGTTTTAAAAGAGTTTTAAACTCGTAAGCGCCTTCGTGCAGATCTAATTTGCCATCTTCAATATGTTTTAAAACATCTAATGCCTTAAATAAAATCTTTAGGTCTATTTCATCCTTTCGTATTTTATTATAAAGATCCGTGTAATAAGTAAATAAGAAAGTGCATTCAGTCATTCCTTCTAAATGAAGAGAATCAGGATCATCCATATATTTTGCTTTTAACATAATCAGATTGTTAACATTTTCGCGTAGAACAATGCTATGCTTAAGCTGTCTAATAAGTCCAGTGTTATCTTCTACATTATTTGTAGTAATCATGTTTTGTAAACGAAGTCCTTGGTTTGAGTCCATTATATTACTATTTTAGAACACTATTTTTAAGTTTTAATTTAAACTTATTAATATTTATTATTAAAATATATTTTGATATATTATAATGAGTAATCCACCTATGAGTAATCCACCTATGAGTAATCCACCTATGAGTAATCCACCTATGAGTAATCCACCTATGAGTAATCCACCTATGATTAAATCTACAGCAATGCCTCAGCAAACAGTTACGACTATGCCACCTGGGTCAAAAGGTCCTATGGATGCTGGTATAAAAACGCAACAACAACAAACAGATAGCCAAATGGCATTAATTGGCAAATCAGGTGGTTCTAAAAGAAGGAGAAGACGTTTTAAGGGAGGAGCTACAACTGTTCCAGTTGTTCAGGTTCCTCCAGTTCAATCAGGTACAGTAAATCCAGACGCAACTTCGGCTAGTTATAAAGCATTAACTTCATTATCTCAAAATCAAGCAACCCAAGCAACTTACGATTCTGCTAAAACCCCTTCGCAAACAGCATCATTACAATCGCAACAACAATCCCTTTATAAAAGCGGAGGATCTAAATTTAAAAGAGGAAAAAGAGGAAAAAGAGGAAAAAGAGGAGGATCGGTTAAATGGGGCTGTTATAGTGGCGGAAAAAAATCAAAGAAAATAAGAAAAGGTAGAAGAACAAAGAAACATCGCCATTAATTTTTTATATGACATTAATTTTTTATATAACATTCATAAATAACGATTCGATTAACCAAAGAAAATAAATATATATAATAATATTATAGACTATGCCAACAATGAATAATTATTTAAATTTAATATATGTTAATTTAGGTTTTATAGCTCAAATAACTGTAATGATGTATTTTAAATCAGCATTAGAGATAAAAGAAAATTGGCCTATATATAGATGTAATCCGCCTTATTGGGTGTTTTCAGAAAATATATCAGAAGATTTTACATATTGTGTACAAAATACTCAAATGAATATGATGGGGTATTTTCTCCAACCATTAAACTATATGATTGATTCATTGACATCTGTTAGTTCGGGATTTAATGAAGCTATTAACAATATTCGTGTAATGTTTAGCTCTATTAGAAGTTTTGTGTCTGATATAATTCAAAATGTATTTGGAGTATTTTTAAATCTGATTGTTGAATTTCAAAAGATAATTATAAGTATCAAGGATATGGTTGGTAAAATGGTTGGTATTGTCGTTACTATTATGTATATTTTAGATGGTTCAATTAAAACAATGAAAAGCGCATGGTCGGGACCACCTGGCCAACTAGTACAAGCAATTGGTTCGTGTTTTGATCCAAAAACTAAAATTACCCTAGATAACGGAACCCAATATGAAATGGAAAATATACCTTTAGGGTCTATTTTAAAAGACGGCGGAAAAGTATTTGCTGTTTTAAAAGTGGATAATGCTAAGAAAGAACCTTTATATAAAATTAAAACAAAACATCAATATATTTTTGTTACAGGGGAGCATTTTATATTTGAAACGAAAACTAAAAAATGGATTCAAGTTAAAGATTATTCAGACGCCGTAATTCAGCCAAATATGATACTTGAATATTTCTCATGTTTAATCACAACTACAAGACATATAGAAATTGAAGATATATTATTTTGGGATTGGGAAGACGATGAACTAACAAAGTATCTAACGAAGTAAAAGAAAAATAGATATAAAAATAGATATAAAAATAATGTCATATATTATTATCCAATAATAGTATATGAATAATAGCACAGGAATAAATATGAAAACAACTAGCCAATTTATAAATAAAACATACGACGAATTATCATTTTTTGATTTATATGGAAATTCAGTTATAATTTTTATGTTAATGACATTATTTGTGTTTTTGGTTTTTTCTTATTGTAAAATTATGCAAACAAAGGAATCAATTGCGGATGACTGGGTAAATCAAAGGTGTAAACCTCAAAATATGGCATTTGCTGGACTAATAACTCACCCAGAAGGAACTACTGCATTTCAATATACAAGCGATAATTTTCAATATTGTGTTCAAAATATATTAACTAACATAACCGGATACGCATTAGAACCATTTCAGTTTATGATTAATGCGTTAACCCAAGTTTTTAGCGCAATATCAAATTCTCTTCAACAAATAAGAGAGGTAATTAATAAACTAAGAAATAATATAAAAGCATTTGCAGAGGATATTCTTAGTAGAATTTTAAATGTGATGATTCCAATTCAGAAAATGTTTATTACGCTTATGGATGTAATGCAAAAAATACAGGGAGTTATGACTGGAGGATTATATACTATGTTAGGTTCGTATTATACATTACAAGCATTAATGGGGGCTATTTTAGAATTAATTATTAAAATATTAATTGCGCTTGCTATTATTGTTATTGGTTTATGGATTCTACCTTTTACATGGCCTGCTGCAGCCGCTACAACATCTGTATTTTTAGCAATATCTATTCCATTATCAATAATAATTTATTTTATGAGCGAAGTGCTTCACATAAAATCTTCAGCAATACCGAAATTGAGATGTTTCGATAGAAAAACAAGGTTTATATTGATTGATGGAACATTTAAACATATCGAAGAGTTGAAACCTCAAGATATGTTAATTGATGGTTCTATAATTACAGCTAAAATAAAAATTACATCTAGGGAACTTAATATGTATAATTTGAATGGTGTCATTGTTAGTGAAAGTCATATTGTTAAATACAACAATAAATGGATAAATGTTAGAGATCATCCAGATTCTGATATAATTTATAATTATACAGAGCCGTACCTATATTGTTTAAATACAAGTACAAAAACTATAATTCTTAATAATATGGTCTTTACAGATTGGGATGAAATATATGACGACTCTTTAGAGTTTTTATTGAATTATTATTCAATTCAAGAAAAAAAAAAATTATCTAAACTAGTTGACCGCGGATTCAACAAAGAAACAAAAATTAAGACAAAAAAAGGAGAAAAAGCAATAGATAAATTGTATATAGGGGAAGTTTTATCAACTGGAGGAATTGTGTATGGAATTGTTGAATTCACGAATAATTTAGGAAATAGAAATGAAAAGTTATTAAATTTGTTAGTTTCTAATAAGCAATTTGAAATCGATAATGTTCTTCATTTTGATTACAACAATAATATTGATTCAATCTTAAATCAAAGAAAAATATTATCTAAAGAATATGTATAATAATGGAAATTTCTATTGGTTCATACAAAGTCAGAGTAGAAATCTTGGTACTTATTGTTATTGTATTTTGGATTATGTTTGGCCATTTATTATGTAGTTGTTCTAGAGTTACTATGTTTGAAGGTATGGCAATGATGAAAGAGGGGTTAGTTGGACGAAGAGTAGCAGCCAACAATATTTATCAAAATAATAATCCTACAACTACTACAGAAGGGTTTATCGGTGCTAATAACGTAACATCTGGACCTGAATTTGCAGGAGCCAACACACCCGATTATATTATGAATCCCTCAACTTGGTCTAAACCCACTTTAACCTATAGTCCCGGCACAAAACCAGACGCAGGTGTTAAAGCCATTTGGGATCGCCCTAAGCAACCCATCCCTCTGCCAAAAGACGAAATGTTTATGTTTGCGACAACCGAATTTAAACCAGAGTGCTGTCCTAATGCGTATTCTACCAGCACTGGGTGTGCTTGTATGCCTATAAAGACTTACGATTATTTACGTCAGCGTGGAGGTAACAATGTTCCATATTCTGAATATTAATTTGCGACCTTAAATAAAATAAATTTATTACTTAGTAACTTCGCATTTAATACAATAACAAATATGTTTAGATGTATCTGGATTGATATCAATGAGGTCGTCTACCCATTCGTGTTCACATACATACATATTATTGTTAAACATATCTTCAATAATATAATTATTCTCAGAAAGCTGACACATTAAATCGTGTAATATATCACTATTAAACGTTTTTTTTATGTAAGAATAAATTGGGTTATTTTTTTCTAAAACATTATTATCTAGATTATTTTGAATTTTTTGTTTAGCATTGTTAAGTTCAACTAATAATGTTGACATAATTTCATACATAGATTCCAATAATTCGCCATCATTTAAAGACATTTTATTAGACATGGTTAAAAATTATAATAGACTATAGTATACTATCCTAATTAATATTTATATCCTTTTATTATATATATATATATATGTCACAACAGACCGAATATTTAAATCCGCCCATTAAAATTCAAAAACTAACTTCATTAAAAAGAAGTTATTCGGCTGGTCCCGGTATCGATCCTGGTATGTCTAATGAAGAAAAAGAGTCTAAAATAAAGCAAATTGAAGCGTATTTTATAAATATTATTAAAGAAAATGAATATACTGCTGATAAAGCCACAATTGAAGAAACAAACGGTAAAGAAGTAAATTTTTTTTATTTTATTGGGCGTTTAAATCCACCGCACAATGGGCATATTGCTGCTTTACAAAAATTAGTCGAACAAGCAAAATCAAAAGGTTCTATAGCATTAATATTGTTAGGAAGTGGTCCAAAACAATCAGATGGAAATAAAAGAACTATGGATAATCCTATATCATTTAAAACAAAAAAGGATTTTGTCGAAAGTAAATTAGAAGGAGTTAATGACAAAGACTATATTATTCGTGAAATGACAAATCCAACAAAAGATATATCTGATTATATATCAGAACAATTAGAGAAAAGTTCTAATTTGCCAAACTTAACAGATATAAAAATTACGCATATTGCTGGAGGAAAAGATGAAGATGCTAGCAAATTATCATTTGCCTTAAAATCTGCTGTTACAACAGCAACTCGTTTAGCGCCTCCCTCTGCAACAGTAATGGGAACAGTAGCAACTATAGAACCAGAGAATACGGATACTGGTTCTGCTATGTCTGCTACACAAGTAAGAAAAGATGCTTACAAAACTATTTTAAATGGGAATGGGTTTAAAGAATGGAATATCAAATATGGAATATTTTATGGACTAATGGCCGAAACAATATACAAAGAAATACTATATCCTATAACGAATTATGGCTTGACTAAGGAACAAATACAAACATATATAGATACAGGTTTTCTTCCTAAAAAGAAAAAACTTAAAGGTGGTTTATCATTACATAAAGCAGGAACAACTAAAAGAAATAGAAATAGAAGTACAAAGAAAAATAGAAATAGAAATAGAAATAGAAGTACAAATAGAAGTACAAAGAAAAATAAAAGAAGAAAAAGAAAAACACATTACCGTATTCGTTAAATAATATTTACACTAACAAACTGTAATTATTATTTATTTTGAAAAACTTACACTTGATCTATTACACCGACCGAAAAGAAAAATGAGACAAAATAAAGAAATAAGTCATTATATATTATTTTTATATGAAAATTATATAAAAATAACATACTATACTATACATCAACTCATAATGGATAATGAAGATTTGATAAATAAATTAAAAATATACGAAGAAGAAAATACTAAATTAAAAGAACAATTAGATAAGTATAAAAACCTGCATAAACCATATTATGAAAAAAACAAAGAAATTGTGAATGAAAAAGCAAAGGAAAGATTAAAAAAAATTAGAAAAGAAGATCCTGATAAATTAAAAGAAATAAATAGAAAAGCATATTTGAAACGAAAAGAAAAAATGAAAGAATTAAAAAATAATGAAAATATTTAGGAATAATTAATATTTTCTAAAAGAACTTAAAAATTATAATCTTTAGTAAGTATATAGGATGAGCCGGAAAGAAGAACCGCCCGATAAATATCGGTGTTTGAAACTTCCTATTACTTCCATACTCATTTGTGATGTTGAAAGAAAACAAGAAGTGTTGAATAATATGGAAATACTACAAAATGCGATTGTTAGAGCAAATAGTATAACTACTAAAACCTATTTTTTATTACGATTATGGGTGTTGCAAAAATATCATACCCATTTGGAAATTCCTGAAATAACTGAAGATACTATTTCTATGTGTATGAAATCCATATTGATACCATCTTCCGGTCAAAAACCAAAAGGAAATAATTTATTGTTATTGCAAGAATTTCAACAATTGCATAATTACCAATTAGAAGATGGAAGTAATTTATCTGCGATTTTAGATTATTATGCTACCACGATGATAACTTCTGTAGAAAATAATATCAAAATGCGATTTTTTGATTACATCAAACGATTTATAAATTCATATTTCATGCATCTTTATCAAGATGAAATTACCAATAAAGATTTTAAGAAGCAATTATACAAAGAAATCAACTTGATTAAAAACGACATTATCAATAACACTCTTACTTGTGATGAAAAATATCATAGTTGGTTGAATGTAAATCGGCATCAAATCGTTCCTGAAATATTTGAAACCAGTTATTATTACGACATCAAAATCAATCCTTATAAATATTTGAAACATATGATTTTTATGTGTTTAGAATTAGAAAAATTGGAAAGAAAATCATTTCAGTTTTTTCCAATTCAAACGAATTCTATTCCAAGACATATTCAAATTGATACAAAGGCTGTGGTGGAATTGTTTGTGGATACAAATAAATATTAAAAATTATTAGATGTTTGGATTACTGAAGTAAAGAAAAACAAGAAAGGAAAAATAATGAATAAAGTAAAAGGTGATTTATATAATTGTTTGGAAGAAAACAAGGAATTTATTTGGGATACCTTTTTTGACGTGAAACAAACCATGAATAAATATGAGTTTGATTATACTATTATTACGGATGGTTATACAACCTCGTTGCGATTTTTACACAAGGATTTTATGGAAGAAGAACAAGCAAAAAAGGATAAAATGAAAGCAGGTAAGAAAGCATTACAAGGACTTACCAAAGAAGAAAAATACGCAGTAAAAGAAATAAATAAACAATTACAAAAAGAATTAGCCAAGCAAAAACGATTACAAAATAAAGACAAACCAAATAAATCCAAGAAACAAGAAAAACAGGAAAATCCAGAATTCCAATATATAGATGAAGTTCCAAAAGAAGTATTAGAAGGAAAACATATTTTTATTGACCCTGGTAAGCGTTCGTTATTTTCAATGATGGATGATGATGGAAAGTTTTTTTCTTATACAAACCGGCAATATTTGAAGGAAACAAAACGATTGAAATACCAGTCATTACTCAAACATTACAAGGATAAAATAGGAATAACGGAAATAGAACAAGAACTCAATAAATATAATTCCAAAAGTTGCAATATAGATAAATTTCAAGAATACATAACCGCAAAATTAAAAGCAAATGAAAAATTGGTTCCATTATATCAAGTAGAAAAGTTTAGAAGATACAAATGGTATGCTTACATCAATAAAAAACGAACTGAAGATAGAATGGTGAATAAAATAGTACAGAAGTTTAGTAAAGACCATATTGTTATCATAGGAGATTGGAGTATAGGGAAGCAGATGCGAAACTTTATTTCCACACCAAATTTAATACTAAAAAGAAAATTACAAAAGCAATTTCAGGTATATAATATAGACGAGTTTAGAACATCTTGTTTATCTTACAAAACGGAAGAACCATGTAAGAATTTATACTTGAAATTCAAAGCAGATACAAAGCAAAAAGACCGAAAGATATATTCAATCCTAACATATCAAATGGAAAATAATAGAAAAGGATGTATCAATCGTGATAAGAACGGATGTAGAAACATCCAAAAAGTATTCAATAGTTATATGCTAACGGGAGAAAGACCTGAAAAATATAGAAGAGAATACAAATTCCAATAAGATATACTAACCACTACAATCATAATAGGTTGTAGTCGTCAAATAGTATAATGCCCTTCGGGTGCATTTACACTATTGGAAAGAATAATTGAGTAATTTTTTATTTTTTAATAGAATTTTGTCTCATTTTTCTTTTCGGTCGGTGTAATTAGATTAGTGCTTTGACCTTGACTATTATTTTTATTATAAATAGCTAGTTGTTTCATAACAGTATAATTTTGTGTAGCAAGATACGCGAACATTTTATCTGATTTTGGAACACCACGATTGTAAAATATAACAGAACTTTTTCCTTTATTATTTGTAAATGGGCGCATTATTATAATGATAATATAATAATATTTATTAATAAAAAAATGTTTAATTCCTAAAATTTAATTACAATTAAATATACAAATGCTGTAATGATGGGTCTAGTCCATTACCAGTCTTTTTAATCATTTTCTCAACAATATCTTTGGTAACCGTAAAAGGAAATTCTACCTTTATAGACATATCCTCTTCAAATAGATTAGAACCTGGACGCATCAAACGATATAAATTTAGTTTCGTATAAATAATTTCTAAACATCTCTTCAAATTTCTTACACCATCTTCCTTGTTACAATAATATTCAATAATATAGTGCAATGTTTGATCAGGAATAATGATATCCGCGACGGAAAATTTAACTTGTTCTCTTATTTTTGGCAGTAAATAATTATTTGAAATAGCAGTCTTTTGCTTTTGATTATAACCCTTAGTTTGAATACGATACATTCTGTCCTTTAAAATCGGATTAACCTTACTTTCATCATTATAACTGAATATAAACAAACATTTACTCAAATCAAAATCAATATCAGTAAAATATTTGTCATGAAACTGAGTATTCTGAGATGTATCGGTTAAATGAGTTAAAATTCCGGCAATTTCTTCGCCTTTTGGTGTATCACTAATTTTGTCTAACTCATCAAAATATATTACCGGATTCATACATTTGCTATCAATTAATATTTGAACAATTTTCCCCCAAGTTGAGCCTTCATACGTATATCCATGACCTTCTAAAAAGCTACTGTCTGTTGCGCCTCCCAACGCAATAAACGCAAATGGGCGATTAAGAATTTTGCTAATTCCCTCTTTAACCATCGAAGTTTTACCCGTACCTGCAGGGCCATGTATGGCAATAGCAGATCCAATAGAATCGGGATTAGTGATTAATTGGCCTAACATTTGCATAATTTGCATTTTAGCATCATTTAGTCCATATACTGCGGTATCCAGTGTTTTTTGAGCCTTTGCCATAAAATCGTGACACATTTCAACTCCGTCTGTTATTGAAATAGGTAGATTTTCATATTTATTAAAAGGAATTTGCATAAAGGTATCAACCCAATTTTTAATTTTATAATATTCGCCTGACCCTGGTTCCATATGTCGAATTGAACTAATCTTTTTCATAGCCGCCGATTTAAACTTAACTGGAATATTAGACTCTAATAGAGTTAAACGATATGGTTTTTCGACACGAGTAATTTTATTAATTTCTCTTAATTCTTTAATAATTTTCTTTTGATTACACATCTCTAGCTTATCGTAAAAATCAAAATCGTTCATTGTATTTTTATCGAGCAAAATTCTCTTAAAAATGCGTCCATTTCTTTCCTTTTCTCGTTTAATTTTATGTTCTTGTTTTTTCTTATTTACTACAATATTTTTTTCACAAATTTTCAAACATTTATTTATTAAAACATTGTTTTTATTTCTTGATTGTAAATCTGTTAACATAGCGATTACATCTTCCCCAGAATCTTTTTGTTCATTAAGATCATTTTTTAATTTATTTATTAATACGCCGTCTTCTTCTTCCGATACCTTTTTATGATTATTGTCCTTTTTTACAATCTTTACAGTCTTTTTATTATTTTTATTCTTTTTAACTTTTTTTGTAGGTTTCCATTCCGAATCTTCTGATTCTTCTATTAATTCGTCTTCGTCTTCGTCTTCGTCTTCTGAATCTTCGTCTGTATCGCTAATCGGGTCATCCTCGTTTTCGGTATCGGATTCAGATTCGGAATTAGAACACGATTCCCAATCTTCCGAATTAGATTCATCATTTTCGTCTTTGTCTTTTTTTAGTCCTCCGATTGTGAAAACAATATTAAATTTACTTGGTTTTTGTATATCCTTTTTACCTTTATTTTTACTTTTATTAATATTTTCATCAGTTTCTGAATCTTGTGTTTCTGAATCTTGTGTCTCTGAATCTTCTGTCTCTGAATCTTCTGTCTCTGAATCTTGTGTCTCAGAATCTTGTGTCTCAGAATCTTCTGTCTCTGAATCTTGTGTCTCTGAATCTTCTGATCCTAAATCCTCTCCATTAGAGTCGCTGGATTGATCCGATTCAATAACTATTTTTTTACCCTTTTTCCCTTTTATATTCTTTTCTTTTATATCCTTTCCTTTTGTATTCTTTCCTTTTTCAGTCTTACCCTTCTTTCCCTTTTTATTTTCCTTTTCCAAATCTTCTTCTTTTTCATTGTTTTCTGAATTCTCGTTTTTTAATACTTTTTTAATTCGTTCACCAGCTTTAATTTTTTGAGATAAATACTTTGACGGAAATATGCCTTTAAGAAATTTACGATATTCTTGAGCATTCATTTCATTTTCGCTATCATCGTCTGAAGCAGAAGTATCATCGGAAGAGTCAGAAGACTCAATTTGTTTTTTATTTTTGACACGCGCATCTCTCTTCTTAGAAACAGTAGATTTCTTATTTGACATTTTAGGTTGACTATTTCTAGGCATTCTTATTATATTGTTTATATAGATATATGTTTAAGTATATTCAATTTTTTATTTAAATTGGTTATTATTCAAAACAACTATTTACACTATTAAAAATAAAAATGTTATCAAAAATGTTGTAATTGTTTGTATATTAAAAATCAATCTAGATAAAAAACTTTTACATTTTAAATCAACATACGCAGTAGTTGTTTCAAACTGAATAGATAAAAATATGGCTATAACAAATAAATTATTTAAAAATTGACTTTTTGGAAACCCAACTGGAATATAAAAATTATGATCAAAATCCAAAAGTAATGTATAATATATTATTCCAAAAAAAATAGTACATAAAAGATGTAGTGCAAACAGATTAAAATATTTAATGTATTTATCAGAAACAACACCAAAAAAATCTCCAAAAATATACCTTTCATCATCGACTTCTTTTTTATTAAATACATTAATATTATCAGTTGTATTTAAATTATTATTATCAGTATTAGTATTAGTATCGCTTGTATTAAAGATATCATTTAGATTAGTATTTGAATTTATGTTATTACTATTAAAACTACTCATATATAAATATAAAAATATAATTAGTTTTTTAAAATAAAATTGAATTAAAAAACAATCTAAATATTATTAGTTATATATAAGAAGAATGTCCAAAAATTCTGGAAATATGAAAAATATTAACTGCTCTAAGATTATTGGCATCCAATTTAGTATATTGTCCCCAGAAGAAATTCGCAGGGGTTCAGTTGCCGAAATTACTAGTAAGGACGCATATGTTAACAACAAACCAGTAATAAATGGGTTATTTGATCCTAGAATGGGTGTTTTGGAACCCGGATTAATTTGCCCAACAGATGGTTTAGACTATATGCAAACTCCTGGATATTTCGGACATATTGAATTGGCTCGACCAGTATTTTATCTTCAATATTTAAGTACAATTCAAAAAATATTACGTTGTGTTTGTTTTAAATGTAGCAAATTATTGATTTCTAAAGAAAAATACAAACAAGCAAATAAAATGCAAACACAAGCTAGATGGAAATATGTTTCGGAATTATGTAAAGGTGTTAAGCGTTGTGGAGAAGCAATTGAAGATGGATGTGGGTGTTTACAACCTAAAAAAATAAAAAAAGAAGGAATGTGTAATTTATCGGCTGAGTGGACAAATACATCGGAAGACAGCGAAGACAGTATAATTAGTATTCCTTTAACACCAGAACTTGTATTGAAAATATTCAAGCGAATTTCTGACGAAGATGTTACGTTTATGGGATTTAGTCCTATTTGGTCTAGGCCAGATTGGATGATTTGTCAAGTTTTAGCTGTTCCGCCTCCCGCAGTTAGACCGTCTGTAAAACACGATGCTCAACAAAGATCTGAAGATGATTTGACACATATTTTAGTAAATATTGTAAAAACTAATAAAACATTACTAGAAAAAATACAAAATAATGCTCCTGAAAATATTCTTAATGATTGGTCAGTTGTTTTACAATATCACGTTGCTTCAATGGTCGATAATAAACTTCCTGGTGCTAGTCCAGTAGCGCAAAGATCAGGAAGACCATTCAAATCTATTAAAGACAGATTGAATGGAAAAGGCGGACGTATGAGAGGCAATTTAATGGCTAAGCGTGTTGATTTTAGTGCTCGTTCAGTTATTACTGCGGATCCAAATATCTCCATTAGAGAACTTGGTATTCCTATGAAAATTGCTAAAAATATTACAAAGCCTGTTGTAGTGAATCGTCTAAATAAATCTTTCTTGACTAAATTAGTTCTAAATGGCCCTGATGTGTGGCCTGGTGCTAAAATTCTTGAGAGGCAAAATGGACAAAATATTACTCTTCGTTATTTAGATAGAAAAAGCATTATTTTAGAAGATGGCGATATCGTTCATCGCCATATGATGGATGGAGATGCTATTCTGTTTAATCGTCAACCGACTCTTCACAGAATGAGTATGATGTGCCATATAGCTAAAGTTATGCGTGTTGGAGATACGTTTCGCATGAACGTAGCCGACACAAAACCTTACAATGCCGATGAAATTTTTGTGATGATAATTGGTCACAAAAAAGACTAAATGTCAACGTTGGCAACAGGGGGCGTTAAAAACGTGCTACCCCCTAGTAAATAAATTAATATTTATTTGCAAAACACCTTGTTGTCGGGGAGTCCCTTTAGAGCCTATCTAGTCTAATAAACTAGAGAACCACTACCAAATTTGTATTGGAAACTTTACAGATGGCCGAGATAGAACTCGGGTATGGTAATAATGTGGAGGATTGGGTAATCCGCAGTGTTACTTCCTAATTCCGTTATAGTAAGGATATGGAAGGCATTCAGAGACTGAACGGGTGTTGGTGAACGATGAAGGAGTAACTATCCCGAGTTTGCTTAAGATACAGTCCGGCCCTTTGGGAAACCTTTGGGATCAACCGTTTGACGGGGATAGACATATGTAATTACATTTTGTCCCCAACAGGGAGCGTGAAAAGCGTGTTACTCCCTAGTTTAATGATTCTAATTCAAAAGCACTTAAAGATAAAATATACAGGTATACTAATGGAACTGTCAAAATATCAAAGACTGTCAAAAGTTATTTTAAATGATCCAACCGACCGATATTGTGAAATATATAAAATAATTAGTTTGTCGACCAATAAAATATATGTAGGACAATCTGTTTCTCATATTTTAAATCACAAACGATATAGACCACATGGACACGAAGGGCGATTTCGTTGTCATATTTCAGAGGCTTTCTCAACAAAGAAAAATCAATCTCACTTTTTAAACAATGCTATACGAAAATATGGCGTTGCTGATTTTGTGGTTGAATTGATTGAATGTTGTGAAATTAAAGACGCCGATGAAAGAGAAATATATTACATCAAAGAACTAAATAGTTTGTATCCTGCTGGATATAATCTAAAAAATGGTGGACATATGTTTACTCATAGTGACGAAAGCAAAAAACGTGTTTCTAATGGTGTAGCTAATTATTATAAGGACAAAAAGTTTGATAGATTTAAAGACGTCACTCAAATAGATGATGACATTGATAAATATATTAAACCCTTAAAAAAATATAATGAACAATATGGTTGGTATGTTTATATAAATAAATGTAAGGCAGATTTTGGTGGTATACATATTTCATTAGAAGAAAGTAAAAATAGTGCTATTGAATTTATAAAAGTGTTAAAGAATCATTTAGCTACATGACCAAATTGCGGGAAACCACCTTAGAGCCTTTACTACCACTCACTTTTGGAAACAATTGTGAGGAACTCGGTTAATAGCCGAACCCAATGGTAAAAATGTAAAGGATTGGGCAATCCGCAGCCAAGCTCCTAATCTCGTTATGATAGAGAATGGAGAAGGTTCAACGACTAGACGGTTATGGGTATTATATGATGGTTTAATCAACCTGATAATGCTTAAGGTATAGTCTGTCCCTATTGGAAACTTTAGGGAAATTCATGGAAATGAATTTACATATGCCGCAGGATCCAGAGGCGGAGTCAGAATTAAAAAATTTAGCAGCAGTGCCATATCAAATTATTAGTCCAGCAAATAATGCTGCAATTATCGGTATTTACCAAGATTCAATGCTTGGTTCTTATAGATTCACTAGAGAAAACATAGAGTTCACACAGAAAGACGCAATGAATTTGTTGATGATGTTTAATCGTGTAAACCCAGACGCGTTAAAGAAGAATAGAAATGAAAAAGTGTCAAGCTTTGAAATTTTGTCGCAAATTATGCCACCTTTATCGTTAAAAGTAAAAAACAAGCAATACGATGGAGACAAAGAAAAATCAGACACTTCAAATAACGTTATTGAAATTATAAATGGAAAATATATTCGTGGACAAATGGACAAAGGAATTTTAGGATCAGGAACCAAGGGACTTATTCATAGAGTTTGTAATGATTTTGGTAATATGGCGTCAGCACAATTCATTGATGATTTACAGAATATTGTTACCGAATATATGAAACAAAGCTCATTTAGTGTTGGTATTAGTGATTTAATTACCGATTCTAAAACAAATGATAAAATTATATCTATTATAACTGAGAAAAAGACGGAAGTTAAAAATTTAATAGACCAAGTTCAAATAGGTATTTTTGAAAATACCTCTGGAAAGACTAATGAGGAAGAATTTGAGACTAAGGTTAACAACCTTTTAAGCAAAGCACAAAACGATGCTGGTAGAGAGGCGCTCAAAAATTTGAGCAATGATAATCGTTTTGTTGTAATGTTTAATGCTGGTTCAAAGGGTTCTGAAATTAATATTCAACAAATGACAGCTTGTTTAGGTCAACAGAACGTAGATGGAAAAAGAATTCCTTATGGATTCGAACACAGAACTCTTCCTCACTATACCAAGTATGATGATTCGGCAATTGCTCGTGGATTTGTTGAAAGTTCCTATATTAACGGATTGTCTCCTCAAGAATTATTCTTCCACGCTATGGGTGGTCGTATTGGATTAATCGATACTGCGGTTAAAACTAGTACTACTGGATATATTCAAAGAAGACTAATTAAGGGCTTAGAGGATCTTATGGTAAACTACGATATGACAGTTAGAACAAATAAAAGTAAATTAGTCCAATTCTCTTATGGTGATGATTCAATTGATACTATTAAAGTTGAAAACCAAGAGTTACCTATTGTTGATATGAGTATTCAAGATATTTATGCGCACTTTGCTGTAATTGATGATAAAACTAAATCTAAAAAATTAACAGGAATGTTTGTTAAGGCAGCATATACGCTTCAAAAGAAACAAGAAGAGGAGCTTAAGATTAAATGTGAATTTTATATTAATTATATAATTGAAAAAAGAAATGAAATTGTTAAAAAGGTATTTAATAATAAATATGATAAGGTCGTAAGAATTCCAGTTGCTTTTGCGTTTATTATTCAAAATATAATTGGACAACAAGGAATTAATAGCAACTCTCTTGTTGATATTACAATGCTTGAAGCATTTCAGCTTATTGAACACACCTTTGAAAATTTAGAAAAAATTGTGTTTGCTCCTCCTACCGAATTGTTCAAAGTGTTATTCTATTATTATTTGTCTCCAAAAGACTTACTACTCAATAAGAGATTTAATAAAAGCGCTTTAACCATTCTTCTAGAAACTATTGTTCTTTCGTATAAACGAGCAATTGTTGCGCCTGGAGAAATGGTTGGAATGATTGCGGCGCAGAGCATTGGCGAGCCGACCACTCAAATGAGCAACTTATACTGTGAGCATATTAGATGCGGAAAAATAAATAAAAAAACGGGAAAAATTTCTATGGTCTTAGAACAAATCGGAGAAATGTGCGACACATTGATTGAAAAATATCCTCAATTTACATTCAATACAGGTCACGCAAATAGCGTTGAAACATTGTTAGATGAAGTCGAAGACGAATATTATATTATGGGGGTTGATTCTAAAGAAAAGACACATTGGAATAAAATTTCACATATTAGTCGTCACCCAACTAATGGCGATTTAGTTAAAGTTACTACTAAAAGTGGTAGAAATGTTACAACTACATTGAGCCATTCGCATCTAATTCGCGATGAACAAACACAACAAGTGGAATCTATTAAAGGTTCGGACTTAAAGGAAGGAATGAGAATTCCGGCGTGTAAATATATTCCTAATACATTTGTAAATAATACGGTTTTTATTGGAGATGAAGTAAAAAATCTAGATAATTTGTTTGGATGGTTTATTGGTGCTTATTTAGCTGAGGGAAATATAAATGGAAATACCATTTGTGTTACAAATATATCACAATATTACATTGATAATGTTACTAAAATTGGTTCAGAGTTTGGAAAAATCGCAAAAGTCAGCAGATATAATGGAGAATACGGTCCAGGAGTTACAACTAAATTTAGTCATAAAGTATTGGCCGAATTTATTGTTAGGACTTGTGGTAATGGTTCGTTTGTTAAACGCATTCCCGACTTTGCTTTTACGGCTCCAAATGAATTTAAGGCTGGATTAATTCAAGGATATATGGATGGTGATGGAAATTTCCAGTGTGATGAATTACATCACCAAATTAGATCGTGTAGTAGAAGCAATCAATTATCATCGGATATTGCACTATTCTTGAATTATTTTGGAATATTTGCGTCTGTAAAAGAACAAAATGTTAAGTGTTGTCCTATGTATAATGTATCTATTTCGGCAAAGTATTCCAAATTATATCAAGAAAATATTGGTTCTTTAGTTCATTCTGAAAAATTAATGAATATTGTCAAATATGTTGAACGAACTGATGCGCACAATTTATCGGATGAAATTGATAAAATTAATGGTCTTGGAAAAATTATAGCAAAATGCGGAAAGGTTCTGGCTCTTCCAGGACAAAGCCGTAATTATGGGCGTTGGGCTAAAAAAGATACAATTGGTCGTAGAACCTTACAAAAGTATATTGAAGTATTTGAAACACATCCTGAAAAAAATAAAATTGTTGACGAACTAAGCATATTAAATCAGGCAGCTAACTCAGATGTTGTTTGGGATGAAATTGTTAATATTGAAATTATATCGGGAGATCAAAATGAATATGTTTATGATTTTACTGTTCCGGCTAATCAAACATTTATGTTAGACAGCGGCATCATAGTTCATAACACGCTTAATTCTGTTACATACGAGACCGAAATTATCGTAAGGAATCGTGAAGGAAAAATTCAAAAAGTCCAAATAGGTGAATTTATAGAAAAACATATTACTATGCCTAAAAAATTAGAATATTATAAAGAAAAGGACACCACTTATGCGGAGATGAGTGAATATTATGAAATTCCATCTTGCACAGAGGCAGGCGAAATAGTTTGGAAGGAAATAGAGGCAGTCACTAGACATCCAGTTATTAATAAAGATGGAACCAATACAATGTTAAAAATAACAACTCACGAGCAACGAGAAGTTATCGCAACTAAAGCAAAATCGTTCTTAAAGTTGGTAGATGGTAAAATAATTCCTGTTGACGGAGATACTTTAAAAGTAGGTGATTATTTACCCGTTTCTAAAAAAAGTATTGATTTTACAGAAAATAAAGAACTAAATTTAAAAACAATATTATTACCGACTGAATATATTTATTCTACAGAAGTGGAAAAAACCAAAGAAGTTATGGGAGAATATCATTGGTGGACAAAACATCAAGGTAAAACATTTACACTGCCTTATACTCGACGTGATAGTTTTGTTGCTAAATTTAATAATAAAATGCGTAATGGATGTAAAACGAAAACAATTTTAACTGCTAATTGTGTTTACACATTACAAACCAATATGAATGATTATTCTATTCCTGAAAATATTCCGTTAGATTATAACTTTGGATATTTAATTGGAGCATATGCTGCGGAAGGTTGTATGACAAAGTTTCAAGTATCTATTGCTAATAATGACAGCGAGTATTTCAAACCTATTTTGGAATTATGTGAGAAATGGAATATTACAACTAAAATATATAAACACGAAAATAAAGGAAAAGTTGGATGGACCAGTCAAGATTTAAGAATATATAATACTGTATTGTGTCGATTATTGGAAATATTTTGTGGTAAATTAAGTCATAATAAGTTTGTATCGGATAAAATAATATTCTCGAATAAAAAATGTTTGCTAGGATTTATGGACGCATATATTGGTGGTGATGGATGTATTAATAAAAGAGATAAAAGTATTATTATGGCTTCTGTATCGAAAGCATTGTTGATTGACGTTCAACAAATATTAAATATATTGGATGTCTATAGTTTTATTACCAAACCAACAAAACAAGAGTCAAATAATAGAGGAACATTGAGTGAAAATATTCATCAAATATATAATTTATTTGTAAGAAATAATCAGGCTAAAAAATTAGCATCAATGTTAAATATTAAATTAAAATACAAACAAGATAACTTACAATTGATTTTAAATAATACTCCAAAGTACGATATTAATAAAAACGCAACTATTATTCCAAATGAAATTGATGGAAAAATTGTTTTAGAAAAAAGAGGAGATGCTTATCCGGGTGTAATATTTGATTCCATTAAAAGTATTGAAGAAGTTCCAAATACTACAAATTATGCTTATGATCTAACAATTTTAGACACGAGAACTTTTAACATCTATAATGGTCTTGCTTTATTTGATACATTTCATTTTGCCGGCGTTGCGTCTAAATCAAACGTAACTCGAGGCGTTCCAAGAATTGAAGAGATATTATCTTTATCGGCATCCATTAAAAATCCATCCCTAACTGTTTATCTGAAACAAGACGAACAAACCGACAAAGATAAAGCAAGCACAATTCAGTATATGTTAGAACATACAAATTTGCAAGAAATAGTTAAAAGTGTTGAAATTTGCTTTGACCCGGATGATTTAAATACATTGATTTTAGAGGATAAATCGACAATGTCTCAATATCGAGAATTTGAGAATATGATTGAAGAATGTTTAGGCCAAGGAGACAGTTTAGAAGAAAATGAAAAATCAAAATGGGTTATTAGAATAGAAATGGATCCAGAAGTGATGTTAGAAAAAAATATTACAATGGACGATATTAACTTTACATTAAATAATACACATAAAGATGAAATTAGTTGTGTTTATTCTGATTATAACTCAGATAAGTTAGTATTTAGAATTCGTATGAATAATATTTTAAAAAATACTACAGGTAATAAAAAACCAAAGGTTAATCCATTAGATCAATCGGATCAAATTTATATTTTAAAGAATTTTCAAGATCAATTATTAGAAGGAATTGTATTACGAGGAATAAAAAATATTAATAAAGTAATTCTTAGAAAGGTTAAAGATAATTTGGTTGAAAAGGGTGGGGCATTTAAAAAAGAAGAAATTTGGGTTCTTGATACAATTGGGACAAATTTATTAGATGTTTTAGGATTAGATTATATTGATCCAAATAGAACTATTAGTAATGATATTATTGAAATATTTGATGTTTTGGGAATGGAAGCTGCAAGACAAGCTATTTATAATGAACTCGCAGAAGTATTAGAATTTGATGGAGCTTATGTAAATACCCATCATATGGCTTTATTATGCGATAGAATGACTTTTAGTAAAAAAATGATTTCAATCTTTAGACACGGAATAAATAATGATGACATCGGGCCTATTGCAAAGGCATCATTTGAGGAAACACCAGAAATGTTTTTAAAAGCAGCAAGGCATGCAGAATTAGATACTATACGAGGAATATCAGCAAATGTAATGTGTGGCCAAGAAGGATTATTTGGCACGGCAGCATTTCAAGTTGTTCTCGATATTAACGAAATGATTAAACTTGAAGAAACATCCACATATGTATTTAAAAGTATTGAAGATTCTATTGCAGACGCATTAGTTGAAGGTATTGAAGCACAAGATGATAAATGTAGCACACAACAATTACAAATTCAGACAAACGTGGTTAATATTAAAGCAGAGGAATTAGGCGGAGATAATGATTACGATCCATTTGCTTAAAAATGTATATATTCAAATGTATATTATTAAATATAATATATTAAAAATTAGTTAAATAATTATATAAATAATTAGATATGAACACCTTTTTTAATATATTACAGACACTAACTAACAAAAAACACAAAACATACCCAGACGACCCGTTTACGTTATCTACAAGCTCTAATTTTAATAATTATAATAACGAAACTTGTCATATTGATTTTTTAATAAAAAAAATATTTTATGAAGAACAAAAAAGTAAATATGTTGATCAACATTTAAGAAATTCTGAAGCAAAATTTAGTTCTTTAAATTCTATTTTAGATAATAATTTTTACAAAAATGAATTTAAAGAGAATATGTTTAATATATTTTCAAAAACACAAAAATGTTATTATGCATTTTCAAGATTATTGCGAATTTATAAAATTAAAAAATATCCTATTATTGTTAGTAATGATTTAATGCTTAATCCTCTTGATATTTATAATAAACATACATTTATTCTTATTGAAAAAAAGTCAAAATATTTATTTAGTTTAAATGATCTAGTTTCAATTATTGAAACTGCTATTTCTAATTCACCTATTTTTTTTTCTGAGCCATTATATCCTTTAAATCCTTATAATAACGAACCATTTTCATATTCTACTTTATATAATATTTATTTTAAACTTAAAGAATCTGGACGACTTATGTCCATACTATTTCATTTATTTTTTTTAGAAAATTTTGATAAAGAACAGTTTTCTGAAAAAAATGAATCAATTATTAGAGAAAATGCTATTAAAAAATATGTTTATAATTCACCATATACTATTTTACATTCGTCTGTGTTAACAATGCTTAAAAGTAATCCATATACTAGAAACTATCAAATACATAAGGATTTTCCAAAAGATATATTAGTTACTATTTTTAGACCATTTTTATTTTATTTTTTTATTATTAATTACGATATTAAAGATACTTCAAAAATTTACAATTATAAAAAACTTTTATATATTAAACTTACTAAATTTTATAAATATAACAACGCATTTGGAAGACAATATATTAAAATAATAAATCGGTTTGGTAAACAAGAAACTCTATTTAATGATAAACATATTAGTTTTTATAAAATACCAATTAAAAAAGAAACTCCTTATAATGAATTAATTGTTGTTGGAATTTCTCCTGTAATAAATATATTAGCAAATATGCATATATTGGATTATGGAGACGATGACGAATTAGACGATGACGAATTAGACGATGACGAATTAGACGATGACGATTCTGTAAGTTAAATAATATATAAATTACAATTTATACGTTGTTATCGATTTCGATATTTTTTGGCAACTTTCTTCTTGTTTTCTTTTTATCAATTGAATTTACTATTATGATTTTTTGTTTTTGTTTTTTTGTTTTTCTCTTTTTCACTGGAATTATTTCAATTTGTTCATCTGGAAATAGTATATCTTTTAATATTATTTCTTTTTCTATTGGGGGTATCATTACTTCGTCATTTACCTCCTCAGCTTCTTCTAGAACTAGTGTAGGTTTTAATTTTTTTGATTTTAATTTAATAACCTTTTTTTTTGTATCAATATTTCCTTCTTTTTCTTCATCTTCAATTATTTCTAATTCAATGTTTTTAATTCGCCTAACTTCATTTTGTTTTGGTTTATATTTTGTTGTTATATTTTTTTCAAATACAAAATCAATATAATCTTTTATTGTAACATAATTATCTATAGCGTTTTGAATGTTAGTTATACAAATACCTTCATTTATATTATTCGAATTTATATTATTCAAATTTATATTAACATCTGTATTGTTAGTAACAATGAGAGTGTATTCTGGAAATTTATTATTTGTTCTTTTATATATTGATGGAGTAACTATAAAAACATAATCCAGACCTTTATTTGTATAACAAACAAACTCTTTAGAGTTAAATCGAGTTTCCGGAATTAATTTATTTGAAATAAATATTGATGGGATTTCATATTTAACTAACAATAACCATAAATCAAAATTTATTGCTACAAAATCATCTATCATAATCATTTTTTCAAATGTGATAGCATTGGGTTGTAGCTGATTCGAATAAAATTGGTTTTCTTCTTTTAAAATATCTATTACTGTTTTAACACTGTCTTTATTTTTAAAATTATCTGTTATTTTACCATATTCTTCTAGTAAATCTTGTTTAACATCATTTAAAGTTATGTTTTTATGTTTAAATTTCTCTACAAGATCTATTATTAAATATAACAAACAATTATTTGAATTTTTATAAACTATTTCTTTATAATTAATTGGAAAACAATTCCTCAAATTTTCTGATTTAATTTTTAGTGGCAAAGTTTTTACACAATTACGAACATGATTAGGATTAATTAGTTCATCTAATTTTATTTCTTTTTTGTATGCTTGTGTTATAATTGGTTCTGCCGTATCAAATGTATTATATTTTGCAAAAATATTAATATCTGCTGGAATTAAGTTTTCAAAAAAATCTTGGTTCAAAAGATCTTGTAAAACTATTATTTCATTATCGCGTAAATTATATTTAACTTGGCCAAATGATAAATATGATTGTGGATTGAAAATAAATGACTTTATTCTATTGTACCTAATAAGTTCATCAGACATTTTTCCATAATAATATGTTTCGTTATCTGTACCATTTACCAAATTTTCTTTAGGGATTATCAGTTGACATTTATCACTTGTCATTCTACAAATTGAGCTTTTTGGTTGCTCTTCGTTAATACATGTATCCTCGTTTTTTGATAAACAAGTATGTATTTCATTTTCATTTATTTCTGTATATTTATATGGCAATTTTAGCTCTGATGCAAACACTATTGTATCTTTTACTAATTCATGTAACATTTTTATTACTGTGTCTAACTGTTTTTTATACAAAGTGTATTTTTTATTACATTCTTCTTTAATTTTTTTTCTTTTTTCACTATTTGAATAATCATTAAACAAAATACGAATTGTATTTCTAAAAATATTATAAAAATTAGTTTCTAGTTGTATTCTTTTTATAAAATCAACACGCTTAGTATCTACTGTTTGATTTGTTAACGTATTAATATCAGCAACTAACATATTACTACTTGTTATCGTTTTAATTGTATCCGTTATATCTGATACAGGGATTGGATCTTTTATCGGAACAAATTGATTTGTATTTGTTAAAAATCCAGTAACCAACTCATCCTCAACTACTTTACAAAAATATTTTGGATTGAAACAATTTGCCTTTAAAATATTATCTGGTTCATCATAATCATAATATTCTTTCATAAATGCTAATGTCTCTTTATATGGTTTCCATATATCATCATTCATATACACAAAATCATATTCACAGTCTTCAACTTTTGTTCCACATTTTTTATTATTTTTTAAATTTGTTAATGCTGATGGATAACAAGGAATAAATCCTTCACTTCCTTTTTTGTTTTTTGCTAACACACCTATAACTTTTCCTTGAAAATTTAATATCTGCATACCCACATTATATTTTTTATTCTGTAATTCTTCAATTAATTTATCCAAAACTGGGGATTGTTTAAATCTATATTCATTTGGTCTACTAACAAATGCTTTACACTTTTCTCCAAGAGTTGGTTTAATAATTTTTGCAAAAACATCACGCAATGTTTTTGGCAATTGCGGATCATATTCACCAAATGTTTTTGTAATATGAATATTTTTTTCATCATTGCGATATCCATAAATTGGTTCAAAATAATTCTCTCTTTTAATTAAAATCAAACTTCTTTTTTTAGAATCAAATGTGTGAACAGAATAATGATTTGTTGGGCAAACTAATTCAATATTGTTAGTTGAGTCATCTTCTGGAATCTCCAAAATAATTAAATTTATACCAGCTTCAAATAATCGTGGATTTGGTATACAAATTAAATCCCATAAAAACGTGTAATCAATTATAATTTTTTCATTTCTTAAGTATTTTTTAAAATTTTCAAATGATTGAGCAACCTTTATAATAAATTGTTTTGCTACTACTGCGCTTCTGTCAACTACTTCAATGGCTTTAATTCCCGTTTTTACCTTTTTATCTACCGAAGATATCATTTTTTTGTATAATTTAGTTTCAATATAGTCTTCTATTTTTACTTCTAAATTTGGATCTGCGAAACTGGTTATTAAATCACCATTTTGATATTTTATAAATTTATCCAAATCTATTGCACTTATTATTATTTCTTTCATTTCCTTTATTGTTGGAACATCGTGTTTCGCATTAGGAAGATAACGATTTATCAAAGGTTTATTATTATCTTTTTGAGCATAAAATATAGCACTAGATATACATGCTATAAATGATTGTATTGAGTTTACTTCAACCCCATGTCTTAATATACACATATGATGTAACTTCAAATTCGTATTTGTTTTACTTACTTGACAGTCATCATTCACCTCATTTAAAAATTTTTGAACTGCTATTGGTAAAAACCCCCAACGATGTTCCCCTAATTGAGGACCATATTTTTCTGGACCTTTTACGTAATGTTCCGCCTCGACTATTTCTCGCATTAGTTGTTTTTCTATTTCTTTTTCTGTTTTTGAAATCGGTTTTGAATTTTTTTCATCAAACTTGCCTTGACAAATATCCCTACGAGTTTTCATTTCGGTTGTTGACCAATTACTATAACAACAAGGAATACATAATCCTGATGGAGTTTTTTGCTTATGAAATCCCGGATACTTTCTTTCTTTTTCATCATAAAATTGATAAACATATTTTCCTTTTGGCACTTTCTCTGATTTTTTTGGTATTATAGCATCTTCTACTTTGGCAACTTTTGGACCGCATTTTCCATCTAAAATATCTTGTTCTGTAACTACCGTATTTGTTAATAAACACCAATAACGAGGACAAGTATAGTAAAATTTTTTTGAACTATCTTTTATATCTGCCCCATATTCAATAAAATCGGATTCTTCATTAATTTCTCCTGGGTGTTCGGATATTATTTTATCTCTTTCTTCCTTTGTTAAAATTACGGGTTGTCTTCTGTTTGATAAACTAAACGGACACATTCTTGTATAAAGATCAAATTTTTCGTCCTTTGATTTAACAAATAATTGTGGCATTTTTTCTTCTAAACGGGCTGAAAATGGATTTGGATATTTTAAATTCATTCCAGTTATATCTCTGACTGTATTTTCCATTTTTTCAGAAGTTTCTTTAATTTTCTTTTGACTTAAAGCGGTTATTTCTTTTATAGGCTGTCGATTTACAGGATTTTTTTTAACAGGATTTATATTTACAGGATTTATATTTACAGATTTTTTTTTTATGATTCGTGGTTTTGAAATTATTTCTATTATCTCTTCTTCTACTACGGGGACTTGGGTACCTAATCCCCGTACGCCCCTATTTATATCTTCTTCTACTTCAGGTGTTTTTAATTTAGTTTCTGATAATTGTTCTGATGGAACCTCAGAAGAAGATGAAGACGAAGAAGATGAGGAAGACGAAGAAGACGAAGAAGATGAGGAAGACGAGGAAGATGAACCTTTTTCTTCAGGTGTTTTTAATTTAGATTCTGATAATTTTTCTGATGGAACCTCAGAAGAAGATGAGGAAGATGAGGAAGATGAATCTTTTTCTTCAGGTGTTTTTAATTTAGATTCTGATAATTTTTCTGATGGAACCTCAGAAGAAGATGAGGAAGATGATGAAGATGAGGAAGATGAACCTTTTTCTTCAGGTGTTTTTAATTTAGTTTCTGATAATTTCTCTGATGGAACCTCAGAAGAAGATGAGGAAGATAAATCTTTTTCTTCAGGTGTTTTTAATTTAGATTCTGATAATTTTTCTGATGAAACCTCAGAAGAAGGGGGCGTACGGGGATTAGGTGTCCCCGTAGAAGAAGGGGGCGTACGGGGATTAGGTGTCCAAGTCCCCGTAGAAGAAGGGGGCGTCTTCAGTTTCGCTATTTCTTCTAACGATCCTAAATCGGATAAATCTAAATCACTTAATTCTTTTGGTGATACTTGTGATGATACTTGTGATGATACTTGTGGTGATACTTGAAACCCTTCAGAACTAACAACTCCGTTTTCTTTAGTCTTGGAGGATGATGTAGTATTAGACAAAGATTCGCTAGTTACGCTTTCAGACGATTCAGAACCTTTTCCACCATCATAATCTCGGACTTCAACTTCATTTTCATCTTCATCTTCGTCAAATCCTAAAATGTTTAAAAGATCATCCATATGCTCTCCTTCATCTTCATTTTCTAAATAAATAGGTGACTCGTCTTTTATCATAGGAACTTCATTATCATCTAATATTTGTTCCGATTGTGCTGTAATTTGTCCAAATTCTATGTCTTCAATTTCTGTTCCAGAACAAAGAGATTTAATTTTAGAGACCTCGACATCAGTACTAGAAATATCCTGAGTAATTCTGACAATTGTATTAATATAAATAGGAATAGTATTAAGATAATAAATATCATTTATTCCACTAACAACAATTGTTAGTTCACTAGTAATTAAGTTAATATTCATAATAGTTTGAAACCCTGGATTAATTTTAATCATCAATGATCTACGTTTATTAGCACCTCTTGTTACTTCTAATTCAGAACGAATTTTTATAATTAAATCAGTTGCCATTTCTTCGTCTAAATCATCAAATTGTTGTAACAATGCTTCAATAATTTCATCTACTTTTAAACCTTGATCAATCTTTTCAATAATAAATGCTTCTTGACTATCGCGCTTATTGAAATTAGAAACGCGCTTATATCTCATTTGAATTCCTTTCTTGAAATTAGAAGATTCAATGACAAACGCACTTGAAATACAACCGCCAAATTTATCAACATTAATTTGAGAGGTAATATTATACACTGTTTGAAATTTCATATCTCTTACTTCAATATTTACTGATTGTATAGTCTGAAATAAAGGAATATCTAAACCACTTTGCTCAAAAAAGGGTTTAATTTGTTCAATTAATGGATTTACTGTTAGTTTAATTATCTCATCAATATCTTGGAAAATATTATCTCCGCCACTTAATAAAATAGGGCTATCGAAATCCATCAATGGATATACACTAATATTTCCATTTTCTTCAAATTCACATGTCATATAAAAAGTGGTTCCTTTATATTGAATATTCGTATATACAGCTACTGATCTATTTTTTCCTATTGACTTTGTTAATTTAAGTATTATTGCTTTTTGTAAATATGGTATTTTTCTTCCATCAACTGTTAGTTCTGGAGCAAACAAACGATAAATATTTTCTTGTTTTGTTTCTGGATTATATTTAATTAATGGAAAGTCGTGTGTTGCGTGTACCAACTTAAAAATTACCTCAATAGGTATTTTTATTTTAAAGTCTGGATAAATTATTACTTTTAATGATTTAATACCCGCGAGTCTTGTATTTTCTGAAAAATTAGTTGATGTTTTTTGTTTTTCAAATACGTTATAAAACATATTAATGTTTTCAAAACTTCTTTCAATATCTGGTGTTAGTTTCTCTGATGTAGCATCAATCAGTTTTGAACGTTTTGTATCTAATTCTTCTAATGAACTAATATTATCTTTATACAAAAATGGATAATAAATTTTTGATGTATATTCAGCAGACACATCATTTATATCAGCAATTTCAAAGACATCTTTGGCTAAACATAAATAAATTGTATTTTTAAATATTGGACCAGTTTCTAAAAGCAAATTGGAACTCAATGTTGATATTTCTCTTCTAGAATTTTCTAATAATGTGTCATATTCTGTTATAAGAAATGGATCAGATATAATTGGATATTCATTTGAAAACACAAATTTTTGTCCAATTGGCTTTCCAACTAAATAAGTCTTTTCGGCCAAATCCAATTTTAAAATATCATCAAACGTATATTGCGGTTTATCTTCTAAATCAAACTCCATAACTTGACCATGTTCATCATATAAATTTAATAAAAGCTGATCCATTCTTATTTTAGTTAGTGGTAATTTATCATTTTGTGTTAAATTCTGGTAAACAGTAATTGGATTAAGTTTTTCAGATTTTAAACAATATAAATAAAGTTCACTCATTGATGCTTCTTTTGAAATAGCATCAAATATTTTTAATTTAATAACCCCAATACTGTCATCTATATGGATACTTTGGTTGATAAATATGATTTCAATCTTTTTCTGTTTTATTTCATTTAATTCTTCTTTATTAAAAATATCGTGAAATGATTTGTTTCCCGGGTCTTCATCAAAAAGATCATTAGGATCGTCTATCTCTTTGCTAAAGCGAGAACCATAAAATACATAAATAGTGTCTATTATATTTTTATCAGACATTTTATTTACTTTAAATATTGGAAATAGTGACATATATATAAAGTATGTATTATTTTTAAATGATTAACCTTTAAAAATATTTTAATTAAATTATTTATTTAAAATCATAATATGGATTATCTGTTATATCCATACCACAATATGGCTCTGGATTCTTTTTATAATCAACTGGATTATATATTCCTGCAGCCTTTGCTTGTTCCAATAAAAATTTAAAATTTTTCCAAAATTCTTGTAAGTGACCTTCGCTTGTAGTCATAACATGTGCTAATTCGTGAACAGCAACAAATGTTAGTGTATTTATATCAATTAACTTGGTTTTATTTTTTTCCTTATTTAAACAAAATGCTAATTTTTCTCCTTTATTTTCACTATAAGCAGTATATTCGCTTGTTGGTAAGGTTTCCGATATTTTTGTAGGATTGAATTTTTGAACTAAACGTTGAACTTTCTCATCATCAGGAAACTTTTTAGCACAATAAACTACTAAATCTTTACAATTTTTCGTAACAGTTGCTAACAAATTTGCTGCTAATTCCATTTTAGAATTTTCTCTTACGCAATATCTTTGGCCATCTACATCTGAAATTATACATTTTAAATTGTATGCGTCTGATTCACTATAGATTTTTAAACATACAAAAATAACGAATGCTATAATTATATATATTAATATACCTTGTTTATCTGGCAAACTTGCAAAATCAACCATATATTATATATGTATTTATAAACAATTTCAAAAATCAAATAATTTATAAACTTATATAATTAAAATTGAATTTATTATTTTTTATAATTAAAATTGAAATAAATAAATAATTTATAACTAAATAATATATAATTAAAAATGTCGCAAGAATATTGTGTTGAAATAAAAAAACGTAAAAAGCGATGTGTTGAACAAGATTGTAAAGCAAGTGCCAGAGACAAAACAAATAAATGTGTAGCACACGGTGGAGGAGCAAGATGTGTTGAACCCGATTGTAAAGCAAGTGCCGCAAGTAAAACAGATAAATGTGTAGCACACGGTGGAGGTGCAAGATGTGTTGAACCCGATTGTAAAGCAAGTGCCGCAGGTAAAACAGATAAATGTGTAGCACACGGTGGAGGTGCAAGATGTGTTGAACCCGATTGTAAAGCAAGTGCCCAAGGTAAAACAGATAAATGTGTAGCACACGGCGGAGGAGTAAGATGTGTTGAACCCGATTGTAAAGCAAGTGCCAGAGACAAAACAAATAAATGTATAGCACACGGTGGCGGTGCAAGATGTGTTGAACCCGATTGTAAAGCAAGTGCCCAAGGTAAAACAGATAAATGTGTAGCACACGGTGGAGGTGCAAGATGTCCCCATTGTATAGATTGGATAGATAGTCGTTCAGGGTCATCTGCTTACGACGGATATTGTGCTACTTGTTTCAAACAAATTTTTCCAAATGATGAACGAAGTAAAGTGGTGTATAAACATACCAAAGAAATAATGGTAAGAAATATCATAAACAAAAATTTTGATGGATTTATACACAATAAACCACTGTATACTGGCAATTGTGATTGTACCCATCGCCGTCGTATAGACCATCGTAAATCAATAGGTAATACAATTTTAGCAATTGAAACAGATGAGTTTGGGCATCGCGGTTATGATAAAAAAGATGAAGAAATTCGTTACGATGATATATATATGATTCATAGTGGAAAATGGATATTTATTCGGTTTAATCCAGACACCAATGTGAGTAAAATAGATATTAAAGATAAATTAGATAAACTGGTAGAAACTATAAATGAATATATTTACAGAATTGAACAAGAAGAAAATATTGAATTATTAGAAATAATAAAATTATATTGTTAATAATCGGCGAAAATATTAATAAAATTGTATTGGAAAAAAAGGTTCAACATATTTATATGTAAAAAAGATGAATATAAATATCTTAATAAGCAATTTATTTTGTGACGATATATGGTTTATTGTCCTCCCTGACCTAATTCAAGCGGAGGTCTCATAAAATCGCTGTCGATTGTGCTCAAATTCCAGGGCCCCACATTAATTTGTGGGTTCGGAGGCTCTGAGCGAATTTGTAAGTTAGCATTGCGCAACGTTTGGCCGACAGTATCGATGCCGATATGGTAACCGGCTTTCAAAAGATTGACGTTGGCAAGGTCGCCTTTGCCAGCAGGATTTAATTGAGCCCATTGACTGTTAGTATCCTTAGGTAAAAGATCAGCAGGATTTTGAGAGGCATTTTTGTTACAAGATGAGGGAAGACCCATACCAGAGGGTTGAGAAGAACCTCCTACAGCTGAATAAACTTCATTTCCGGATTCTTGGGCAGGTTGGGGTCCAGAAGGCGAAGAACCGTTGCTATAGGCTTTCTTGCGATTTTGAGACATCATTTCACTACCATAAGAACCTTTGGACATTAAATTTTTATATAACATATAGAGGCCGTATAATACGATTATAGCTATTAAAACACCGCCAACACCATAATCATTCCAGAGTTTTTTTAAAGAACCACTCATTATATAAAATTAGCGATAATATATTTTTCAAATTATTAATTAATTGCAATTTAATTAATAAATTAATAGTCTAATTCATAATTGTTTCTAAAGTATTCTACATTAGTATAATTCATAATTGTTTCTAAAGTATTTTAAAATATTCTAAATTTATTACTAAATATATTGTTAAAATGCATCTTCTATACTTTCATCGTCCGAAGCCCCATCTTTGCTGGCAAAATCATCAAATTCGCTATCACTGTCATCAATGTCGTCTAGCATATAAGTTTTCTTAATATTTTTCATTTCAAGATATGCTAAAATAGCACATTTTTTTGCTTCTTTCGCCTTATCTCTTGCTTTTTGATAAATTTCATAGTATACTTGGTTAGGCTTCTTAAGTGTAAATGTTTCTAAATTTTTCTCTAAAGTAAAATCTATTTCTTTTAACATATTTGGGTCTTCTTTAACTGGGTCTTCTTCAACTGGGTCTTCTTTAACTGTGTCTTCTTCAACTGTGTCTTCTTTTTTTAATTCATCAATATCTAAAACAATGTTAGCTTCTTCGAGGTCATCATATGGATTTATTTTTTTTGGTTTTTCGAATGAAACTTCTAAATCAATTGATTCGTTTTTTTGAGTTTCTAAAGATTTTTCTAAAGGTTTTTTATAATTTATATTTTCTGCTAAAACTTTTGCCGACTCATCAATAAAATTATTTAAATCTAATGTTAGTTCATTGATCGGTTCCTCAAGGATTACATCATTACTATGTTGTCTTTTAATCGGTTTTTTAATAAAACATTCGTCTAAAAAAGGATCTGGACTAACAATCATCGACTGCTTAAGTTCAATCTCAATTTGAAAATTTCGTGAAGTGAATTTAATACCCTGTATTTCTAAAATAGAAATTAACATTTTGTCAGCAGATATGTCGTCACTTTTAACTATTTGGTCTGTTTCATCATATATTTTAATATTTTGCTTAACATTTACTCTTAATAAATAAAACTTGCCTGATTTAAATATTTTAAATGGAGATGTGAATGCTGATTCGATATCGTCTTTTTCCAATTTAGTTTCAAACCAATTTTGACCTTTGCTAAATATTAGCTCCTGACATTTTGTTTCTAAATTTTCAATCCAATTAATGAATACTGTGTCGTTATTATCAAACATCAAATCGGCATAAACTTTTTTACCGCTTTTAACGAAACCTTGTTTTGTTAAGCTTTTTGGAGTTTGTATAAATAGTTGTTTGTTAGTATTATACATAATTCTTGTAAAATATGCTCCTCCTGCTAAAGTCGATGGAGGTCCTAAATATAATTTCGAAAAATCATAATCAATTGTTGGTTCAATAATATTATCCATTGTTTATTGAGAATGGAGAAAAATTTAATTATATTAACACGCAAATCAGAAACTCAGAAAACTACGTTTATTAAAGTCACCTTTTCAGCGAAGCCTTAAGGCTTGCCGAACCTTTCCTTTTTTATACCTTTGAAGATTTACAACTACTTTTATTAAAGTCACCTTTTCAGCGAAGCCTTAAGGCTTGCCGAACCTTTCCTTTTTATACCCTTGAAGATTTACAACTACTTTTATTAAAGTCGCCTTTTCAGCGAAGCCTTAACCTTTATCACGCCGGACGTTTTTGTTGGTTTTGTTAGTTTAAATTTTTGTTACTATAATGGTAACAAAAATAAAAATATAGTGTTTTACAAATTTGTAACCGTTTTAAATGTTACAACCACTTTGGCGTGATAAAGGTTAAGGCTTGCCGAACCTTTCCTTTTTAAAATGTCTAAACGTAGTTTTCTGAGTATTTTATTCGTTATTTTATACAAAATAGAATAATGAAAAATTCACTAATTAAACAATGTTTAGACATTTTAAAAACAGAAGATGTTCGTAATGAAATTAAAATTTTATTTTCTCCAGTCACTGATCTAATATTGTATGAAATATATCCATACATTTATGTAATTATTTTTTTAGTTTTCTTAATTTTTATTTTAATTTTAGCAATACTAACTATATTAGTTACGTTATTACGTAATAATCATAAACTCGCGTTATCTTAAATATTTTTTTAAATTAATATTTAGAAATACTAACAATAACATTAATTTTAACAAGGTTTTAATAAATGTATGGTTTTGATTAGTATTTTTTCTTATTTAATTATATAATGGCAAAACATCAAAGAAGTCATAGAAGAAGAACTCGCTCAAAATCAAGAACAATGCGTCGGGCACAACGTGGTGGTGATTTAGCAGGAAATCCTGCTTCAAGTTGGGGCTGGGGTCTAGGAACTGTAGGAAATGGTTGGACTCAATTTATGAACACAATGACATTACAGCCTGGGCAAAATTTAGCAACTCAACAAGGCACATTACTTGTTCCTGTAGGTGCTTCTAATATTAACGCCAATAATGCTCAAGGAATGATTGGAACAAACTTAAAGGGCGATATTCCTCAATCAGGCGGTAAAAAGCGCAGACATAGATCAAAACGAGGGGGTAGTTGGGGAGCTATTGCAAGCCAAGCAGCTGTTCCTGCTGCATTGGTTGCTTTAAATCAATCATTTCATAAACGTATGAAAAACCCATTTGGTAAAAGTCGCAGACATCGTTAAAAGTCGCAGACATCGTTAAAAGTTGTAAACATCGTTAAAAGTTGTAAACATCGTTAAAAGTTGTAAACATCGTTAAAAGTTGTAAATCAGTTTACAAAAAATTATACAATTTATTAATTATATTTTTTTGTAAACTATTAATATGAACTTTGAACAGCATATTCAGCAATGGGTATCAATTGATAACCAACTGAAAATTATTGGAGATAAGATGAAAGAATTGCGTGATAAAAAACAAATTATTTCTGAACAAATTAATACTCATATTGAAACTACTGATTTATCAAATACCTCAATAAAAATTAATGATGGACAACTAAAATTTATTAAAGTTAAAGAAACTCAGCAACTAACATTTAAGTATTTAGAAACATGTTTATCCGAAATTATTAAAAATGAAGATCAAGTAAAAAAAATTGTTGATTATATAAAAAATAAAAGAGAAATCAAATATGTCCCTGAAATAAAGCGATTATATCACAATTAATTTATATTATAATATTGTATATGAGCAATTTAATTAATGATGAAAATAATGAATTATTTAGAGGTGATGAATTTGTATTAACACAATCAACTAATGAATCTAATGGCAAAACTACTTTTATAGGAGGTGGATATAAAATTAATTCTTTTTTTTTACAAGGGGGTAATCCTATAATAACAACATACAATAATAATTTGTCTGATAATCAAAGCGGTGGAAAAGTATCAAGTCCTTTTGAAAATTTAGCTGTTCCTGCTGGATTATTTTATATTAATCAACGATTGCCAAAAAATTATTTAGATGATGAAATAGATTCAGATAAAAAATATCATTATTATAAGCAACACGAAACCGTGTCTGACGATATGATTGATAAATTATTTGGGTTAGTTGACTCTGATAAAAAACGAAAAAGAAAAACAAAAAAACACATTGAAAAATCAAATAAAAAAAATACTCGCAAGACATAAATAAGTTTTTATATTTATTTATATATACTTTTCTATAGATACTTTGTTATATACTTTTTTAGATACTCTGTTATAAAAAAGTATATATATTTTGCTATACTTTTTTAGATACTCTGTTATAAAAAAGTATATATATTTTGCTATACTTTTTAAAAAAGTATATATATATATTATAATTTGGACCATGTATTATTATTAAAAGGAGATACTAATATTTCCGATAATTTATCTTTCCAATAATTGACGCGATTCTCCATTGCAATATCTTTTAATGTTTTTGGATATATAGGTTCATTTGCCATTAGTTCTTCCTCATCAGAATTCATTCTTGGTTTGTATCCAAAACAATTGACACCAAATTTTATTGCTGGATTTGCCATATAACCTCCATTTACTCCAGGTCGACCACAATCATTTTCGTGGCCTTGAATTTTTTGAAGTTCATCAAATGTTTTTTGTTGTGTTGGAAACAAGGCCATCTGACCATCTGACCATCCATAATTGCACCATTCTCCTCCGTTATTATAACTATCTTCTATTTCTTTATATGTCGCTAATCTAGCACCATAAGCAGAGCATAATGCTTTAGCATCAGGATATACGTATTCGTTTCCTGGTATATTAAATACTTGTTTTTTCAATAATATTTCAGGGACTGGAGCATTAGCAGCTTGAATCCGAGATGTATCTACTGTAATATCAACTTCAGGATTACCAGTTAATACATTTTTTAATTTGGCTACAATATCTACACCAAAAAAGTATTGTAAACCATTAATGATAATTAAAATTATGAAAAATGCTACTAAAATTATAGTGATTGTGTTTGAACTAGAATTAGATACCGTATCGGATGAAGGGATAGTTGATTCAGTTCCTCCTAAAGACATAAACATAATTATATATATTATTAGTACTACAACTAAAATAATAATAACAGTTGGATTTGATAACAAATTATTAATATAATCATATGTATCATTTGCTATGGTTCCTAAACCCGTATTTACTGTATTAGTTGAATCAGTTGTTGAAACAGTCATATATATTATATATATAAATCAAAATAAATCAATTTTGTTAAATTATTTATTAATTTGTTGTTTCCTATAAAAAAAACAATATGCCTTTGGAGTGACTATTTGTTGTGCCAATCCAACTTCTGATACATTAGTATCGTTATAATGATACCATTTTCCATTTGCGTTTTTAACAAATGACGTATAATGTCCTCCCATAACGGAACCACTATGATTACAAACGCCATATAAATCATATATAAACGAATCTTTATTGTATCCAATAACATATTTCGACAGATTTAAATTTTCTAAAGGAAAATCGACTAAAATTTGATTTTTTCTATTCATCGCATTAAAACGTTTAATATCAATTACCAAAACATTAGGAAAATTCCAAAACATTATACTTTTTTTTACGGCAACCTTTTCTCCTGTTTCTTCGTCTTTAACGCAATTATCTCCATCTAAAATTTCAGATTCAATATATAAATCAAAACAATTTAATAAAGTTGGAGACTTATTTTTTTCAGGAATTGGTAAGTTAATAATAAAATATGGTTCAGGAACCATGCTAATCTTTTTACCGGTTATACAATCTTCTAATTGAGATACTTGTATGCCATAAAATATATTCCAAAATTCTGAATAATCTTTTTCATACATTTGTTTTATTCTTTCAAAACATTTTACAGCAATTTTATCCTTTTCATCTTTAACATTACCTTCAATAGTCATATTTACTTCTCTAGCTAATGCTGTATGAAAACAATCAATAATAAAAATTAAGAACTCAGGCAAGTCATTTTGATTAAAACCAGTAAACATATTTTGACCCTTTAATTTTGCTAATTTTTGCACTGTTTTTACAAATTTAAATGGAGATACAATACAATTTTCTTTCCATAATAACTCTCTTAATTCATCCCATTCAATTAAAAGAGCGGAATCGTATTTGTTATTTAACCGATTTTTATAAGTTTTTTTTTCTAAAAAATCATTTAATTCGTATGTATGTGATAATACTTGCATTGTTGAATTTAAAAAACAAGTATTACCCAAATTTGTTAATCCGGATAATCCTTTATTGTTATATTTTTCGATATCCATTTAATTTATTATGTAATTTTGTATTTAAACACATTTTATATATTATTTATATCTAAATTATGAATAACAATTTAAATAACGAACAGCAAAGTTTGATTAATATGTATATTAATCAATATAACATAACGAATACACATATTGAACAATTATTTTTGTTTTTGGATGACATTAGAAGTAATATTTTTAATATTATGATAGAAAATCACACTTATAGAGGAATAAATAGAGATAGAGGAATAAATAGTGATAGAGGAATAAATAGAAATAGAGGAATAAATAGAGATAGAGGAAGAACTAATAATAATCCTAGAAATACAAATACTAATACTAATACAAATACAAATACACAGTATATGGGATTCGATCCATATGTTCGTTACGATTATAATAGACCAATAAGTCCATCTATTTATAATGATAATATTTATAATGATAATATTAACAATAATAATACTACTACTAACAATAATAGAAGAAATTCTGTTAATTCGTTGCTTAGCCGAAATACTAATCGAAATACTAATATCACAATGCCTTCTCTTAATGTTACTCCGCCTATCCTTACTACTCGTCGCGCTGCTTCTTATACTACTAACGAAGCGACAACATTATTAAATACTTTTTTAAATACTACTGTAGTTGTTAGACCTACAAATGAGCAAATTCAACAAGCTTCTAGATTGATAACATATGGTGATATAGAAAATCCATTATATCAATCTTGTCCAATATCATTAGAAGATTTTAATGAAGAAGATCAAGTAAGTCAGCTATTATATTGTGGACATATTTTTCATACCCATCAATTTCAACAATGGTTTGAAAGCAATGTTAGATGTCCTGTATGTAGATATGATATTAGAAATTATAATTTTACGGGGGGAGCCCCCCGCACGCCCCCTTCTTCTTCTACGGGGGGAGCCCCCCGCACGCCCCCTTCTTCTTCTTCTTTTTCTTCTTCTTTTTCTTCTTCTTCTTCTTCTGATCCCCCTTCTT
>TBL_comb47_HYPODRAFT_10000795_pt1 | contig 41601 bp, 38 predicted proteins | sample TroBogypolimnion_40_FD_10682 | JGI IMG/M metagenome (IMG submission 10682)
GCCTAGGTAAGGTTCTTCGCGTTGCATCGAATTAAACCACATGCTCCACTGCTTGTGCGGGCCCCCGTCAATTCCTTTGAGTTTCAACCTTGCGATCGTACTCCCCAGGTGGAATACTTAATGCGTTAGCTGCGACACTGGGTACAAATGCACCCAACATCTAGTATTCATCGTTTACAGCGTGGACTACCAGGGTATCTAATCCTGTTTGCTCCCCACGCTTTCGCGCCTCAGCGTCAGATACGGACCAAGAAGCCGCCTTCGCCACTGGTGTTCTTCCAGATATCTACGTATTTCACTACTACACCTGGAATTCCGCTTCTCTCTTCCGAACTCAAGACTTGCAGTATCGACGGCAGTTCTACAGTTAAGCTGTAGGATTTCACCATCGACTAACAAGCCCGCCTACGCGCCCTTTACACCCAGTAAATCCGGACAACGCTTGCCCCCTACGTATTACCGCGGCTGCTGGCACGTAGTTAGCCGGGGCTTCTTCTAAAGGTACAGTCAAGATAGAGTGTTACTCTATTTTTTCTTCCCTTTCAAAAGGAGTTTACGATCTTACGACCTTCATCCTCCACGCGGCGTTGCTGGGTCACCCTTGCGGGCATTGCCCAATATTCCTCACTGCTGCCTCCCGTAGGAGTCTGGACCGTGTCTCAGTTCCAGTGTGGCTGATCATCCTCTCAGACCAGCTACCGATCGTAGCCTTGGTAGGCCGTTACCCTGCCAACTAACTAATCGGATACAAGCCCATCTATAGGCGTTTCAAGAACTTTAACAGCAAGACCATGCGGCCCCGCTGCGTTATTTGGTATTATCCCATCTTTCGACGAGTTATTCCGAACCTAAAGGTTGGTTACTTATATATTACTCACCCGTGCGCCAGTTTACTAAAAGTATTGCTACCTTATTCTCCTTGACTTGCATGTGTTAAGCACGCCGCCAGCGTTCGTCCTGAGCCAGGATCAAACTCTCCGTTGTACAATTTAATTTTTGTGTAATCGCTTTTTTGTCGAACTACTAAAGAAATTTTAGTCACTCACTCTGTCAAAGAACTTAATCAAAATTGGATTACTAACTTAAGGCTTAGACCCTAAAATGTCAAGACCTTTTTAAAAAATATTTCAAAAAAATTGCTTTACCCCCCTTTTTTATCCTTTCCCGGAAACATTATTTCCTTATAAGTTGTTGCAATATATAGTTATCTGATATATTTTTAAGCTTTATAAATAAGGCACTATATAAATGAGCAAAGTTAAAAAGACCGTTGCGGTTAAAGAAACCAAAGGCCCTAAGGGTTCTCCTTTCCAAATGTATTGGACTAAAGGTAATTTCATTATTTTCGGCATTGGATTACTTGTTATTATTACCGGCTACCTTTTTATGGCATCCAATCCGTGGGATGGATTCCTTTCTTTAAATGTTTCACCTATTGTCCTATTATTAGGTTATTTGGTTATTTTCCCTCTATCAATTTTATTCAGTAAAAAGAAGAGTTAATGTTTCTTGCTAAAGTAACCGGCAATGTTGTTTCTACTATTAAGAATAAATACCTTGCCGGTTTTAAACTACTGCTTGTAAAACATATTGACCTTGAAGGCAATGTTCAGGGCGATAATGAAATTATCTGTATTGATCTTGTTGATGCAGGGTTGGGCGATAATGTTATTGTTGTTGATGAGGGAGACGCTGTTCAGCAAATTCTTGGGCATGAAAACGCGCCTGTTAATGTTATGATTATCGGCGTTGTTGATGATATTGAAATTCAGGAAAAAACAGCTTAATAAATTGAGTAAACTTTCTTTTGAAGAATTATCCTTTCTGCAATTGCTTCTAAGCATTGAAGGAATTGGTACTGCACGCTCTCTGCTTCTGCTAAAGCATTTCCACACCTTTGAAAATATTTTTAATGCACATATTAATACTATTCAAAATATTGAAAGCATAAATACCGTTATTGCCAACAGAATTAAAAATGCTGTACCTTTAATTGATGAATACAAAACTAAAACTGAACAACAGTTAACTACCGCAAATAAACTTAATGCGGAAATTATTACTTTCTGGGATGAAAGTTACCCCGAGCCTCTTAAAAATATTTATTTATTTCCGCTGGTGTTATATGTTAAAGGAAATTTTTTAAAATCCGATGATGCTTCTGTTGCAATAGTGGGGACAAGAAACCCTACTTCATACGGGAAAGCCCAGGCAGAAAGATTTGCAGCAGATCTGGTTAAAAATAATATTGTTATTGTAAGCGGACTTGCCCGCGGAATTGATTCTATCGCTCATTCTACTGCACTGAAAAACGGAGGAAGGACAATTGCCGTTATCGGTTCAGGGTTGGATGTTATTTATCCCCCTGAAAATAGAAAATTATTTGAAGATATTTCCAATTCGGGGATTATTGTTTCAGAATTTCCTTTCGGCACTAAGCCCGATGCACCTAATTTTCCTAAGAGGAACAGAATAATTTCGGGGCTTACTTTGGGCTCGCTTGTTATTGAAAGCGATATTAACGGCGGTGCATTACAGACGGCAAATTATGCTTTTGACCAGGACCGTGAAGTATTTTCAATACCGGGCAATCTTGGAATAAAACAAAGTGAAGGCACTAACTGGCTGATTCAATCGGGCAAAGCAAAGCTTGTTAAAAATCCGGAAGATATTCTACTTGAATTGAAGTTAAAATTAATACCGGAAATCGGTAAAAATATTCCGCAGCCCAAACCGGATTTAAATTTGTTTGAAGAAAAAATTTATAATCTTCTTAATGACGAACCAAAACACATAGATGAAATTGCTGCATTAAGCGGACTCTCCATTTCCGACTGTCTTGTTAATTTGCTCTCTCTTGAATTTAAGAACGCAGTACGCCAACTATCCGGAAAAAAGTTTGTGAAAGGATAAGTTCTTGCCAACGAAACCCGAGGGGTTACCGTAATAACACTATTGATTATATACACTATATTTACTATTATTTTTCAATAATTATTTCCTAACCATGAACGTTAATACGCGGAGTTAATAAATACTATGCGAAAATTTTTAATAATTACTTTATTATTTGCTATTGCAAATTTGATGTATGCCCAGAACAGCATATTGCATATTAACAACCTAAAGTGTGAGAACTTTAAAGACCCTTTAGGAATTGAAACCCTGCAGCCATTGTTAAGCTGGCAATTAAAATCGGATGACCGTAATCAAAAACAATCTTTCTATCGTATAATTGTTTCCGATAATTTAATTTCCTTAGCCAAAAATGAAGGAAATATTTGGGATAGCAAAAAAGTTTCCTCCGGCAAAAATTATTTAATTCCCTATAAAGGGATTACTCTTAAACCTGCTCAAAAATATTTCTGGAAAGTTATGGTATGGAATCAGGAAGGGAAAGCATCATCATGGAGTGAACCTGCATCATGGCAAATGGGTTTGCTTGCCTCGCACGATTGGGGCAGTGCAAAATGGATTGGATACGAAGACATTCAAGATTCAATGGTTGTTTTTCCCGGACTTGAGTCTATGGGTAGTAAAATTGGCAATAAATGTTTACAGCGTCCGGTAATTCCAATGTTCAGAAAGGAATTTAGTTTGAAAAAGAAAGTCGCATCCGCTATCTTATTTATTACAGGTTTGGGCCAGTATGAAGCTTACCTGAATGGTGAAAAGATAAGCAATAGTTTTCTTTCCCCGGGATGGACACAATACAATAAAACAGTACTTTACAATACCTATGACGTAACAAATTTAATTAAGAAGGGGACAAATACAATAGGCACAATAGTAGGTAACGGCTTTTACAATATTACACGCGAGCGCTACTGGAAATTATTGGTCACTTACGGAATGCCTAAAATGATTTGCAGGCTTCTGATAAAATTCACAGATGGTACAGAAGAAGCAATTGAATCGGGCAGCGATTGGAAAACTGCCCCTTCGCCAATTACATTCACCAGTATTTACGGAGGTGAAGATTATGATGCCCGCCTTGAACAGGCCGGCTGGAATAAAACAGGTTTTACAGACAGTCAATGGAAAAAAGTGTTGCTTGTAACTGCGCCTAAAGGCACTCTTAAGGCTGCATCTGATTACCCCATCAATGTAAAAGAAGAAATTGATGTAAAAAAAATAATAAAACTTGATGAAGGGAGATATATTTATGATTTCGGGCAGAATGCCTCAGGGATTATTAAATTAAAAATTGAAGGGAAAAAAGGGCAGGAAGTTATTTTTACCCCCGCAGAATTATTGGATAAATCTAATAATCCATATCAGGATGCTTCCGGCAAACCATATTATTTTAAATACACACTAAAAGGGAATGGAGTAGAAGAATGGACTCCCCGTTTTACCTATTATGGTTTCAGATATGTTGAAATTAAAGGCGCTGTGCCAATCACAGAAAGGAATAATAGTCTGCCTAATATTTCCGAGTTGAAACTTCTCCATACGCGGAATAGCTCACCTGCCAACGGATCATTCGTTTGTTCTGACACGCTTTTTAACCAAATATTTACTCTTATTAACTGGGCAATAAAAAGTAATTTCCAGAGTGTATTAACCGACTGCCCACACCGCGAAAAACTCGGCTGGCTTGAACAAACTTATTTAATGGGTACATCTATTAATTATAATTTTAACATACAGCATCTGTACCAGAAAATTATTTCGGATATGATGGATTGCCAGCTTGATAATGGATTGGTTCCCGATATAGCCCCTGAATATGTAGTCTTCTCACGCGGTTTCAGAGATTCTCCTGAGTGGGGCAGCGCTTCTGTTATACTGCCCTGGATGCTTTATAAATTTTACGGCGATACAGCTACTATTGCCAAAGCATGGCCGATGATGACAAAATATGCCGCTTATCTGGAATCTAAATCTGTTGATCATATTGTTTCTCACGGCCTTGGCGATTGGTATGATATGGGTCCAAAATTTCCGGGGGAGGCCCAGCTTACACCAAAAGCTCTTACTGCTACTGCTATTTATTTTTATGATGTAAAACTTCTTTCGCAGATGGCGGCAGTTTTAAAGAAAAACGAGGACGAAAAGTTTTATAAAAATCTTCTTGAAAATATTAGAATCTCATTTAACAACAAGTTCTTTAATAAAGAGAGCAAAGTATATTCTACCGGAAGCCAGACTGCAATGTCAATGCCTTTATGTTTCGGTATTGTAGATGAAAATGACCGGATTCAGGTTTTGAAAAATCTTTGTGATACTATTACAGCCCACGGGAAAGCACTAACTGCAGGGGACATCGGTTTCCATTATCTTGTGCAGGCTCTTACCGAGGGGAACGCATCTCAACTGCTATATGAAATGAATCACAGAAACGATGTACCAGGTTATGGATTTCAACTTAAAAAGGGAGCTACTTCTTTAACCGAATCATGGCAGGCACTTGAATATGTTTCTAACAATCACTTTATGCTTGGCCATCTTATGGAATGGTTTTACAGCAGCATTGGCGGAATAAGGCAGGAAGAAAATTCTATTGCTTTTAATAATCTTGTTATTGCACCTGAGTTAGTTGGAAATATACGCAATGCACGGACTACTTTTGAATCGCCCAACGGCATAGTTATCACAGATTGGAAAAATGACGAACATCAATTTGAACTTGCTGTAGATATACCTGTTAACTCAACTGCAAAAATTTATTTGCCCGGTTCTGATATTTCAAATGTTTTTGAAAGTGGGAAATCAGTAAGCCGGGACAAAGAAATTCAATTTTTAGGAGTTGAAAATAATAAATTGTTATTAAAAACCGGTTCGGGTAAATATAGATTTATAGTAAAGAGATAAAGTTTAGAATTGTTTAACCTACTTTCGAGTTTGAGTTACTCGTCGCGGATTGGTCCGCGACGGCCATGGTTTGCAAAACCCGAAGAGTTGGAATAATTTCTGCCGCCAAGGTCCTAAAAGCACTAAGAGTAATTTTTGTAATTCTTCCTTCCTTTCCCAGATTTATTAACTCTTTATAAATGACTCTAATTCAGTCCGTTTTACTTTGTTAAATTATTAAGTATATTAAATAATAAAATTTCAATTGCTATGTTTAACAAAGAAAAACAAATCGAGTATTGGAAACTTACCGGCCTTTCTGATTATGAAACAGCAGAATTATTAATCGAGAAAGGAAAAATTCTTCATGGGCTGTTCTTTTGTCACCTTACTATTGAAAAACTTTTAAAAGCCCATTTTGTAAAAACTTTAGAATGTCCTGCGCCAAAGACCCATGACTTGATTTATCTTTCAAAAAAGGCTAATATAATATTTAATGAAAACCATCAAGCGCTTTTGGTTATCTTAATGCAGTTCCAATTGGAGGGAAGATATCCGGATAATTTATTTCGGACTCCTTCTAGTGAACAGTCAATGAATTATTTAAAACAAACAAAGGAGTTAGTGGATTGGTTAACGCTGAAATTGTAAATATTATTAAAAGCTATTTAAATGAGTTGTCCGACAAAGGAATAACTATTTCCAAAGCTTATCTTTTCGGCAGCCATATTAATAATTCTGCTAATGAAAACAGTGATATTGACCTGATGTTAATATCCCCTTTGTTTGATGTTGAGATAGATAAATATTTACCTGCTATATGGCTGTCTTCAATTAGGACTGATAACAGAATTGAACCAATCACAATAGGAGAAGCAAGATTTAGAACTGATGATTCATCCCCTATAATAGCTGTTGTTAAACAAGAAGGTGTGGAAATAGCGGCTTAACTTTGTGCCCTTGTGACTTTGTGGCAAAAACTTTCGCCACGAAGGCTCCAAGACACGAAAGACAACTCAATAATTCTTCTTTCCTTTCCAGATGTTTTTTAACCTTTCTTTAAGGCTCTTTTCCTGTCCGTTTTCTGTGGGGAAATAATATTGGCTGTTTGAAAGTTCTTTAGGAAGGTAATCCTGTTGTGTGAAATTATTTTCAAAATTATGAGGGTATTTATATTCCTTGCCGTAGCCGATATTCTTCATAAAATTAGTGGGTGCATTTCTCAAATGGATAGGTACCGGGAATAATTCTTTATTCTTCACATCTTCAAAAGCACTGCTTATAGCCATATACGATGCATTGCTTTTAGGGGATGATGCCAGATAGGTTGCACATTGTGCCAGAATAATTCTTGCTTCGGGCATTCCTATTTTATCCACAGCGCTGAATGCAGCTTCGGCCAGTACTAATCCGTTTGGAGATGCATTTCCAACATCTTCAGAGGCTAATACAACCATTCTGCGGGCAATAAATAAAGGGTCTTCTCCCCCTTCAAGCATCCGGGCAAGCCAGTACAATGCTGCATCGGGGTCACTGCCGCGCAGGCTTTTTATAAAAGCAGAAATTACATTATAATGCTCCTCACCGGCTTTATCATAAAAAATATTTTTCTGCTGGATAATATTTTCAATTGTTTCTTTATCAATGACAATTTTTTCATTTCCCATTCCATGTACGGCAGAGGCTTCAAGAATATTTAAGAGAGTACGTGCATCCCCGCCTGATATATAAATAAGATAATCTTTATCGACTTCAACAATGTTAAGGCTTTTAAGAAATTCGTCTTTGCTTAAGGCATAATCAATAATGTTTTCAAGATCAGTTTTCTGAAGCGATTCAAGTATAAAAGTACGTGCTCTTGAACGGAGCGCGGGGATTACTTCAAACGACGGATTTTCTGTAGTTGCGCCAATTAAAACTAATTCGCCTGTCTCAACTGATGACAGAAGTGCATCCTGCTGTGCTTTATTAAAGCGGTGAATTTCATCTATGAAAAGGATTGTCCTGCGGTTTATTTCCCTATTCTTTTTAGCAAGTTCAATTATAGTCCTTATATCCTTAACACCGGAAGAAACGGCATTCATCTGAAAAAATTCCGAGTTAGTAGATTCTGAAATAATTCTTGCAATGGTAGTTTTGCCTGTACCCGGCGGTCCCCAAAGTATCATAGAACTAATAGAGTCATTTTCAATCATTACACGCAGGGGTTTGCCCACTGCAAGAAGTTTTTTTTGTCCCTGAAAATCATCAATTGTAAGAGGGCGGCATCTTTCCGCTAAAGGCTGTTGAGGTATTTCACGTTTTTCGGGCAAGGCGGATCCGGTTATTTTTCTGTTACTTTAATAACTTTTTCACTTTTCAATTTCAGGTCATATTTCTCGCGGGCAACTTTTTCAATTTTCTGCCTGCTTTTTTGCAAAGAATCAATTTCATTTTTCAGAGAATCAATAACAACGTCGGAGCGGTTAATCTGGCTCTGGACTAATCTTAGTTCGCTTTTAAGCCTAAGGTATTTTACAATTCCAAAATCATTTATAAACAGGAAAACAAGAATCGCCCCTACTAATATGGTAATAAGAAGGGAGATCAATATTTTTTTACTTTCTATCTTTTTCATTTTAGAGAGTATTTTACAATCCGGTCAATCAATTCTTCGAAAGTAATTCCTGCCGCTTTTGCCATTTTGGGTACAAGGCTTGTGCTTGTCATTCCGGGCAAGGTATTTATTTCAAGGCAATATGCTTTCTCTTCAGGAGTAAGCCGGAAATCAATTCTTGAGTAACTTTCACATCCGACGGCATTAAACGCAATAAGAGCCTGCGCCTGGAGATATTTAAATATTTCAGGAGAAACTTTTGCCGGCACTTCATATTCACTCATACCTGAGGTGTACTTGCATTCATAATCATAGTATGTATGCTTCGGTTTAATTTCAAGGACAGGCAGGGGCTGCTGCTCAAGAACTGCCACGGTCAACTCACGTCCCGGTATATATTCTTCAATTAAAGCCGTTTTAGAGAGCGCCAGGGCCTTATTTACAGCTTCTTCGACCATTTCCTCGTTTCCGCAAATTGTAAGCCCTATTGTAGAACCCTGGTCATTCGGCTTAATAACACACGGAAAACCAAATTTAGTTTTAATTTCCTTAATAATAGTTTTAGGATCATAACCCATACTTGCCGTCAACCATTTGGGAGTGTCAACTCGCCTGTATTGAAGCATTATTTTCGTCATTTCCTTATTCATGCCGAGTGCACTCGAAACCACATTGGAACCGGTATATTTGATTCCGCGCAATTCGAAAAGAGATTGTATTGTGCCGTCCTCCCCCCATTTACCGTGAAGAGCAAGGAAAGCGCAATCTACATCATCAAAGAGAGGAGAATTTATAATTTCTACGTAATTTTTGTTGGTCATCGGTGCACAATCTTTGCCAAAATAATCTTCTTCATTTTTCGGCTGATTTAATCCATAAGCCGGATCAACCACTTTAACTTTATAATTTAATGATCTTAATGCAGTTAATATTGATTTACCTGTAGCTTTAGAAACTTCCCTTTCAGGAGATGTGCCTCCAAGAATAAGGGCAACAGTAATTTTTGAATTATCCATATTCACACTAATTTTATATTGATGTCCCGCTGTTAGAAAAATCTTTTTCTATTGCTTCCATTATTTTCATATTTATTAAAGCATCCATTCCGTAAACAGGGGTGTTTTCTTCCCTTAAGAGGGATTTTTGCATTGCTTTAAGAATATAGATCTGCTTATTTGCCCTAAAGCGGAATGTCTTCTTTTTTTCACTTTGCAGATCAATAATCATTTTGCTTGAAATATTTTTTTTACCGATAAAATCATCAATGCCTATGCATCCGTTGCTGCCTATAATTTCAATGCGGTTAAAAGATTTATGGACGCTATATGAAACATTAAAATTTCCATAACCTCCTTTTTCAAATTTAACTATTGCCGAAGTAAAATCTTCAACTTCACTTTTATATACAACATTATCGCCGAAACTTTTAACTGAAACTATCTCACCATTGAAATATCTGAAAAGATCAATGACATGAGTTCCAAGATCCCTAAGAGGCCCGCCGCCGCTTAATTCTTTTTTAAATCTGAAATTTTCTCCGGGCATAAGGTCTATATTAAATGAGGCAGAGATGGAAATAATCTTGCCTAATATTTGTTTATCGATCAATTCTTTTGCCTTGTGTATCATGGGATGAAACCGGAATGAATAATTGCACGCAAGAAAACAATTATTTTTTTCACATGCACGTACTATTTCTTCCGCTTCTGCCGATGTTAAGGAAATCGGTTTTTCACAAAAGATATGCTTCCCGGCTTCCGCAGCTTTAAGAGCCTGCCAATAGTGATCGGAGTTTGCACTGCCTATGTAAATTACTTCAAAATCCCCTTTAAGAAATTCATCAAAGTTATCGGAATAATTCTGTGCGCCGAATTTACCGGCAATAAATTTTGCCCTTTCGGCATTACTGCTGTAAACCGAAACAAGCTTGCTTCTTTTAAGAGTCTGCAATGTAGGCAGGAAAGCCTCTTCCATGAATTTACCGCAGCCAGCAACTCCCCATTTTAATTTTCTTGGAACTCTTGATTTAATATTTAATCTTGGCCGTTTCATCATTTTATATCTTTATTTTATTCATTAACAAATTTATCGGTTCATCATTCTGCATAACAAAGAAATGAATTGCCGGTACTTTTTTATTTAGAAGTTCTTCAACCTGCTTTGCGGTCCACTCAACTCCTATTTCAATAACGTGTTTATCATTCTTAGCTTCTTTAATTTCCTGAGTTAATTCATCAGGAATATCTATGTAAAAATTTTTAGGGACGTTAACAACCTGCGATTTGGAAGTAATTATTTTAAGTCCCGGAATAATAGGCACAGTAATTCCCTCTTTTCTGCAAAGATCAACATAATTAAAATATGCATCATTATTAAAAAACATCTGAGTAACAATATAGCTTGCGCCGGCATCAACTTTATCTTTAGTATAGCGAATATCCGTTTTTAAATTTGGAGCCTCAAAATGCTTTTCAGGATAACCGCTTGTGCCTACGCAAAAATCCATAGCCTCTGCATCAAGAAGTGAATCTTCAAGATAGTGTCCGTTATTAATTTCGGTAATTTGGGCTATAAGATTCACGGCATAATCATTAGTGCTTCGTCCGAATTTAAGAGGTTTTTTGAAACCGGAATCATCTCCTCTTATAGCAAGAACATTATCTATGCCGAGATAATGAAGCTCAATTAGAAAATCTTCCGTCTCCTCCTTTGTAAATCCGCTGCATATTACATGAGGTACTGCATCAACATTATATTTATTCTGAATAAGGGCGCATATTCCAAGAGTGCCGGGACGTTTTCTTTTAATTTTCATCTGATAGCCGCCGTTTGAAGTTTCTTCATATATTACTTCAGCGGCATGGCTTGTAATGTCAATAAATAAAGGATTATATTTTATTATTCCGTCAAGAACTTTCATAAGTTGTTTAATATCGCCCCCTCTTTTAGGAGGAATGATTTCAAAACTAAGAAGAGTACTATTTGCTTTTGCCAGATGTTCGGTTACTTTCATAAATTCCAATATTTTGTATTATTTAATTTAATATTTTATTTAATAAACTGCGTACCCAATTTAGTCTCTTTTTAAGTTGAGAAGCTTATACTTGACAATATCTTCATTTTTCAGGCTTATTTTTACCATTTGCCCGCTAAGATATAACTTTGTCATATCTTTGTAATGAGGGCTCATAAAATACCCTGACTGGCCGGCCGGCAAGACAAATTCAAATTCATCGGGCAGAGAAAAATCGAATACATACCTCATAGATGGTCCTAAAGTAACATCATACGGTTTTACAAAAGAATATTCAGTATTAAAAATTGTTGTGCCGTCTCCGCCTATGCTTATTTCACCTATATCCGAAAATCTATCGAAAAGTTTAGACTGCCCATGAAACTGGTGCTTAATTGTTAGTTTGTGGATTTCTCCCCACTGCCATTTCTGCATATCAGAAGAATAAAGTTTTTCAAGATCGGTAAGCGCGTCGGCAAGGCTTTTTCTTATCATAACTTCACGGTCTTCTACTTCAGGCGTACCGGCATCATCAAACCATGATGATTTATTTTCGCTTAACATTTTTTCAATTACCCTGTAAGGTATATTTGCCATAAACACAAATTCATTAAATAGCTGTTCCCCCATCTCGTCCTTGAAAATATTTCTCATTAAATGCTGGAGGAAGAAGGCATATATTGATGGAGTCTGGCTCTGGGGATTCATCTGATAATCCCATTTGCTTAACAAGTTAAGTGCAGTGCTAAGATTGGCATCCGTTATTTTAATGTTTTTAAATGCCGACATTATATAAGCAGTAATTTCCTTTGCATAAGGGGAATAAATATCCATCTGGTATTTTTTGAAATCTTCCTTGGAATGAAATTGAACCGATTTAAGAAGTTGATTAATCCTTTCTATTCTTGAGGAAGGCTCCCAAAGATTTGAAATATGATAACGAAAATCTTTAACTGTTTTGTTGTTAGCCGTTGCAATAAAATTTTCGGCAGGGTTATAAAGTTTAGGCATGTCATCATAGGGCACATAACCCTTCCAGTCATTTGCCGAGGTAGTTCCGTCATATACAAAAGAGGGACTGTTATTGGGCCGTATTGGAAGTTTGGCAGCACAAACATAACCTATGTTCCCGCTAAAATCGGCATAGACAAAATTTTGTCCCGGTACGGTAAAATCTTTAAGTGCACTTTTAAATTCATCCCAATTACGGGCTTTATCCAGAGCAAGTATTCCCTTTAATTCATCGCTGAACTCAAGTGCAGTCCACCTCATGCTTAATACAACTTTAGGAATGGAAGAAGTATTGAGCATAAAAGTGTTTGAATGTACGTCGCTGATTATAGGGCCCCGGTGCGTTTTTTTAATTTCATAAAATACGGTAGCTGAATCTTTTACAATTATAGAATCTTTTTGAATTTGCAAATCACGGTACTGCCCGTCAAAAAGGTATTTAGTTTTTGAGTCATCTAATTTTTCAATATAAAAATCGGAATCATCAGCCATAACGTTAGTTAAGCCCCATGCAATGTTTTGATTCCTTCCTATAACAACGGCAGGCAGCCCGGGAATTGTAAATCCCTCTACATTTAATCCGGTACATCTTAAAACTGCTACATACCAGTAGCCGGGCGCCTGGAACGCAAGGTGAGTATCATTTGCAATTACAGGCTTTCCTGATTTTGACATATTCCCGTTTACCACCCAGCTGTTTGAACCGATATGAGTACCTGAAAATCCAATCAGTTTTCTAAATTCCTGATCTGTTTTAATCATGTCGTCCGGTATTTCTGCATACTTTTTAATTCCGGAAGGAACAATTACGGGTGCGTTCTGGGGATAATCGGGCATAATTTCTTTTGCCTTCTCTTCTCCGAATTTTTGAATAATATGTGTGTAGGCAATATCTGTCCACCAGCTAATATTAAGTTCCCATGCAAGAAGTTTGGCAATAACAAGGCTGTTCTCCGGTTTCCATAATGCAGGCTCGTAGCCGAGAATTGCAAACTCAATAGGAAACTTTCCTCCCGCATGAGTTATGAATTCGTTTACTCCTTTTGAATAAGCTTCAAGAATTCGTTTTGAGTTATCGCACAATTTAGGGTAATTTTCTTTTACCGAATTGAATAATCCCAGAGTACGGAACATCTTATCAATTGCAATTGCTTTAGAACCGAGGACTTCACTCAGGCGCCCTTCTCCGGCCCTGCGCAGCATATCCATTTGATATAAACGTTCCTGAGCGTGGCAATAGCCAAGTGCAAATGCAGCGTCTTCATCACTCTCGGCATAGATATAGGGCACAGCGTAATTATCCCTGTAAATCTTAATATCGCTGCTAATGTTCTTTATTTTTATTTCCCCTTCATATTCGGGGACAGCTCTTTTAAGAAGAGCTGACGAAATTATATAAAATAAAATAATAAATAATATAAATGTTACTAATATTGCCGCAGTTACTTTAGTTCTAAATTTCATTTTTCCGTTGTTTCATTTTATTTCTTAAATTAAGTTTAGTTAAATTTGCATAAAGAATAATGGGTATATAAATGCCGGATATAATTTTAATCCTTCTCTTAGCTGCATCTGCAAGTATGTTGATTTTTTGTTACTTAATTTATAAAAAAATCAGTTCTCAAAAAGGTTTTAACACAGAAGAAATTTTTACTCGTATGGAAAAGCTTGTAAAAGATGAAATTAGCCGCAACAGGGAGGAATCCTCCAAAAACGCTAAGGAGCAGAGAGAAGAACTAAATAAAAACCTGAATACTTTCAGCGAGAGCACTGCTAAAAAGCTTTCAGAGCTTACTGTAAGCAACGAACAGAAGATTGAAAAACTCCAGGAAAAGGTTGAGGCTCAGCTTAAGAGTATAAATGAGAAAAATGAAGAGAAACTTGAGCAGATGCGCAGTACGGTTGATGAAAAACTCCATTCTACTCTTGAGAAAAGGCTTGGGGAATCGTTTAAGCTTGTAAGTGAAAGGCTTGAAGCCGTTCGTGAAGGCCTGGGGGAAATGAGAAACCTTGCCGTAGGTGTTGGTGATTTGAAAAAAGTTCTTACCAATGTGAAAACAAGAGGTACATGGGGGGAAATTCAGCTTGAAAATTTAATTGAGCAAATTCTAAGTCCCGACCAATATACCAAGAACGCAGCCACCAAAAAAGGAAGTGCGGACAGAGTGGAATTTGCTATTAAGATGCCGGGACGTGGAAGCAAGGATGATTTCTGCTGGCTCCCTATCGATGCCAAATTCCCAATGGAAGATTACCAGCGCCTGGTAATTGCACAGGATGCCGGTGACATTGCTGGTATTGAAGAAGCTTCCAAGGCACTTGAAAACATGATTAAACTTGAAGCTAAGACTATCCTTGATAAATATATTGACCCGCCTAATACTACCGATGTTGCATTGCTCTTCCTTCCGGTTGAAAGCTTGTTTGCGGAAGTACTTCGCAGGCCGGGATTGTTTGAGAAAATCCAGAATGATTATAAAGTGATCCTTACCGGCCCTACTACACTTACGGCAATCCTGAACAGCCTCCAGATGGGGTTCCGTACTCTTGCAATTGAAAAACGAACCAGTGAAGTTTGGACCGTACTCGGTGAGGTCAAAAATGAATTCGGTAAGTTCGGTGATATTCTTGATAAAACACAAAAGAAACTTGAAGAAGCAAGCAAAACAATTGAAGACGCATCAAAGAAAACAAGAACAATACAGAGAAAATTAAGGGAAGTTCAGGAACTGCCCGCGAAGGAAATAAATCTTATTGAAGGGGAAGAAGATTAAAAATATTTTTAATCCCCTAAATTCTCTTTCTTAACCAGGTACCATTTTTCTTTTATCAGTTGAAAATAGAGGCTTATATTCATGTGGGAGCCGTCCTGTGTTATTGTTAGTACTCTCTGCCCCGTTTCAAATTTATTCTCTTCAAATTTATCGGATACTCTTATAAAGTAGGAATCGACTACAAATTTATAATCATCAAAAACCCATTTATTCTTTGCAACGGTTTTATTTTCTACCTTATTGGCCTTAGCATTGAACTCATTGAGTTTCAAGGGGAATTTTATTCTACTGAACTGAAATTTGCTTTCGGTAAGGAACTTATAAAGAAAATCGTTAAAATTTTCATTCTTCTGACAAAAAACAGTAGTTGAAAAGATGAGAAAGAATAAAACCAAACATTGAATCAAAGTCCTTGTTTTCATTTATTTTGTCCCTGTCATTATCAATGATTATTGCTAAAATATAAATAATTAAATGAAATTGCATGGAAATTTTATAGGTACCGCAGCTAAATCACTGGGCTTTTACTTTTTCTTTTGTAAAGATTTCCTTTACCTGAGCTAAGTTTTTGTTATTAACAAGAATTAAAATTATGTCCCCCGTTTCAAGAATGGTGCCGCCGCTGGGGACAAGAAAATTTTCATCCCTGTTAATCATGGTGATAAGGCAGTCCTTGGGCAAACCGAGTTCAACGATCGATTTACCTGCAACATCCGCATTGAAAGGAACGAACAGATCAATCAGTTCTGTATTGGCTCCTTCAACAGGTGCGTATTCAATAGGATAGTTTTTCTTTTTCTTTAATGGTATTGCTACTTTAAATAATTTTGCAGCAGGGGATAGAGACCAGCCCTGAAGAAGCGTTGATGTAATGACAATGAAAAATATTATGCTGAAAATAATTTCCGCATTCGGAATACGGGCAATTAATGGGAAGGTAGCCAAAATTATCGGCACTGCTCCGCGTAATCCGACCCAGGAAATGAATGCTTTCTCATTCCACTTGAACCCGGAAAACATAAGAGATATAAAAACACTTACCGGCCGTGCAAAAAACATCAGAAATATTGAAAGCACTATACCAATAGTAAATATTTTTACCAGGCTTGATGGAACCACCAGCAGGCCTAATGTTAAAAACATTCCAACCTGACTAAGCCATGCAAGGCCGTCGAAAAATCTTAATATACTTTTTTTCTGAATAAAATTTGCCGTGCCTACTACAAGAGCTGCTACATAGATTGCAAGAAATCCGCTCCCCCCTACCAGAGAAGTAAACCCGTAAATAAAGCATGCAAATGCTACAGCAAATACAGGGTAAATTCCTTCATGCTTAAACTTTAGATTGTTTAGAATAACAACCATCAGCTTGCCTAAAAGGTAACCAAGCAGCCCGCCTGCACCCATTTGGATAATAAAAGAGAGTAAAATTTTCCACAAACCGGATTCAGGGGAAATAATTAATTGTATAAGCCCAAGTGTCAGGAATACTGCCATAGGATCGTTACTGCCCGATTCAAGTTCCAGAATTTGTCCTACTTTTCCTTTAAGGCTTATATTGCGCGATTTTAACACTGAAAAAACAGCTGCAGCATCGGTGGAAGAAATGATTGCTCCGAGAAGGAGCCCCTGCAAAAAATCGAAATGAAAAACTTCTGCCAGAAACAACCCTATTAAAAAAGCTGTTACAAAAACACCGAGCGTTGCAAGGGAGATGCCTTCACGAATAACTTCTTTTACATCTATCCATTTTGTTTCCAGTCCTCCTGAAAAAAGGATGAATATAAGAGCAATAATGCCAATGGACTGTGCTGTTTCCGGGCTGCCTATGGTAATACCGAATAAACCTTCCGGCCCGGCGAGCATTCCTATACCAAGAAATAATATTAATGAGGGGATACCGAGATTATCAGAAAATTTGGCAATAGCCACACTTAGAAGAAGCAAAAAAGAGAAAACCAGTAAAAAATATTCAATGAATGCCATATTTTCTAACTTTTATTGGAAACAAAGTTAATAAGCAAAAAAAAGTTGAAAAAGCAAAGAATTTGCATTAAAATATTTCAAATTTTTTAGGCATTCTGTCCATATCCCTAAAGGCTATCTTCACCGATATTTTCATGCAATTCACCGATTTACCATGAAATATCATTGACACTATAAATATTTTTGCTCCAGAAAATAAAAGGAGGCAGCCATGCCGCAAAATAATATATCATCTCGTTGGCTCATTGGAACTATTCTAGTTGTAATTGGAGCTTTTTTATTTCTTGAACAGGTAGTAAGGTTTAATTTTAATATATACTTCCCATGGTGGGTCTTTTCATGGCATACCATTTTTATTGTTATAGGAATAATTATTTTAGCTTCAAGCTCAAATAGAACCGCGGGCCTTATTTTAATTATCATCGGAGGATTAACATTAGTCCCCCACTGGTGGCCGCTCATGATTGTTCTGTTAGGTGTTTATCTTCTTACAAGAGGTAATTTCGGCAGATTAAATTCATCCATTCATTATGATACAATGAACAACAGCCCCGACTTTATAGAAATTGCAACGGTATTCGGCGGCGGCAATAAGTTCGTCGATTCTCAAAATTTCAGAGGCGGTTCTGTTACTGCCATTTTCGGAGGATCGGAAATAAACATGCTAAGTGCAAAACTTGCCGAAGGACAGAATGTCCTTGATGTTACCTGCATCTTCGGCGGCTGTTCAATTCAAATTCCAAGTGACTGGAATATCAGGATTGAAGCAACTCCTATCTTCGGAGGCATATCAGATAAAAGATTTAAAGATCCAAACTTTACACCGGATGCCAATAGAGTCCTTGTAATTAAAGGCGTTATGATGTTCGGCGGAATAGATATAAAAAACTAAGGAGGCAATCATGCAAAACTCATCATCACGAAATATTATAGGCATATTTTTAATAATCATCGGCGGAGTATGGCTGGCTTCCACACTCAATCTATTCATTTTTGAGTTTGATTTCTGGGCATATTTTTGGCCGGTATTATTACTTGCGCTCGGCCTAAGTATGTTTATTAGAGGCAGAGGAGGTTTCTTCTCTGTTCTTCTTATATTCATCGGAGGCATTCTTCTCTTTTCACAAATATGGGATACTTCTTTCGAATATTTATTCGACAATTACTGGCCGCTCCTGCTTATTGCTTTCGGCTTAACTTTGATCTTTAGAAGAAGAGACCATTATCATTATTCAAGGCGTAAGCATAAAGAATACTCATTTAATATTACTCCCGAAGCTGACAAAGCACCGGATGCGAATAAATCAACTCATGAATTCAAAGTTGATGACAAAGGATATACAGGGACTTATTCAGGCGCATACGGCGGAAACAGCAATAAAGGTACTTATTCAGGATCTTATTCGGGTAATTTCGGATCAAGTTATTACAGTAATGTAGATACAGACACAATAGACGAAGTACTTATACTTACAAGCTGCAGGAAAGTAGTTGTTTCCCAAAATTTTAAAGGCGGCAAAGTTACCGCAATTTTGGGAGGCGGAGTAATTGACCTTTCGGGTGCAAAATTAGCAGATGGGGATAACGTTATTGAACTTACTGCCATAATGGGGGGAATAACTTTCAAAATGCCTTCCGATTGGAAAGTAATTCATAATGTGGTTTCCGTATTCGGAGGTTTTGAAGATAAAAGACACTACTATGGTAAAGTAGTAGATACAGCAGGCAATTCCGTACTTATTATCAGAGGAACTGTGATAATGGGCGGAAGCACAATTACTTACTAATGAATATTTTGAAAAGAATAATTATAATGGAAAGTAAAACAGTTTGTGTGTTTGGAGCCGGCGGAAGAGTAGGGAAAGAAGTTGTTAAACTTGCTCTTCTGCAGGGCTTTAAAGTAAAAGCTCAATGCCGGCCCAATTCCAACTGCAGCTTTAAACATGAGAATCTTACTGTACTTAAAGGGGACCTCTTAAATTACGAATTCGTACAAGGGGTTGTCAGGGACTGTGATTGTGCCATAATCACATTCGGGCAAAGGCCTCCTTACAAAGATATTTTTTGTGAAGAGGCCACAGCCAATATTACCAGAGCACTTAAAGAATTAAATATTCCAAGGCTTATCTGCCTTACCGGGGCAATTGCCGGTGAAAGCGATAAAAACCTTACTGTTCCTTTCAAAATTTTCAGAAAAGCCCTGGCTCGCAAATACAAAGATGTTTTTAATGACAGAATAAAGCAGGAGAGCATTGTTAAAGAATCTTCTCTTCAATGGACTATCGTAAAACCGCCCCGCCTTGTTGAAAATGGGGAAAGAAGGATTTTTATCTACTCTGAATCTTTGAAAATGGGTTTAGGTTCCTCTATCGGTTTTGATGATTTAGCAGAATTTTTAGTTGAGCAAATCAATTCTAAAGATTATTTTCATAAATCGGTTTATGTTAAATATTAAGAACCCGGAACTATGACAAATCCTTACATATCGAACAGAAAAATATTTTACATGTACGCTTCCCTTTGGTGCATGATTGCATTTCTTCATTTCCTCATCATTACCATAAATCTGAAAATGAAATGGCAATTTGCCGCTATGGATGCTGTAGTTTTTAACCTGCTTTATCTGGCAATAGGCATAAGCCTCTGGTTTATGGCAAGCTACAACTCACTTGAAAACTATACTACACGTAAAATTTTAATAAATCATTTTTCCGCTGCTGTAATTACTACGGGATGCTGGATTGGCATCTCATACTTTTTACTTACCGGAATTCTTATTGATAATAAAATCTACAAGGATGAGTTATACAACTCTCTTATCTGGCGTTTTTTAATAGGCATCCTTTATTATTCCGTTCTTACTGCAATAGACTATGTTATAATTTATTATAACAGTTTCCAGACTAAATTATTAAAAGAGCTGGAGTTAAATACGTTTGTTAAGGAAGCCGAATTAAAATCCCTTAAGTATCAGATAAACCCCCATTTTATTTTTAACAGCCTTAATTCCATCAGCTCGCTCACAATGACTGACCCTGCCAAGGCGCGTGAAATGACAATTAAACTTTCTCAGTTCCTGCGCAGTACCCTTTCAAAAAATGAAAGACAGAAAAGTAAATTGAGCGAAGAAATTGCAAATGCAAAATTATATCTCGAAATTGAAAAAGTCAGATTCGGTGAAAGGCTCGATTTTGTTGAAGATATGCAAAAATATTGCGCTGATATTGAAGTCCCCAGTATGATATTGCAGCCTTTGTTTGAAAACTCAATTAAGCACGGTGTTTATGAAAGCATAGATACTGTTGTAATAAAACTGCTATGCCGCATTGAAAAAGATTATCTCATAATTACAGTAAGCAATAATTTTGATCCGGAAGCGGTATCTTCCAAAGGGGAAGGCATTGGATTAAGGAATATCCGCAGCAGGTTAAAACTGATTTATAATCAGGAGAACCTTCTGGTATCAAAAAAAGAAAAAAGCCAATTCACTGTAAATATTTACATACCTCTTTTGAAAAAGGAAAGTGAAAATGAATAAGATTAAAGCAGTAATAATAGACGACGAAAAACTCGGCAGAGACATTGTGAAGAATTATTTGAGCGGTTACCCTGCTATTGAAATAACTGCGGAATGCGCCAATGGTTTTGAAGGGATTAAAGCAATCAACGAACTAAAGCCCGATCTTATTTTTCTTGATATTCAAATGCCAAAAATTAACGGCTTTGAAATGCTTGAAATTATTGAAGAACCCCCTGTAATTATTTTCACTACTGCGTTCGATCAGTATGCACTTAAAGCATTTGAAGTAAATGCAGCTGATTACCTCTTAAAACCTTTTTCCCTTGAAAGATTTAAGGAAGCAGTAGATAAAGCTGTAAAACAGGTAGAAATGAATGAACCTTTTTCTGAAAAGGCAAAAGGGCTTATAAAGAGCAATGATGAATCCAAAGAATTTCTTGAAAGAGTTGTTGTAAAAACTAACCAGAAGATAAGTATAATTCCGGTGGATGATATTAATTACCTTGAATCGCAGGATGATTATGTAATGCTTTACACGGGACAGGGGAAATTCTTAAAACAGAAAACAATGAAATATTTTGAAGAGAGATTAAACCCTTCCGAGTTTGTAAGAATTCACCGCACACACATTGTCAAGCTAAACCGGATAAAACAAATAGAGCTTTTCGAAAAAGAATCATACCGTGTAATTCTGCACACAGGAGAAAAACTCCCCGTGAGCAAAACCGGCTACCAGAAGTTGAAAGAGATGTTTTAGAATTAATTTTACTTTAAAATAATAGAAATTCTATTACTTACATGTATTTTAATTTAAAACCATACTTTTGATAACTAATTATTCTTTTCCTATCAACATTTTCCTGCCAGCCAATTTCTTCGTGACTCATTTTAATTATTTTATCAGTTGATAAAGTAGACAAATCGTTTATTACTGTTTCAAGAGTTGTTAATTCGGCATCAGAGAATAAACTTCTATCAAATTCCTTTCGTGCCACAAATTTTTCAGTAGTTTCATAATTTGATTCATATGGTACTGTGGAGATAAATTTATTCCCTTCTAAAAGATCATAAATGGTTTTATAATCCTGCGGAACAGGCCCAAGGGGAATGGCTGCATAATTATATCCTGAAATAGAATGACCTATTCTTTTAAAATTCAAAAAGTCAGCATAAAATAGAAATTTATTCAGACGTGTAACTAATGAAGCAGAATCAAGAAAATAGATGACAATATTAGCGAATTTTTCTATCGAGGGCATTTGATAGCCATTATATTCATCTGGTAAATCTAAAGGATTAAAAAATAAATTTTGTGCATTATTGCATAAATATTTATTATCCTCAACTGCCTTATTAATTTTTTGTACTATTTTATCGTAATCTTTTTCTAAAACCTTTTTCCTTTTTTTTAGGCAGACTTTAAAATTTTCCGGATTAAATATCAGTTCAATTAATTGTGAATTGCTTTCGTTAGGAATATCACCTTTTTCATATAAACTCCATTGGTTTGTACCCAATCCCAATATCATTGACATTTTAGCTGCCGATAATCCATAATTATTACGGATATATTTGAATTGATCCGGTAATGGCATATTATGATATTCTCTATATTGATTATAAACTTGGTTAATATTCAAATTATCAGTAGCAGTAGTTGTAAATTCTTCTTCACATTTATCACATTTATAGAAGTGAGAATAGATTTCAAATCTTTCTTTTCGAAATAATTTATGCTCTTTTTTAATAACCAATTTAGCCACTCCATCACATACAGGGCAATTATTTTTATTTGACATAGCTAACCTTTATTTAAATGGGAATATCATTTTATTTTCTGCTATATGAAATGATATGCACATAACTCTTTTTTTAGGTTTCCCTAAATTTATTTTTACATATACATATTCATTTTTAATCTTTAATCCAAATTCCCAATTTGGGGGGCTATCCGGATCATATTTATCTTCTGAGGGTCCTCCTATATAATTTTTGGGGGAAATACTTTTTATATATTCTAAGCGCTGGGTAGCAGTGATTTCCAATTTAAGAAGGGCGTTTTCATTCTTTTCTCTATTTTTAAAAAAAATATCATAAACTTTTAGTTTAGAGAAAAAGTCATTTAAAAAATTTTCTACTTCTTGCTTTGTTATTTTTGACATTTATAATCTATAATTAATTATCGAGAAAATCAACGTTAAAGTTTAATATTTGGCTCAAAATTACATCTAATTATACTTTAAAGTTATATTTTAAGACATTTTATTACAAATCACCTCTCATCTCATTTCCAGGAAATAACTTAACGACTTCCAGTCCTTACCGTTTAACATGTTGAAACGGCACTTACCTTCACTAACGCCATGATAAAATTCCCCAATTTGCCGTTTTTCTTTAGAATCATCAGTATCGTATAGATGTTCACCTTTATATTCAATTATTACAATAATCCCATTTTTAAGTTTTACTATGAAATCAGGATAAAACTTATCAGTTGGAGTCTGAAGCCAAAAAGAGTGAAATTCCTGCCTTTCTAAATTCCTAATCCAAAACTCAACATTTGGATTTATATCTATATTCATTGCACATTCAGCTTCCTCATTATTCATTTCGCCAATGCGTGTATAGAAATGTTTAGAAAAATGGAAAGCACCGGAGTAATCATTTATTGGGAAATAATTTAATGAAAATTCAAAATCTTGACCTATAGAAAATCTACTTAATCCTTCCTTTACTGTGCCGCTCTGTGCAAATAAGTAAGTTTGAAAGCCCTGTTTTTTGCCTTCAGCTAAGTGGTTTTTAATTTTTGTACGGAATGCATCTCTTAAACGGAACCGTATAAAAACTAACTGTTCTATACTTAAATGTCTTTCTAAAATAAGATTTTCAACACAATTACTAACAAAAACAATTATTTGAGCATAGGTTATTGATTGGTGCCTGCACTCTTTAACAAGCCACTGAATTAAACCTTCCTTATCCATAGTACTTGAAACAATAATGCTTGTCAGTTCTTCCTGTATTGTTTTGGCATCGTAACTATAAACGTTGCCTAGTGAGTCTATATCAATCAATCCTTTTTGTCCCGCATCAACTTTAATTGGTAATTCTAATTCAGTAAAACTTGAATTGCATTTTGTTAAATTCCATTCAGGCAATAAAAGAACTTCATCATCAAAAGGCCTCCACTCACCGTCAAATTCTATCAACAATTGTGGCACAGCAAACTTTTTTCCCTGCTTAGCGGGTGATTGTCCAATATATGAGAATGATTTTATGTCTTGAAATGTTTTCTCAATGATTTCTTTATCATTCTCCGATATTACAATCGATTTTATTTCTTCCTTCTCTTTATCTGTAATGTTTTCCTTTAAAATTATAGTTTTATCGTCCCTGTTATATTCAATTTTATTTTTTAATTCTCCAGAGATCCTTGATTCATCTAAACCTGAAGAGATTTGTATCTTTACATTACCAAATAACGGTGCTAAACTTAATTGTTTCTGACTTATTTCTAACAATTCGGATGCCTCTACTGAAGTAAATCCGGAATCAACAAGAGAATCCGTTAAATTCTTTGCCGTGTTGTAAAAACTATTGGAGGATACAAATGCGTATGCACGGTTTAATTCTTCTCTGGTTTTTCGTTGCACTTTCGGCATTCTTAAAACACGGCCAAGTAATTGTTCAACATCTTTACTTGAATTTACTTTAGCTACAGAGCAAAAGATATATGCAAATGGGCAATCCCATCCCTCTTTAAGTGCTTGTTTAGTTATAATAAACCTTATTTGCTCTTTTTCTGAAAGAAGATCTTTGTTTTCAATCCCTCGTTCCGTTCCCGTAGCAACCGCAAGTTGTTCCGGTGGAATTTGCATTGTGGTTAAAAGAAACTTTTTAACTTCATCAACATTTATTGTACTTTCATTTTGTCTATCTGACTGTGCCTGTATTAACACAATGGGACGAATGTACTCTCCATTTTTCTTTTCTTCTTCTAATGTGATAGCTTCTAATTCCTGCTGCTTTTTTACAGTATCAGCAAGTGTAGTCTGCCAATCTTCAGTGACTAATAATTCTATCGGCATTTTAATCATATCTTCATTCTTCAATTCAGCCGCAGAGACGGAATACAATACATTACTTCTGTCGCTTCCTTTAGTTTTAGGTGTTGCGGTAAATTCAAGAATACAGGCAGGGTTTAATCTTTTCAAGACCTCAAAAGTAAGTTCTGTTCTGGCATTATGTGCTTCATCAATTATAAATATAGGATTATTCAAAAATACTACATTTGCCAATGATGGAATTATAAGGTTGGATTCCTTAAATTTTTCAAGTTTTTCTTTATGCTCTTGTTTAAGATTTTCAAAATGTGAAGACAGAGATCCGTTTTCTTCATAAACTTTCCTCCCATCTGTTCTATCTACACGCCAGGAAGCAAAAGTCGAAATTATAATTGTAGTATTAGTCTGCAATGCACCTTTTGTTACACCACGCGCATCTTCAACTCTTAAAATCTCAACATTTCCATTGAAATATTCATTTAATATTTGGCGGTAAGGATGATTGTTATCCTGTAAACAATTATAAGTTTGTTCAAGTATAGCATTACTCGGTACAAGCCAGATAACCAGGGAGAAATCCCGCGCCAACAATTCTTTACAAACAATTGGTATAGAATGAGCTGCTAAAATAGTTTTTCCCCCGCCTGTAGGCAGTCTTAAACAAACATATGGTATATTAGTAAAGCCCGCATCATTATAAACACCTTCTTGCTTAAACTCCTCAAGCGTAGTTTCATGATATGCACGGTTAACATCTTTGTAAGTTGCACAACGGTGTAAATAATTTGATAAAACATCCAGTGTCTTTTGTTGATAAATTTTAAGCATCTATCAGCTCGTTTTAATTTCGTATGGAATTTGTTTGAAAATAATATTTTCCTTTTTTAGCCTTGCGGGGCTAAGCCTGTTGCTCTCTCCAAAAATAACTTTTTGCCCGTCATATTTTGGCAATGCTTCAATAATTTTACTTGTAAGTACATTGCCCCCGTTTACTGTCTTATCTCCTAAAATACCATTAAATAAAAGATAATAAGCAGTACCTTTATATGTACCAATTAATGGAGTATTTAATTTAGCTTTTTCTGAAATAGGTACACCTGTTTCAGAAAAGAAAACATGCCTTGCCAGTTCCTTAAACTTAACCCCGGGCCTTACATTGCCATATTTATCAAAAAGTGGCTCACTCAATTTGCAATAACGGAAACCGCCGCCAAGACCTCTTTTATCATTCGAATTTTTATCTTGCCCGTTGATTACATTATTAAGTCTGACAGCAGTTACAGAACTTGCTATATTTTCTTCCAATTCAACAAGAATAAATTTTCTTTCACCACCATCTTCTTTATTTAATTCCAAGATAGCTTGACCTGTGGTTCCGCTTCCTGCAAACGAATCAAGAACTATATCTTTTGATTGTGTACTTAGTTTTAATATTTGTAATAACAGTCGAACGGGTTTGGGGGAATCAAAAACATTACCTTCAATTATTTCATTTAATTCTTTTTTACCATCCTGATTATGACCTACCTCTTCATATTTCCAAATTGTTTGCGGAACTAATCCTTGTTTTACCTCATCTAAATATCTTTTTAACTGTGGTTTACCTTGGCCATCTTTACCAAAATAAATTTTATTTTCCGCAAGTAATTGGTCGGCTTTGGCTTTAGTTATTCTATAACAAGATCCTTTGGGCGGGAAATATTCAATATGAGTATTTGGATTTGTAATTTCAAATACACCACTTTCTGAAAATGTTTTTACCAAAATATTGTCTGGTCTCCAAAAACCTCTTCCATCATTATCATTATACTTGTAAAATTTATTTTGCTTTTCAGAGCGCGGCAATAAATTCCTTACCCAATTATTTTTGCGTTTTGCATAACAGATAATAAAATCGTGTGCGGCAGAAAAATAACGTGCATCATTTCTTGGAGAATAATTCTTCTCCCAAATTATATTTGTAATAAAATTATCAGAACCGAACACTTCATCCATTAGTAATTTTAGATTAGCCTGCTCATTATCGTCAATTGAGACGAATATTGCTCCGTCTTTTCTAAGCATTTTTTTTAATAATTGCAATCTTGGATACATCATACAAAGCCATTTATCATGCCGTGAAAGATCTTCCCCTTCGGGGCCGACAGTTTTTTTAAGCCATGCTTTAATTTCAGGTGAATTTACATTGTCATTATAAATCCATCCCTCGTTTCCTGTGTTGTATGGAGGATCAATATAAATACACTTAACCTTACCAGCGTAATATGGCAACAAAGCTTTAAGTGCGTGTAAATTATCTCCTTGTACAAGGAGATTTCCGCTTTCTATATCACCAACAGAAAGCTTTTCATCATATTCCAATAGACGGTAAGGAATTTCAAGATGATGTTTTTCTACTGCTTGCTTACCAATCCAGTTTAGTGTAGGCATATTTACTAATTTTATATTAAATTTTTTAATTAGGCTAAGTAATAATGATTTTATCCGCTTAAAATCCATCTCTAAAATACATATATTTATATAAATTTGTAATGAAAATAATTTATCAAGATTTCAATTTATACTATTTCAATAATAGCAGCATTATATGTGCAGTTTTTTTAAATAGTGCACCATTTTTATTAAAAAATCAAAATTTTAACTGTTTTTAAACAAATATTTATCTTTTTTTAGTTTTTAAAACTTATTGAACTTTGCCCCCTCTATATTTATATTTTAGGACGAAATTTTGCAGAGGAAGCGATGAATATGGATAAAGACCTGCAATCCGTGCAGGAAGCAAGAACACTGGCGCAGATAGCGCATGAAGCACAACTGGAGTTTAAGCATTTCAATCAGGATCAGGTTAATAAAATTGTAAAAGCTATGGTAGATGCAGGCTATAATGATGCAGAAAGGCTTGCTAAAATGGCGCATGAAGAAACAGGATTCGGTAAGTGGCAGGATAAAGTTATAAAAAACCAGTTCGCAACGAGAAACGTTTGGGAATCGATAAAAGATCTTAAGACCGTAGGTGTAATAGATGTTCAGAAAAACGGAAAGATAGTTAAAATAGCAGAACCTATGGGGGTTGTTGCCGCACTTATTCCTTCTACTAACCCTACTTCAACAGCAATGTTTAAATCTATTATTTCCCTTAAATGCCGTAACGGCGTTGTATGCAGCCCGCACCCTAAAGCAGTTAAATCCACGATGGCAGCATTGAAGGTATTGTCTGATGCAGCAGAAAAAGCAGGTGCGCCTAAAGGGTTGATTCAGTGCATGAGCATGCCAACACTTGAAGGCACCGATGCATTGATGCATGATAAAAACATAGCAGTTATTTTAGCAACCGGAAGTACTCAAATGGTTAAAGCCGCATACAGCTCCGGAACTCCGGCTCTCGGAGTCGGCGCAGGAAATGTACCTGCATTCATTGAAAGAACTGCCAATGTTGCTAAAGCCGTTGCCGATATTATAAGCGGCACTACTTTCGATAACGGTACACTATGTTCATCCGAGCAGGCAATGGTAGTTGACAGGCCGGTTAAGGATAAAGTTATTGAAGAAGCAAAGAAGAAAGGCGCATACTTTGTAAACAGCGAAGAGAAAAAGAAACTTGAAAAAGTTGTAGCAAGAGGAAAAGGCATTAACCCCGATATAGTTGGAAAATCTGCTTCTTTCATTGCAAACTATGCAGGTTTCTCTGTTCCTGAAAATACATCCGTTCTTATTGCCGAATGTACCAAAGTTGGATGGGATGAGCCTATGTCTATGGAAAAGCTTTCTCCGATGCTTGCATTCTATGTGGTTGATGGCTGGCTTGAAGGATGCCACAGATGCATTGAACTATTAAACTTCGGCGGAGTAGGGCATACATTGGTAATCCACTCAAATGATAAAGATATTATCATGAAATTTGCTTTTGAAAAACCGGCATTCAGGATCTGCGTTAACACGCTTAGCTCATTGGGAGCCGTCGGATATACAACCGCAGTTACCCCATCTCTTACATTAGGGCCGGGCACCTGGGGCGGTTCAATTATATCTGAAAACGTTTCAGCCCAACACCTTATGAATGTTAAAACGTTAGCATTTGAAGTAAGGCCAATTAATCCGGGCAATTCAATTTCTTCTTATGACGGAGCAGTAAGCATGCCCAATAAAACTTCAGGAAGTTCCGGCAGTTTTACTGAAGCAATTGAAGAAAGACTTAGAGCCCGTGCAGGCAATCCTTCTGTTGAACCTTTTACTAAAGGTACGAAAGAGACAAAAAAAGAAGGACAGTTAGGATCCGGCATTACCGAAGATGAAGTAATGAAAATAATAAAAGAATTCAATTACAAGAAATAGATTTTAGTTTTATGCTGAAAACAAAAAACCTCCGGAGAATTACTTCGGAGGTTTTTTTATGTCCATAAAAATATTGACCGGATTTATTGTAATCCCGCTTCAATTGCTTTGTCAATATCATCAATAACCGTAGGACCTACGCCTGCATGGTTATATTGAATAACACCTTTCTTATCAACTACTATATTGCGTGGAATAGCAGTACCCATTAAATCATAAATTTCCTGTGTTGCGGCAATACCGTGAAGATAACTAAACGGATGAGCTTTTAAGAATGCTGCAAGGCCGTCTTTATCCCATACAACAGAAAGGAATTCAACGTCTTTACTTTTATATTTTTCAACAAGTTTATTTAATTCTGCAACCTGGTCGGCACATGGCTGTGATTTTGTATAGAACCAGTTAATTACAATAACTTTTTTCTTCTTCGCATTACTCCATGATTTGGTATTATCAAGGTCAAGCTTAATAACGGGAAATTTGTTCCCTTTCTTATATGCAAATTCCTTTATGATTTTTGGAGCCGAGAAATCATTTTTATCTTTATTATTCCATCTGTAACCGAGTTCCTTTTTAACCGGATCAAAGTTTAATGTCAGTGCAGCAAGTTCGTCTTCATCTTCCGAGGCAAATTTCTGATCAAACGTAAAAGAATTATCTGCAGTTTTTTTGAATGCTGCGGGAATAGTCCTTACAGTACCGTTGTTAAAAAATATTTTAATAGAAAATTTGTCCGGACTGTATGTTGAGTCTGTTGTCATGACATAAATATTTTTAAAGAAACCACCATTGTTAATTTCAACATAATAGCTGACTTGAGGACTTAGGCTGCTGTTAGCGGCCTTCTTCTGAAACTGGGATGTTACCAATCCGCTTTTTTCCTGCGCACTTACAGTGATAAAAAAGAGGCATAATAAGAAAGGCAAATATTTCATAGGGTACTCCGTTTTTGAATGAAATAATTATTCTCTAAAAAAATTATGCTAAGATATCGCAAGGAATAATTAATATCAAGGTAAAAATTGAGTTCTAAAATAATACTGTGGTAACTTTTTTATGGCGGGGGAATTTGATTTTGTATGCCGGTAACAGTCCCGGTAAGGTCCGGGACTGCAGAGAAATAAAACTTTTTAGCTATACCTGTCCAGCTTAAAGTTTTCGCCGAGGTATAATTTTCTTACATCCGGGTCGTTAGCCATACTATCTGCCGTACCGTCTTTATAAATTTCACCGTTAATTAGTATATATGCCCTGTCAACAATGCTTAAAGTTTCATGCACGTTATGGTCGGTAATTAAAATGCCTATACCTTTATTCTTTAGGTTATGCACAATGCTCATAATGTCTTCCACAGCAATAGGGTCAACTCCTGCAAAGGGTTCATCGAGGAGCATAAATTTGGGTTTGCTTGCAAGTGCGCGTGCAATTTCGGTTCTTCTTCTTTCGCCGCCGCTTAACTGGTACCCTTTACTCTTTCTAATCTGAGTAATGGATAATTCCTCCAGAAGCTGTTCCATCCTTTCTTTCCTTTCTGTATCAGGTATATTCATCATTTGCAGGATAGCCATAATATTATCTTCAACGCTTAGCCTGCGGAAAACCGATGCTTCCTGCGGCAGGTAACCGATGCCCATCTTTGCACGTTTGTACATCGGTTCTTTAGATATTTCATCCTTATCAAGGAATACTTTCCCTTCATCCGGACTAATCATTCCAACAATCATATAAAATGTGGTAGTTTTGCCTGCGCCGTTAGGGCCAAGAAGCCCGACTACTTCCCCCTGCTCCACCGAGACGGAAACATGGTTTACAACAGCGCGCTTCTTATAAACTTTTTTAAGATTTTCGCTTCTTAAGGTTAGGATATTTTCCATTATTATTTAAAGTTATTTCCTGTAATTTAGTTAATGCTGCTTTCATTTCCTTGGTTAAAAATTCTTCCTTACGGGGCCGGTTTTTATAAAGCACAAAGCTGGGAAGTGTAAAATCTTTCTCTTTCCCTTCAACAAGGTTTTCCGGGTGGTAATCGCTCGATACGGAACCGTATAGTTTTATATCTTCAACTTTTCTGTCTTTAAAGAAGATATTGCCACGTTCCGAACTTGATTTAACTAAGCCGTTTGGCTCTTCTTTTTCATCAAATGAATAATAGATGCTAAGAAAATTACCATTCACATTTACACGGCTTATTTCCCCCTGATCAAAATAGATCTTAATTATTTTGCCCGACATCTGATCATACCGGAACTCATACCCTTTGTGCAATGAAAGGGTAAATGCATTCTGGTTTATTTCCACCTGTTTTAATTTTCGTTTATCTATGTGAATGTTTATAGAATCCCCAATAAGTTGGGAATTTTCATACCATAGAACCGGGGGTTTAAGGTCACTTTCAAGTTTATATGTAAATATCCGGTTCTCTTTACGGTATAGGTAAGTAAGGTTATTAACTGCAGAGAAGAAATTCCTGAACATCTTTACGGAATCTGTAACTATGTAACGTTTTGTTGTATCGCGGTATGCTTCCATTGTTTTAGATATTACATAAAGGGTGTCCATCTTGCCGTCGGAAGTGGAATCAACCTCAGCAAGCAGAGGATGATCGAATATCTTAGAATATAATTTTGAATCATCATTTTCAAATTTGCCTGAAAGCACAACTGTCTTATTTTGCGGGTCGTACATTTCAACATGCCCGAAACCGTATGAGAGTTTTTTCTCTCTGAAAGCTATAAGGCTGTCAGTAAATACGACTGAGGAGGTATCACATATACTGACATTACCGGTGGCAACTGCTTTGTTCTCTTCCCTGTAATAAACAAGATGATTTGCATTAACATTGGATATTTTATCAAAGAGAAGTACATCATCGGAAAAATCAGCCTTCTTTTCATTAAAATAATATGTGCCTTTTTTTGCCCTCAGAGTATAATGGCTGTCATTAAGTTCAATCCCTGCATCGGATGTTGCAATTTTTGTCTGCTTGTAATAAAAACCGTGAGATGTTTTAATCTTTATTGTATCCTGAACGGCAACAACATGCCCCATAAGTTCGGCTTTGCCGGCATCAATGTATTCAACCGCTCTATCGCATGTAATTTTAATTTTGCCCTGCGTAATAATTACATTGCCGCTAACTTCGCGGATCTTTACTCCGTCAATTTCTTTGCCTTCCAGAGTCGCACCGTTAATTTGCCATTGCTCATTCTGTGCGAAGATATTTTTTCCGCCCAGAATTAGTAAACATGCAAATATTATAATGTTTAATTTATTTTTTATCTTCATCTTTCATGGTTGTTAAAATTACAGGTTTTAATATCTTATAATTTTTTATATGTTCATCCGATTCCAGTCCGAATCCCTGAATGTTTTCATCTTTTGAGGTAATTGTAACAAATTTATCGGATAGTATCTTTCTGTCAATCCTGCGGAACATAAGTTCTTCTGTTTTAAGTACAGTGCCGCTATCGCTTGTTGCCACTACATTGCCTATTGCGTAAATCATGTTACTGTTATCATCAACTTTGCCGCTGTCTGCCGTAAGCCATGTTGTAATGTTCTGATGATCACCGTAAAAATCGACTTTCATCTTTTTCAGGTAGGTCATTTTGCTTGTGTTAAAAATCCAGATATGGTCAGCATAAAGAATTGCGGAAAGTTTCTCGTTTTCACAGAATTCCACCTTTGAATTCCAAATTTCCGATGAGGGTGTTTGATTCCCTGATAAGGAGAACTCAATCTTGGGAATTACTTTTTCCTGATTACAGGCGGTCAAAAAAACCAGCATAGCAGGGATAAGCAGCAGTATATATTTGATTCTGATTTTCATTATGATTTTAAACCAAGTTTTACAAGATCGTGCAGGTGAACAATTCCCACCGGAGAACTCTTTTCATTTATTACAATTAATGAAGTAATATTAAATTTTTCCATTATCTGAATTGCATATGATGCAAGATGTTCCGGTTTTATAGTCTTGGGTCCCTTAGTCATAACATCTTTTGCAATCTTTGATTTCAATTCAAGGGATTTTTCAAGCAGCCTGCGCAAATCGCCATCGGTAATTATTCCGGTTAATACACCTGCCTCATTAACCACGCACGTGGCACCAAGCCTTTTAGATGTAATTTCAAGTATGGAATCTTTCAGCGAAGCACTTTCCTTAATTATAGGTACATCCTTCCCCTTATACATTATTTCCGATACTTTAAGCAGCAGTTTTTTACCAAGGCTGCCCCCCGGATGGAGCATAGCAAAATCTTCTGCTGTAAATCCTCTAAGTTCAAGAAGTACAATTGCAAGGGCATCTCCCACAACAAGAGCGGCAGTTGTTGAGGATGTAGGAGCTAAATCATGCGGGCAGGCTTCTTCTTTAACATAAGCATCCAGAACGACATCGCATAACGTGGCAAGTTTGGATTGGGGAGCTGCAAGGATTCCGATAATCTTAATTCCCATCCTTTTGATCATGAGCACTAAATCGAACAATTCTTCTGTATTGCCGCTTTTGGAAATTACAACAAAAACATCCTCCTTGCGCACCATGCCAAGATCACCATGCAGTGCATCGGTGGGGTGCATATAAATTGCAGGAGTTCCCGTGGAATTTAATGTAGCAACAATTTTACGGGCAACAATACCGGATTTACCCATACCGGTAAATACGGCCCTTCCGGCTGCATGATAAATCATATGAACGGCTTTTACAAAATCTGCTCCAATTCTACCGCGCAATTCAGCAACAGCATCGGCTTCAATTTGTATTACCTGAATGCCTTTGGAAATAATTTGTTCGTCGGTCATAATAAGCCTGTTAAATAAAGGTTTTAAACTTCTATTTTCTAATTATTTGTTTTTTAATAAACTCAAAAAGATCATTAATCACAAGATAAGGAATTACAAATTTAACAATTCTTTTAACTTCTTTATGAGCAATACTTGGCGCTGCACTTATACCGGCCTTGTTTAATAAAGGGATATCCAATATATCATCCCCTATATAAAATAACTGGTCAAAGCTCAATTTCAATTCATTTAAAAGCTTCTGAACCGGCGAAACTTTATCAATTGAAGAAATAATAATTCTGCAATCCGGGACTTCATTAAATTGCCCGAACAGGGATTCATCATTTCTCATTGTAACGATTCCGCTGTAAAAACCTTTTGAATGCAGCTCACGGAAAAATTCTTTTACAATTTTACAATTTTTTTCAAGCATCGAAACATTATCCGAAAGTTCTTTCGGAACAAGTACTCCTTCAAAATCGAAAAGAAATATTTTTATATCTTTCTCTTCATCAGGCATTTTTTATAAATCCGTCAATCTTCATTACTTCAACAAGCAGTTTCTTAAGATTTTTTAGAGGAAGCTGGCTTGCTTTATCGCTTAATGCCTTCGCAGGGTCGGGATGAACTTCAAGAAACAATGCATCAATACCTACAGCCGTAGCAGCTTTAGCAAGATATGGAATATATTCCGGAGCGCCTCCGGTAATTCCTCCTGCGCCGGGCATCTGTACAGAATGAGTAGCATCCATAACAACAGGATACCCTAAATTCCTCATTATCACGAGGGAGCGCATATCTACAACAAGGTTGTTATACCCGAATGTAGTGCCTCGTTCGGTAAATAAAATTCTATTATTCCCTGTTGACTTAACTTTCTCTGCTGCATGTTTCATATCTTCCGGTGCGAGGAACTGCCCTTTCTTTATGTTTACAGCCTTTCCGGTTTTGCCTGCGCTTAACAGTAATTCCGTTTGCCTGCACAGAAACGCCGGTATCTGAAGAATATCAGCAACACTTGCGGCAAAGGAACATTCTTCTTCTGTGTGAACATCCGTTAGAATTGGAAGAGAATATTTTTCCTTAACTGCGGCAAGAATGTCAAGGGCTTCTTTATCCCCCAATCCTGCGAATGATGCAACGCTTGTCCGGTTTGCCTTTTTATAACTCGATTTATAAATAAAAGGCATGCCAAGTTCTTCAGTAATTTCTTTAATGCCTTGTGCAGTTGAAAAAGCTATTTCTTCATTTTCCACGACACATGGGCCGGCAATGAGCACAAGAGGGTTGTTACCCCCTATTTTAATTTTGTTTACTTCAATCATTTTTATTTTCGAATAAATTATTTTGTTCAGATATTTTTTTCCTGGAAAGGCCGAATCTCTTATAAGCCAGTTCGGTTGCTTCCCTTCCTCTCGGGGTTCTTTGAATAAATCCCTGCTGAATTAAAAACGGTTCATACACTTCTTCAATTGTGCCTGCATCTTCATTAACAGCAACCGATAAAGTATTAAGCCCAACCGGGCCGCCGCTGAATTTTTCTATTATTGTAAGAATAATTTCCTTATCCATTTCATCAAGCCCGAATTCATCAACTTCAAGCGCTGTTAGAGCTTTTGTTACTATTTCAAGATCAATTGAAGTTTTATTCTCAAAATCGGAAAAATCGCGCGTCCTTCTCAGCAATCGGTTTGCAATTCTTGGAGTACCCCGCGAACGCTTTGCAAGTTCGCCGGAAGCATCAGGTGTAATGTTAAGCTTTAGTAAATCTGAAGAGCGTTTTATAATATTACTAAGCAGGGGACTTTCATAATAATCTAAACGGAATTTTATGCCGAACCTGTCTCTTAACGGGGAGGTCAGTAATCCTGCCCTTGTCGTAGCGCCAATAAGCGTGTATTGGGGAAGCTTTATTTGAACGGTGCGCGCATTAGGGCCGGAATCGATTACAATATCAAGTTTATAATCCTCCATAGCAGAATAAAGATACTCTTCAACAACTGGACTTAGCCTGTGAATTTCATCTATAAATAATACCGACTTTTCTTCAAGATTTGTAAGAATACCTGCAAGGTCTCCCGGTTTTTCAAGCACCGGCCCGGAAGTAACTTTTATTTTTACCCCCATTTCATGGGCAATTATATGCGCTAAAGTAGTTTTACCAAGGCCGGGAGGCCCGGTTAAAAGAACATGATCAAGCCCCTGATTTCTTTTCTTTGCAGCTCCAATGAATACTTTCAGATTATCGGTAATTTTTTTCTGCCCGATAAAATCATTAAAGGAGTAAGGGCGCAATGCCTGCTCTATTTTTTTTTCTTCTTCAATAACTACGGGATTTGTGCTGGTTGATTTTCTCATTTTTCAACCAAGTTAAATTTTGTAATAGAAGGAGTAATAATAACAGCATTGCTGCGTGTATGAATTTTAATATAGTCCATTGTTAATACCATAAGGCTCATTAATGTAAACATTCCTGCAACAAAAATAAGTGTAACAGGTAAATCAAACTTTTGATAAATAACCATACTTAGCCCGGGTATCCATGTATTGCCGAATAAAATGATAAGATGCACGACGTAGATTGCCAGAGAATGTGTGCCGTACAACCTTATAAGTTTCGGAACTCTATTAATACGCAGCGCAATTATACTCATCAATCCATTTAAAGCAAGAACAACAAAAATCCGGAGAGTAAAAAGATTCAGCGCATCAACCCAGAATAGCTCCCGCGAATCAAATAAGTTTTTTATAAATTCCACTGCATGCCCAAAAACAAAAATTGAAAACCCAATCAGCAATAATCTTAAACCGAATTTGGGGCTGTTTACAAATTCCCTGTGGCGTGCAATATATGAACCTAAAGCCGCACCGCCAAGTACATATGCTGTAAATGGGAACAAAGGGAAAAAGGAGCCGTTGCCTGCAAAGAAATATCCTGAAAAGAATGGATGCATGAATGCATTCCAATTAATATTCTCGATAAATAAATGGACAAATACAAAGAAGGCGGCTGCAGATGAAAAAACCAATATATTATTAAGTTTAAATTTTTCACAAATGTAGGCGAGCGAGATAATGAACAATAGGCCAAAAGCAATACAGTGTAATGTATCTACAGTATAAAAAGCAAACCATTGCTGAATTGTAACGTTGGAATAAACAAAAATATGATATGTAGGGAACCTTAAAAAGTACGCAAGAAGAATCAGCAGAAAGAAGCGTTTAATTCCCTTTTTAACTCTTGGGTTATTTTTGAATTCTAAATTTTTGGAATAAAACAGGTAAGTAAAAACAACTCCTGCGGAAAACATAAAAATAGGAGCAGTAAAACCGCGCAAATAATTCCAAATGCCGAATACGGGAGAATCAGGGTTTCTATAAACCGGCATCAGGAATGAATCCACAGTATGCCCCTGAACCATCATAACAACAGCAAGCGCCCTCATTAAGTCAATGAATATTATTCTTTTATTTCCGTATTCAACCATTAATTTTTCAAAGTTCCCAATAATCAGTACAAAAAATAAACAAAGAAACAGATTTATTAAAAGCTAATATAATATGTTTCTAAACTAAAAACCCCCTAAAGTTCCAAGGGGGTTTAGAAGTAATTAATTTTTCGGATGACTTTCCACCCATTTTTTAAGAAAATCCACAATGGATGCAGTAGAGGCGCCGGGCGTGAATAACTCGCCTACTCCCATTTCTTTCAATTTTTTCAGGTCATCTTCCGGAATAATACCGCCGCCGAATAATAAAATATCTGTTGCCCCTTTATTTTTCATTATCTCAAGCACTTTAGGGAATATAGTCATATGAGCGCCGGATAATATACTAATTCCAATTGCATCAACATCTTCCTGAATGGCTGCTTCAACAATCATATCGGGCGTTTGGCGCAGACCTGTATAGATTACTTCCATTCCGCTGTCTCTTAAAGCTGCCGCAACAACCTTGGCGCCCCTGTCATGCCCATCTAATCCTGCTTTTGCAACCAAAACTCTAATTTTTCCAACCATTATATCTCCTGGCCTTTTTAATTATTTTACATAAAAGTTGTTTCAAAAATAAACACTAATGGAGTAAAAGACAATTATTGAATAATTATCTGTTTTTCCCATTATTGAAGTATTTTGCGTAATATTGGCGGGCAAATTCAAGGTCTTCAGGCGTATCAACCGAAAAACTCTCATATTCTGTCTCAACAATCTTTATTTTGATGTCATTTTCAAGCATTCTTAACTGTTCAAGCTTTTCAATCTGTTCCAGGTCAGTTGGTTTTAATGAGGTGAATTTTTGCAGTGATTCCCTTCTGTATACATATAAACCGATATGTTTGTAAACATCCCCTGTGCGCACTCGTTCCAGATTTGTTTTTGCATCCCTGACATAAGGTATGGGAGAACGGGAAAAATAGAGAGCATAGTTATTATAATCGAATACAACTTTAACTACATTCGGTGAACGGTATTCATCAACAGTTGTAATTTTTTTAGCCAGAGTAGAAACCTGCACATTTCTATCAAACAATAATGGTTCTATAGCCTGATCAATCATATTGCTCTGAATAAAGGGTTCATCCCCTTGTATATTTACAATAATTTCTGCATCGGGAAGCTCCGAAGCTACTGCCGCAATTCTATCCGATCCTGTTTTAATATCAGGAGAAGTCATTTTAACATTGCCGCCGAAGGAGGAAATCACATCAAATAATTTCTGGTCATCGACAGCAATAATTACATCGTTTAATAATTTTGACTTTTTAACATTTTCATAAGTGTGCTGAATCATTGGCTTGCCCCCTATATTGGCCAGAGGTTTTCCCATTAAACGGGTGGAGGCAAATCTTGCTGGAATAATACCGATGATCATTTGTTAATCTTCAAAATTAATTTGAGTAAAATCCGTAACTGTTATACTGCCCGGTTATATATGAGCCGGAACCGGTATTTGAATTAGCTGGAATAGATAACCTTAAGGTATGGTAAACATTGCCTCTTTTAGGGCTTACATATTTCAATACATAGAAGCTGTTTATATAATCTATTATGTTCGATTGAATAAGATCGAAATCTGTTTCAAGCTGGCTTATGTCTGAAATTCCGTAATAACCTGCAGTACCTAATTTTTGAAGGACATAAGGATCAATATCATTGCCAAGGCCAACAGTAAAAACTTTTTTAGAAGCAACTGCAGCAAGCGCGGCGGCAAATGTCTGTGAACCTTGTGTATCGCTGCCGTCGGTAAAGAGGATCATTACTCCCTGCCTGATTTTATCCGAAGTCATTATATCAGTCCATTTAGAAACACCCTGAATAACGGCGCCGTACAAATTTGTAGTTGCATAACCTAAAACATATCCGGATGTAATAGCATTATGAAGAACATTTGCATCCGATGTAAAATCAGTAATTTTCTGAATATTGTCGGAAAATTGATATACAGCCACCTGCACATTAAGTTTTACTCCACCCACTGTTGCAGTTACGAGGCTTTGTGCAAGATTATCGGCAGCAATTCTAATTTGTGAAATATTACTTGTTAAGCTTGTACTGTTATCCAACATTAAAACAACGCGTAAAGTATCAAACACATCGGTCTTTTTGCTTAATAATACCTGCGATTCGGAAGCCGATATTGCTGCATTATCTTCAAGCAGCTGGAAATCATTTTTAACCAGGCCGCCCACTCCGCCGTTGCTGTAATCAACTACACGGAAAATCATACTTACCGTATCGGGTAAAGTTGTTTGCAATTTCTGAAGGGACATATAATACCCGCCGGTAGTAACACTTGATATAGATGTAGTAAATGTCCATACATCCCCTGTTACGTCGCCAATATCATATTTAGATACTACTTTCCAATAATATCTTGTTCCCGGAGCAAGATTACTTACATCAATATATTTGGTTGAAATTCCTCTTGCATATAAAGTTGTAGGAGGGTTTGCCGTTCCGAAATAAACATCGAATTTAGTGGCGTTTTCTGCACTCCATGTAAGAGTAAGAGCTGTTGATTGATCCCCTGCATTGTTTGAAGGGCCGGGACTATATGGTATGCCCGTATTTTTTGTTGAGTCATTATTATTTGAAGATAAAGAGCAGGCTGAAGATAATAATGCCGCAAAAATTATTATTATTATCTTTAAATGCTGCAAAGAAGTAAATTTCATATAATCTTAAGAATTTTGTTATTAATTATACAAAAAATTTTACAATTAAAAAGAGGTAAACATCAATTAAAGAGTCTTTATGAAGCCGATCCTCTTTTTAATGGAAGGATGGCTGTAGAAAAACCATTCTACAAACGGGTGTGGTTCTTTATCTGCAAGGTTCTGTTCCGTAAGCTTATTAAGGGCATCTATAAAAGCATCTTTTTTATTAGTAGCTTTTACAGAATATTCATCGGCTTCATATTCATATTTCCGTGAAATCATACTTGATAGAGGAGCCTCAATAACACCGATTAATATTCCCCACAGGGCAAGAAGGGGAAGTGCCGCTATTTCTATACGGATGTTAAACCCAAGCCATGAGAGGGATAAATCGTATAGTTTAGCCATGAGAAAAAAGGTTAGAAAACTTAATACAGCCCCGAAAATAATATTTTTAATTATGTGCTTCTTTTTATAATGCCCCAGTTCATGTGCAATAACGGTTTCAATTTCATCGGTAGTAAAATTTTTCAATAAGGTATCGCCGAGAAGTATCCTCTTTGTACTGCCTAGCCCCGTGAAAGCTGCATTGGCTTTTTTAGTATTTTTACTCATATCAAAAGCATATACATTTTCCACTTTCATGCCGGCTTCTTTAGAAAGTTCTTTAATCCGTTCCTTTAAAATTTCATCATCAAGTAAAGTGACTTTATAGAATAGGGGCAAAATTATCACAGGTACAATCTTTGCAAGCAAAACCGAGAAGAGAAACAATACTATTGCAAAAGGAAGCCACCACAAAGCTCCGAACTTATTCATGCTGTAGAAGAATACCAGTAATAAAGGCACGCCGATTACAATACTTATTAAAAAACCTTTAAAATCTTCCCATATCCATTTCAGGAAAGTCTGGTTTGATAAAGAGTATTTATGCTCAAGATAGAATTCAAGATAATAATCTGCAGGAAAGAAAATAACAGTTGCAATAAATCCCATAAGGAATGTAAAAAGAATGAAAATAAAATATTCGTTTGCAGTAAAATGCTGTATCAGATAGTATAGTGTTTTACTGAAACCGAAGGCAACAAACAGAAATAATAAAACAAAGGAGACAATGCCCTTGGCAATTCCTCCGAAAAGTTTAATGTTGCTATACTTTTTAGCAGTGCTGTTAGAAGTTGTTTCCATCCGCCTTATATTTTTCCAACGGCAGTCTGATTAAGCCAACCGATTTTACCATCGCTTAATTTAATTTTGAACCAGCCGTTTAATTTTTCTTCAATTGAGAATTTAACCCCTTCATGCAGAATGAATGCATCATTGCTCTGATAATCGGGGGATACTTTTACAGTAATACTTTTCTCCAGCAAAATGCCGTAATCTTCCGAAGTTTCAATGTTTACCCTTGAAAGCCACACAACAAAAACGAACAGCAGAACTATAAAAGCTATAGACCCGCTGAAAAAAGCGATTCTCTGCATATTGCTTTTCTTTGTACGCAGATAAAGCCACAGATAAAAAAGAAAGAGTGCAAATACAAGCAGCAGGATAAAGGACCATGCATTTA
>TBL_comb47_HYPODRAFT_10000796_pt1 | contig 41583 bp, 36 predicted proteins | sample TroBogypolimnion_40_FD_10682 | JGI IMG/M metagenome (IMG submission 10682)
GGGCTCTGCTGGGCGCTGTTCCACGCGGAATCGGCCTCCATCCAACATCAAGTAACCGTCTATTGCGGCAGCCTGTTCATCTGCTGCATGGTCTGCCACGGCGAACTTTTCCGACTCCGCCCCGCAGTTCGCGGGCTGACCGGCTACTATCTCTCGATCGCCGCCGGAGGCGCGCTGGGAGGCATTTTTGTCGCAGTGGCGGCCCCGCTGGTATTTACGAGCTACTACGAGTTGCCCTGTGGGATCATGTTCTGCGCGGTCCTCTTCCTGGCGGTGTGCGTCCTGAACATTGGCGCCGCGGCGAAGGCGTTGCCGGTGGCTGACAACGGGATGGATAGCGGCCTTTGGGCTGACTCAACCCGACTGACAGGCAAAGAGACCCCTCGAAGCCCTTCGCTGGCCACCCGCCAGGCTTCCACCGGAGTTGCGTCCATCTCTGGCGTCGGCGAGCACAACCCAGGCAGTAGCTGGCCCGCGGCCTCTCCCTCCGTTCCAGTGGGCTCGGCTTTCGCCCGACTCTGGGGCTGGTTGCTCAGCGTCGGATGCTGGCGGTGGCTCGGATGCACTCTGCCCATCCTCGGGTTCGCGGGACTGGATTGGCTCGTCACGGAATGGCGGGCGCGGCTGAGCCAGGGGCCGGTGGCTCACCAGATTCACATTCCGGCGGCGTATTTCATCGGGCTACGGATCGGGCTTTGGGGCTTGTTGGCCGCCGCAGCCGGATGGTGGATGCTACGGCGAAAATACACTCGTTTTCAGTTCTGGCGACTCATAACCTGCGCCTGGTTGGGGCTGGGTTGCCTGGCGCTCGGCGAGGTGTTGTGGAGCAAAGGCCGAGCGCCGGATACGGACGTGGTCTATCGTTCGCGCAACTTTTATGGTGTGCTGACGATCTACGAACATTTCAAGGGGGATCCCGAGGATGATTATCTATTGCTGCAGCATGGCCGGATCACGCACGGCCTCCAATTCACGCACCCTCCCCGGGACCGCTGGGCCGTCAGCTACTATGGCGAGGGGAGCGGAATATCGCTCGGGGTCAATGCGCTGCCGGCCCGCAACCGCCGCATCGGCGTGGTCGGCCTAGGCACGGGCACACTGACGGCACTGGGCCACCCGGGGGATTACTTCCGCATTTACGAGATCAACTCGCAAGTTCGGGAAATCGCCTGGAACCGTTTCAGCTATCTCAGGAACCTGACGAACTCGGGCGGTGCGGTGGAGGTGGTAATGGGGGACGCCCGGCTGTCCATGGAGCGGGAACCGCCCCAGCAATTCGACCTCCTGGCGCTTGACGCGTTTAGCAGCGATTCCATCCCCCTCCATCTGCTGACCCGCGAGGCCTTCGATCTGTATCAGCGACACCTTCGGACCAACGGCGTGGTGGTAGTTCATATCTCCAATCACTACCTCGACTTGGAGCCCGTGGTGGTCAACCTCGCGCGCGAATTCCACTACCAGGTGAGCCTCGTTGATTTTGAGGAGGATGAAGAGTCTTGGTGGATGTATTCCAACACCTGGATGGTCCTGACGCGGGATCAGGGTATTATCGACTCACCCGGGATCAAGGAAGGCGTTTCCGCCGTAACGGCCAAACACCCCAAAGTGCCGCTGTGGACGGATGACTTCGCGAGTCTGTTCCCGATCCTGAGGTAAAAGAGCCCAGCCAGACAAAGCCGCTGAGTCGACCTCCGCTCCGCCTCGTGGGGCGGATTCAGGAGGTCTGAGCCGATCGGTTTCCGAGGCCGCCGTTGGCGGCTGGGAGCTTAGGCCTTTTCCGGGGTCGGAGCAGCCGGCGCGGGGGCCGGTGCCGGCGCTGCGGGGGCGGCGCTGGCGGCATGAGAAGGCGCGTGCTTGCCTTCCTTTTCCTTCACGAGGGTAGCGCCCTTGCCGAGGCGGTTCCGCAAATAGGTCAGCTTGGCGCGGCGAACCGAGCCCTGACGCTCGACTTCAACCTTGTCCACGCGCGGCGAATGGACGGGGAAAACCCGTTCCACACCCTCGCCATAGCTGATGCGGCGCACGGTGAACATCTCGTTCAAACCGTGTCCCCGGCGGCCAATTACGACGCCGGAAAAAATCTGAATGCGCTCTTTGTCGCCTTCGACGACCTTGGTATGTACCCGAACCGTATCGCCCACCGCGAAAATAGCGGGGTCCTTGCGATATTGCTTCGATTCGACTTTGTCAAGTAATGCCTGGTTCATAAATTCATCTTCGGGCGTATCAGCCGGGCGAAACCACAGGCGCCCGCCTACGATTTCACCGGCCAACCGATCCGGTACTTTTTCTTCACAACAAATCTGGTCGTCGCTGCTCGGTTCGCAACCGGGCCTGCTCAGCCCGCCACCGAGCGATCTCGGCGTGGTTGCCCGAAAGCAACACTTCTGGAACCTTCCAGCCCCGGAACTCCGCCGGACGCGTGTAATGCGGATACTCGAGCAACCCGTGGCTGAACGATTCTTCATTCGAGCTTTCGTCATCGCCCAATACGCCCGGCAGCAACCGTGTCACGGCGTCGACTATCACCATTGCGGGCAGGCCGCCGTTCGTCAAGACGTAGTCGCCGATCGACAATTCATCGTCCGCCAACTGCTCGCGAATCCGCTCATCGAACCCTTCGTAATGACCGGAAACCAACAGCAGGTGGTCGACCGCCGCCAATTCGCGTGCGATGGCCTGCGTAAACGTCCGGCCCGAGGGCGATAGCAACACCACGCGTGTCCCTTCGCCCGCCAACGCTTCCACCGCTTCAAATATCGGCTCCGGCTTCAGCAACATTCCGGGGCCGCCGCCAAACGGCCGGTCATCCACCGTCTTATGCCGATCGTGCGTGTAATCCCGCAAATAATGAACCCGCAGATCCAGCCGCCCCGTATCCCGAGCCCGTTTGATGATGCTCTCATCCAGCGGCCCGGCGAACATCCCCGGGAACAACGTGAGCACATCCACTTTCATAGGCCGTTGTTACCGGTCGCCACGGGCCCTGGCCCATCAGCGTAATCGGTGGGACGCCGCGCGCCCCAAGAGCTCACAGATCGGGCTTCTCCTCGACGATCTCGAGGGTGCAACGCACACCCTTGCGAGCGCTGCCGGCCAGCAAGAGCGAGCGGATGGCGTTGATGGTAACCCCCTGCCGCCCAATGATCTTCCCCACATCCTGTGGATCCAGGCGCAACTCGTAAACCGTCGTTCCCTCTCGCTCTACCGGGGTGACCGTAACCACTTCCGGATACTGCACCAAGCCTTTGACGACGTATTCGAGAAACGCCTGCATAAGAATAGCCCCCCGGCTCAGGCGGGCACCAAGGCTTTGGTCGCTTTCTTGATAAAACTGGCAACCGTCTCCGAGGGCTGAGCCCCCTTGCTCAACCAATACTTGGCCCGCTCGAGGTCCATAGTGACGTTGTCCCCTTTTTTGAGGGGAAGGTACGTGCCGAGTTCTTCAATGAACTTGCCATCCCGGGGACTCCGGGAATCGGCCACAACAATGCGGAACACCGGGGTGTTCTTGGCCCCTGCCCGCTTCATGCGAATTCTGACTGCCATATAATCTATGCTTTACTCGGCGTCGGCTCATGCCGCGCACCATCACCACTACAAAGTTCCCGAAAAAGAGACGGGAGCTTAGTCCGCCCCTTGGGACTTGGCAAGCCTTCATTTTTGGTTTTTTTTGGGCAGAGCCACCCCGGCAGCGCCGACAAACCGCCCAAAATAATGGGGAGAGAAACCGATGGTTCTCACTGGGGCAATCCTTCCGCTGAGGCCAGGAGCGTTTGCCGACAGCGGTGGCAGGATCACGGTCCGCCAGGAGCCGGCCGGGAAGCCAAGGCTGCAATAATGCAATCGGCATCATAGACACAACCGCCCCAGGTCCCGCCGCTGGCCTGTTGCAAGGCGGCCCAAAGGCGGGTGTCCGGCGGCAGGGCGGGATGAGGCGCCAGGTCCGAACGTGAGGCGCGTCCCGCCAGGACGCGCGCCCCCTCGGCCGGAGAAAATCGCCGCTCACCTTCGCCGATCAGGTCGACGCTCCCCTCGCCCCGGTTCGAGTCGATAGAAACCTGGAGGACATCGCCATCGAGCACTTTTCCGATCGGGCCGCCGGCCAGTGCTTCTGGCCCGATGTGGCCGATGCAGGGACCCGTTGAGACTCCCGAAAAGCGACCATCGGTCAGCAGGACCACCCGATTGCCAGACACCAATTGCTTGAGGGCTCCCGTCACCTGGTAGGTTTCCTCCATACCGGTCCCTAAAGGTCCAATGCCCGCCAGCACGATCACGTCCTCGGGTTGAATCCGACCCTGCTTAATGGCCGCGATGGCGTCCTGCTCACGGACAAAGACCCGGGCGGGGCCGGTTTTTCGAAAGACACCATCCGCATCCAGGGCAGCGGGATCGATGGCTGCGCTTTTGACGACCGCCCCCTCTGGCGCCAGGTTGCCCCGAGGAAACACCAGCGTTCCGCGCATTCCCCGTGAGCGAGCCAACTCCGGCGGGAAGATGACCTCGTCCGGATCCACCCCATCCTGCTCCCGGAGCAACGCCCGAAACCGGCGGCGGCGCTCCGAAGTCTCCCACTCCTCCAAGTTTTCCCCGACGGTGCGACCCGTCACCGTCAGCGCCGTCAGATCGATCAGGCCCAACCGGCGGAGATGCAACATCACTTCCGGCACGCCCCCAGCGAGGAAGACGCGGACGGTGGGGTGGGGAACGGGGCCGTTGGGCAAGACACTCACCAGGCGGGGAACCCGGCGGTTGACCTCCATCCAATCCTCCACGGCGGGGGGCTTGAGCCCTGCCGCGCGAGCGATGGCAGGGACGTGCAACAGGAGGTTGGTAGAGCCGCCGAAGGCGGCGTGCAGCGCCAGGGCATTTCGCAGACTGGCCGGTGTCAGAATATCCCGGAGCACCAGCTTGCGACTCGCCAACCGATGCAGCGCCTGGGCCGAGCGCGTCGCCAAATCCAGCCACACCGGCTGGCCCGAAGGGGCGAGTGCAGAATGCGGCAGCGAGAGTCCGAGGGCTTCGGCCACCACCTGGGCGGTGGCGGCGGTGCCGAGGAATTGGCACCCGCCGCCGGGCGTGCCGCAGGCCCGGCAGCCCAATTCGGCCGCTTCCGTCAACGAGATCCGCCCCTGCGCAAAGCGAGTCCCGAGGGTCTGCACCGTGCCGGCGTCCTCGCCCCTCGTGGGGGGCAAGGTGACCCCCCCGGGAACAACCACGCTCGGGAGGCCGCCCAAACCCGCGACTGCCATCATCATGGCGGGCAGCCCCTTGTCGCAGGTGGCGATACCCAGCACCCCGGCGCGCAGCGGGAGGGACCGCGCCAACCGCCGAAACACCACCGCCGCATCGTTGCGATAGGGGAGGCTGTCGAACATCCCGGTGGTCCCCTGTGTCCGCCCGTCACAAGGGTCGGAACAGAACCCCGCGAAGGGGATCGCACCCAGCCGGCGGAATTCCTCAGCGGCGGCCTGCGCCAGCAACCCGATCTCCCAATGTCCCGTGTGATAACCCAGCGCCACCGGCGTGCCATCCGCCGCGCGCAGCCCGCCCTGAGTGCTCAGGATGAGGAAAGACGCCCGCCCCGCCTCCGCCGGCGCCCAGCCCATCCCCGCGTTCTGGACCAACCCGAAAATATCCCCGCTCGGACTGTGCAACAACATCTCCTCGGTCAGGGGCAGACTCCCCTCCGGCCCGGCGGCATGCGTGCGCACCTGATAAATGTCTAGTTCGGCGGAGCCGGAGGAAGCATCGTTCGATCTCATGGTGATATTCAAACACGCCTCCCGCGGCAGACAACGCAAAAGTGCCGGTGGGTAGCCTTAATGCTCGTAATTAGCTCCCATCAAATCTGCCTACAGCCCCTGGATCAACGCGTGTCGGAGGGGTAAATTACCTCAGGCCCAAATGCAGGCTGTCAATCACGGAACCAAAGGACCCTTATGACAACGCAAATAGCCCTGGAAAAGTGCCATACCTTCATTAATTGCCAGTTGCAGCCACCGACCAAGGGGGTAGCGGCGGTGACGGACGGGGCGAAGCGGGCGGTGACCATCTCCCGAGAATCGGGGGCGGGCGGCCATGTGGTGGCCACCAGGCTGGCCCAACTGCTTCAGGCCCGAGAGACGTCCGCCGCGTGCCCCTGGACGGTGTTTGACAAGAACCTGGTCGAGAAAGTGCTCGAGGACCATCATCTGCCCAAACGCCTGGCGCAGTTCATGCCGGAAGACCGCATCACTGCGATCGCGGACACCATGGATGAGCTATTCGGCCTGCATCCACCGTCGGAAATCCTGGTGCGACAAACGGCGGACACCATCCTTCGTCTGGCGGAACTCGGGCATGTGATTCTGATCGGTCGAGCCGCCACCGTGATTACGCGGAAACTCGACTACACGTTCCATGTACGCCTGGTGGGATCGTTCGAAAAACGGGTCCACTACATCGCTCATTTGGAGCATCTGAGCCATCAAGAGGCGGAGGATTTCGTTCGCCGGGAGGACATCGGGCGGCGGCGGTATCTGAAGAAGTACTTCAGCGAAGACGTGGATAACCCCCTGCTCTATCACTTGGTCATCAACACCGATTTGGTGCCTTACGATCGGGCGGCGGAGTTAATCGCCGAGGCGATGGCGGCGCGGAAGAGCACGGCGGGCACCACTGGTTGAAGCTTCGGGGTGGCGCGCTCGGGTTGCCACCGCAGTCCAAGAGTTGGGGTCGCGGAAGCCGGGCGTTAAGGCGCATCCCCAGGGCAGCCTCGTTGGCAACTGGCCGGTGATCTGCTATATTGGCCGCCATGTCGGAGTTTTCAGAAGGCCTAAAAGACTTAATCCTGGCCCTATCGGTGCCCGGGTTGTACTGCGTCCTGGTGGTAGCGGGGCGGCGGTTGAAGCGCCATCACGGCGTGCAACTTGGCTGGCTCTACCATTTCTTTGCCCTGGGGCTGGCGGTGTATTTCCCGGCGGTACTGCTGGATTTGCCGTGGCAGTTTCTGCGCCACCTGGGAGCCGCGGTAGTGCTGCTGGGAGCCACGGTGATCATCGCGATCGTGGACCGCTACCTCTGGGATCTGTATTTCCAACAGAAGCATCGGGTCAAGGTACCCAAGTTCCTGACGGAGGTGGTGCGCCTGGTCATCATTCTGGTGGCGGTGTTTCTCGTGCTCGACCTCGGGTACGGGCAGACCCTCAAGGGCCTGTTGATTGCGCCGGGGATAGCGGCGATTGTGCTGGGGTTGGCGGCCCAGGATTTGTTGGGGAACCTCGTTGCGGGCATGGCCTTGCAGGTGGGCAAGCCATTTGTCCATGGAGACTGGTTGTTCATCGATAACCGGCACGCGGAGGTCATCGAGATCAATTGGCGCGCGACGCGGCTCCGCACCAACGATCATATCTGCATCGAGATTCCGAACCGTGAGATCGCCCGCCAGACGGTCGTCAATCTCAACCGCCCGCAGCGAAAGCACGCCATGCGGTTGACCATGCTCTTGGATTCCGCCGCCCCCCCGACCCAGGTCAAACGGGTACTCACGGAGGCGGCTGCGCAAGCGGCCGGGGTCGCGCGGGAACCGCAGCCCAAGGTCTATCTCAAGAGTTTTGCGGACTACGGCATCGAGTACGAAATCAAGTTCTGGATGGAAGATTTCCAACTCTACAACGAGATCTGCGACGCCATCCGGACCAACGCCTGGTATGGGTTACGCCGCCATCGCATCCGCATTCCCTTCCCGCTGCGACGGATTCAACTCGAGCGAGCGCCCGTCGAGGGGCCGGACGAGGTTCCGGCGGCGGCTCGGACGATCCTAAGCCAGCAACCACTGTTCCGGTGCCTAACGGAGGAGCAGGTGGACGCACTAGTTCCCCGGGCGCGCGTCGCCTATTACGGAGAAGGGGAACGGCTCATCCAGCAGGGTGCGGCCGGCGAATCGATGTTTATCCTCGTGGAAGGCGAAGCCAGTGTGGCCGTCGAAGGGGCCGGTTCGCCGCAGCGTGTGGCCGCCTTGAAAGCGGGGGATTGCTTCGGCGAGATGTCCCTGCTGACGGGCGAGCGGCGCAGCGCGACGGTGTCAGCGGAAACCGACTGCGTAGTGGTTGAAATCGATAAGGCGGTCCTGGCTCGGACGCTCAAGGAGAGCCCCGAATTGCTCACGCAACTGGGCGGGTTGCTGGCCGAACGACAGATGCAAACCGAGGGTATTCGCGCCGCCGCGGCGCAAGACACTGAACTGGCCAAACGCCAAACGGAATACGCCGATACTTTTGCCAACAAGCTGCGGCGTTTCTTCGAGATTTGAAAGGGCGAAGGGGGAGAATGATCCGCGGGTTAGGCTTCCAGAACCACCCGCCGGATGATGAGGGGGATTGCATCGAGCCCGATCTGGCTGTAAATCCATGCTGTGCGCCACCGTCCGAAATATCAGTTGCCCAGGTCCAGCAAAGGACTGCCCCATGCCCTATACGGGATCCTGGCGGCGGCGTTGCTGGTGCTGATCGGTTGGGTATGGTGGCGGACCGGCACCACTCGATGGCTAGAGCCGCGGAGACCCTTGGCAGCCACGCCGGCACCCGTCCGTCCGAGCGCGCCGATGAATCGGACGGTCGTGCGTCCCCAGGCCTTGACCACCGCGCCGCCGATAGCGATGCCAGCCCCCGTGGTCCCCTGGACCCAATCCGTGGCGGCGCTTCCGCTCGCCGCCCCGGTATCCACGAACGGCCCCTCGAACACCGTTCAACGCGTGGCGGAAGCCCCCAAGGCGGGGGTCGCGACAGCCGGTTACGAACCAGCCACCAACCTAACCCGGACGGGCTCCGTCACCCGGGTGAGCGAGCCGGTCGTGATTCCTCCGGCGCCAAAGACGAACGAGTTTCCCCGGGCGGTGCAAGACTGGTTTGAGGCCCAAGTCGCACTCGACCGCCTGGCCATTTCGTGCGGGTCTATCGATGGAGTTCCAGGGGCGCAGAGCCGGTCGGCCTTGCGGGCGTTTCAAGCCAAGGCGGGTTTGGGGACCAGCGGTGAACTGGACGAGGCGACGCGCTCCCGGCTGATCTTAGGGGCCGCTCCCTGCGTGAATTACCGAGTGACCGCGCAAGACCTGGCCCGGCTGCAGCCGCTGAGCCCGACCTGGCTGGGCAAATCGCGGCAGACAACGCTGGAATACGAGACCATTCTCGAACTATTGGCCGAGAACGGCCATGCTCATCCCCGGCTGATCCGGAGTCTGAACCCCGCCATTCGCTGGGGAGAGATGTCTCCCGGAGAGTGTGTATCGGTGCCGGATGCGGCGGCCCCGGCCCCCGGTGCGAAGGCAGCGGTGGTCCTTATCAGCCTGGGCGACAAGACCCTGGAGGCATTCGACGCGGAGGGGCATCTGATGGCGCATTTCCCGTGCAGCATCGCCCAACGGGTTGAAAAACGGCCGGTGGGCGACCTCCATGTGGTAGTGGTGGTCCGCGGCCCCACGTATACTTTCAATCCCGAAATATTTCCCGAGTCAGCCGAGGCGCGCCAGTTGAAAACCAAACTCTTGCTGCCGGCCGGCCCCAATAACCCGGTCGGCCTGGCCTGGATTGGCCTCGACAAGTCGGGTTATGGCATCCACGGCACCCCCAGCCCAGAGCAGGTGGGACGGACCGAGTCCCACGGCTGCTTTCGGCTGGCGAACTGGAACGCTCAATACCTGGTGAGCCTGGCCTGGGTCGGGATGCCGGTCCGAGTGGTGAAGTGAACCGGGCGTGAGGGCGGTCGAGCCGCATCGAGTTTGGTCTTGACCTTAGATCGATCGGCCGTTAGAAAGACTGCATGATTTTGCCCGGCTCCATCAGCTTGAATCCTTCGGCTTCAGGGAGTCAAAAGCCGTTTGACTCGGACTCGATGACCGGAAGTCCGCACCCGACGCGGGTGATGCGCCCCCGCCGCGAAACATGAGCAGAAAACTCTGGTTGGCGTTGGGCTGGACCTGCCTTAGTCTCGCGTGGGGCGGCCCGCTGCGCGCCGCTACGTACCCCGCCCCGCCGGCGTGGCGACCCGACCCCGAACAGCGCCAACACCTGCGGCGTTCGTTAAGCTTACTCGAGGGGAGCACGGCGGCCGATCGAAAGACCGTCCGAATTCTGTTCTACGGCCAATCCATCACGCAACAGGCTTGGTGGAAGGAAGCGGAGCGATATTTACGAGCCACCTATACGAACGCCAACCTGGTCATAGAAAACCGCGCCATCGGTGGACACTCTTCGCAACTCCTGGTCAAGACCGCCGAGGCCGATCTTTATCCTTTCCAACCTGATCTTCTCATCTTCCACGTTTATGGGTCGCATATCGAGTACGAGAACCTCATCCGGCGGGTCCGGGAGCGCACATGCGCGGATATTCTCTTGCAGACCGATCACCTCACGAGTGACGCCAGCCTGACGGAGGAAACCGATCCGGCAAAGCTGTCGCCGGCGAAATGGGATCCCTGGATGAACCACGTTTTCCTCCCGAGCACCGCCGCCAAGTATGGCGCGTGCCGAGCCGACATCCACGAGCTTTGGAAGGAGTATCTCGGCAAGCACGCCCTGAAAGCGGCCGATTTGCTCCGGGATGGCGTTCATCTCAACGCGCAAGGCGAATGGCTGATGGCGGAACTGCTCAAAGCCTACCTGGCCCCGTTGCCTCCCGAGGGGGCCTACGATCCGATGGATGACGCCCGGGTGCGAACGGTTCACCAGCCGTTTGCGGCCGGCACGGCGAGCGCCCGGATCGAATTCACCGGGAACCGCGTCGACCTGGTGTTCAAGGCAGATACCCGCGGCAGCCTTTCGGTGCTCGTGGACGGCAAACAACCCTCCACCATCCCTGAACTTTATAGCCACACGCGCGTCTCCGCGTTTCCGATGAGCGATTGGCCGATCCTGTTGCGCGTCGGCTCGGGATCGCCCCGCGTGGCGGAGGATTGGGCGTTGAAAATAGACACGGCGTCAGCGGACGGAAAATCCTGCCACTTCCGGGTAACGGGCAGTCGGACCGGCGAGGATGGGGAAGGTTACAGCACTAACCGTTTCGTTTCCAAGTCCGGCCGTGTGGTCATTGAAGCTGAGGACTGGAACCTGGCCTATTCCGTCGCGGTCTTTAAGCGGTCCTTGCCCGAGAACCAGGTCGCGAAGTGGAGAACGGTCCTTGCAGGGGCCGACCAGGCTTCCCCACCGGCGGTCGCTTCGGGCACTGAGGCTGTTGTCACGCTCGCTCAAGGGCTTCCGATCGGCCGGCATGTCCTGGAGTTGCGGGGCGACGGACTGGCAGCATTGGTTGAGGCCGTTCGATTCTATTGCCCGCCGGGTGCCGGCGGGTCAGAGGTTCAGAAATGATATGAAGTTAAACCCCATGGCGGTATTGGTTGGTTCCCTTCTGTTGGTTTCCTCGCTGCCCTCGCCGGCGCTGGATGCCTTTCAACAAAACGCCCGCCTCGGCCGCGGCGTGAATATCCTCGGATGGGATCCGATCTGGCAAGACCGGGCGCGCGGGCAGTTTCAGGAGGTCCATTTCAAGCTCATCCACGAGGCGGGTTTTAATCATGTCCGCATCAATTTGCATCCCTTGCGCGATGGCAAGCCGAACGCGGAAGGCAAGCTGCGCCCCGAGTTCTTCAGCACCCTGGATTGGGCGGTGGATCAGGCGCTGGCCAACGGCTTGTTGGTGATCCTGGATTATCATGACGACCTCGCGATTTCGCCGGATCCGGAAGGAAAGAAGAAGGAGTTTCTCGCGAGTTGGGGAGCGATCGCGGAGCACTGCAAGGGGCGTCCGGACACCGTGCTGTTCGAGGTTTTAAACGAGCCGGCCCAGAAATTCACCCAAGAGTCGTGGAGCGATTACTGGCATGCGGCACTGGCCATCCTCCGCCAGTCGAACCCGGCCCGGACGGTCATCATTGGGCCGGCACCATGGAACGGAGTTGGGGAGTTGGAGCATCTCAACCTGCCGGCCGAGGACGGTAACCTCATCGCCACGGTCCACTACTACAATCCATTCCCGTTTACGCACCAGGGCACTCCGTGGACGGGGCAAAAGGACAAGACCGGCGTGGTTTGGAACGGAACCGAGGCGGAGGTGAAAGCCCTGGAACAGGACTTTGCCAAAGTGTCCGATTGGGCCAAAGCGCACCAGCGGCCCATTTATATTGGCGAGTTTGGCACCTATGAAAAGGCGGAAATGGCTTCCCGGATTCTCTGGGCGGCCCAAGTTACGCGGCAGTTTGAGCGGCGGGGCTGGAGTTGGGGTTGCTGGCAATTCGCGAACGACTTTGCGCTCTTTGATATGAAGACCCAGAAATGGGTGGAACCGATCCGTGACGCGCTGATCCCCAAACAGAAAGATTGACCATGAACTTTCTCAAATCCACCAACCGCCGGGTCTTTTTACAGCGGACCGCGCGCGCGGCGGCCGTCCTTGGTTTGGCCCCCAGCATCATCCCCGCGCGCCTGCTGGGAGCGGAGGCCCCCAGCAACCAGATCACGTGGGGTTCATCGGGGTAGGCGATCACGGGACGGGTTGGAACCTGTCTTACTACCTCAGGAACACCACGGCGAAGGTGATCGCCGTGTGCGATGTGGATGACAACCATTTGCTCCGCGCCAAGGAAACGGTGAACCAGCGCTACGGCAACGAGGACTGCTTTTCGACTAAGGATTTCCGCGAGATCCTGGCGCGGAAGGATGTGGATACCGTGATGATCTCGACGCCGGACCATTGGCACACGATCATCAGCCTGCTGGCGATCCGGGCCGGGAAGGATGTGCAATGTGAGAAACCCACCTTGACCATCCACGAGGGCCAGGTGCTGACCAAAGCGGTGCGCAAACACAAGACCGTCTTTCAAACCAGCACTGAGGACCGTGGGGTGCCCGAATACCACCGTCTGGCGGAGTTGGTGCGGAATGGCCGGATTGGCAAGCTCCGACGCATCGAGGTGATCCTCCCCAAACAGCCGGCCGGCCCGGGCGACCCAACGCCGCAACCGGTGCCTAAAGTGCTGGATTACGACATGTGGCTGGGACCGGCGCCCTTCGCCCCGTATAATCGAGACCGCGTCCATTTCAACTTTCGCTGGATCTGGGACTATTCGGGCGGGATCATCTGCGATTGGGGCGCGCACCTGTTCGACACGGCGCAATGGGGCAACGACACGGAGCATACGGGGCCGGTGGAGATCGAGGGCACGGGCACGCATTGGTCCGGCGGGCTCTACAATACGGTGAAGGACTATGACGTGACCTATCGTTACGCCAATGGCGTGGAGATGACCTGCAAGCCCGGCAACCCGAGCATCAAGTTCATTGGAACCGAAGGCTGGGTGGGCAACACCGGCTGGCGGGGACCGGTCGAGGCGAGTTCCAAGAAGATCCTCGAATCCCAGATCGGTCCCGAGGAAATCCACCTCTACACCAATCCGGCGTTGGAGCATGACGACTTCATGAAATGCGTCAAGAGCCGCAAGGATCCGTATTTTCCCGTTGATATCGGCCACCGCGTCAGCACCGTTTGCCACCTGGCGAACATAATGTTGCGGCTCGGCCGCAAGCTGAAGTGGGACCCCGAGGCGGAACAATTCCTCAACGACCCCGAGGCCAACGCCATGCTGGACCGGAAACGACGCGACCCCTGGCAATTGCCGGAGGTGTGAGGCGCCGGGCTTGGCCCACCCGAGTAGCGGATGCGCCCGTGATCTTTGACGGATCCGGGCCGATCAAATCCAGTATTGAAAACCGCCAGTTCTTATCCATGAATCAGATTCACCACCTTCTCACCTCCGCAGCCCTGGCACTGGCCGTTCACACGGGCATGGCCGCTGATCTCCACGTCGCCGTGACCGGCGCCGATACGAACCCGGGAACCCGGGAAAAACCGCTAGCCACGCTCATGGGGGCCAGGGACGCGGTTCGCCAGCTCAAGCAGGCCGGGCCGCGGAAGGAAGGGATTACCATCTATGTCCAGGGCGGGACCTACCATCTGGCCGAGGCCGTGCGATTTGCGGAGGGAGATTCCGGTGCTCCCTCGGCCCCTATCATTTACCGAGCCGCTCCGGAAGCCGCCGTGCGGCTCACGGGCGGACGGGAGGTTGGCGGCTGGCATCCGGTGACCGACCCGGCAGTGGTTGAGAAGTTGGCCGCCGAGGCGCGTGGGCAGGTGGTGGTGGCCGACCTGCGGGCCCAAGGGATAACGAACTGGGGCAAACTAGGGGTGCGTGGATTTGGCGCGGGTAACCCGGCCGCCGAGGGGGAGTTATTCTTCGAGGACGAGCCCATGACGTTGGCGCGCTGGCCCAACAAGGGCTTTCGCGGGGTCAAGGCCACTGAGGGCGACCAGGTCGTGATCGTGGACACCGATCGCGTGGCCCGTTGGAGTGCGGAGTCGGAACCATGGGTCTTCGCCTATTGGCATTTCGATTGGGCGGAACTCTACGAGCCGCTGGCCGGTGTGGACGCCGCTCTGCAAGCCATCCGTCGCAGCACGAAAGTCACGCCGGTTTACGGTATCACGCCCAAGGAAGCCCGCTGGTACGGCTTCAACCTGCTCTCCGAACTCGACACCCCCGGCGAATACTATCTGGACCGTGTGAATGGCCTGCTCTATTTCTGGCCGCCGCGCGCCAACGGCCGCGCCGTGTTATCTTTGGCGGAGGGCTTGATCCACGCCGACAACCTCTCGCACGTGACCTTCCACGGTTTTATCCTCGAGGCCTGCCGCGGCACGGCCGTCACGGTCCGAGGCGGCACGAATTGCCAGATCGCGGCTTGCACCGTGCGCAATACAGGCCAAGAGGGCATCCAGGTTTCCGAAGGCCAGCGGCACGAGGTCTTCGGCTGCGATGTGTATTTCACCGGCACCGGTGGCATCTCGATGAGCGGTGGCAGGCGCCCCACTTTGACGCCCGCCGCGCACAATGCTGAAAACAATCACGTCCACCACTTCTCTCGGCGAGGGCGAACCTATAACCCGGGGATCAGCCTCAACGGCGTGGGCAATCGCATGGCGCACAACCTGATCCACGATGGGCCACACATGGCGCTGGCGGCCGGAGGCAATGATCACCTGGTCGAGTACAACGAAATCCACAATGTGGTGCAGGAGAGCGGTGACGCCGGGGCCTATTATGTGGGACGGGACTGGACGCAACGGGGTAATATACTTAGGCATAACTACTTTCATCAGATTCTGGGTTCCGCCGGGTACGGCGGCATGACCATCTACCTGGACGACCAACACTGCGGTCACCTCATCTACGGGAACGTCTTCGAGCGCTGCTCCCAGACTATCTTTATCGGGGGCGGCGACGACAACGTGGTCACCAACAACGTCTTCCTCGATTGTTGGAAATCGGCTCACCTGGATGACCGCGGAATGAACTGGCAAAAAAAGGACACCGACAATCCCGATGGCGAGTTGCGATCGCGGCTGCGGGCCGTGCCATACCAAAACGAGTTGTGGAAGCGGCGCTATCCCACCCTGGCTGGTATCCTGGAGGACGATCCCGGGGTTCCCAAGCGCAATGTCTATGCCGGGAACATCAGCGCGGGTGGCATTTGGTATGACATATCCCCCGGCATTCGACAGTACCAGACCGTGGAAAACAACCTGGCCTTCGACCAGGACAAAGGATGGGCCAAACTGGTGAAGGACCCTACCGGCAAGCCGGTGCGGCTTGATTTTAAGGACCCAACCGCCGTGGCGGGCATAGGCTTCCAGGCGATACCGGTCGAGAAGATCGGGCTCTACGCCGACCCACGGCGAGCCAGTTGGCCGGTCCAACACGAGGTCCGCCCAGTCAACTTGCCGGAGGCTAAAGCTCGCTAGGCCGAGGGTTCAGCGTCAGAGATCCCAGGACTGGTCGGCTCCTGAGCGGCGCAGGGGGCGAAGACGGCCTGGGTCATGCCGTGGATGATCTTCTTGTCGGCCGGACAGATGGTGGCCAGCACCCCGCCGAGGCGGGCGCGCATGGCGTCACCCTCGCCGGTGACGAAATAGTAAGGACAAAGCCGGGCACGTCCTTTCATGGGGACGACGGCATCGCGATCGAAGTCGAACCAGGGGGCGTCCACGAGCGCGGGTTTGTGGTAGCGCTGGAGGACGTAGGGCGAGACGGGAATTGGGCGATGGCTTTGCGCACCGCGGCAGCCCAATCGGCGTGCGATAGGTCGCTGCCGAGGTAAACGCCCCGGGCTCCCCAGGCATGAGGGGAAAAGCCGGAGATCTTGAGGATGAGATCGCGCTCCTTGTGGGACAGGCCTTCGAGTTGTCCCCAATCTGTCAGGTTCAACTCCGGGATGGCGGCGTGCGGCGGCAAGGGAGCAGGATCCACAAGCCAGGTAACGGGAGCCAGACGGAGCAGCAGCCGAAAAAAGCCCTCGCCCAGTTCCTGACGCCAGAAGGATTGAAGATGCCGGTTCCACAACAAGGCAAAGAGCATCTTCTCCTCGAAGGCTGGTTTTGGCGGGGGCGTGAGGCGGATGCGCCGTGCCGCGGCCAGTTCGAAGATCTGTTTCGCGTTGGGGACATTCGGAAGGTCGAACAACTCGAAGAAGCGATAGACCGCATCGCCGTCGGCGAAATGGGAGAAATTGCCATCCCGGACGCTCCAGCGCTCGGCGTCGATTTCTCGAGCCAGCCAAGCCATCTCGGGGCGATAGGTCTCGGCCTCGTCCGAGACGACGAGGTGGGTGGCAGGCGCCTGGCCCATGATCGAGGCAAAGCCTTCGAGCATGCCGGCGGCGCCGCCCAGCACGGGGAAGTCGAGGCGCGAATAAGTCTGATTCAGCCAGGCGGTCAACCCAATGCCACCGGGAACCGAGTCGAGTTCGGTCACCCGCAACCCCTGCTCGGTCAGGAGCAGATCGGGCCGGATAACGCGGGGAACCTCGTTCTTGAAGGTGGCATGGCGCTGTAACTCGATCAACTCCGCCGGTTTGCCGAGGTCGAGCCAGCGGGCGACCCACTCGGGCTGACGGCCTTCCACACTCTTGCGGTAGAGCAGGTTGACAGCGCGGTAGAACTGGAGGAGCACACGCCCGAGGGATTCGATTTCGCGCCCGAGGGACTCGCCCAAAACGAAAGGCGCGGGTGAGACCCGCCAATCGTGCCCGGCAAACAGGCCGCCGGCGGGCATCTGGTCGCGGACAAAGCGAGCGCTCGCCGCGGGAGAATACTGGGTAAGGGTCATGGGTTAAGCGCGGATTTGTCCCTGGCCGAGGCCAAGCCACTTGTAGGTGGTCAATTCCTCGAGCCCCATTGGCCCGCGCGCCCCGATTTTGTCGGTGCTGATGCCAATCTCCGCGCCCATGCCAAACTCCCCGCCATCGGTGAACCGGGTGGAGGCATTCCAATAAACCGCCGCCGAATCCACCTCGGCCAGAAAGCGGTGGGCGCTGACCTCGTTGCGGGTCACAATACTGTCCGAGTGAGCGGATCCATAATGATTGATATGGTCGATAGCCTGGCCGACCCCGCTGACCACGCGAACATTGAGGATGTAATCGTTGTATTCGGTGAAAAAGTCCGCGTCGGTGGCGGGCTTAACCTTCGGAGGTGAAGCCGAACCGGCCGCGGGAGAAAGGAGAATCTCGCTTGCAACCGGGTCGGCGCGCAGTTCGACGTGGTGTTCGGCGAGCTTGCGGCCGATGGTGGGGAGAAACCGGGGGGCGATTGTCTGTTCCACCAGGAGGGTTTCCATCGCATTGCAAACGGAGGGCCGCTGAACTTTGGCATTCAGGACGATGTCCTCGGCCATGATCAAATCGGCTTGGGCGTCGACATAGACATGGCAGACGCCCTTGTAATGCTTGATGACGGGCACTTTGGAGCACTCGGCCACGGCGCGGATGAGGCCCTCACCACCCCGGGGCATGCACAGGTCCACGAACTGGGTGAGGGAAAGCAGCTCGCGGATGGCGTCGCGATCGGTGGTGGCGACCACCTGGATGGCGTGGGCGGGAAAGCCGGTCAGCGCGCTTCTCCCGGCCTGGAGGAGGAGGCGCGCGAGGAGCAGGTTCGAGTTCAGGGCCTCCTTGCCGCCACGGAGGATGGTCGCGTTACCGGACTTGAAGCACAAACCGGCAGCGTCGGCGGTCACGTTGGGCCGAGACTCATAGATGATGACGATAACGCCGATGGGGGTGGCGACCTTGCGGAGGCGGAGTCCGTTGGGACGGACGCGTTCATCGAGCACCCGGCCCACGGGGTCCGGCAGGGCGGCGACCTCGCGCAGGCCCTTCGCCATCGCGGTGATCCGCTTTTCGTTCAGGGTCAGGCGGTCGAGCATGGCGGGGGCCATGCCGAATTTCGCGGCAGCCTCGAGATCGAGGGCATTCGCCGCCTGGATCGGGGCGGCGCTCTCTTGAATGGCCTCGGCCATGGCCAGCAGGCAGGCGTTCTTCTGTTCGGTCGTCAATTGGGCTAGTTCCCGCCCTGCCGCCCTGGCCTGCCGGGCCAATTCGGTCATTTGCTCGGTCAGCGTCATGGCGGAGAACTTACGCCAAAAACGGCGGGTGAAAAGGGAGAAAGTTGATTCTACTTTATCGTTGCGGGCGGGCGGTTTCTTTTGCATGGTGCTGGGGAATTTCCGAACAAACGAAACTATGAGCACGCAACGCAATAATTTCCCGAAGCTTCACAACGCACTCTGGCCTGGACTGGTGGGCAAAGGCAGCCCCGGAGCGGAGCCTTGCATCGACCTGGACACCATGCTCGAGCTAACCGCCCGCGCCGAGGTGGACGGGGTTCGGTTTGACGGGGTGGACCTGTTCCTGTTCGCGCCGCACACGGACATCGACATCGATGCCGATGGCCTCAAACGTCTGGCGGACAAGGTCACGGCCAAGGGTTTCGTCATCGGTTCGGTAGTGGCGCCGGTGTGGCCGCCCACGGGAGGCGGTTCCACCATTGGCAGCGACGACGACCGGCGGCGATTCGTGGAACAGGTGCGCAAGGCCTGCCGCATCGCCCAGGACCTGCGCAAGCTGGGGGTGCGCCCGGACGGCGTGGTGCGCATCGATTCCGCGTGCGGGGTGGCGGATTGGGCGAAGGACCCCGAGGCAAACCAGGGAAAGGTCATCCAGGCCTTCCGCGAGGCGTGCGAGGTGGCCGAGGGGTTCGGCGAACGGTTGGCGGCCGAGGGCGAGATCTGCTGGGGGGGCATGCACAGTTGGAAGCAAATGCTCAACCTGCTCGAGGGCGTCAATCGGCCCAAGACGCTTGGCTTCCAGGCCGATATGGCCCACACGTTGCTCTATGTGCTGGGCTACAACGCGCCCGAAGACGCGATCCTTCCGCCGGGGTACGATTGGTCGGACCCAGCGGTGCTGGAGGACGCCCTGCGGAAGCTCACCGCCGCGCTTCGGCCGTGGACGATCGATTTCCATGTGGCGCAAAACGACGCGACCGTGCATGGCTCCGGGACGCACGATAAGACAGGGCACCATTGTCTGCCCAACGACCCTCAGGGCAAGCTCTCGATCGCCCATCACGCCGGCTTTTGGCTGCGTGGCGAGAATGGCCAGCTCACCAAGGCCATTCGTCACGTTTGCTGGGATGGCTGCATGTTCTCCAATGCGGTCATGATGCAAACCGAAACCTGGAACCAGATACTCGGGGCCATGATCGCCGTTCGCGACGCGCACGGATGGCGAGAGTAAGGCGGTGGTTTGATCCTGTGCCGCCAGCTTGGCCGAGAACCCGGCTGGATGGGCGAGCCGGCAGCCAACTTGGGTCACTTGCCGATGCAGAACTGGCTGAAAATCCGGTCGAGCAGGTCTTCGGTGGTGGTTTTCCCGACGATCTCACCGACCGCGTTGACCGCGATGCGGAGGTCGAGCGCCACGAGTTCGAGCGTCTGACCGCCGCGCAGGGCTTCCACTGTCCGCAACGCGGCGGATCGAGCCCGGTTGAGGGCGTCCTGGTGGCGGGAATTAATCATTACCTCCAGCATCTCGGCCCGGATTTCTCCGCTCCACGCCAGTTCCTTGATGGCGTCCTTGAGCGATTCAATCCCCTGCCCGCTCAGGCAGGAGACATCGGCCGTCGGCGCGAGCAGGCCCGGGGGGAATTCCAGGCGGCGGCCCAGGTCGGTCTTGTTGCGCACCAGGATGCGGGTTTTTTTGGCGAACTCCTCGAGGTATCGCTGATCCGCGGGCCGGATCGGTTCGGAGGCATCGAAGACATGGAGGATGAGCTCGGCCTGATCCAGGGATTGGCGGCTGCGGCGAATGCCTTCGAGTTCGAGTTCGTCGCGCGCGTCGCGGAGGCCGGCGGTATCGATGAACACCACCGGGAGGCCGCGGATGTTCGCCGTCTCCTCGATGGTATCGCGGGTGGTGCCTGGAATGGGGGAAACGATGGCCCGGTCGCGGCCCAGGATCTGGTTCAAGAGGCTGGACTTGCCGGCGTTCGGGCGTCCGATAATGGCGGCGCGAATTCCCCGCCGCAGGATCTGGCCTTCGGCGGCAGTGCGGATGAGGCGGTCCATAAAGGCAATTCCCTGTTCGAGCCGGTCCAGGAGTTGGGCGCGCGTGTCCGGGGCGATATCTTCGTCGGGAAAATCGATGTGGGCTTCGACGTGGGCCAGGGTGGCGAGCAGGGCGTCGCGCAGTTCATTGATGCGGTGGGAAAGCTTGCCCGCGAGCTGTTCGTTGGCGGCCCTCACGGCGAGGTCGGTGCGCGCGTGAATGAGATCGGCCACGGCCTCAGCCTGGGCCAGATCCAGGCGTCCGTTCAGGAAGGCCCGGCGGGTAAACTCGCCTGGCTCAGCCGGGCGCGCCCCCGCTTGCAAGACCGCGTCCAAAACCAGCTTGGTGGGGAGAATCCCGCCGTGGCAGGTAATCTCGACGACATCCTCGCGAGTCAAGGTCCTGGGCGCCCGCATCACCGCGACCAGGACCTCGTCGACCACCCGGCCGGCCTGAAGCACGTGGCCGTAATGGATGGTATGGGTGGGAGCGGCCGTCGGTTTCAGGGACGATGCGCCGGCGGGGGTAAAACAACGGTCGGCNACCGCCAGGGCGTNGGGACCCGAAAGACGGATGACCGCGAGCCCCCCCTCCCCCAAAGGAGTGGCAATAGCGGCTATGGTATCATCAACCCTCATGTCANCACGATCACCAGGAGAGGATGGACGCTGGAGGGAACCGGCGCGAGAAGATTTCGACGCGGCTGGAACAGGCAAACCAACTCAGACTCGACTACGCCTGACTCTTGCCTTTCCGGTTCCACGCTACGCCGGCGGGGATGGACAGCGCCAGGCCCGCCAGCGCCGCGAGGGCGAGGTTGAGGGGTTTGTTCGGGCGCACTGGCCGCGGCATCGGCGTCGCACTCTCCACGATCTCCACCCGAACCAGGGCCGCCGGGTTCGTGCCGCCCTCGGAGCCAAGGCGGTATCGCTAGTAAAGCTATACGAAAACCTCCGGGGTTGTTACAGGGGCACTCGCGGGGCGGTAGGCCTCGGCCAGCAAGGTCACGGGATGGACTACCCGGAGGTTGATGCCGCGAGCCTTGGCGCCATTGATAAGCTGGAGGAGGCAGCCGGGGTTACCGGTGGCAACCGTCAGCGCGCCGGTGGACTGGATGTGGTCCAATTTTCGCTGCAAGAGCTGGCCGGCCATTTCCGGCTGCACCAGGTTATAGACGCCAGCGCTGCCACAGCACCAGGCGCTCTCGGGCAACTCGACCAATCGGAGCTGGGGGATGAGTTCGAGCAGGCGCCGAGGCTGAGTGGTGATCTTCTGGCCATGGGTCAAATGGCAGGATTCGTGATAGGTGACCACCTGCGCCGGCCTGCTTTTCGGGGGTGGCTCGGGGCCGATCTCAATGAGCCACTCGTGGATGTCTTTGACCTTGGCATCCCAAAGGACGGCCCGCGCCCGATAGGCGGGATCATCGGCCAGGAGCTTGCGGTAGTGCTTGAGATGAGAGCCGCAGCCGCCGGCATTCGAGATGATAGCATCATATTGTTCCGGAGGGAACTGGTCGATCTGCCCACGGGCCAGCGCCTGGGCGAGGTTCCATTCGCCATTGTGCGCGTGAAGCGACCCGCAGCACAGTTGCTCCGGGGGTGTGATGACCTCGCAACCGTTCCGGGCGAGGACTTCGACCGTGTCGCGGTTGATATCGCTGAAGAGCAAATCCTGGGCGCACCCAGTGAGCATAGCCACGCGAAACTTCCTCGGCCCTAAGGCCGGGGTGATGGGGGCGATCCGGTCGGCGGAGAAGGCGGGTTGGATCTGGGGCGTCATGGCCTCGAGCTCCTGCAGGCGGCGGCGGGGCAATAGCCGGAGGAGGCCCGAGCTCCGCAGGAGGGTTTGCAGGCCGAGTTGCTGGCAGAGCCGCAAGGCGCGCCCTGCCCATTCGAGCCGATGGAGATCCATGAACAACCAGCCGATGGCGAAGGAGCGGATCAGGTCGCGCATAGGCGATCGCAGCACCCCGCTCTCCTCGGCGCCAGCCCGAGCCTGCTCGAACAAATCGGCATAGTCGACCCCGGCAGGACAGGCGGTGGTGCAGGCCAAACACCCGAGGCAAAAGTACATCTCCTTAGCGAACCCGCGGGTCAACTCAAGGCGATCGTCCGCGATGGCGCGCATGAGGGCAATGCGCCCGCGAGGACTGTGGCGTTCGACGCGGGTGATCGCATAAGTCGGGCAGGTGGGCAGGCAGAGACCGCAGTGCATACACTGCTGCAAGACGGAATAATCGAGGCGTTTGAGTCGGGAAAGCGGATCGCTCATCGCTCAATCAAACATCTTGCCGGGGTTCAAAATGCCGGCGGGATCGAGGGCGCGGCGCAGCTCGCGCATGACGCGCATCTGAGCGTCGCCGGCGAACTTGGGGAGAAAGGACTTCTTGGAGAGGCCGATGCCATGCTCGCCGGTGATAGTCCCCCCTAAGCGGATGGTTTCCTCAAAATCTCTTTAAAGGCCTCCTCCACGCGGTGCATTTCATCGAGATTGCGCTCGTTGGTGAGAAAGGTGGGATGCAGATTGCCGTCGCCCATGTGGCCGAAGGTGCCGATGCGCAGGCGGTATTTCTGAGCAGTGGCCCCGATGAACCGGATGATCGTGGCCAATTCACTGCGGGGCACGGTGGCATCTTCGAGAATGGTGGTGGGAGCGACCCGAGCGAGCGCGGAGAACGCGCTCCGGCGGGCGGTAGCGAGGCGGAGAGCCTCGGCGTCATCGCCCGCCACGCGGATCTGGACCGCGCGGTTCCGGCGGGCGAGTTCCTCCATGCGGGCCGCCTCGTCGGCGACGGCCGCGGGGTGGCCATCGGTTTCCATGAGCAGCAGCGCCTCGCAATCCAGGGGGAGGCCGACCTTGGCAAACTCCTCGACACAGTGGATGGTGGTGCGGTCGAGGAACTCCAGCGTGCAGGGAATGATGCGAGCGGCGATGATGTCGGAGACCGTCTGTGCCGCCTCGTCCATGCGGGCAAAAGTGGCGATAAGGGTCCGTTTGGCGGCGGGCTTGGGGATCAGCTTCAGCAACACCTTGGTGATGACGCCGAGGGTCCCCTCGGAACCGATAAACAAGTCCTTCAGGGAATAACCGGCGACGTCTTTGACGCACTTATTGCCGGTCCCGACAATCTGACCGTCGGCGAGCACTACTTCCAAACCCATCACGTAGTTGCGGGTGACGCCGTATTTGAGGCCGCGTAGGCCGCCGGAGTTCTCGGCGACGTTGCCGCCCAGGGTGGAACTCCTTATCGAGCCGGGATCGGGGGGATAGAACAAATCGGCCCGGGCCGCCACGTCAGCCACCTGCTGAGTCACCGCACCCGCCTCGGCCAGGAGCGTCAGGTTGGCCCGGTCGAGTTCGAGCACGCGATCCATCTTGGTCAGGCAAAGCACCAGGCAGTCCGGGGACGGCAGGCTACCGCCGCTCAACCCGGTGCCGGCCCCGCGCGTCACCACGGCGGTGCGTGTGGTTTGAGCCCACTGCAGCACCGCCGAAACCTGCTCGGTGGTCTCGGCAAAAACGACACAACCGGGCATCTGTTGTAAAGCCGCCGTGCCGTCGAACGAGTACGGGATCAGGTCTTCCTTGGTCGTCAGCACGTTGCCACGGCCGACAACCCGTTGCAACTCGGTCAGAATGGACGGCGAGCGGGCCACAAACGGGGCGCTAATGGGTGTATTCGCGGTACCTTTCAGCCACCTTGGCCTGCTGCTGGTCGCCCTCGTGCCAATAGAAGCGGTAGCGGAAAGTGATGCTCTGTTCCGGGGGAACGGTGAGGTTTCCGGCGGCTTTATCGCGGAGTTTTTCAAAATCGTGCTGACCGAACGGGTTGGCGGCAAAAAGCCCGTAATCACGCACATGCCACCAGGTGGGATGCCGAGGATTCTGGGGGTGGTCGAAAATGGCGACGCCTACGGTTTTACCATCGACCGGCCCGTAGTAGTCACACCAATCGGCGCGTTTGCCCCAAGTGGCCTCGTCGCGGACCCCTTCGCTATTAATGATGTGCCCGTGGCCGACCTTCCCTTTGAGCCGCATGGTCTCAGCCAGGCGAACCGCCAGGCTGCCTTCCTTGGTGTCGCCGAAGACCAACGGTTCTTTCAAAGCGAAGAGGGTGACCTCAAAATCGACGACCTGCTCGTTCGCCGCCTTGGGGTTGTAGAAGCGCAGCAAGCGCTCGTCCTTGCAGACCAGGGTACCATCGGCGGCGACCCAGTTGTTCTTCGTGCGGATCACGCCGGAATCGGCACCGGACTTAACCTCGATGAAGGCATCGTGGATAGTTTTTCCGAAGTCTTTTTCTTCGGACCAGAAGTCGTGCCCGTTAATGGAGCCGTGGGCGAACCAAAAGGAACGGTGGTGGGGGTGATCATGTTCCTCGTCCGGCGGACTCTGCATGGGCCAGTTTCGAGTCATGGCCAGCCCGCCCGGGCCGATGATGGGGTAGCAATAAGGGCGCGGAACATCCCGAAAGAAATACTCCGTAAAGAGGCGTCCGTTAATCTCGACGCGAAGACGGTTGGTCAGGTCGGTAATCTGGACGCCGCCCGGGGTGGTAGTGGAGAGTTGGGCCTGGGCGGCGAGGCTGGTGGACACCGCCGCCGGGATCAGGCAGGCCAGACCGGTAAAAACAATGCGCAACATGAAAGCAAAGTTGGCTGAGGCGAGCGGAGGGGGTCAATGAAATTCCATGTCCGTCCTTGACTCTGGTTTCTGTGGATGGTGAAACTAGGGACGATTTCGCGCTGGCGACAGGGATAGCGAACGGTCAGGCCGGTGGGAAACGAATAAATTTATATGGCTGACATCAAGTTCAACTGCCCTCACTGCAAACAGGACATCCAGTGCGACGAGCTCTGGTGCGGTCACAACATCCAGTGCCCGATTTGCCAAGGCGAAATGGCCGTTCCCCAGAAGGAAGCTGCGCCCCCCGCCGCGGCCCACGGAACGCCTTCGATTGCAACCGCCGCGGAAAGGAACAACCCCTTGGTTCCCAAGCCTCCGGCCGTGAGCAAGTTGTCCGCCGGCAAAACACAGGTAGCCCGCTCCTCCACTCCCACGGGCATCCCCCAGCGGCAGTTTCAGACCGCCGGGAGGAAAGGGCCGAACCCCATGGTCAAGTACGCCATTATCGGCGTGTCGGTAGCGGTAATCGGTGGCGGTGGTTATTTTGGGTGGAATTACTACCAGAACTACACCGCCAAGAAAGAGGAACAGGCCCGGCAAGAGGAGGCAGCCAAGCGGGCGGCCGAGAAGGCGGCAGCGGACGCCGCCGCCGAGGCCGCCAACCCGAAGCCGCCCAAAGAACTCCCGGCAATTCCACCCACTTACACGCTGGACTCCAGCAAGATTCAGATCCCCGAAGGGAAAGTAAACGGGTCGATCGGCGGGGCGCCGTTTGTATCGGAGTTGGCCCGGTTTGCGCGCAGCGGCACCGCGCAGGTGCTCACGTTCTGCCAGGGACCGATTTCAGCCCCGGATCGGGCGGTCTTGATTTACCTTCATTTCCGAGCCAATGAAGGTCCGACGAACCAGGTGGTGGAGGTGGCCGCCGACGCGAAGAGCCCGATTGCCACGCAGATCATCAAACTGGCCAAGAGCGACCCAAAGTATGCCGCGAAACGGACGACGCTGGGGATGGGCTACGTGCTCAAGCTCGAGACCGGTTCCATGACCAACGGTCTGATTCCGGGCAAGATCTACCTGGCCCTGCCGGGAGATGACCAAACGGTGCTGGCCGGCTTGTTCAACGCGTCGGTTTTCGTGCCCGATCCCAACGCGGCGCAGAACGTGCCTCAACCGGCACAACCCGCCGTACAGGTTGCCAATCCGAGTGCCAAGGCGGCCATGGATCGGCGTTACGGGACCGGGAAGCAGAAAGGCCGCTAGCCCCGCCCACCATCCACATCGGGACATCGGCGCGAGGCTGGAGCTATGGCCGTCAAATCCAGTTTCCTGGACAAGGTGCTCGGGCGTATTGGGCGACTCGACAAGGAGGGGCTACAGACGGTGGTCGAGCGTCTCGCGCGCGAGCGGAGTTTTCTCGAGACCCTGTTTAATACGATCGAGGACGGGGTGCTGGTGGTGGACGAAGCCGGCCAGATTGTTTATTTCAACCAGGCGGTGACTCGCCTGCTGGGACTGCACCCCAACGCGGAAGGCGAGCCGATCACGCATTTCATTCCGGACCTGGATTGGGCGAAGCTGGCCCGGTTTGATGCGGTGGGTGGCCAGGGCATTGTCCGGCACGAGTTGGAGGTGCATTACCCGCGGCCGCGGTTTCTCCGGCTGTACGCCGCAGCGCTCGGCGGACGGGAAGAGGGGAGCGCGGGGATGGCCCTGATTCTCCACGACGCCACGGAGGCCCGGCAGGAGGCCTATCAGGCCATCGAGAGCGAGCGCATTCAGGCGCTGACACTGCTGGCCGCCAGCGTGGCCCACGAAATCGGGAACCCCCTGAACGCCCTGCATATCCATCTTCAGCTCATGGAGCGGGAGATCAAGAAACTGAAAGCGGCCTCGGGGGTTGCCCCTGGAACGGGCCGCCCTTCACGTTCGCGCCCACGCCCACCACCGCCTGCCTTGGAGGCCGAAACCGGCGACATCGCCCGCAAACTGGAACAGTACCTGGGGGTGGCCAAGGGAGAAATCAACCGCCTGGACTACATTGTGACGCAATTTCTTCAGGCGATCCGCCCCTCCCCACCGCAACTCCGACCCGGCTCGCTCAACGAGGTGGTGCAGAAGACGCTCGATCTGTTGGAGCCGGAACTGGACAATCGGGGTTTGACGGTCAAGAGCCGCCTGGCCCGGCAACTGCCCGTCGCCCCGATCGACCCAACCCAGATTCAACAGGTACTGCTCAATCTCATCAAGAACGCCATGCAGGCGATGACGAAGGGTGGGGTGCTTTCGCTCCAAACCGGCGAGGGGGCCGACGGGGTTTGGGTGAGCGTTTCAGACACGGGCGGGGGCATTCCTCAGGAGCAGCTCAACCGCATTTTCGAGCCCTTCTACACCACCAAGAAAAAAGGCTCCGGCCTTGGCCTCATGATCGTTCAGCGTATTGTCCGCGCCCACGACGGACGTATTGAACTGGAAAGCCAGGTTGGACGCGGCACCACCTTCCGGCTCTGGTTTCCGCTGCACGAGCGAAAGCCGAGGTTGCTCGAGGCGCCCTCGCACGATTAGCGGCGAGATGGCGGCAGTAAGCCTCGCGGGACCGTCACGATCTGTTTCTTGTTGGCGGCGATTTCCTCGCGCTTAAAGGGCCCAGAACCCCAGGAAACCGAGGAGGACCAAAATGGCGGCCACCCACCAGACCCAGCCGATGCCACGCGGTTTGGTCCCACCCCCGCCGAACTCGCGCTCGAGGTAGGCGTCATAATCGAACTCGGCATCGGGGAGGTCCAGGTTCGGTGTCTCGCACGTTTCGGCCCATCCGGTCTCGTCATCGGCGCCACACTCGGGACAAGCCTTGGCCTTGCGGGGAAGGTCAGCTCCGCAATTCGCGCACCGGTCAGGTGGCGTGCCGCGCATCAACCCACCCCCGCGTACTCCTCATCGGTCTTGAGGTTCAACCCCATGAGAATGTAGTCGTGCTCGATGGCCTGCATATCCTTAACATAGTTCTCCAGGCGCACGAGATTGCTGAAACCCATTAACGCGAACATCTTCATGGCGGCCACCTGCTCGCCGATGAACTCAGCTTCCACACGTTCCAAGCCCAGATGCCGAGCGAGTTCGGCTATCTCCGAAACGAGCGCGCGGGCTAGTCCTCGGCCACGGTGTTGTGGCAGCACCAGCACGCTCACGCGGCCGATATGACGGCGCCACCCTCCCAGTTGCTGATGGAGCGTGGCCACGCCGACGATCTTGCCGTCGAAGATGGCCGTCAGCGGCAGGTTTCGCCCGAGATCGATCTTCTGGCACCATTCACGAATCACGGCGGGCTCTGTCACCCGATGTTTGATAAACATCCGCTCGGCCTCCGGCACCGACTGGAAGAAGCGAAGGAATTCCTTTTCGTCCTCCTTTTTCAGGGGGCGAAACCGGCATTTGGACCCATCCTTGAGTCCGACTTCCTTCGGGTACCGTTGCAGTTCGATTTCTAAAGCCATACGCGCATTAATGCTTGAATCTCGCGCCAGATCGGCGGATGTCAAGCGCGAAAGACCAGCAAGACAAGGGCCGGGCCGGGCTTAGGTCGGGCGGGAGAGGTGAGCCAGGGTGGTCTCGAGGCTGCCGCCATCGGCGACGTTCAACATCTGAGCTTCCTTGCCGATCCGTCTCATAAACCCGCTCAACGCGGTGCCGGGCCCCAATTCGATAAAACGCGTGAAGCCCTGCGCCAAGAGGTAGCGCATCGATTCCTCCCAACGCACCGAGGCGGTGACCTGTTCGACGAGCCGGGAACGGATGGCGTCCGGCCCCTGGTGCGGTTGGGCGGTCACATTGGAAATAACGGGAACCAGGGGGGAAGCGAGGTGAATCCGGGCCAACTCGGCAGCGAGCTTGGGCTGGGCGCTCGCCATCAAGGGCGAGTGATAAGCGCCGGCCACCGGCAGCGCCAGGGCGCGGCGGGCGCCTTTGGCCTTGGCCAATTCGCAGGCTCGCCCGATATTTTCGGCCGCCCCGGAGATGACGAGCTGCCCGGGACAGTTCAAGTTGGCCAGGACGACTCCCGCCTGTGCGCAGACCTCGCGGGTGGGGGCCTCCTCCAGGCCGATCACCGCCGCCATGCCACCGCGCGTGGCTTCGCAGGCCTGTTGCATGAACCGTCCGCGTTCGCGCACCACGCGCAAGCCGTCCTCAAAACTCATCGCTCCGGCCGCTGTCAGCGCCGTGAATTCGCCCAGCGATAAACCGGCAGTGGATTGGAATTCCAGGCCGGGAAGGCGTTCGCGCAGCAACTGAAAGGCCACCCAACTGACCAAGAATATCCCCGGCTGGGCGTGTTCCGTTTTGGTGAGTTCGGCCTCCGGGCCCTGGAAGCAGACGGCGGCAAGGTCGTAGCCCAGCGCCGCGTTGGCCCGATCAAACCAAGCCCGGCCGGAGGGAGTTGCTGCCAGGTCCTGGCCCATCCCCACCACTTGGGCCCCTTGCCCAGCAAACAGTAGAGCAGTCTTGGTCATATCGGGTCCTTTCTGAGTTTGGGAACGGCTGTGTGTCGGATCATAGGTTGGTAAGAATTAACCAGAATTGGCCGGGGTGATCAAATCGAGAAGCCTCACCTCCCGCTTCAGGTCCCTTCGACGCCGCGCAGGAAGCTGGAGATGCACTCCGGCTCGGGCATCAATGCAAATAAGGCGCGACGGCCTCCCGCCAGATCGCGTAGCCTTTGGGGTTCATGTGGAGGCGGTCAGCGACGTAGATGTCCGGTTTAGGCAGTCCATCGGGCCCCAGCATGAGGGGAAAGACGTTGATGAAATCGAGATGGTGGCGGTGGCAGTAGGCTTCGGCGAGCGAATTGAGCCGCTTGACTTTCTCGACCTGAGCCCAGCGGCTGGGATTGGGGGCGCTGGCAATATAGGCTAGGCGCGCCTTCGGCAACTGCGCGCGCAGTTTGGTCATCAGGGCCACGAAATCACCATAGACCAACTCGGGTGCTTTGCCGGCGTTGATGTCATTGCCGCCGGCATAGACCACGACCTGGCGAGGGTGGTAGGGGATGATGACACGGTCGGCGAAGTTGACGGAGTCGGCGAGTTGTGATCCACCAAAGCCGCGGTTCACCACGGGTAATCCGGGGAAATCGGTCGCCAGGGTCTTCCAGAGCCGGATGCTGCTGCTGCCGACGAAGACGATGCCGTTGGCGGGCGGCGGGTTGGTCCGGTCGCTGGCCTCGAAGGCGGCGATCTCTTTTTCCCAGCCGACTGAGCGGTGGGTCGCCAGGGAGTTGGGTGCGGCAGTCTGACAGCCTCCGCTGAGAAAACCAGCGAGACTCAGGAGCAATAAGGCCAGACTCGCGGCCGGAAATCGGCCGGCAACCGGGTTAGTGGGAGATACGGGTGTCATGATCAAAAGAACGGGTTGTGTTCCTTCTCCTCGGCCACGGTAGTAACGGGCCCGTGACCGGGGCAAATCAGCGTGTCGGACGGCAAGGAGAGGATCTGTTCGCGAACCTTTTGCCGGGCCAGGTCCCAGGACAGATTCCCCCGGCCGATGGAACCGGCAAAGAGCGCGTCACCGACGATAACGACGTAGGGAGCATCTTCGGGCCAATTGCCGATGATATAGGTGAGGCCATCCTCGGAGTGGCCCGGGGTTTCGCGGTTGGTAAGGCGCAAACTGCCGAGATGGATAAAAGCGTTGGCCAGGATGCGCTGGTCCGCGGGAGCGCCACGGGAGCCACTATGGATGCGGAGCTTGGGGAACCGTTCCTTGACCGCCGCCACCCCCGCAATATGGTCGTGGTGACTATGGGTGATGAACAAGTGCCGGAGCTGGAGGTCGTTTTCCTGGATTAAGCGAAACAGGGGGTCGGCATCCCATCCAGTGTCGAACAACGCGGCCTCGCGGGAGATTTCATCCCAGACCAGGTAGCAATTGACCGCCATGCCCTGGCTGGCTGTGGTCACCACGCGCAGCTCGCGCCAGAGCCCGAGGTCCCTGGCCGCCGGCAGCCACCCGCCGGCAACGGCCTCCAGCTTAGACCCGTCTACCCCCACCAATTGGGCTACCGCCTTGAAATTCACCTTCCGAGGCGCCACCCCGGTTTCCTCGAGGCCCGCCAGTTCGTCTGGGGTTAAACCGGCCGCCTGCGCCGCGGTTTCAACCGGGATGCCGGTCATGGCCCGCGCCTTGCGGATGATGTCACCAGCGTGATCTTCGAGATTCATGGGCGAGAAGGTAGCGAGGTAGGGCCGGTTGTTCAAACTGGATCGTCATCGCGGCATGCCTCCCCGGAGAGCGAACCGGGCTCCGACCGAAGCGAGTGCCGGGTGTCAGATCCACTCCGGTTCGCTGATGAGGCGAACCGGCTGAACGACGCCGTTCCTAACTCTTGGTGTAGAATCCGTCGACGATCTGTCGGAAGTTATTCTCGCCGACCTGGACAATAGCCATCTCGCGGCGGGCGTTATCCTCGGAATCGCTGGCGTGGGCGGCATTGACCATGACGGTAGAGCCGAATTCACGTCGGATAGAGCCGGGAGGCGCCTTCGACGGGTCGGTGGGCCCCAACACATCGCGGATTTTCCGGACGGCTTCGACGCCTTCGTAGACCAGCGCGATGCACTTTTCCGGACCCGGGTCGTTGAGTTCCGAGGCGGGACATTCTGAGGGTGCGCGGCCAGACATGAAGCGGACGATATTCTCGAACTGATTGTCGCCAAAAAGCGGTCCCAGGAGGTTGCCGAGTTGCTGTTCCTGCTCGGGTCCTAATTTGAAACCCAACTCTTTTTCCAGGGCCACTTTGCCCTTGGCGGCAGCGACGTCCTTGAGTTTGCTGCGGAGGATTTCCCGAACGGGGCCGTAGAAATCGAGGGCCTGTGCCACACTCATGCGGTGGAGCTTGACACCCACGATGTAGAGTCCGGTGCGCGAGAAGAAGTCGATCATGTTCCCCGGGCGGCCGGTGGCGAATCGGAAATTCTCGGGCTTGATGAGGACGAGGGTGCGCTGAGGGCGTTCACCGGGGGGATAAGCGATCACGTTTTCCAACACACCTCCGTCTGAATCGGAATAGCTGGCCCAAAGCTTGAGCTTGGATTCGGCCTCGTCAGCGGTCGGAGCCGCCAGGACGGCGGGCTCGAAATATCGGACTTGGCCATTCTCGTCGGTGATGAGGTCCCCGTAGGTGTCCCGGATGGTTTCGCCCCCGCGACGCTCGGTGCTGATATTGCCAACGACCGAGCGGGTCTTCCGCACGGCGTCGTCGCCCCGGAAGAGCAACATCATGGCGCGCCGACGGCGTCCCGTTTTCGGGTCGGGCGAGAGGTTGCGGAGGATGTAATCGTAAATCAGTTGCTGAATCCCGCGGTCCTGGGGGTCATTGGCGGAAACGATTTGGTCGGAGTATTTCTTGACCAGTTCAGCGCTGGGTCCGAACATTCGGGTGCCAACCAATTCCAAGCCGGTCCGGGTGATCAGCCGGCTGAGGATACCCCCGGTGCGCGATTTAAAGAGCGAGTACGGGGTGATGATGACGTAAGCAAGTTCTTGAGACATAGATTATTGAGGGGTCGGCGGGGTCCCGGACGGCTGCGATGCAACCGGGGCGGGCGCGGGCGGGGCGACGGTGGCCTTTCCGCCCAGGATCTTAAACATCACTGTGCCGCAGGTAGGGCATTTGCCTTTGATGGCTTTCCGCCCATTCTTCATTATTTCTTCTACGGCATCAATGATTTCCTTCTTGGCCTTGCATTTGACGCAATATCCTTCGGGCATAGAAAAAAATCTCTGCCCAACGCTTCATGCGTCGAACAGATATTGGCTATAGCTTAGAGGGAGACCCTCGGCATCGTCAACAAGGAAAAGGGCCGAGGGCGAGCCACCTGACAGCATTTTCCAGGCCAAACACCGCTAAGCGTCAACTTCTATCGACCTAAGCGCGGTCTTGAGGATCTTGCCGGTCGCGTTGCGCGGCAGGGCCGGAAGGAACAGGATGCGCCGCGGGACCTTGTAATCCGCGAGCCGGTGCCGGACGAAATGCAGGACGGCCTTCTCCTCGAGGGTCACGCCGTCGTTGAGAGCAACGAAGGCCACGGCCTGCTCGCCACGGCGAGGGTCCGGCTTGCCAATGACCGCCGCCTCTTTAACCCCTGGGCACTGGTAGAGGACTTCCTCGATCTCGCGGGGATAGACGTTGATGCCATTGACCAAAAGCATGTCCTTCTTCCGGTCGGTGATATAGTAAAAGCCGTCGCGATCGCGGCGGCCGATGTCGCCGGTCAGGAGCCAGCCACGGCGGAGGACTTTGGCGGTCTCGGCGGGCTGGTTCCAATAGCCCAGCATGACATTGCCGCCGCGCACACAAACCTCGCCGATTTCTTCCGGTCCCAGAAGGGTGCCAGCCTCATCCTGGATGCTGACCTCGATATTGGGAATGGGCAAGCCGATGGAGCCCGGACGACGGGTGCCGTCCAGCGGGTTTTTCGTCACCACCGGGCTGGCCTCGCTCAAGCCGTAACCCTCGATGAGCGGGATGTGGAACTTGGCCTCAAACTCCTCGAGGATGGTCACCGGCAGCGGGGCAGCGCCACTGACACACAAGCGCAGGGGCAGCGGGCCGGGCAAAGAGGCCCCGACCATGCTGCGGTAAAATTGGGGGATGGCGGGCAAAACGGTGGCCTCCCGCTGGATGATCTCTTGCAGCACATTCCGCACCGGATGCACCGACTTCACCAGCACAATCGAACCTCCCACGAGCGTGGGGAGTAAGATCCCGACCGTCAGCATGTAGCTGTGAAACATCGGCAGCAGCACGACAAACCGATCGAAATTCACAACCCGCAGGATGATCCGGCAGCTCTCGACATTGTGGAGCAAGTTGCCATGGGAGAGCATGGCCCCTTTAGGACGCCCGGTGGTGCCGGAAGTGTAGATGAGCACCGCGAGATCCGATTCCTCCGCGGCCGCCTCCCCGGTCACTAAGTTCCCCTCCAGGCCGGGACCGGTCTGGATCTCCTCAATCCTGAATAGTCTCAGGCAGGGCCGGTTGACGGCCAAAGCCTTGAAATGGGTGCTTAGATCGGCGTCAGTGACCAAGACATCGATCCCAGCATCGGCGAGAATAAAGCCAACCTCATCGGATTTAAAAAAATTGTTGATGGGGACAAAGACAGCACCGGCCTCGAGGACGCCCAGTAAGACGGGGATGAACTCGGGGCAATTCTTGAGCCACACACCGACGCGATCCCCTTTTCGGACATTGAACTGGCGGTGGAGGTGGAGGGCGACGAGGCGGGCTTGCTCCCGTAGCTCGCGGTAAGAGAACTCGCGGTCGCCCCAGAAAAGGGCGGTCTTATCGGCGTTGGCCTCGAGGGCAGCCGCAAAAGCACTGGTGATGTTCATTCTCTGGCATGATACAGGCGGAGCGGTGAGATGAGCAAGGGCGTCATTTCCGGATGGCTCTTTTTCCAGCCGGTTCATATATTCCCGGCGTGATTGATACGACAGAGAAGCTGACGGTGTTTCTGCCGGTGCTCCAGGCGGCGACTTGGGTGGCAGTGGATACAGAGGCCGACAGCCTGCACGCGTACCCGGAGAAGGTCTGCCTGATTCAGATCGGCACCGCCGCGGGCGATCGGTTGGTGGACCCGTTGGCGGATCTGGATCTGGGTCCGCTCCTGGACGCGTTGGCAGACCGCGAGTTGATCATGCACGGAGCCGATTATGACCTGCGGCTGCTGAGCAAGCATCACGAATTCGTGCCTGAGGCGATTTTTGACACCATGCTGGCCTCGCGTCTGTTGGGCCACCGGCAGTTCGGGCTGAGCCATCTGGTCGAGAAGTGCCTCGGGGCCAAACTCGAAAAGGGGCCGCAGAAGGCCAACTGGGCGATGCGTCCCCTCACGGAGCGAATGGAACGTTACGCCCGCAACGACACGCATTACCTCAAACCGTTGGCGGACGGGCTCAAACGGGAACTCGAGGCGCGAGGCCGCCTGGAGTGGCAGGAGGAATCTTGCGCCCGGCTCATTAGCGACTCCACGCAAGCCCCACCCCCCGATCGAGACCTGGCCTGGCGGCTCAAGGGCAGCCACCTGCTGAGCCGCCCTGCCCTGGCCATTCTGCGGGAAGTCTGGGAATGGCGCGAGTCCGAGGCTATCGCGGCCAACAAACCTCCCTTTTTTGTGGTGAGCCACGACACGCTGGTCAACCTGGCGGCGGCGGCGGCGGCCGGACGCCCCCTGGACCCGCTCATCCCGCGACACCTCTCGGAGCGGCGGCGCTCCGGCTTGCTCCAGGCCATCGATTACGGGACCGATCTCCCCCCGGAACGGTTTCCCAAGCCCCTCCGGTCGATCAGCCGCCGCCCTACCGAGGGGGAACGTCGCCGATTTGTGGAACTGCAGAAGCGCCGCGACGATCGCGCGGCCCAACTCGACATCGATCCGACGCTGATCGCCAGTCGCTCGGTGCTTTCAGACCTCGCGCACGATTGGGAAAAGCACCAGGCCGAGTTGATGGATTGGCAACGCAGCCTGCTGGTGTCCTGAGCCGGGCGACGTCCGACTCCTGGTGTCCACGGTTTCGGAATCCTCCTTAACCGCGATAATTCTCCATCAAGGCCAGCATCTCGGTCACGGCCTGGGCCAAGCCGACCGTGAGGGCGCGGCTAATGATGCTGTGGCCGATATTCAATTCCACCAGGTGAGGGACTTGATGGAGCGCTCTGAGGTTTTCGTAGTTTAGCCCGTGCCCGGCGTTGACGCCAAGACCGAGGGCGTGCGCCTGCCGCGCCGCTGCGATGAGGCGGTCCAACTGCTCGGCCCTGAGTGTTTCATCCGGGAAGGCTTCCGCATAGGCCCCGGTATGCAATTCGATGAACTGGCTCCCCGCGCGCGCCGCCGCCTCGATCTGCGGCGGGTCGGGCGTGATGAACAAGCTCACCTGTACACCCCCGTCATTCATCGTCCGGCACAGATCGGTAATCGCCGCCAGGTTCCCCGCGACCTCCAAGCCACCCTCGGTGGTCACCTCCTGCCTCCGTTCGGGCACCACGCAAACGATGCCCGGTTTCAGCTTGAGCGCGATGGCCACGATCTCGGGGACATTGGCCATTTCGAGGTTCAAGCGGGTCCGGACCACGTCGCGCAGTTTCCAGACATCGCGGTCCTGGATGTGACGTCGGTCTTCCCGCAGATGGGCCGTGATGCCGTGGGCCCCCGCCGCCTCGCAAACGATGGCCCCGGCCACGGGATCGGGCTCTCCATGTCCCAAGCCCCGATAGCGCGCCTCGCGCACCGTGGCAATATGATCAATATTCAGACCCAGCTTAAGCATACCGGTTGATTATGTCGCACGTCCCAGGGGTTCCGCAACCGCTTTCAGCACCGCTTCCGGCGCCCCGGCGCCCTGCAAGGGGCCTCCGCGGTGCAAGATGGTGAAGTTTGGTGAAGCGGAGGCCCTCGGCGCGGAGTGCGACGAACTTGCCGCTAGCAGCGTGAGTGTCCTTTTTTCCTAACTGTTCAGGTCGCTTTCACAGTACGAGTATCATCACGGGGAGGAATGGGATTGATTTAGCGGGCGTGCGTATGCACAGTTGCGCCTATACGCTTTAATCACGAACCTATGATGACACCCGAATCGAGAGGCAGCGCCGGCAAGGCGCGGTATATCATGATTGCGGGGGCCATGGGAACACGGGACGCCCAACTGGACCACCTGGAGCACTTCCGGCCCGGGAAACCGACACCGAGGCAGCGGTTTGAGGAGGTTCCAGCGTGAGGTGGCCGGGGTGGTTCACGGGGGAATTCTTCGGCACGTTCCTGGTGGTGTTTTTCGGGTGCGGGAGCGTGTGTGCGGCGGTGACGACCGGTGCGCAGGTGGGGGTGTTCCAGGTGGCGATTGTCTGGGGGCTGGGCATTGCCACGGCAATATACCTGACAGGAGCCTTGAGCGGTGCGCATTTGAATCCGGCGGTGACGGTCAGCATGGCGGTGTGGTCCGATTTTCCGAAAGGCAGGGTACTGCCGTATATGCTGGCCCAGCTTTGCGGGGCTTTCGTAGCGTCGGCGGTGCTGTATCTTGTTTTCGGCGACGCGCTGCGGGAGTTTGAGCGGGTGAACGGGATCGTGCGGGGCCAGACGGGGAGCGAGGCGAGCGCTATGGTATTCGGGGAGTTCTATCCGAATCCCTGCGGGCGTCCGTTGACAGCGGAGGCGCGGCTGCGGATGTCGGCGGGGGCGGCGTTCGGGACGGAGGTGATTGCCACGGCGGTTTTACTGCTGGTGATTTTCTGCGTGACCGACGAGCGGAACCAGGCGCGCCCGCAGGGCCTGACGGCGGCGACGATCGGCCTGACGGTGACGCTGTTGATTTCGCTGGTCGGGCCGCTAACGATGGCCAGCTTTAACCCGGCGCGGGACCTGGGGCCACGGGTGTTCTCGGCGCTGGCAGGCTGGGGTAGTCTGCCCTTTCAGGTGAACGGGGTGGGTTGGTGGGCGGTGTATATCGTGGGACCGGTGGCGGGCGGGTTGCTCGGCGGGGGGATCTACACGGCGTGTTTCAAGCGGGCGTATAGGGAAGTGGGAGGTAGATAGACTCCACGAGCTTCCTCAGTTGCCGGAGGATGACATTCATAAAAAGCGGCGGGCAACGAGGCGTTAACGCCACTTCGGGTCATCGGGGATTTTGCCGTCACGGATTTCCTGGCACCACTTGTCCAATTCCTTGAGGTGGTCCCCCGCAACCCGCCGGCTGTTGGCCTCGGGTTGTTTGCCGGGCTCGGGCCAAAGTCGGCGGATGTCTTCGAGGAAAGCGAGGACGGCTTCGCGGTCGGCCGGTTCGCCGTGATCGAGCAATTCATGGGGGAGCACAAATTCGGGGCCGTAGCTGCGGAGGGCGGGCGAACCGGTGGTGCGGCCCGCGGCCCGCAGATGACGCCGCGCGGCGGCGGGATCGCCTTCGCGCAGGGCCACGCGACCCAGTATTTCGTTGGCTTCGAAGACGACCTGCCCATCGGCGGGGGGGGCGCTGGCTAGCGCCCCTGCTAGACGGCGCTGGGCCTCGGTCTTGAGGGCGGCGAGATTCTGCCCGGCCTCCAGCGACAGCAGGGCCGTGGTCCTCGGGTAGTGCCCCTGCTCGAAGACAAAGGGCATGGGGCGGTTGGTGATGAGGGTGCCGGCCGAGCGGAATTGCGTTCGGATCTCCTCGGCGCGCTGGAGCGTGGACAGGAGGGCTGCGGCCCAGAGTTTACGGTCCGACCAATTCACTCGCCGGATCTGGAAACGGGCATCGGCGGCCAGACTATCGATGTAACGCGGCCAAGGGCCGGTGGGGTCTTTGGCCAGAGCGGCGAGCAGGAGCGGCCAGTCCGCCCGCGTACCGGGATATTCGTACGGTGGGGGAGTCTGCCACTTCTGCATGAAGGCGGCGAGTTGGCCTGGCTCGACGGCTGGGGCGTTGGCATCGGCGGCGAGGGTGGCGGAGGCCGTGAGGCAGGTCAGGAGGAGGGACAGGCAGATGCGCAGGCGCTTGTTCATGGATCCAGTATGGCACAAAGTGCCGCTGAGAGGGTAATCGAAAAAACGGCCGTTGGGATTGACTCACTCAATGAGCGAGCAGATTGACCTCGCAGTTGGGCAGAGCTGTTGCAGAGCTTTGGCGGGCCTGGGGCCGGAGTTGCGCCGGGGTTGTTCCATCATCGGCGGTGCGGAGGGTTGGTGGAGACGCTGCCGGCGCAACAACGCGATGAGAACCGGTCGGAGGATGCGCTGAAGGTGGATGCGGGCGACACGCTCAGGCATTGAGTGGTGACGAGGGCACGCTCAATTTCCCAGAGGAAACTAAGGGGGGTGTGATTAAGAGTTCAGCTCGCCCATGGCGGCCCCTTGGCGACCCCCGAATTGTCTTGCGGCAGGCCGGGGACGCCATTCGGTGCATCGCTCGGTTTGGGCCCAGGCAGCGGACCTCTCCGCGGTAACAACCGTAGCAGACTGCCGATCCCCAAGCCGAAAAACCAGGGCAGGATTACGAAAAGGCTCATGATCCACAACACTTCCGGCAAATCGTGGGTGAGTTGGAGGATCATTAGAAGCACCACGAGGGTGGAGGCAAGTGCGCCCCACATGAAGTCCCAGACATCCCAGCGGAATCCCCGCCGTAGCACGAGGCCCAGAAGGAACACAAGAAACGCCAGCGTGGTAGCCATCTGTAGCGTGTCATGTTCCCTGGCACCCTCCCACAGGGTAGGGATTATCATGGCTGGGGGGACACAAAGGAGTGTGGCCGCGACCGCGACAACCGACCGAACCAAGCGCCGTGTGACGTTGGTGAGCACCATGACGTCCAGCAGCATTGTTTGGACGAGGANAATTTGTCAATAAAGGATCACGGACACACTCCCGATATGAGACCGAAAAGCGATCGCTGCAAGTGGTCATTCCTTGGCCATTCCGGAGACGAATCCGCCCCCGCGGAGCCCTTCGGCTGGGGCTGGCGCTTGCTGGTGTTGGCACTGGTGCCGGGACTTACCGCGGCCGCCCAAGNGCAGACGACGAACCCGGNGATAGCGTCGTTTGGAGGCAATGGCAGATTGATCTGTACGAACCTGTCTCCTGGGCTGCCGGCGAGCGTGGAGTGGGCGCCGTCAGTGGTGGGGCCTTAGACAAACTCCTGGGTAGGGTTGGATTGGGTGAACGCGGACTCCAACGGGGCGTTCCGAGTAAGTGGGCCCATGTTTTATCGAGTGCGCAGTTTTTCGGGGCCGACGTATATGGTCTGGGTTTCGGCAGGCACTTTCACGATGGGCAGCCCCGGTTAGCGAGGTGGACCGAGGCCCTGATGAAGGTCCGCAGACGGAGGTGACACTGACCCGGGGCTTCTTCCTGGGCCGGTATCCAGTTCAACGCGCGTGTTCCGCGGCGGCATTGGGAACTCCCCGGCGGCCCACAACCGGTCGGCGTTCCGGTGTCCTTACGGTCCGGGGGCCCAATGGAACAATGTTGGCTTTCGCGTGGCCCTGGCCCAAGGTCAACCATGAGAGGAAACCAGCCAATAAAACCCAGTCGACAAAGTAGGTCTGGCGGGTGCCAAGGCTCGATAGGGTGGCTTTAAGGTGGTGCTGGTCGGGCGGGGTCGCGGGGGTCTCGCTTCTTTGGCCCTGTTCCTGGGGTCGATCATCTTGACTTTCCAAAGCTCTCCTGCCACCGTTCCAACCGGTGAATCTGCACTGGCCGCGCCTTTTGATTCTGTATGCCATTTACGCCACAAGTTCGGCGCTCCTGGCTCAGCAGGGGCCGACCATGGAAATTACATTCACCAACTTCCTTGCTGAATACGACAACTACCACCCAGGGCCAGAGCGTGTCTTCAGGTACACGATTCGGAACACGAGTACCCCCTCCGCCACAAACAACCTGTTCGCAATCAGCCTTCCTTGCGGGATCGATGCGGGGCTGTTTTACGTTTGGCCTGACGACTTCCCGTTCGAGTGGGTAGGAGAATCGCTTTACGGCGGCCAGTTCACCTGCCTTGCTAACACCAATCACCCCATCCCACCCGGTGGCACGATCACGTTCGAAGTACGCGCCGACAGCCTCGCCATTCGACCAGGATACGTAACTGCGTTCGCCGTTGGCGAATCCTCCGCAAATGCGTTTGCCCCGGTCCTTGTCGACGCCCCAGCCCCACCCTACCCGCCGCCCACGCTGACCAGGCTCACGCTCAGCACCAACACCGCTACACTGTTGGCTGAGAACCTCCGCTGGAACTACAGCTACACCCTCGAGCAAAGCTCCAACTTGTTTGGCTGGACCAACGCCCTCACCTTCTGGTCTGTCACCGGCCTGACGCAAATGATCTCGCTTCCGCTTCTTACCAACGCACCTGCACAATTCTTCCGCCTCCGCTCCCCGTAGCCTGGCCAACCAGTAGAATCGTCCCTCGGAATTCTGGAGCACGTAAACCTGATAAGCGTCCATTTCCCGCAGGGGCTAGAAATTGGTTGCGGGGGCTGGATTTGTTCCCCAACACGCGGGAAATCTCGCTCATTTGCCCCTTTTTTCAAGACAATTTGCCTATACTCGGGCACTGCCCCGACGTACCCCGGCGCTGCAATTTGATGTCCGTTTTGGTGCCCATTGGCGAGGCCGCGTTTCGGAATTCGGCGCATCGCGCACGTGTACAGCTTCGGCCGCGGAGGGGATGAGAAGCGAAACGCCCCTTGGGTTAATCTTCTACGGTGACTCGTGCAGTCGGTAGTACATTGGAGCGGTCGAAGACACCGAGAGAACGAGGGTCTTGGTCGTGCCGTCGTCGGTAGGTGTCTGGGTGACAGAGGCCCAGGCGGCAGGCGCCAGATTCGACGTTGCTTCGTAACCGACCGGCGGAACCGTGTGGGCCCCAGGGTGCGGCGGGTAGCTGCACGGGGTGAGCGACCCGGCTGACCGCTGAGTCGAGAGTCGGAAGCCTTCAGCCGCTGGGACTGGGGGGCGGA
>TBL_comb47_HYPODRAFT_10000797_pt1 | contig 41546 bp, 37 predicted proteins | sample TroBogypolimnion_40_FD_10682 | JGI IMG/M metagenome (IMG submission 10682)
GGTTCCAGCATCGAATGAGGGAGGATACCCCGGCGTTTTATATGAGTTCTTAAAACTTTGACTTCCCCGCCGTTCCTGCCGCAACGCACTTATTGGAAGGGCCTTGTCTATGAGATTGATGCACGCCGTTAAACGAACCAATAAATCGGGGGGGGGCGTTGATCGATCGTTCGCCCGGGTATGCGATCATGGCGAGTTGATCCCGGCGCCCTGCAAGGCCAAAATATTGTAGCCTAGGGCAAGCGGAGCGCCGCCCTGGGCTACCCGATCAAAATGAACACCTCCCTTTTTCAAAGTTTGGGTTTCCGCGCCTCTGGCGCGGAAACCCAAACTTTGAAAAAGGGAAGCAGGGTGTGGTGTGGCTTATACCCAGGGCAGCGGTCCCGCCTTCGCTCCGCTCCGGCGGACCTCGCCCTGGGCTATTTTCTTGCCGCGCCTAGCGGGGCTCCGGAGTCGCCCGGGAATGCGCAGGGGCTCGGTCGACATTGGCCGAAAGGCTAATGAACCGGCGGCAGCGAGTCCCGCGATAGCAACTCCGTTGCATCACGGATACCAGTGGCGTGGGGTCGCTGGGCCGCATCGTTGACCTGGCCACCACCCGCGGCGGCGGGCATTCTCGGCCCTTTTATCCTTCATCCTTCATCTTTTTCGCTACGCCCCCCACCCACATCCGGACCGTCGCTCCCCACGCCGTCGTCTCCGCTCCTGAGCCCGCCGCACCCACAAATCGGCGGGCAACTTCCTCTTGACACGGAGCGCGGCATTCGGATAATATATGGCGGTCATTCGCTTCGGTTTTTCGCAGGAATGGTTGATGGGATCGCGAGCTAGTTGGCGCCTGCAAACCAAACGGTGAGCATTAACTCGACAACGCGCTTGAAGGGTGTACGCACCTTGCCTGGAGAGCGCACACCATGAATGTGCAAAAGCAATCGACTCCGGGTTAGTTCCTCCAGTTCGGCGACCCGCAAGGCCGGCGCCTGGGCACTGCTCACCCTGGCGGCCGGGACCGCTCTCGCCGGCGACCTGGTCTGGACCAACACTGCCGGCGGCAATTGGACCGCGGCAACCGGCTGGGATCCCAACGGTGTGCCTGGCCCCACTGACACCGCCTGGATTACCAATAACGGCGCCTATTCGGTCACTCTGAACACCAGCGTCTCCCTTGCCGGACTCCACCTGGGCGGCACCACCGGCACGCAAACGCTCAATCACACTTTGGGCACGTTGACCCTCGGAAGCAACAGCGACAGCTCGCCACAAGGTGTCTATGCGCTCAGCGGCGGCACTCTCACCGGGTGGGGCGCCCTGAACCTGGCGGGTCCGTTGAACTGGTCAGGCGGCGGCCTGGGTGGAACCGATTCCACGCACCCGGCTGGCGGTTTCACCTTGGCTGCCAATGGCGGCTTGGTAATGAGCGGCACCACCAAGTATCTTTATGGAGGCGCCCTGATCAACGCCGGGCCCGGCTCTTGGAGCGCAGGTGTCGTCTATTGTTACAACACGTCGCTCCTGACCAACGCTCCGAACGGCACGCTGGACCTGCAAGCGGACGGCAACGCCTTTTTGGCCCAGGGTGGCAGCCCCTCACTGGCCAACGCGGGCACGCTGCGCAAGAACGCCGGCACCGGCACCAGCACCATCACTGTCCGCTGTAACAACTCCGGCTCCGTCCAGGCCAACAGCGGCACCCTCGCGCTCACGTTGGCCGACAGCACCGGCGGTTTCAGCACCGCCGCGAGCGCGACGCTGAGTCTGAACGGTGCCGCCACCTTGTCCGCCAGCGCCAGCGTCACCGGCGCCGGCAATTTCAGCGTGAGCAGTGGCGGCTTTACCAACAACGGCACGTTCAACGTGAGCGGCACCAACGCGTTCAGCGGCGGCACGGCCTGTTTCGGGGGCAGTTGCAGCATGAACGGCCCGTTAGTGGTTTCCGGCGGCAGCCTGATCCTCAACGGCGCGGGAAGCATCACGCCCACCTCCCTGATTCACTCGGGCGGCAGCCTGCTGGGCACCCAACCGGTGACCGTCTCAGGACTGTTCAACTGGAGCGGGGGCTACTTCGGGGGCATCGACCAAAACCATCCCACCAGTCTGACGGTCACGGCCAATGGCGGCTTGGTAATGAGCGGCACCACCAAGTATCTTTATGGAGGTACCCTGATCAATGCCGGGTCCGGCTCTTGGAGCGCCGGCATCGTCTATGCCTACAACACGTCGCTCCTGACCAATGCCCCGACCGGCACGCTGGACCTGCAGGCGGACGGCAACGCCTTTCTGGTCCAGAGCGGCAGCCCGTCATTGGCCAACGCGGGCACGCTGCGCAAGAGCGCGGGGACCGGCACCAGCGCCGTTACTCTCCCGTGCCGCAACTCCGGCTCCGTCCAGGCCAATAGCGGCACCCTCGCGCTCACCGTGGCCGACAGCACCGGCAGCTTCACCACCGCTGCGGGCGCCACCCTCAGTCTCGACGGCACAGCCACTTTTTCTCCCGCTGCCAGCATCACCGGCACCGGTAGTGTGGGAGTCAGCGGAAACTCCAGCGCCATTACCAACAGCGGCACGTTCAACGTGAGCGGCAGCAGCATCGTGAGCGGTGGAACGGCCTGTTTCTTGGGCAGTTGCAGTATGAATGGCCCGGTAGTGGTTTCCGGCGGCAACCTGATCCTCAACGGGGCTGGCGCTATCACCACCGCCTCCCTGACCCTGTCGTCAGGTAGCCTGGCAGGCACCCAACCGGTGACCATCTCGGGACTGTTCAACTGGAGCGGGGGCTATCTTGGGGGCATCGATCAAAACCACCCTACCAGTCTCACGGTCACGGCCAACGGCGGCCTGGTGATGAGCGGCACCACCAAGTATCTTTGTGGAGGCACTTTAGTAAACGCGGGGCTCGCCCCTTGGGGCGGCGGCGCCGTCTATTGCTACAACAACTCGCTCCTGACCAACGCCCCGACCGGCACGCTCGACGTGCAGGCGGACGGCTACGCCTGTCTGGCACAGAGCGGCAGCCCGTCACTCGCCAACGCGGGCACGCTGCGCAAGAGCGCCGGGACCGGCACCAGCACCATCACTCTCCCGTGCCGCAACTCCGGCTCCGTCCAGGCCAATAGCGGCACCCTCGCGCTCACCGTGACCGACAGCACTGGCAGTTTCAGCACCGCCGCGGGCGCCACGCTCAGTCTAAACGGTACAGCCACCTTGTCCGCCACTGCCAGCGTTACCGGCACCGGCAGTGTCGTAGTCAGCGGAAGTTCCACCGCCATCACCAACAGCGGCAGCATCACCAGTCCGCTAGTGGTTTCCGGCGGCATCCTGGGCCTCATCGGCGCGGGAGCCATCACGCCCGCCTCCTTGACCCTCTCGGGCGGGAGCCTGCTGGGCACCCAACCGGTAAGCGTCTCCGGCCCGTTCAACTGGAGCGGGGGCAGCCTCGGGGGCATCGATCAAAACCATCCCACCAGTCTCACTGTGACCGCCAACGGCAGCCTGGTGATGAACGGCACCGCCAAATTCTTCTTTGGGGGCACCCTGGTCAATGCCGGGCCCGGCTCTTGGAGCGCCGGCATGGTCTATGTCTACAACACGTCGCTCCTGACCAATGCCCCGACTGGCACCCTGGACCTGCAGACAGACGGCACCGCCTTTTCAATCCAGACCGGCAGCCCCTCTCTGGCCAACGCGGGCACGCTGCGCAAGAGCGCCGGCAGCAGCACCAGCACCAGCACTGTCCCGTGCAGCAATTCCGGTTCCGTCCAGGCCAACAGCGGCACCCTTGCGCTCACCTTGGTCGACGGTACCGGCAGCTTCACCACCGCTGCGGGCGCCACGCTCAGTCTCAACGGCACGGCCACCTTGTCCGCCGCCGCCAGCGTCACCGGTGCCGGCAGTTTCAGTGTGAGCAGTGGCAGCATTACCAACAACGGCGCGTTCAACGTGAGCGGCACCAACGCGTTCATCGGCGGCACGGCCTGTTTCGGAGGCAGTTGCAGTATGAACGGCCCGCTAGTGGTTTCCGGCGGCAACCTGATTCTCAACGGCGTAGGAGCCATAACCCCCGTCTCCCTGAGTCTCTCGAGCGGGAGCCTGCTGGGCACCCAACCGGTAAGCGTCTCCGGTGCGTTCAATTGGAGCGGGGGCAGCCTTGGGGGCATCGATCAATACCATCCCACCAGTCTCACCGTGACCGCCAACGGCAGCCTGGTGATGAACGGCACCGCCAAATTCTTCTCTGGGGGCACCCTCGTCAATGCCGGGGCCGGCTCCTGGAGTAGTTTTAGCGTCTATTGTTACAACAACGCGCTGCTGACCAACGCGCCCACCGGCACCCTGGACCTGCAGACAGACGGCACCGCCTTTTCGCTCCAGAGCGGCAGCCCATCGCTGGCCAACGCGGGCACGCTGCGCAAGAGCGCCGGCAGCAGCACCAGCACCAGCACTGTCCCGTGCAGCAATTCCGGTTCCGTCCAGGCCAACAGCGGCACCCTTGCGCTCACCTTGGTCGACGGCACCGGCAGCTTCACCACCGCTGCGGGCGCCACGCTCAGTCTCAACGGCACGGCCACCTTGTCCGCCGCCGCCAGCGTCACCGGTACCGGCAGTTTCAGTGTGAGCAGTGGCGGCATTACCAACAACGGCACGTTCAACGTGAGCGGCACCAACGCGTTCAGCGGCGGCACGGCCTGTTTCGGGGGCAGTTGCAGCATGAACGGCCCGTTAGTGGTTTCCGGCGGCAACCTCATCCTCAACGGCGCCGGGGCCATCGCGCCCGCCTCCCTGAGCCTGTCGGCGGGTAGTCTCTCAGGCACCCAACCGGTAAGCGTCTCCGGCGCGTCCATCTGGAGCGGGGGCAGCCTCGGGGGCATCGATCAATACCATCCCACCAGTCTCACCGTCACCGCCAACGGCAGCCTGGTGATGAACGGCACCTACAAGTACCTTTTTGGTGGCACCCTGATCAATTCCGGGGCAGGCTCTTGGAGTGCCAATAACGTCTATTGTTACAACAACGCGCTGCTGACCAACGCGCCCACCGGCACCTTGGACCTGCAGGCGGACGGCACCGCCTTTTGGCTCCAGAGCGGCAGCCCGTCACTGGCCAACGCGGGCACGTTGCGCAAGAGCGCCGGCACCGGCACCAGCACCATATCTCTGCCGTGCAACAACTCCGGCGTGGTCCAGGCCGCCATAGGGACGCTGAGCTGCACCGGCAGATACATCCAGACGGCGGGGCAAACCTCATTCGCAGGAGGCAATCTCGGTTTCGGCGCTTCCCCCATGGAACTGCGCGGCGGCAGACTCACGGGCCAAGGCAGCATCTCGGGCAGCGTCTCCAACAGTGCCACGATCGACTTCGGGGCCTCCCCAGGCATGCTGAGCATCTCCGGCGATTACACCGAGACCAGCCAGGCTCAACTCCAAATCAAAATCGGCGGCACCGCCGCCGGCACCAGCTATGATCAACTGGCCGTTGGCGGCAATGCGGCCCTGGCCGGCACGCTCACGGTCTCCAATTGGAACGGCTTCACCCCGTCCCCAGGTGACGTTTACACTACACTCGTGTGCAAAGCCCGTAGTGGAGTCTTCTCCGCCATTAACTCGTTTTCCGCGCTGGGCGCCATTTATTTCACTAATCGCGTGGTAATCGAGCCTGGCAACGCTTCTCCTACCGCCCAACTCGTCGTCGACCCGGTCCGGATCGCCTGCCACACCGTTTTTGTGCGGGCGACCGGCTCAGACTCCGACGGTTCAGTGACCAATCTCGCGATCTTCATGGGCACCAACCTGCTGGTCTCCCAAGCGGGCGCCACCGCCCAGGTAGCCGTCGCTCACGATTTCCCCGAAGACGTCACGTTCACGGCCCTGGCCACGGATAACAAGGGCGCGCAAGGCGGCACGAACCTCACCGTCAGCTTCGTCCCACTGGCGACCCACGTGCTCGACCCGGTTGGCTTCCAGAGCAGCACGGTCTTCAAGCTCTGTCTGGAAGGTGAATCCGGTAAGGCTTACAAGATCCAGGCAATCAACAACCTTAGGTTAACCAACTGGACGGACCTCGGGGTGATGGAGAACACCAACGGCATCTGGCGCTACCTGGATGTCACCGCCACCAACGCCGGGTTCCGTTACTACCGGGCGCAGCAACTCCCGTGACGTGAGCCGGGCGCGGCCCAGGCTTGGTAGCACGGCCAGCGGGGACGGCAATCACTAGAGCGCTTTCGTTTGTCCTTTAGCCTTCCCGTGGGTCCACCCAAGCCTTAACCATGCCAGATAACCCACCCCACGGCTCTTTTTTTCACATTTTCCGGTTGTGTTATGTGTATCATTGATATATAATATCCGCCAGCGGCTATGCCTATGACCGTAAGCGATACCAGGTCCGCCAGGGCGAGTCACAGAATCTATCCCTGGCGTCTTCGTGGCCGCCCGCTGGTGTGCGGACCATGTCCACCTGCGCCACGGGGTCGAACGCCCGGCACTCCACGCCTCCACTTTCTGCTTTCCACTTAGGGTTTTCTCCTTTTTCCTACCCAGGATGGCCGCTATCGACCCAACGCTAATTGCCCCCTCCGCCACAATCCTGGCGGAGGCTGACCCGCGTACGGTCGCGCCGCCCCTGGCCGCCACGGTCCACACCGCACTGGCCTGCTTCCACTGCGGGGAGTCTTGCGCCGGCGGGCTGGAGAAGGGAGGGAAAGCCTTCTGTTGCCAAGGCTGTCTGGTCGTCCACGACCTGTTGGCCGAGAACGGGATGGGACAGTATTACGACTTGCGCCGGCATCCCGGGATCCGGGCCGTTGCGGCGCCTGGCCGGGCCCGATGGGCCTGCTTGGATGACCCCTCGGTCAAGGAGGGACTGCTGGACTTCACCGACGGCAAGATGAGCCGCATCACCCTGCGCCTGCCGGCCATCCATTGCGTGGCCTGCGTCTGGCTCCTGGAGAACCTCTTCCGGCTGCACTCCGGCATTGGGCAAACGCAAGTGAACTTCCCCAAGCGGGAGGCCACCATCACCTTCGCCCCGGAACAGATCCCGCTGAGCGAGGTGGCCGAGTTGCTCACATCGATCGGTTATGAACCGCATCTCACCTTGGGGGCGCTCGACCAGCGGACCGTGGATCCGGCCCGGAAGCGGCAGTGGCTCCAGATCGGCATCGCCGGCTTCGCATTCGGCAACGTGATGTTGTTCAGTCTGCCCCTCTATTTCGGCCTCGATTCCCGCAGCGGGCCGGGATTTCGGACCCTCTTCGGCTATCTGAGCCTCATCCTGGCCGCCCCGGTCCTGGTCTATAGCGCCGCGGACTACTGGCGGGCCGCCTTCCTGGCCGTTCGCCGGCGCATCCTGACCCTCGACGTCCCCATCGCCCTTGGATTGGCCGCCGTCTATGCCCAGAGTGCCTGGGATATCCTCACCGAACGCGGCGGGGGCTACCTCGACTCGATGGCGGGACTGGTCTTCTTCCTGCTTTGCGGCCGAATGTTCCAGCAGGTCACCCACGAACGCATGGCCTTCGACCGCGATTACAAGTGTTTCTTTCCCCTCTCCGCCACGAGAAAGACTGCCGCCGGCGAAGCCTCCGTCGCCTTATCTCAACTGCTCGTCGGCGACCGTTTGCTGGTGCGGCATGGCGAGTTGATCCCGGCCGATGCCCGCCTGCTCACGGGAGAAGGCCTCATCGATTACAGTTTCGTCACCGGCGAATCCGAGGCCGCCCCCAAAGGAGGCGGGCGCCTACCTATATGCGGGCGGCCGCCAGGTCGGCGGCGCAATCGAGGTCGAAACCGTCAAACCCGTTTCCCAAAGCTACCTCACCTCGCTTTGGGACCACGAAGCCTTCCGCAAAGATCGGCGCGACAACCTCAACACCCTCACCAACCGCTACAGCCGCCGGTTCACCCGCATTGTCCTGGTCGTCGCCGTGGGTGCCGGCTTGGCCTGGCTGGTCGCCGGCCAGGCTGAGCGCGGCCTCAAGGCCTTTGCCTCGGTCCTCATCGTGGCCTGCCCCTGCGCCCTGGCATTGGCCGCCCCCTTTACCCTGGGCACCGCCCAGCGCCTGTTGGCCCGGCTCCAGATCTTCCTCAAAAACGCCCTGGTGCTGGAACGGATGGCCCAGGTCGATGCCATCGTCTTTGACAAGACGGGCACCCTGACTGCGGCGAGCGCCGACGTGGTGAAGTTCCTGGCGGCCGAGGAGGGCGGACCGGGTGGCGGCGGATCCGGCGATCTTTCCCTCGAGGAGCGGGCCTGGGTGCGTTCGCTCGCGGGGCATTCCACCCATCCGCATTCGGTTCGCCTTTGCAAGGCCCTGGCCGGCGACGCCCAATCCCCGCCCGCCACTGGCTTCACCGAAATCCCTGGCCACGGCATCCAGGGCCTGGCTGGGGGACATCAGCTTTGCCTCGGCTCCCCGGCCTGGCTCGATCAGTGCGGTCTCGCGATTCCCCCCGTTCAATCCCCGTCGGGCAGCGTCGTCTGCCTGGCGATCGACAGCCGATTCCGCGGGCGCTTCATCTTGGAGAACTCCCTGCGCCCGGAGACCGAGGCCCTGCTGCGCGGATTGGGCCGCCGATATGAACTGGCGCTCTTGAGCGGTGACAACGAAAAGGAGCGGGCTCGCTTTCAGACCATGTTCGGCCCTGGCGCGCGCGTCCACTTCAACCAAAGCCCGATGGACAAGCTGGGCTTCATCCAGCGCCTCCAGGAATCCGGGCGTACCGTCATGATGGTCGGCGACGGGCTTAATGACGCGGGGGCGCTGCGCCAAAGCGATGTGGGCGTGGCGGTCGTCGAGCAGGTGGGCGCGTTTTCTCCCGCCAGCGACGTGATCCTGGCCGCGGGCCGGGTTCCGCGGTTAGTCGAGATCCTCGGGCTAGCCCGCCAGTCCGCTCGCATCGTGCGGCTGAGTTTCGGCATCTCCGCCGCCTACAACCTGGCCGGGGTAAGTGTCGCGGCCCTGGGGGTCCTGTCGCCGCTGATCTGCGCCGTCTTGATGCCGCTCAGTTCCATTTCCGTCGTCTTGTTTGCCTGTGGAGCGACCCGTTGGGCCGCTGCCAGGGCGGGCTTGCTCGTTTTTGGGCAGGAGGTACCAAAAAAAGGTGAGTTTTGAGCAAAACCGGTGTAGCGAGGATCGGCAGCCTGAACGACTTATCTACCCATAAAATGACCAGACTCATTGATTTCAATCCGGGACCCGGTTTTACCCGGCAGCCGTTCCTGGGGGCCCCTGCCAGGCTGCCGCAGACCGCTGCCCCCGGGCGTCCTTGCTGCCCTCAAGGCCCCCGAACCAAAGCCCCGAATCGGAGCCTCTGATGTTTGTTGTCGCTGGACTCATCTTTGTCAGCCTCACCTTGGCCGTGGCCTTTCTGGCGGCCTTCATCTGGGCCGTCAAATCGGGCCAATTTGAAGACATCTACACCCCTGCTTTGCGGGTGCTGACCGAGGAGAAATCGAATCCATCTGTTACCGAAACCCCAAACCCACCAACCACCCCCTAATTTGACATGAGTGCCGACGCTTCCGCATTGCCAAGCGCCCGATCAGGAGACCCGGGCCGCCGCGTTTCGCCCGCGATGGAGACCTTTAAGTTCGATAACCACGTGGTCCGCGCCTTCGCGATCGCGGCGGCCATCTGGGGCTTGGTAGGCACCGTGGCCGGGTTGCTCATCGCCTGCCAGTTGTTTTATCCCGCGGTGAACTTCAACACCCCGTTCACCACCTTCGGGCGCCTCCGGCCGCTCCACACCAACGCTGTCATCTTCGCCTTCGTTGGCAACGGGATGTTTTGCGGTATCTACTACTCGCTCCAGCGCCTCTGCCGGGCCCGGATGTTCAGTGACGCCTTGAGTTGGTTCAACTTCTGGGGCTGGCAGGCCATCATCGTCAGCGCCGCCATCACGCTCCCCTTAGGCCTGACCTCCAGCAAGGAATACGCCGAACTGGAATGGCCCATTGATATCGCTATCGCCGTGGTCTGGGTGGCCTTCTGCATCAACCTCTTCGGCACCATCTGGAAACGCCGGGAGAAACACATGTATGTGGCCATCTGGTTTTATATCGCCACCGCCATCACCGTGGCGATGCTCCACATCATCAATTCCCTCGAAATGCCCGCGTCGCTCTTCAAGAGCTACTCCGTCTATGCCGGCGTCCAGGATGCGCTGGTGCAATGGTGGTACGGCCACAACGCCGTCGCCTTCTTCCTCACCACCCCCTACCTCGGGATGATGTACTATTTCCTCCCCAAGGCCGCCAACCGTCCGGTCTTCTCCTACCGGCTCTCGATCATCCATTTCTGGGGGCTCATCTTCATCTACATTTGGGCCGGACCCCATCACCTCCTTTACACGGCCCTGCCCGACTGGGCCCAATCCCTCGGAATGGTGTTCTCGGTGATGCTGGTGGCCCCTTCCTGGGGCGGCATGCTCAACGGCCTGCTCACCCTGCGCGGCGCCTGGGACAAGGTCCGACAGGACCCGATGCTCAAGTTCATGGTCGTCGCCGTTACCGCCTACGGGATGGCCACCCTCGAAGGCCCCACCCTCGCCATCAAGAGTGTCAACGCCCTCTCCCATTATACCGACTGGACCATTGCCCACGTCCACACCGGCGCCCTGGGCTGGAACGGTTTCCTCACGTTTTCCCTCCTCTACTATTTATTCCCACGGCTCTATAAAACCCCGCTCTGGTCGGTCAAACTGGCCAACTACCATTTCTGGATCGGCCTCATCGGCATGATGTTCTACGTCGTCCCCATGTATACCAGCGGCGTCACCGCCGGCCTCATGTGGAAGGAATTCAATGCCGACGGCTACCTGCGCTATTCGAATTTCCTAGAAAGCACCATCCGCCTCATCCCCATGTATGTGCTCCGCGCCGTCGGCGGGTCCCTCTATATCGTGGGCATCGTCTTGATGATGGTCAACCTCTACCGCACGGCCAAAGCGGGCCGGTTTATCGGCGACGAGGAAGCCCAGGCTCCCGCCCTGAATCGCGAGGCCACCCGAGAATCCACCAAGCTCGGACACCGCTGGCTGGAGGGCGTACCCGTCACCTTTGCCGTCCTGACCACCATCGCCGTCATCATTGGCGGCCTGATCGAAATTGTCCCCATGTTCCTCATCCAGGAAAACGTCCCCACCATCGCCAGCGTCAAGCCTTACACCCCCCTCGAAATGCTCGGCCGGGACCTCTATATCCGCGAGGGCTGTGTCGGTTGTCATTCCCAGATGATCCGGCCGTTCCGCTCCGAAACCGAACGCTACGGCGAATACTCCAAAGTCGGCGAGTTCGTTTATGACCATCCCTTCCTCTGGGGATCCAAACGCACCGGCCCCGACCTTCACCGTATTGGGGGCAAGTACCCCGATGCCTGGCACTATAACCATCTCGAGAACCCGCGCTCCACCTCGCCGGGCTCCATCATGCCCAACTACACCTGGCTGCTCACGCAAAAACTCGACACCACCGTTACCATCGAACGTATGCGCGCCTTGCGGAAGGTCGGGGTACCTTACCGGGACGACGAAATCGCCAACTCGGCCAAGAGCATCGAGATCCAGTCCAAGAAGATCCTCGCCGGCCTGGCCGCCGGTTCGATCACCAACACTCCGCCCGATCGCGAAATCGTCGCTGTCATCGCCTACCTCCAACGCCTCGGCACCGACATCAAGGCCACCCCGGCGACCGCGCCCGAAACCAAGGCGACACCAGCGAAGAATTGAGTTTATGATTCAGAATATCCTCAGGCATTTAGGCGGCGTCGAACAGTACGGCGTCGTCTCGCTCTGCCTCTTCGGCACTCTCTTTGTCGGCGTCCTCATCTGGGCTCTGGTTCAGAAGCAAGGCCACCTGGACCGGATGTCGCGCGTGCCGTTGGATACCGATACCGTTGAACCCCTGCAAACGCCCCCGAACCATGAATAACGAAATGGAATCTCAGGACCCCCTCTTGCTCGACCATGAGTACGATGGCATTCGCGAGCTGGATAACAAGCTGCCGCGCTGGTGGGTTTGGTTGTTCAATCTCTGCATCGTCTTCGCGGTGATCTATATGGTCTATTACCATGGGCTGCATAAGGGCGCGCTCATGATCGATCAATACAAGGCCGAGATGGCCGCCGGCACGGAACTCAAGGCCAAGGTGATGGGCGAGTTCGAAAAGGGCATGGCCTCCTTGCAGCCCTCCAAAGACCCGCTCGTCCTCACCAACGGCCTGCTCACCTTCGTCAAGCTCTGCGCCCCTTGCCACCGCGCCGACGGCGGCGGATTGGTCGGCCCCAACCTGTGCGACGACTACTGGATCCATGGTTCCAACTTCGTGGATAACATCACCACCATTTGGAATGGCGTGCCCGCCAAGGGCATGGTGACCTGGAAAACCTCGCTCCGCCCCACACAGGTCTATGAAGTCGCCAGCTTCATTTACACGCTCCGCGGCACCAATCCGAAAAACCCGAAGCCCCCCGAAAACCTGGCTCCCGTTAAGACCGGCCCCAGCGAGTTCGAATAATGCCCTCGCCCCCCAAGCCGACTCCAACTGCAGGCCCCGTCAATCAAGTCAACTGGCAGGACTTCCGCGATCACTTGGGCACGGCGGAAGCGGATGGACGGCGTAAATGGCTCTATCCCACGCGCCCGCGCGGGCGCTATTATCGCGCCCGAACCTGGCTGACCTGGCTCCTGCTCGCGGTCATGTTCGGCGGGCCGTTCGTCAAGATTCACGGCAATCCCCTGCTGATGATCAACATCGTCGAACGGAAGTTTTCGGTGCTCGGCGTCCTCTTCTGGCCCCAGGACAACCTTGTCTTTGCGTTGGGTTTGTTGCTCTTCCTCACCGGCATCGCCGTCTTCACCGCCGCCTTCGGCCGGCTTTGGTGCGGTTGGACCTGCCCCCAGATCGTTCTCATGGAGATGGTCTTCCGCAAACTCGAGTATCTTATCGAGGGCGATAGCGCCGACCAAAAGGCCTTGGATCGCGCCCCCTGGTCGGCAGCCAAACTCGGCAAAAAAGCCGCCAAACACGCCCTCTTTCTCTCACTCTCCTTTGTCATCGGCAATACCCTGCTCTCCTACCTCATCGGCATTGACTCCCTCCGCCGAATCGTTACCGACGATCCCCATCAACACCTCACGGGGCTCGGTTTCATGGTGATTTTCAGCCTCATCTTCTACGGTATCTTCGCTCGCTTCCGGGAGCAGGCCTGCACCTTTATCTGCCCCTACGGCCGCTTCCAATCGACCCTGATCGATGAAAACACCATCGTCGTCGCTTACGACTACAAACGCGGCGAAAAGCGCGAACATCAGCATCGCCATGAGACCCCGGCCAACCGCTCCGCCCGCGGGGCCGGCGATTGCATTGACTGTTTCCGCTGCGTCACCATCTGCCCAACCGGCGTCGATATCCGCAACGGTACCCAAATGGAATGTGTCAACTGCACCGCGTGCATCGATGCCTGCGACGAGGTCATGGAAAAAACCGGCCGCCCCCGCGGGTTGATCCGCTTCGCCTCGCTCAATGGCATCGAAAAGGGCGAAACTCTGCGCGTTACCCCGCGCATCATTGCCTATGCCTGTCTGCTCGGGGTTCTCGGACTCGGGTTGACCGTCTTGCTGCTCACGCGCTCCGATGTGGATGCCACGCTCTTGCGCGCCCCCGGCGCGCTCTTCCAGGCGAATGCCGAGGGGAAGATCAGCAACCTCTACCAATTGCGGCTCACCAACAAGACCCGCCAACAAAAACCCATCGAGCTGAAGTTGGAAAATGTCGAAGGGTCCCTGACTGTCCTCGGTGGAGAACTGAACCTGCCGGCCGAACAGCAAACCGCCGCCATGGTGCTGGTCGAGATTGCCCCCGACCAACTCGCTTCGGGTAATACCCCCCTGGTGGTCGATGTCTACTGTTCCGGCAAAAAAGTGGATCGCCTCAAAACCATCTTTATCGGCCCACGAAAATGAACGACCCCGCCCCTATGAACGCTCCTTCCCAACCCCAAAAGCCACGCTGGAATCTCTGGCCGGTTTTCATCACCGCCTACTTTGTCATTGGCTTCATCGGCTGCGGCACTTTTATCGTCTTCTGCAACCGCCACCCGGCGGATCTGGTGGCGGCCGATTACTACGAGAAAGAGGTCCATTACCAGAGCCAAATGGAGAACATGCAGCGCACCAATTCCGCTTCCGTCTCGTTTGACTCCGATCGCCAACTCATCCGAATCTCCCTGTCCCGCACCCCTTTAGCCGTCCCCGCCACCGGCAGCATCCAACTCTACCGACCTTCCGCCACCGGCCTCGACCGCGAGATCAAACTCCAAACCGATGCCCAGGGCGAACAGGCCGTCGATGCCCGCGACCTGGCCACCGGCTTGTGGAAAGTCCGGGTCTCCTGGACGGCTGACCAAATGGACTATTTTATCGATCGCAAGGTCGATGTGGTTCGGAAGCGCTCCTGAGGTCCCATGGAATGCTGGACGGCGTTGGTCCTGGGTCTGGTCGGAAGCTTGCACTGCGCCGGCATGTGCGGCCCGCTCGCGCTCGCCCTGCCGGTCACGGGGGCGGCCGCTCCGAGCTTTCTTCTGGGCCGCCTCGCCTACAATCTCGGCCGCATTGTCACCTATTGTGCGCTCGGGTTGGTGTTTGGCCTGGCGGGCAAATCGTTGCTCCTGGCCGGGCTGCAGCGGTGGGTTTCCATCGGACTGGGCGTCCTTCTGCTGGTAGGGCTTTTCGCATCGCATCGGCTGGCATTGTCCCGGCCCGTGGAGGCCTTGGTTGGCGGCCTCAAACGGGGAATGTCGGGTCTGCTGCGCCGCCGGTCGCTGGCCTCGCTTGGGCTCTTGGGCCTGCTCAACGGTCTCCTTCCCTGCGGCCTGGTCTATGCCGCCGGAGCCGGGGCCATGGCCACGAACGGCGTGCTGGCGGGCATCTGCTATATGGCCGCCTTCGGCGCGGGCACACTCCCGATGATGCTCGGAATCAGCCTCTCCGGCAGGCTCGTGCCCCCGCCCTTTCGGCTCCGCCTCGCCCGGGCTATTCCAGCCTCCGTTTTCCTCCTGGGCACCCTGCTCATCCTCCGCGGCCTCTCCCTGGGCATCCCCTACGTCAGCCCCCTCCTCACTGCCACCGGCGCCGCTTGCTGCCGCTGACCCGATTTGGTTGAAGAAGACCTCGATCTCCGCCAGCGAAAACGGTACCGTGCATTTCGGTTATGGCCCATTCCGCACCCACACGTCGTTCGTGAACGATCTGAGCGAGATAATCAGCCGCGAGATTGCGGACCGGGGTGCCATACCCTTCGCGCGGTTTATGGAACTGGCCTTGTATTGTCCCGGCCAGGGGTACTACGAACGCGACCCCGACACCGTGGGCCGGACCGGAGACTATTTCACGAGCGTGAGCGTGGGGAACCTCTTCGGCGAACTGCTGGCCGTGCGCTTCGCTGATTGGCTGGAGAACGATTCGTCCCTCTGGCGCCTGGTGGAAGCCGGGGGACATCGCGGTGACCTGGCGCGGGATATCCTCAGTTGGTTGCAGGCATGGCGGACCCCACTTTTCGAGCGCGTCGAGTATTGCCTGGTCGAGCCTTCGGCCCGCAGGCGTGCCTGGCAAGCGCGCACCCTGGATTCGTTTGGGCCGAAGGTGCGTTGGGTCGATCAGTTGTCCGATCTGCGGGGGACCGGCCCCGACTCGGGGGTGCGCGGTATCATCTTCGCCAATGAGCTGCTGGACGCCTTCCCGGTGAACCGCCTGGTATGGGATGTCGCCCGTCAGCGCTGGATCGAACTGGGCGTGACGCTCAGGCAGGGGCAGTTCGAGTGGGTGCGCCTGGAGGAAATGGGGTTGCCCGCAGCCCGGCAGGGAGCCGGCCCTAAGGGCGAACCGGCACCAGGCCTCCCTCCCGACGCGCTCATTCCCACTGCGGACCTGGCGGCGGTGCTGCCGGATGGTTTCATTTTCGATTATTGCCCGCAAGCCTGGGCCTGCTGGCATCAAGCCGCCGCACTCCTGACGAAGGGCCGGTTGCTCACCTTCGACTATGGGCTTACGACCGATGCCCTGTTCTCACCCGAGCGGCAAGGCGGCACCCTGCGAGCGTATGCGCGCCACCAGCCTTCCACCAACTTGCTGGCCAACCCCGGGAAACAGGACCTGACGGCGCATGTGGATTTTTCGGCCCTCCAGACCGCGGGGGAGGCGGCGGGCTTGGCAACGGAGACCTTTGAGACGCAGGGACAATTCCTCACCCGCATCGCCGCCGACATCTGGAAAGGCAAGGCTCGTTTCGGCGCGTGGTCGGAGAAGCACAACCGACAGTTCTTAACCCTTACTCACCCGGAACACCTGGGGAGCCGTTTCCGCGTGCTGGTCCAGAAAACTCCCACTGAAACTCGTAACTCAGGATAGACAGACAATAGATGGCCGCTGTCTCCGTGCGCAGTACCAGCGGCCCCAGGGTGATCGGCTGCGCGCTCGACTGCTCAATCAGGCCGATCTCCTCGAGGGTGAAGTCACCTTCCGGACCGATCCACACCGCCGCGCTGCGCGGGTTCCGGCCATGGGTGGATTGATAGGCACTCAGGACGGCGCGGGGGTGCCGACTGCCGGGTTGCAGCGAGCCGAGCAGGGGCAAATCAATCGCTTCACCCCGCGCGACGAACGCGGCCGGCGTCATCGGAGGCAGGACGCGCGGCAGCCACGGGGCACCACATTGCTTGACCGCCTCAACCGCCACCATTTGCCACTTTTCCGCCTTCCGGCCCGCGCCATCATCATCGACCTGCGTGGCCACCCGCTCGGACAGAAGCGGGACAATGCGGGCGACGCCCAGTTCGGTCGCCTTCTGGATGATGGACTCGATGATCTTCCCTTTGGGTATGGCTTGGAGCAGGGTGACCCGCGCCGGCGGTGGCGGGTGCAAACGAGGCTCACGCACGGCCAACCGGACGCTGGCGCGGCTCAAATCTTCCACCTCACACAGCAACTCGCGTCCCGCCCCGTCTAAAACGGTCACCGAATCACCGATCCGGAGCCGCAGGACGTGGAGCGCGTGATGCGCCTCACGATCCGTCAGGGAGAGCGAGTCAGCGCCGCATTGCTCCGGCGGCAGGAAAAAACGGTGCATGCGTGCCCATTATTGAAAGAGCCGTTTGGCCTTTTCGAAGAAGCTCTGGCTGAGCGGACTTTCCTTGCCGTTGCACAGCGCCGCAAATTCTTCCAACTTGGCCCGTTGCGCCCCGGATAAGTGGGTCGGGACCTCGACGCTAATCCGGATATGCAGGTCACCGAAACCGTACCCCTGAGGGTTCTTCATCCCCTTGCCTTTGAGGCGGAAAACGGTCCCCGGCTGGGTGCCCGCGGGGATCTTCAGCGGTGCATTGGCATCGAGTGTGGGGACCTCAATCTCGGTGCCTAGCGCCGCCTGGACAAAACCGACCGGGATCTCGCACAGCAGATCGTCGCCGTCACGCTGAAAGAACTCATGCGGGTGGACATGCAGGACGACATAGAGGTCGCCGCCGCGACCACCGCGACACCCGGCCTCGCCGTTGCCAACGGAACGCAGCCGGGAGCCGGTATCCACGCCTGCGGGAATTCGGAGGGTAATCTTGCTGGTGCGCTCCATCCGCCCGGTGCCGCGGCAGATCTTACAGGGCCGCTCGACGACCCGGCCCGCGCCCTGGCAATGGGGACAGGTTTGCGCGATGCTAAAAATGCCGCGGGAAGAGATGACCTGGCCGCGCCCCCCGCAGGTGGGGCAATTCCGAACTGCCGATCCTTTTTCCGCCCCTTTTCCCTCGCAGGCCTCGCATTCATCCGCCTTGGTGATTGCCACCTCCTTCTCGCAACCGCGTGCCGCCTCCTCGAAGGTAAGTTCCAGGTCGTACCGCAAATCCTGACCGCGCTGGGCCTGACTGGGGTCGGCATTTCCACCGCCAAAGATGTCCCCAAACATGCCCGCTCCCCCGCCGAACACTTCCCGGAAGATGTCAAATGGGTCGTGAAAACCGGCGCCCGGTCGACCGCCGCGTCCGCCCCCAGCCCGGCGGTCGAAGGCAGCGTGACCGAACTGATCGTAAGCGGCGCGCTGTTGCGGGTCGTTGAGCACCTCGTAAGCCTCGCCGAGTTCCTTGAACTTTTCCTCGGCCCCTTTGTCCCCCGGGTTTTTGTCGGGGTGATGTTTTACCGCGAGCTTGCGGTAGGCCTTCTTGAGTTCCTCGGCGCTCACGGTGCGCTCGACCCCCAGGACTTCGTAGTAGTCGCGTTTAGCCATGGATCAGGCGGCCGGGGGTTTGGCGATGATCACGGTGGCGGGACGTAAAAGCCGCTCGCGAAACCGATAACCTTTGCGCAATTGCTGGACCACCTGGCCCTCGGCGGCCTCGGTCGTTTCTCTTTGCGAGATGGCCTCATGCAGGTTCGGATCGAAAGGCTTGCCCTGGGCCTCCACATCCTCCAACCCAGCCTCGGCCAGCGCCGATTTTAGCTGCTGATAGACCATGTTGATTCCCGCCTGCATCGATTCCAACGCCTGCGCCTGCGACGTCTGGGCGGCGGCGGCCAGCGCCATGTCGAAGCTATCGAGCACGGGAATCAGCCGTTGCAGCAGGCTCTCGTTGGCGAACTTGGCCGTCTCCTGCTTCTCCCGCGCGGCGCGCTTCTTGTAGTTGTCGAAATCCGCGAGGGTCCGCAGCAGTCGCTCCCAGTGCTCGTCCGCCTTGGCCGCCCGCTTCTTCAGATCCTCAAGCTGCCCTGCCGGCAGAGCGTCCAAATCGGGGGCCGCCGGCGTCTCGGGCCCGTCCTGCGGGCCGGCATCGGTGGTCTTCTTTGCTTCTTCCAATTCAATATCGTTCATCAAGACTCAACTTCTTCAATCCGTCAATGTCCGCGAAAGCTAACCGATCCGGGGCGTTGAGGCAAGCTAACAGGAGGTCCGGACCCGGCCAGCTTCAATAGCAACTCGATCGCCGGCAAGTCTTCCGGTCGCGTGACTTTCGGGTTGGGCAGCGCACTGACCACCAACCGGACCGGTTGGCCAATAAGTTCGCAAGCGGCTGTGTCGTCCGTCACCGACCGTCCCTGGCGGCGCACCTCGGCCAGCGCGCGGCGAATTATCTCAACCTGGAAGGTCTGGGGCGTCTGCACCGCCCAGAGGCGTGCTCGATCGAGGGTGCGCTCCACCAGTTGGCCGGTGCTGGATTCCTTGATGGTATCCGTCACCGCCTGCGCGGCCACTGCCGCGCCAGTCTCTCTCGCAGCCTCGATCGTGGCAAGAATCAGCGCTTCCGGCGAACAGGGCCGAGCCGCATCCTGGATGGCAACGATCTCGGTCCCGGGCGAAACCGCTTCCAACCCGTTCCAGACCGAGTCCTGCCGTTCCTTGCCGCCCCTAGCCAGCCGAAACGGCTTCCGGAAGCCATAGCGAGCCGCCAACTCCTCAAACGCCCCTTGCATCCCGTCGCGCACCACCACCACGATCTCATCCACGCAGGCGGCGGCGTCGAACCGCCCCCAGGTATGCGCGGCCACGGGACGGCCATTCAATTCGAGGAACAGCTTGTCCACGTTCGGTCCCATGCGGGTCCCCTTGCCGGCGGCCACAATGATGGCGGAGGTCATAGTTCTGGATCGCAAATGTTTAGCGCCCGCAGTCTACCCGCGTCCGCCTCCAGTCCAAGCGGAAAGTGGCCGTCGTTTCTCGAAGCCAGAGCTGCTTCGACCTCCCGGGGTCCGGCAGCCTTAGGTGCGCTCGGAACGAAGTCCTGGCCGAACTCACGTTCGCAGCTACTGAATCGGTGGTCACCGACCTGAGCCCGCCAGGAGCCCAACCGTTTGAGTCGCAACCCCAGAAGGGTTGCATCTCGGACGCCCTTTGCTCACACTTAGCCCGGTCGGTATCGGCAACCGGCAGAAAGGCCATTATGTTCAGCAGGAAGATCTTCGCGTTAGCGGTTTGCGGTTCGGTTTTGTGTGGGGCCTCGGCTCGCGCCCAGGAAACCCGGGAGCGGCCCAAACTCGAGGTCATCCGAGGGCCCACCAACGCACCGCTGGGAACCATCGCTAAAGTCGCAGTCCCTGAGGGCCACGTCTTTCTCGATGGGAAGAATACCCGGGCCATGTTGAAGGGGGCCGGGGAACCGACTAGCGGCCGGGAACTGGGATTCCTCCGCTCCACCAACGGAGAATGGTCGGTCTTTTTCGAGTTCAGCGACGTGGGTTACGTCAAAGACGACGAGAAGGACAAACTGGATGCGGACAAATTGTTGGACGCCCTGAAGCGCGGCAACGCCAAGGCGAACGAGGAACGCCGGCGCAACGGCAACCCGCCGCTCGAGATCGTCGGCTGGGAACGGCCTCCCAAATACGATGCCGCGACGCATAACCTCGAGTGGGCCATCCGCGCCACCTCCGACGATCACCCCATCCTCAACTACAACACCCGTTTGCTGGGGCGCAAGGGGGTGATGGAGGTCGTGTTGGTGGTCGCACCGGACCACTTCGCCGAGACGCTGCCTGCATTCCGAAAGCTGCTGGCGGGGTATGCCTATCAATCGGGCCAAGACTACGCGGAATTCCGCTCGGGCGACAAGATAGCCAGCTATGGGCTCGGCGCGCTGGTGGTGGGCGGGGCCGCCGTCGGCGCGGCCAAGCTTGGACTGTTCGCGTGGCTCGCGGTGTTGTTCAAGAAAGGGGCCAAGCTGATCGTGGTGGCCTTCGTGGCGGTGGTTACGTTCTTCAAGCGGTTGTTTACGGGCAAGGGCGCCAAGACACGGCAGTGAGCGAACTGCAACTCCTCTTCCTGATCCTGGCGGCGCTCTATGGGTGGGAATGCGCCTGTTGGATCCGCCGGGGATCGGTCGCCTTCCGCACCTGGCTGGGACGCCGCTGGTGTCCGGCCCAGCCGGGGACGCTGTTGGGCAACCAACGAGGTGGCTTCGTTTTTGCCCCGCCGTTACCGCCGCTCGGGACGCTGCTGACGGCAGTCCAGTTTCCGCTCTCGCTCTCGGCGGAGGCTCTCCTCGCCCATGTGGCCAGCAGCGTTAACCCTGGTTCCCCACCCACACAAACCGGAAAGTGCCTCCGGTGGGAGGACATCCGGGAGGTCGAGGCGCACGGGAAGCAACTCCGGATCAACGGCGAGGTCTTCGCACGGACGGCCACCGCCACGTTCACCACGCGACTGGCTGAGGAATTACGGCAACTGGCCCAATTATCCGTGGCGAAACGAAGTGCGGGCATCGAGAATTTGGTGCACGCGACGCTCGATGCCAAAGCGGCGAAGCGTCGCTGGCGCGAGTTTCGCCAACAGACGACCAGGCTGCGGTGGTTGACCAACTGGCTCTTTGGCTATCTCTTTGTGGCAGCGCCGCTGGCCTGCTGGTATTGGGGGTTGTCTCGGTGCTGGATAGCGTTGCTGGGGGGGCTCCTGGGGTTCACTACCACCACCGCCATCTTATTCCGACGAGCTCACCGAACCTGGTACCCCGACGCCGGTGAGGAGCGCCTTACCCATTTTCTCACGATCCTGCTAGCGCCGGCGACCACCATCCGGGCCTTGGACGTTCTGGCTCGCCCCCTGCTCGAGTGGTTCCATCCGATGGCTGTGGCGCAGGCGATGTGCCCGGAAACAGAATTCCGCAGGTTTGCGGAGCGAATTTGGCGGGAGCTGCGCCACCCAGGGTTGCCACTCTGTCCCATCGATACGCCGCTGGCCCGAACAACGGAAAGCACTTGGCGCGGCATGGTTCAGACGGCGGTGGCCAGTCTGCTCCAGCGGAGTGGGATCGATCCCGACGAACTGATCCCGCCCCCGGCCGCCTTGGATGAAACTTGCCGCTCTTACTGTCCGCGCTGCCGCTCCCAATTCACCACCGGCGAAGGGGTCTGTGCCGATTGCGGCGGTGTGGCGCTCTTGGCGCTGGGCCATGGGGACCTGATGGCGGAAGCTCCGAAGCTGGGGAGCCCAACGAAACCCAACCACCAAGCTGCCAGGGTGAAATCACCCCAAACGCCTCCTACGGCGTGAACCTTCGGGTTGGCCCACAGGATCGCCCGCGGGTTTGCCCTCCTCCCGCTGCCTCTTCCCTCGCTTCTCGCAGGAATGGAAGCACTCGGAGCGGGTTGGTGTTTTTCCTTTATCAGCACCCGCTGCCGCTCCTCAGATATTCTCCCCAATCATCGGCGCCGGTTGGTACGGAAGGTCGCTTTCGGCCGGGAGGGCCGCGGAGGCGCTGGACAGGACACGGAATTGGCGGATTTGAAACGACACTTCCCGTCCATCCTCCAGTGCCTGGTGTGAATACTCTTCCTTGCTCATGCGGGCGCGAAGGAGGAGGCCGCTGGGAAGTTCGAGTTCGACCCTGAGCAGGACGCCGAGAAAGAAGGTGTGCCGCAACACGGCGCGGTAACGCCACTGGGTGAGGTCGGCGGAGATCTGCACCGCGTAGGGGCGAAAACCGATCCGAAGTCTCTCGCCATCCCGATGGCTGACGGCGGGAAACTCCAGTTCATTGATGCGCGCTACGCCGCTGCGGACTTCGGTTTCGAGCACATTCATGACCCCGATGAACCGCGCCACGAACTCGTTGGCGGGTTGCTCGTAGACCTCGCGCGGCGTGCCGACCTGCTCGAGCAGCCCGCGGGAGAAGATGACGATCCGGTTCGAGACCTCCATCGCCTCCTCCTGGTCGTGAGTGACAAAGATGGTGGTCACGTTGAGCTCGTGGTGGAGGGTCACCAACCACTCCCGCAACTCCTGCCGGATCTTGGCGTCCACGGCCCCAAAGGGCTCATCCAGGAGCAGCACGCTCGGCTTGGGGGCCAGCGCGCGAGCAATGGCCACGCGCTGGCGTTGCCCGCCCGAGAGTTGGTGCGGATACCGTCGCTCCAAGCCTTGCAGGCCAAACAGGGTCAGCATCTCGTCGACGCGCGCCTCCGCTTCCGACCGTTTCCATTTCTTGATCTTGAGCCCGAAGGCGATGTTCTTGGCCACGCTCATGGTCTTGAACAACGCGTAATTCTGGAACACGAACCCGATGTTCCGCTGCTGCACGGAGAGGTCATTGACGCGGACTCCGCGGATGAAAACGTCGCCACTGGTGGGGATTTCCAGCCCGGCAATCATCCGCAGCACCGTCGTCTTGCCCCCGCCGCTGGGCCCCAGCAAGGCCATCAACTCGCCTTCCTTTACGGAAAAACTCACGTGGCTGACCGCGGCTACTTCGCCAAATCGCTTGCTGACTCTCTTTAGTTCGATGCTCACGCGCTTTAGTCCACGGTTCCGGGTTGAGGATTCAATGCTTCCTGGGCGCGCTCGAAACCGCGCGCCTGTTTCCATTCGAGAAAGGTCTTGATCACCAGCGTCAGCATGGCCAGCAGGGCGAGCAAGCCAGCGATGGCAAAGGCGGCGGGGGCGTCATACTCATTGTAGAGCTTTTCGACCCGCAGCGGCATCGTGTCGGTCTGGCCCGTAATGTGACCCGAGACCACCGACACCGCCCCGAATTCCCCCATCGCCCGCGCGTTGCAAAGGATGATCCCATAGAGCAACCCCCATTTCACCGAGGGCAGCGTCACATACCAGAAGGTCTGCCAACCGTTCGCGCCCAGGGTAAGGGCCGCCTGCTCCTGCTCCGAGCCAATCGCCTGCATGACCGGAATCAACTCCCGCGCCACGAACGGGAAGGTAATAAAGACGGTTGCCACCACAATCCCTGGNACCGCGAAGATGATCCGGATCTCGTGAGCCTCGAGCCACGGCCCGAGGAACCCCTGTCGCCCGAAGAGCAGGACGAACATCAGGCCCGCCACGACAGGCGAAACCGAAAAAGGCAGATCGATGAGCGTGATGAGCAGCGACTTGCCGGGGAACTCGAACTTGGCGATGAGCCAAGCCGCCGCCAACCCAAAGACCACGTTCAGGGGAAGGCTGGTCGCCGCCACCAGCACGGTAAGACGGATAGCCGCCAACGAATCCGGATGCGCCAGCGCGTGCCAGTAATAGGCCCACCCCTTGGCGAGCGATTGGGCCAACACGTTCGCCAGCGGGAGCACCAGGAACAGCAGACAGAAAACCAGCGCCAGCGAAATCAGCAACCACTTTGCCAGCGGCGATTCTTCCGTCCCCCGGCGGGAAGCTCGGACGGCACGCTTAGAATATCTTGCGGTGTCGCCCATGCCTTATTGCTGGAAACGGGAGGCCCACTGTTCCAGTGCGTTGATGATGGCGAGGAGCGCGAAGGAAAACACCAGCAACACCACCGCCAGGGCCGTCGCGCCGGCATAGTCGTACTCTTCCAGCCGCATGACGATCAGGAACGGGGCGATCTCGGTCTTGAAAGGCAGGTTGCCGGAAATAAAAACCACCGAGCCGTACTCCCCAATCGCCCGCGCGAAGGCCAAGGCGAAGCCCGTCAACACCGTGGGGAAAAGCGAGGGGGCGATGATCGAGAAAAAGGTGCGTAACCGGCCCGCACCAAGGGTAGCAGCCGATTCCTCGACATCCCGATCCAGGTTTTCCAGCACCGGTTGCAAGGTCCGCACCGCGAACGGCATCCCCACAAAAGTCAGCGCGATGACGACCCCCAGCGGCGTGAACGCCCCCTGAATCCCGAGCGGTACCAGCCCGCGCCCCAGCCACCCGTTTGGGGAAAACAGGTTCGCCAGAGTCAACCCCGCCACCGCAGTCGGCAGCGCAAACGGGAAATCCACAATCGCATCGATGAACCGACGTCCGGGAAACTCGTACCGCACCAACACCCAGGCCAGCAGAGTACCAAAAACCGCGTTGACCACCGATGCCGCCAGCGAGGCGCCGAAGGTGAGACGGTACGCCGCCAAGGCGCGCGAGGTCGTCGCCAATCGCCAAAAATCGGCCCAGGAGATCTCCATCGCGCGCAACACCAGGCCGCCAATGGGAATCAAGACTATCGCGCTCAAATAAAAGAGCGTGAAGCCCATCGTCAGCCCAAATCCGGGCAGTACGTTGAATCTCTTCCGGGCCATGAACCGCAACGGCACGAGTCGTTTGCCCACGCGTGTTTTCAGCACAAAATTCTACCCAAACCAGGGATCGGGCGCGAGGGAAATCTGAGCCCTGCTCCGGCCGGAGTGCATCCGGAGCCTGATGCACGGCGGCTTCCCTCGCTGGCGGCTAATTCAATTCCTCCGCCCACTTCTCGTCGCGCTCATAATCCTAATCCTAATCTACTTGAAGACGAAGATTGAGTTTAGGACTAAGAGCGGCCGAATCGGAGCGCAAGACGCGCCCCGTTCACGCCGGAGTGCCCGTCAAATCGGCTATGGAATCGGACTCGACGTTGATGTCACTGAAAAGCCACGAGGAGAGATACCGCTCGCTGCACGAGGGAATGATGGCCACGATGAGTTTGCCGCGATTTTCTGGCCGCTTGGCAAGCTGCAATGCCGCCCAGATCGCCGCGCCACTCGAAATCCCGACGGGAATCCCATCCAGTTGATTGACTTCCTTGGAGACCGGCCCCGAGTCCTCTTCGTTTACCTGAATGACCTCGTCCACCACCTTTACGTGGAGGTTCTCCGGAATGAAGCCCGCTCCCAGGCCTTGCAGTTTGTGCGGACCGGGTTTGCCACCTGAGATCACTGGCGATTTCGCCGGTTCCACCGCAACGATCCGGAAACCGGGCTTGCGCGGCTTGAGCACCTCCCCCACCCCGGTCAAAGTCCCGCCCGTCCCCACCCCGGCCACCACGAAGTCGACCTTCCCATCCGTGTCTCGCCAAATCTCTTCCGCAGTCGTGCGGCGATGAATCTCCGGGTTAGACGGGTTGGAGAACTGCTGGAGGATGACGCTATTGGGAATCTGCTGGTTCAATTCCTCGGCCCGGGCGATGGCCCCCTTCATGCCCTTGGCACCCTCGGTCAGGATCAGGCGGGCGCCAAGGATCTTCAAGAGTTTCCGCCGTTCGAGGCTCATCGTCTCCGGCATGGTCAGGACCAGCTTGAGCCCGCGGGCCGCCGCGACGAAGGCCAAAGCGATGCCCGTGTTGCCGCTGGTCGGCTCAATGAGCACCGTGTTCTGGTTGATCCGACCGGACTTGAGTGCGTCCTCAATCATGGCCACCCCGATGCGGTCTTTGACGCTCGAAAGTGGGTTGAAAAACTCGAGTTTCAGCAGGATATCGGCTAGAGCTCCGTGCTTCTGAGCCGTGCGGTTGAGCCTCACGAGCGGGGTGTTGCCAATGGTTTCGGTGATATCGTTATAGATGCGAGACATAATGGTTCTTAGTATCGATGGTGTTTAAGTTAATCTGAAGGTTGGAGTGACAGTTGCTGTCGTCAGTGCCGGGCCGTCTGGATTTGCTCGAACATCTGGTCGAACACTCCCCCCTCGACGAAGTGAGTTTTTTGGGCCTTCTGCCAGCCTCCGAACTGCTCGTCGATGGTGAACAGACTCAGCTTGGAGAAGGATGCAAGGTGTTTCTGCACCACTGATTCCAGGCGAGGCCGGTAAAAATGCCGCGCGGCAATGTCCTGGCCTTCCGCGGTGTAGAGGTATTCCAGATACGCCTTGGCCACCTCAGTCGTTCCGTGTTTGGCCACCACCTTGTCGACCCAAGCCACGGGTGGCTCCGCTAAGATGCTCACCGATGGCGCCACAATTTCAAATTGGCCGCCACCCGACTCCTTGATGGAGAGAATAGCTTCATTTTCCCACGCGATCAGCACGTCTCCGATCCCCCGCTGAACAAAGGTCGTGGTGGCCCCTCGCGCCCCCGAATCGAGCACCGGCACATTCTGGTAGAGTCGGGTCACGAAATCCCGCGCGACCGCCTCGCTGCCTCCCGGCTTTTTCAACGCGTAACCCCACGCCGCCAGATAATTCCAGCGTGCCCCGCCGGAGGTCTTTGGATTCGGGGTGATTACCGACACACCATGCCTGATCAAGTCCTCCCAGTCCTTGATCCCCTTGGGATTCCCCTTGCGCACGAGGAAGACAATGGTCGAGGTGAATGGTGAACTGTTATCCGGCAGCCGTTTTTGCCAATCCCGCGGCAGCAGTTGCCCCTTCTCGGCAATGGCGTCGATGTCGTAAGCCAGCGCCAAAGTCACCACATCGGCCTGCAGACCGTCGATCACCGCCCTGCCCTGCTTGCCCGAGCCTCCATGCGACGCCCGAACTTCCACCTTGTCTCCTGTCTTGGCCAGCCAGTACTTGGCGAATGCCGCGTTAAACTCCTGGTACAACTCGCGCGTCGGGTCATACGACACGTTGAGCAAGACAATGTCCTTCCCCGAGGCCCTCGTTGGCCAAACCAACACGAGACTGAAGGCGAGCACGACGGCCAGCCCTAGCCCGGATCTTCCGAGAACCGGAGCTCTGTGACAAGGCAAGGCCGACTTCAACGAGTGCTGGATGCGCAACAACATACCAGGCAAAATAAACTCAATCTACACTATGTCAATAGAGTTGTACCGCTTTTATATTCTTGATCTTCTCCCCTGATCTTCTATACTTTTGACGCAATGAAACTGTCGCTTCGTGGAGAATACGCCCTGCGCGCCCTCTTGGTGCTGGGGCTCAAGTATGGCCAACCGGTGGTACGAATCCAGACCATCTCTGATCAGCAGAACATTCCCAAGCGGTTTTTGGAGCAGATCTTGAACGACCTCAAGTCCGGGGGCTTCGTGCAGAGCAAGCGTGGGATTGCCGGCGGCTACCGTCTGGCGCGCAAGCCGGACCAGATCACGCTCGCCGCCGTGGTAAGACACATCGAAGGCGCGCTGGCGCCGGTCAGTTGTGTGAGCGGTCACTTCTACCAGAAGTGTTCGTGTCCTGACGAGTCACGCTGCGCTATTCGAAGCGTGATGAAAGAGATTCGCGATGCGGTGGTGGAGATCGCCGAGCAGGTAACCATCGGCGAGATGTGCCGGCGGTGGGAGGCACTCCAGGTGCGCCCGTTTCAGGAAGTGGACTTCAATATCTAACCATGATTTGTGCCGGCATCGATGCGGGGTCCAGAGCCACCAAGGTCGTCTTATTCGATTCCGAATCCGGCCGCCTGCTCGGTCGGGGCATCAGTGACCAGGGCATCGAGCAGGATCGGTTGGCAAACGACGTGCTGGAGAGAGCCTGCGAGGAGGCGGGCGTAGAACCTTGCGACATTGCCGCTCTGGTAGCCACCGGGTATGGGCGGAATGCGGTACGGTTTGCGGATACCACCGTTACGGAGATCACCTGCCACGCGCGAGGGGTTTTTCATCTCGCTCCCCAGGTGCGGACGGTGATCGAGATCGGCGGTCAGGACAGCAAGTGCATTGCGCTTGATGAGGGCGGACGGGTGCGAGATTTTGCGATGAACGACCGGTGCGCGGCCGGGAGCGGCCGGTTTCTTGAAGTCGTAGCGGCCCGGTTAGGGGTCAGCCTCCCGGCTTTGGGAGAACTGAGTGCCGGCAGCACGAAGCCAGCCCCGATCAGCAACATGTGCGTGGTCTTCGCCGAAACGGAAATCATCGGACTCCTGGCGGAAGGGGTTGCGACCAGCGACATCGCGGCCGGCGTGCAAAACGCTATCGCCCTCCGCGTCGCCGTCCTGGCCGGGCGCGCGGCACGCGGTCCGGTCTGTTTCACCGGGGGCGTGGCCCTCCAGGCCGGGATGGTGAGGGCGCTCCAAACCGCGTTAGCCTGCGAGGTGTGGGTCCCGGAATTACCCCAGTTCACTGGGGCCCTCGGCGCCGCCATTCTGGCCGGACGACGACGCCAAGCCGCAGGATCGAACGAGGAAACCTCACTGTAGAGCACAGCCGAGTCAAGGGGCACGCGGAACTGCAGGCGGAACTGCAGGCGCCTTGGCGAGGGCTGACCGTGGCCATCAGGATCCGCCAGGGCGGGACAATAATGCTCGCTTGTCCCGTCCATTCATGACACCATGGCCCCATGCCGAATACGCGTCCGCCACAAACCAAGAAGCCCCAACCCAAAACTGGGCAATGGGAAAACCATCAATCGCGATCTTCGAACCTCGCCAATCAGCGCCGGCAGGATATGTCAACCCGCTCGATTCTATCCCGGCTGCGCAACCGGAAATCTGATCTGAAGTGAGCCAACCGCCCATGGGTGCGGGCAGGATTACCTCAGATCCTGCTTGACGCGCGATAGAATACCGGAACAAATAATCGGCATGCTTAGAAATCTGGGTCCCCTTGTTCTCGCCGCCTGCGCCACAACGCTCTGGGCGGGTTCGTTGACCGCCGAGGAAAACACCGTTACTCCCAATACCAAAGTCTTCGAAAACGCTCCACAGCCTGGAGCAGCCCTATGGCAAGCCGAGGCGGCTTCGGGCTACGTCGGAGGCGGCGCGACGACCTTCCGGGGTGCGAACCGGGGAGACTCGGACGCGTTCAACTTCAGCCTGCAGGCCAGCACCCGTTTTTCCCTAAGCGACAAGTGGTTCATGCAACTCGGCTTGGGGTCCGCCAATTTCTACCTGGGTCGAGTTTCCGGCGCACCCGTTCCCGAGGATATCCATACGCTCCGAGCCGAGGTGGGACTGGGCTACCGTTGGGATGAGAAATGGACGTTCACGGCCCTGCTGGGGCCCACGCTTTACCGCTTGGAGGATATCGACATCAATGACTTCGGGCTGGCCGGCGGCCTGCTGGCAAGATACCAGGCTAAGCCCTCGTTGACTTTCTCGGTCGGCGTCATGGTCGCCCCGGACAGCGATGTGAAAGCCATGCCCTTGGTGGGGGTTCGCTGGCTCATCAATGACCACTACACGCTGGAAGTCGGCATGCCGAAAACACGTTTGTCCTACCGCCTGCAACCGAAATGGGCGCTGTACGCGGGACTCGATCTTAACGGTTCCACCTTCCGCACCAGTGAACGTTTCGGAACGGACACGGGCTTTTCGCGCTACAACAACGCCCTCGCTACTTACCGCGACCTTCGGCTGGGTGTGGGCACGGGGTACGAATTCGCCCGCGGGCTTCGCGTCGAGGTGGAAGCCGGCGTATCGGTTTACCACGAAATCTACTACTCCCGCATTGCTGAGCAGGTCAGCTTTGATCCGGCGGCTTACGTCCGGATCGGGCTGAATGGCCGGTTCTGAACCGTTCCCGGGCGGCTGCCGCACTCGAATCAGCCGGTTAGCCGATGACTTCCAGGACCCGCTGCAATTCGGCGTCGGTGTTGTAGAAATGCGGCGAGAGGCGGATGTACTTTTGTCCTTTGCGATCGGCGCGAAGAGAGGTCACCACACCGGCCGTCAGGAGTTTCTGGTGCAACTCCGCCAGATCTTTCCCCGGCTGGAAAAAGGACGTGATCCCGCTGGCATTTAACGCCGGAGCATCGGCATTGAGCACCTGGTAACCTCTGGCCTGCAACCCGGCGATCAGGAACGACCGTTTGCGCAACAGTTCCGTCCCGATGTTCTCGATCCCAACTTCCAGCAAGAGTTCGATCGCGGTGATGAGGCCGACCAAACCCAGGAGATTGTAAGTCCCCGCCTCGTACTTGTGCGCACCCTGGCGGAGGACCACCTGCTCCTGGGCAACGAAATCGGGACAACGCACGTTATTCCAGCCGTAGATGGGCGGATTAACCCGATCCTGGATCGAACGGCGCACGTACATGAGCCCGGCGCCACAGGGTCCGAGGAGCCACTTGTGAGCGTCCGCCGCCATCATATCCACGTGCTCCATACTGAAGGGAAACGCTCCCAGTGTCTGAATGCCGTCCAGGCAAAAGAGGATGCCGCGCTCGCGCAGAGCCTTGCCAATGGCCTGGTAATCCAGCCGATAACCGCTGACGAAATGACAGGAGGCGAGGGCCACCAGGCGGGTGTTCTCGTCCGCTTGCCCCAGCACATCGATAGGACGGATGAGCCCGAGCCCGCGGGTATTCATCAGGCGGACCTCTACCCCTTGTTCCGCCAACGCCATCCAGGGATAAACATTCGAGGGATAATCATCGAAATAGACCAGGATGTTATCGCTGCGGCGAAACTTCAACCCACTGGCAAAGAAGCTCAACGCCAGGGACGTCGGCCCCACGAGGCCCACCTCGTCAGGCTGGCAGTTCAGGAGTTGTGCCCCCAACTGGCGGCCCCGGTCCAGGATTGCGGGATAGACAAATTGTTCCTGATCGCCCGTTGTGCAGTTCAGGGCGTAGTGGGCGACGGCATCAGCTACCCGGCGCGGCAGCGGGCAATCGCCGGCGTGGCCCATAAATATCTTTTCGCGCACCACGGGGAATTCGTGGCGCCGCAGATCTTCATTAGCGAGGATGTCAGCCAAATTCATGGCGGCAGGTTATATCGGATTCTGGCTCACTCGTCCAGTCTGGCGGTAGTCACGGCTCGAGATCGAACATTTTAAAGATCCCCTGATAACGGGTGGTGTAGAAGTGGAGCACATAGGCCGCGATGCAGAGAACCAGCACCAGGTAGAGCAAGATGGGCACCCAACGGCTTAAAGCGCGGAGCTTGCGTGATCCTTCTTCCTGGTAATAGCCATGCAGACGCTTCAGTGTGTCGTCGAGTTGGCCGCTGACTTCTCCGGTCGAATACTGGCCAGTGAAAAGGTCGGGAAATTTACGCGAAGCCTCGACGGCCTCAGCGGGAGTAACGCCGCCATCCACCAAAGGCCGCCATTCCCGCACGGCCCGGCGGAGGGCCGGGGAACCGCACGCCGCCGCGGCAAGTTCCCAGGCCTCAATGATGGTGACCCCAGCGCTCAACAAGGCCTCGAGGGCGGCCGCCAGCCGTGCGAGCGCCAAGCAGCGCCGAGCGCTTCCCAGCACCGGTACGGGGTGCAACACGGTTTCGATGACTGCCCGCCATCGTTCGCCATGTTGGCTCTGGGTGCCATAAACCACTAACGCCAACAAACCGTAGAGCGGCCCTAATATCCCCGCGGTCTGAATCAGGTAACGCACCCAATTGCCGCTCAGAAAGAGCTGAGGAAAGGGGGTAATGAAGACAAAAAAGTGGAGCAGGAATGCGGGATAGGCCAAGTCGGTGATCATCTGCCGCCCCAGCCGTGCCCGCTCGGCGTAATAATCGGCCAGCAATCGGAAACAGGCGTCCAATCGGCCGCTCTGCTCACCCGCTTGAATGAGCGCAATATCGAACCCGGGCAACCAAGGGTGATCCAGATGCAACAACGCCTCGGAGAGGGTAAAGCCGCTGGACAGTCGGTCGAGCACGGCGTGAATGGGCTCTCGATAAGATCGGGTCGGCGGCTTTTTCTCCAGGTGACTCAACGCCGCCATCAAACCCAGCCCAGCGGCAGTGAACTGGTTGAGTTGCTGATAAAACTCAGCCCGCCGTGAGAATTGGCTGGGCGTGAAAATGATCGCCATAATTGCGCGAGCCGGCCGCTATTCACATGAGTCAAAACCACCACCTCGCCGCCCGTCAAGAACTGAGCCTGCGGCTAGAACAAGACGCCGATCCGACCCCTGCCCCGGCACCCGTGCCACCCCCCATCCACCCATTCCCGAGAGTGGAAGTTGTGGGGCGGGCTATACGCCGGCAACTCGGTCGAAGCGGGCCTTGAGGTCGCGCTTGCTGCGCAAGCCCATGAATTGGTCCACCACTTGACCTTTGTCGAATATTAACAGGGTCGGTATGTTCTGAACCTGGTACTGACCTGCGAGCTCCTGACATTCATCCACATTGACCTTTCCGATACGGACACGTCCGTCGTATTCGGCGGCGAGTTCATCGAGGATCGGCGCCAGCATCTTGCAGGGTCCACACCACTCCGCCCAAAAATCAACCAGGATCGGTTTGGCGGATTGAATTACCTCCACGGGGAAGTTCTCCTTCGTCAGAGTTATAATGTTCGAGGCTGCCATAAAATCAAATATTAAACTAACCAGAGCGACGGTTAACGGCCGGAGAATGACACACCACCTAGCGGAGTAGGCCAAGCTCAAGCCACCGGGGATTTCTCACGCGCGCGAAACCTCGCGCGCACCGGCCCGGCATTCCGTTAGGAGAGCGGCTTGATGAGCATCCACCCAATGAAATAGGTCGTGCCCGCGGCGGCCAAGCACACAATGGCGGCTGCGATCGCCAGAACGGTATCCAGAACGCTGGCCTGCCGCGCTGGAACCACCGACGGTACGGCTGCTCGTGGGGCTGCAGTCGGTACCGCAGCACGCGCGACCGGTGCGGCGGTAGCAACGGGTGCGGCGGTGGCTCGGGGAGCCGCCGGGGCTGCGTGAGCCGGAGCGCCAGCCGCAGCCGGGGCCGGAGCGCCCGAAGCGGAAGACGCACCACTTGGCCCGCCGGGGGGAAGTGTCGGCAGCTTGATCGTCGGAGCGGCCGAGGGCTTCGGCGGCAGATTAATGCGAACCGTTTCCTTCTTGGGTTGAACTTTACCGGTTTCCTTTTTCGGCGGAACCGCGCCAGCAGGACTTGGGATATTCTCAGCCATATCTTAACGTTTTGCCCAAACTAAGGGGACGCCACCCGAGTGTCAACTCATTCTCAACAAAAATGCGCCGGCTTTAGGCCAGCGTTCGGGAAGCTAGGGCACCCCCGCCGGGTATGCCCTATCCGGGCTAGGCCTGCCCACCAAAGCTCACGTAGTCATCCACGTCCAGCAATTCAAACCAAGTGGCAATGTCCTCCCGAGCGGGGGCGACTTTCGGTGGATCCCGTGGAAATACTCCCGAGCACCGACATCCGCGGGGGCCCGTTGCTCCTGGTAGGCAGACCATGCGGCTATTTCGGGTTCCGTAGGGTGGTTGGTGGCATTAGCTTGCATCCAGGCGAGGATTTCACGGTCACCTTTTCCGGCAGCCAGTTCCGCTTGGAGGGCTTCTGGATTGACCCCGGCGAAACTTAGGAATCGCTGGTCCATCGGGCAGGCAAAATGGTATTCACCGTTCTTCCCTGCGATGGTAGCACGCCCCTTGTCCAGCATCCGGGGCAGGATCACGTAACCACCCAATCGCACGCGAGCACTGCGAGGGGGACGTTGAGTCAGGTCAGGAATAGAAATAAGCGCCATAGGTTTCCAATTACAGTTAGTGGTTTACTTTCGTGTGCGGACATTGTTTGATCCCGTAGACGGCGTCATCACTGACGTCCCGCTAACGGGGTCCGTTACCGCCCTATAACGTGCCTGGGAACTGACCGAATGCAACCAAATCTTCTTACCAAATCTGCTCAACCCACTAATCGAGTGCCAGGCACCGCCATCGAGGCTGCCGCCACAAACGCCGATAACGTAACACCCGTTGCCGGCACGGCGCCGCACGAAGCAGGCCCTCTTTGCTGCGGTAGCCGTCTGGGATTGGAGTGCCTCGTCAGCGATTGGAAGAAACGCGCGGAATCGCGGAATCGAGACTTGCCACGGCTGCCGGAATCGCCTATGGATTTAGGGGCGCGGGCGTGATTGTGCATGAATGAGACCCTTGTGGTTGTGCCGACCTACAACGAGCGGGAAAACCTTCCATCGCTCGCCCGACGTCTTCTGGCCCTACCGGTGCGGGTGGATCTCCTCGTGGTGGACGACAACTCACCGGATGGGACGGGCAAGATCGCCGATGATCTGGCAGCGAACCATGCGGAGATTCATGTTCTGCATCGGCCGCAGAAAAACGGTCTGGGGCGGGCCTACATCGCTGGGTTCAAATGGGCTCTGGAACGTGGCTATGAGTACATCTTCGAATTGGACGGCGATTTTTCCCACAACCCGGACGACATCCCGATGTTCCTGCAGGCCGCTCCAAATGCTGACCTTGTCCTAGGCTCGCGTTACGTCAACGGGATTCGGATTATCAACTGGCCGTTAAGCCGGCTGCTCCTGAGCAGTGGCGCCGCCAAGTATGTGCAAACCGTTACGGGCATGCCCTTCACCGACCCGACCGGGGGTTACAAGTGCTTCCGGCGCCGCGCGCTTCAGGCTATCGACCTCGATAGCGTGCAGTCGAACGGCTACAGCTTCCAGGTGGAGATGACCCATAAACTGTGGCGCCAGGGGCTGAAAGTGGTGGAGGTACCGATCATTTTCACGGATAGGTTTCTTGGCCGTTCAAAAATGTCAGGGCATATCATCCGAGAGGCCTTCCTCATGGTCTGGAAGCTATTGATCCAAAACAAGTTGCGCCGACGTCCACGCCCCTCAGCCGGACGGTCCGCGCCACCTGCCAGCAACCAGTCTACCATGCCCCCAGCCGGATTAAGCCAGCCTAAGTCTGGCAGGTAAAACGGCGCCGCGGTTTGCTGAAGCTTCCGCCTGAAGCGGAATCCCCGCTGCGAACCATGCAGGTCCACGCCCTCGACTTGGTGGTGGCCGCAAACGGTGCGGAGAGGTCCGGTCAGATCCGTAGCTCTGGTCTGGCTTATTTGGAAGGCGCGGACTTTGGGACGGGCTTATAGAGACCTGCCTTGACGAACGCCGGGAGATAAGCACCGTAACCAGAGGCCTCCATCTCCTGTACGGGCACGAAACGGAGGGAAGCCGAATTAATGCAGTACCGCAGGCCAGTCGGTCCAGGACCGTCGTTGAACACATGACCAAGATGGGAATCGGCGGTCTTGGAACGAACCTCGACCCGTTCCATGCCGACCGAATGGTCGGCCCGCTCCGAAACCTCCTCGGCGACGATTGGTTTGGTAAAACTCGGCCAACCGCACCCGGAATCGAATTTGTCCAGCGAACTAAATAGGGGCTTGCCCGAAACCAGGTCTACGTAAATGCCAGGCTTTTTATTATCCCAGAACTCGTTCCGGAAGGGCGGTTCCGTGGCGGCATGTTGGGTCACCTCGAATTGGATCGGTGTGAGCGTTCGCTTGAGTTCCGGCACAGGAGGTTTCTTGAAAGGGGTCATGTTGGGATGGATCGAATGAAGGTTGGTGACGGTTTGATCGCCGGGCGCGAGGACCGGAGCCGCCACCTGGTCGAGCGGTGCCAGCGATGTCACCGCCAGAGTCGTCAGAAAAATAAGCGTGGATACACTCATGGAGCACTATAGCATGGGCGTCAAACCGCCAACAAACCTGTTTGCATTTCTTCAGGAGATATGATCTATTATGGCCGAACGCGGCAGTGGCGGTAATGCCCGGCCTTAACGACCGACGATACGATTAGAACTAGATTATGCAGATTATTTTTGAAGACACTCCGGTGGTCCAAAAGACGAAAGAGCTTTGCCAGGTGATCCTGGACCAGCCGAACATGCGGTCGATCCGCCAGCGGATTGACTCCTTCATGGCTGACGAAGGCGCGCGCTCCCAATACGAGGGTGTGGTCAACCAGGGCCAGGAGCTCCAGCAAAAACAGCAGATGTCAGAGCAACTCTCCCCGGAAGAAATAGGGGCCTTTGAACAACAGCGGGACGCTCTCCTCAGTAACCCGGTGGCGCGCGGGTTTATCGACGCCCAGGAAGAGTTGCACGAGGTCAAACACTCCATTCATCAGATCCTCAACAAAACCCTGGAGCTTGGGCGATTGCCGACCGAAGAGGAACTCTCCGGCGGCGGTGGCGGCGGCGGATGCGGCGGCGGGGGTGGCAGTTGCGGTTGCAGCCACTAGGGTTCCTTAGCCGGAGCCATTTACGAATCAGACCAGGCTGCGGCACGGGCTACCAGCCCGTGTCGGTTAGGCCAACGGGTCAGAGCATACGGCTTGAAGTACTGGATCGGCCACCGGTCAGAGCTCCTTCATGGTTTTGTCGTAAAAGGCCACATAATCATCCGGGTTGGGGCCTTCGCGGAATTCGATGGCGGATCGCGGGTGCATATTCATCTGGCCGGTCAAGACGTAGGGAATTGAGGGTCCCCAATCGTAGCGTTTTTTGAGGGGGAGGATAGTGCCCTGGATACACTCGAGCACCGGGCGCATTCGGAACTTGGGATTGCGCAGGAAAGAGAGGAGAATCTCCAGGGGACAGTTCCCGGCCCCACGGCCCAACCCCATCAGGGTGGCGTCCACGCGGTTGGCCCCAAGAATGATGGCTTCGATCGTGTTGGCAAACGCGAGTTGCAAGTTGTTATGGGCATGGATGCCGACCTCCTTGCCCGTGCCTTGAAGCGCCGCCATGTACTTGGTGACCAAGAAGTCAATCTGTTCGCGGTAGAGGCTGCCATTGCTGTCCACCACAATCACGGCATTGACGGGGGTGCGGGCGGCGATCTCCAACGCCTGGTCGATTTCCGCCTCGCTCACCGTGGAAATAGCCATGATGTTGAGCGTGGTTTCGTAGCCCTGCTCGTGGCAATGTTGGATCATTTCCACGGCCTCGCTGATTTGGTGAACATAGCAAGCCACACGAATCATGCTCAGGACGCTGTCCTTGGCTGGGCCAATCTGTGTCTGCCAGTCGCTTTTCCGGCCGGCATCGGCCATCGCCGTGAGCTTCAAACCCGTCGCCTTTGCCGAATGGTCGCCGACCACGCGACGGAGGTCCTCCTCGAAACAGTGCCGCCAGGGGCCGAACTCCGAACGGGGGAATTGAGCAAGTGAGTTCTTGTAGCCGATTTCCAGGTAATCGATACCCGATTGGAGCGCGCACTGATAGACGGCTCGAACCACCTCATCTTCAAAATGGGAGTTGTTGACCAACCCGCCGTCCCGGATAGTGCAATCGAGCACCTTCAATTCCGGTCGGCAAGTGATCCACGGAGCCTTCTGCGCCATTGGTTCGTTCGTTTTCATATAGTTCTTACGACACGATCATGACCTCGGCAGCCGGCCGTGGCAAGAAAACTCCTTATGATCGACATTCATAGCTCAGACCGCATTTGACCTTTGGCGATCGGGATGGGATGCTAGGGGTGATGGTTTCATCACCGAACGCAGAACAACCGCAGCTACCCAAGCCTCGCAAGTCCAGACGTCTCAACTGGGTATTTAGCGACGGGCTGAGGAAGTTGATCAAGTACTACCTGGAATGGTCAGCTCGATTGAGGGGACAACGTTTTTATTGCGCCAGCCTGGCGGGCCAATCGGAGTATAACCTCACGATCAACTGCGATTCCACCGTCTCGTGCAACTGCCAGGACTACAACGGAACCGGCCACATTGGCGACCTGAACCAGAACACTTTCGAGGAGGTCTTCTACGGGCCGGCGGCCCAGCGGCTGCGTGAGGAACTGGCCAAGGGAAAAATCCCCATCAAGTCCTGCACCCGTTGCGGGGATCTCAAGCGCGTACCCAAAGCCCAGGTCACTGCGGGGCCGGCCATGTACGCCGGTCCTAAACCTCGACTGCCCTACCGCGGCATGTTGCTCGAGAACACGGTGCGCTGCAACATCGACTGTCTGGGCTGTGACCGAGGCTCAGCCGCTCGCATCCGCTCGGTAGCGCAGATGGACCTGGAAAAGCTCTCGAAGATGGCTGATCTGGTTCACGACCTAGGCCTCCAGCAACTATTCTATCTGAACCTGGGCGAGCCGTTCCTATCGCCCAACATCGGTCTGGAACTCCCGTTACTGAGGGAGAAGAATCCCGATTGCCGCATCGTGATTTCGACCAATGGGATCATCCTGAACACCGATGTCAAACGCGAGGCGGCCTTGCACGCCAGCCAAATTCTCTTCTCCATCGCAGGAATCAACAATGAAATGCTGAAGAAATACGAGAAATTCGGCAGCTTCGACAAGGCTTACGGGAACCTGAAAGCACTGGTCGATTACCGGAATGCCCGGGGCCTTACCAAACCGGTGCTGGAATGGAAATATCTGCTGTTCAATTGGAACGACCGCCGCGCGACCATTCAACGAGCCATCCAGATGGCCCGGGAAGCCGGGGTGGACATCATCTCCTTCTGGCCCACCAATAACCCCATCTATGGCTACTCCTTGCGCTACCGCCTCGGCCAGTTGAATCGCGTCGGCGTTAAATGCTGGAAGGGCCAGGAAGTGGACTTTCGGATCAGTGGTTCAACCTTAGCTCCGGTGTCCGGCACCGTCCCAACGCACCCGCCTCAAGCCCGCGTTTGAACACCCACAGCAAAAGCGGAAACCCCGGAAAAGTANACTGAGCTAGCGCGGGCGTTTTCGCCGCCTTTTGTGGCGCCAGGTATCGACGACCACAAACAGAAAAATGGCAAACCCCAGCACCATCAACACGATGACGGCAGGCTTGCTCTCCCAGAGGATTCGAATGCCTCTGGCAATGTCGTTCGAGTCCATGCCAGCTTAATCTACACCAACCATCTGCAAAAACCAACCACGCCCCCGGGCGTCCCCAGAGCGAGAACCAAGCTCAGAACGCGTGGAAGCCATCGAACCTGTCGTTAGTTCAGCGACGGTCCGATTCGCGGTTGCTCACGCCTTCCAATCGAAGGCTCGTTTCTTCACGGCGTAGATATACCCCACAAAGAGGATCCCCATGAAGGCGAGCATCGAGCCCAGAATCAAGCCCGGGTTCTCGCTGAGCATGGAGCGATAGATGACGGCCCATGGGTAAAGGAAAACCACCTCGATATCAAAGAGGATGAACAACATCGCAACCAGGTAAAACTTGACCGATAGCCGGGGGTTACCGGGCCCGACCGGCAACATGCCACATTCGTAGGCGGTATCCTTAATCACTGAACGCTTCCCCTTCTTCCCGAGGATGACCGACCCCACCAGCATCCCGAAGGAAAACAACACCGCCAGCACACCGAGCATCAACACCGGCAAGTACTGTCCCAACTGGGCCTGATCCGAATGTTCCATAAATCGAGTCTAACCACGAGAACCCGCCTGGCAAGTGGAATCGAGCGGGCCAAAGGGGATCGCTCAAGCAAGCCGCCTCCGCTCTCCCCTGCCAGCCAGCAACTCGAGCCATGGCGAAACCGGCTATGTCCCCTCGATCCGGACCAGAACCTCCTGGGCCAGAAGTTCGTAGGCCGCGGCGCCGGGGTTGTATTTGTCGTAATGAATGATGGGCTTTCCGAAACTGGGTGCCTCGGCCAGGCGAGTGGCGCGCGGAATCATGGTCTCGAACACCTTGTCTCCGAAATGCTGGCGGACCTCACCCACCACCTGTTGGGAGAGCCGGGTGCGGCCATCGAACATGGTCATCACCACACCCACCAATTCGAGCTTGGGGTTCACACCGTTGTCATGCAACTGGCCCATGACCCGGTTCAGCATCGAAATCCCCTCCAGCGCGTAGTACTCGCACTGCAGCGGCACCAGGACGCCGTTCGCCGCGACAAAAGCGTTGAGCGTCAGAATGCCCAGCGAGGGCGGACAATCGATCAGGATGACGTCGAAACGTTGAGACAAAACCACCGGTTCAAGTGCGCGGGCAACTCGCTCCAGGTGGTTTTCCGCGCGGGCAAGTTCCACGTCCACCCCGCACAGATCGACCTCGCTCGGGATCATTTCGAGTCCCTCGAAGGCGGTCGGTTGGATCTTGTCGGCGAGATTTCCCTCGCCCAGCAAGACTCGATAGGCGCTGGCGCCTTCGATTTTTTCCAAGCCCACCCCGCTGGTGGCATTGGCCTGGGGGTCGAGGTCGAACAACAACACTCGCCGACCCACGGCGGCCAGGCAGGCAGCCAGGTTTACGGCGGTCGTCGTTTTGCCGACGCCGCCTTTTTGATTTGCTACCGCGATGACTTTGGTTGGCACCACCCTCTTTTAATGAAACGAAGGCCCGGTTTCAAGTTTTCCGGCTGGATTTTTCCCTGGCAGGGTGCATCATAGCCCGATGAACAAGATTCTTACGACGCACGATGTGAAGCTGACCCGAGCCATAGAGAATCACATTTTTCGCCGCATCGAGAAACTGGAGCATCTGGACCACTTTGCCACCGCCGCGCGGGTGACGTTGGAACATGACGACACCAAAGCTCCGGAACGGCAGTTTGCGTGTTCAATCCGTCTTTCCCTGCCGGGCCCTGATATTTTCGCGGAAGACGTCGAAAGCGATCTCTACGCGGCCATCGATCTGGTGGTCAAGAAAGTCGAGCAACAACTGCGCACACGCCATAACAAATACAAAGCCCTCAACCACAAGGTCGCCGCCCGCAGCAAACGCACGCGCCAGGAAAAGGAGACGTGATTCTACGCGCTCGCGTCGTGGTTCCGGTTTCCCGGCCGCCCATCCCGAACGGGGCCGTTGAGGTTCGGGGAAATCGGATCACGGCCGTAGGGCGGTGGGGTGATTTTTCACCGAGTCGGTGTTCCACGCGTGATCTGGGCGATGCGATCCTGTTGCCGGGCCTGGTCAACGCCCACTGCCATCTGGACTACACCGCCATGGCCGGCGAGTTTCCGCCCCCGAAGGTGTTCTCGGACTGGCTGAAACTCATCACCACCGCGAAAGCGGGGTGGAACCTTGATGATTACCACCAGTCCTGGCGCAGCGGGGCGGAAATGCTCGTGCGCACCGGAACTACGACCGTGGGGGACATCGAGGCCATACCCGAACTTCTGCCGCAAGTCTGGACCGATACCCCGTTGCGCGTGGTTTCGTTCCTGGAGATGATCGGCATCACGGGCCGGCGTTCCTGTCAGGCTATCCTCCAGGAAGCCGCCGACCGGGTTCGCGCGCTCAAACATGCTCGCAACCGCGTTGGTCTTTCACCCCACGCGCCCTACTCTACCCTGCCGGAACT
>TBL_comb47_HYPODRAFT_10000798_pt1 | contig 41523 bp, 31 predicted proteins | sample TroBogypolimnion_40_FD_10682 | JGI IMG/M metagenome (IMG submission 10682)
GCTGGCGATGTCCAAGGTTTCCTGGCCTGACTACTGACTTAGTGACAGGCAGCCTTGATGCTGCAATGAAAAACCTTAGTCAGGGGGTAAAACCACCCCCTACCCATTCAGAACAGCGACGGGGCGCCTTTGGATGAGAGCGGGCCTTTTTTTTGATTTGTGTTGAAGCTTCACCATCCCACAGTGTCATGACAATCAATGTTCGTCCGCCGGTTAGCTGTCCTTGTCGTAAGTTTGTTTGAAGATTCTGGGAGCAAACGTACTGGCTGGTAACCGGCGGCGCCCGAGTTGGTGGGGGCGAGGCTTTCCCGCAGTTTTTTGGTGTAGTGCACCCTCAGTATGACCATGGCACCGAGGGTAGAAACCCCTTGACGTGTAACTCTATGGTTACATATAATTGCAGTTATGGACACAAATGCCGTTTTCAAAGCACTCGCTCACCAAAGCCGCAGGAAATTATTGGACGCCCTCTGCGTGCGCAACGGACAGACTCTCGGGGAATTATGCGAGTATCTAAGTACCAGCAGGCAGGCGGTGATGAAGCACCTGGCGATCCTGGAAGACGCTAACCTCATCACCGTAACCTGGGATGGACGGGAAAAGCTCCACTTCCTGAACCCGGCTCCGATCCAGGAAACCTACGGAAGGTGGGTCGATAAATTCGTACGGCAAAAGGCGCAAGCGCTGGACTCTTTGAAACAGGATCTCGAAGCGAAGAAAAGGAGACCAATATGAACAACCAAAAATTCGTTTATGTGACCTACATCAGAACGAGCCCCGATGAACTCTGGGAGGCTCTGACCAGCTCGGAATTCACTCGTCAGTATTGGATGGGACACGATGTCGAGTCCGACTGGAAAGCTGGATCTTCAGTTAAATTCACCCACAACGGAAAGACAATCCTCTCAGGCAAAATACTCGCCTCCGAGAAACCCAATGTACTTTCCTATACCTGGAGCATGCAGGTGGACGAGCAGATGCAAGACGAAAGGCCGTCGCGGGTTACCTTTCTTCTTGAGCCCTTCGAGTCCAACCCTGAACTCGTGAAGCTCACGGTGTCCCACGATGAGTTCCCTGAAAACTCCAAGGTGTTTCCGAGCATCAGTAACGGTTGGCCAATGGTGCTCAGCAGCTTGAAGACATTACTGGAAACCAAGCGTGCCATACCTTTCAAAGGATCTTGCGGTTAAAAGGGCACGGAGGGCCACGCAAGAGTTGCACGCTAAATGAAAAACAAACGGCCTTCGAGGGTACCAACCCCGGAGGCCGTTTGTTGTCTGCTCGCCAATGCCACCTGCGCAGTCACTACCCCTAAGCTATGCCTTGGTATCTCCGTTATTCAGGAATTGATCCAATTGCGCCTTCACATGGGGCACGCTGTCCTCCTGGGTAGTCGGGACCTGAGGCAGATTGACAATGGTAGCCAGTGTAAGAAGGCTTTTCTGATACTTGGAAAGGGGCTCTTTTTTCTGCACCAAGGTCGCCGCCACTGTATCTACCGGCCCCTTCCGGACCGCAGTGAGTTCCGTTGGAGTATCATCCCTGAAGCTTCCCGTGAAGACGTGCTCGAAGGTATTGGCGGTGGCGTCCCTCTTGGTCAGAAACGTCGGCAGATCGAAGATCTTCTTGGTCGTGGCAAGGAGTGAGGTGTGATCGTAGACCGTGTGGTCGACGACACCTTTGCCGACCAGAGGCGAGATCAGGACCGCGGGGACTCTGACACCGAGCCTTTGAAAATTGAAGAAGGGAGTTTTAGGAGTATAGCCTCCCGGGTCATAAGACTCAGCGAAGGGCGGCGGAACATGGTCATAGAAACCACCATGTTCGTCATAAAGGACGACGAGCAGGCATTGCTTCCAGACCGCGTCGTTCTTTCTGAGAGTATTGTAGACGTCGGCGATGAGAGCCTCCCCATCCCTCACATCGTGGGGCGGGTGCTGATCATTGGCTGCCGGGTCGTTAAAATATGCAGGTTCGATGAAAGTGTAGTTTGGAAGTGTCCCACTTTCTACATCCTGTTGGAAATGAGAGTAATGCTTGAAACACTCCTTGTGGCGATGCAGGTTGGTCAATGCCAGGGATTGCGGGAAGTCGTGGTAATAAATTGACCAGGTCTGGTTGTTATCCATGATGTTCTCGTAGATGGTCCGCATGCCGTAGGTGGAAAACCCCATCTCGTCTTTCACAGCTTCCAGGCTGGTGGGGCTGTCGACGTGGCCGTTGGAGGTTGCGGCATGCACGAAAAAGCGGTTGGGCCAGGTCGGCCCCGGCACGGAGCAGAACCAATGGTCGCAAAGTACGAAATTTTGCGCCAAGGTGCTGAGCACCGGCAGCTGGCTGAGGGGGTCGAAACATCTCATGATTCGTTTGCCGGCCTCTTTGCCGATCGGCACTCCCTTTTGGTCGGGAGCTTGCGAGTAACTGAGTACGAAACCGTTATTGCTGGCGACCGGCGGGACCGGTTCCGACAGTTGCCCGAAGAGTTGCACAATGACTTCCGGGTACTCGTGATTCGGATCCGGGTCGGCGATGTATCCGTCGCCGCCTTCCGTTTTACTGACCGTAACCGTGGCAACATCCCCCTGACCGAGCAGGGTTGGATCGGTGGGAATGGCCTCGTCGCCGCAGAGCCCCTCGATATTGGGGTTTTGCTGCTTCAAGAATCCTAGCATGGAGTCGAAGGAGCGGTTTTCCATCATGAGAACTATGATGTGGTTAACAGAATAAGGGTTGTCGGCCATCGCGATCTCCTTTTCTAGGTGATTGGATACTTGTCACTTGGCGGGACAGACAACCGACGGCTGTCCTTCTGCCGCGATTCCGGAGACTTGGGTGCAAAAAATCGAGTACACCCCGAGATACGTGGTGAATTTGTGGTCTATCTTCACATCGTAAAGTATGCTTGCGCTGCCACCCGCATTTTTCAGTGCACTTTGCACTGCTGAGTCAATGCTTCTATCGCCGGAGGCATACAAGCCCAATAGGTTCGTAGAGCAAACTTCTCCCGTTGAATGGCCGATAAGCTTATGGGGAATCTTCAGGTAATTCAGATCGCTATAGGCCCAGGGACGCGGATAGCTGCTATCACTTTTGAGGTCGGAATAAAGCAATCCATTGGGTTGAAGGGCGCACGCTGCCAGCATGCTACCGATAACTCCCACCATTAACAGCTTTGCCTTCATAGTACCCCCTCGCACCGTTATACTTCCCCAGGCTGTCTGCTTGACGCCCTCTTGCCGCAAAGAGCGGCCTGCCATTGCGGTTGCCAACTCTGCCTCTCGAATCATACCGCATAAGAAAAACTTAACCAAACCTGACCACCTTTCCAGATATACACTCTGACGAGGGCATGTCAAGAGCCGGAATATCTAGGCGTTATGGGAGCCGAGGCGCGAACCGGGTTGAAACGAATCCTCAAATGAGGTACGGTGAGCCATGGGAAATGACGCGCTTGCACAACGAAAGCTTTACCAAACGGCGCACGTGCTTGCCGTCGTAACCATTTATTACAACCTCGTTGAGGGAATGGTCTCCGTCTGGGCCGGGGAATCTGACGAAACCCTCGCGCTCTTCGGTTTCGGCGTCGACTCTTTCATCGAGGTAATTTCCGCCATCGGTGTCTGGCACATGATTCGCCGGGTCAGAGCGAATCGCGGAGAAAGCAGGGACGAGTTTGAGCAGAGGGCGCTCAGGATCACGGGCGGCTCATTTTACCTGTTGGCGGCCGGACTGGTGATCATGGCAGTTACCAGCATCTGTCAACAGCACAAGCCGGTGACAACGCGCTGGGGCATCGTAATTTCCCTGCTTTCCATTTCCTTCATGTGGCTCCTGATCCACTACAAGACCAAGGTCGGCACGGCATTGAACTCAGCGGCCATCCTGGCTGACGCCGCCTGTTCCCGTGCCTGCGTCTATCTTTCGGTGGTTTTGCTTGTGGCAAGTGTCGGCTATGAGGTAACCGGCATTGGCTATCTCGATGCTCTGGGAGCGCTCCTCATTGCCTGGTTCGCCTGGAAAGAGGGAAGGGAGGCGCTGGGGAAGGCGAAAGACAAGAATTTTTCCTGCAGTTGCTGCTCGAAATAAAAACCCCGGCGATATTCATAACCCGTCTAAAAAAGTTCCTGCCCGGCACAAATTCAAATCACAAAATTATACGAACTGCAGAAGTGTCGAAAATGTGCGAGAATTAGTAAGGCGCACTCTCAAAAACAAGGAAATAAACTATGAAGCGATGGAAGATAGCATCGCTCTTTTGCCTGGGTATCATGCTCCTGCTGGCGGGCTTGGTCGCCTTCGTGCTCCCGAGCATCGTGAAAAGCCAGGCGGAGCGCAGGGTGCAGGTGGCAACCGGCAGAGTGCTCCGGATCGACGGGATTTCCATCAATCCTTTCACCCTGACGGTAAGGCTCCGAGGCGTTCGCTTCACCGAGCGCGGCGGAGGGGAGACCTTTGTCGCTTTCAGCAGCGCCCGGATTGCCATGAGCCCGGTTTCCCTCTACCGGAGGGCGCCGGTCGTCGCCGCGGCCCGGATAACTGCTCCCCATTTTCGGATCGCCAGGGTCGGGGCGAATCTCTACAACTTTACCGACCTCCTGAAGTTCCTCCCCGTGCATCCTCGTTTATCCGTCAATAACCTCCAGATAACCAACGGCTCCCTCGACTTTTTGGACCGGGGGCTTCCCGTTGAGAAGCGGCATGAACTGCGCAAGATCGAGCTGGCTGTCCCCTTTATTACGACCATGCCGTATTATGCCGACCGCTACGTGGCCCCTCGCCTAAGCGCGGTGTTGAACGGCTCGCCCTTTCAGCTGGAGGGCAAGCTCAGGCCTTTTCCCAGGGCGGTCGAGGCAACCGCAACTGTCGAACTGAAGGATATTTCCCTCCCTTATTACCTCGCCTATCTCCCCGTGCCTCCTCCGGTGCGGGTCGCCTCGGGCAGGATCTCGACCAAGCTTGCGCTTAGCTATCGGGCGGCGCAGCGGGAAAACCCGGAAATCCTCCTCAATGGTTCGCTGACGCTTGCCGATCTGAAGCTCGCCGACCGGACCGGTGCTCCCTTCCTGGCCGTTACCCGCCTCGATGCAGGGCTTGCCAGCGTCCGGTTCCCCTCCGGGGATTTCGAGCTCACTTCCCTTTGGGCCGACGGATTGGAGGTCTTCCTGGCCCGTGACCGCAAGGGGGCCTGGAGCCACCGGCGGCTGTTCGCTTCAGCCTCCCCGGGCGCGGCCAAGCCTCGCAAGCTGATCGCCAGCGTGAGGCAGGCGCGCTTTAAAAACGGGCGGCTTCACTTCAGCGACGCCCTGCCGCCCGGCGGGTTTAGCACCGATTTGAGCGGTATCTCCCTTGACCTGCAGGACTACTCGACGGCCCCGGGTAAACTGGCGCCCTACACACTCTCCTTCACCACGCAGCGCGGGGAGCAGGCGGAACTGCAGGGCGCATTCTCCCCCAGGCCTTTTACGACCTCCTCGAAGCTGAAACTCAACGGCGTGCCGCTGGAAGCGTACTATCCCTATCTCCCCTGGGCCGAGCGTTCCCAGGTGAAGGGGAAATTTGCCTTCTCCGGCGTCCTGGATTTCGACGGGACAAAGGGCCTCCTGCTGAACCAGATATCGGCACGGGCCCATCCCTATGCGTCGCTAATCGGGAGGAAGGCGAAGGTAACGGGGGCGTCGTTCACCCTGGACGGAGGCCGGTTCAGCCGGAAGGAGAACTTGCTGGAGGTGGCCGACGCCAGCCTCAAGGGGGGCGATATCCAATACTCCCTGCTCCGACTCGGGGAAGCGGGGCCTCAGGGAACCCGGAGTGGTGGGAGGTCGGGCCAGCCCAAGGGCAAGAAGCCCGGGATCCCGCCGTTTCACTACCGGATTGATCGGATCACGGGAACCGGGATGAACGCCCTGGTTATCGACCGTAGGTTGGCAGCCCGACCGAGCTTTCCCTTCCACAAGGTCGACTTCTCGCTGGAGCGGCTTGCCGGTCCCCCCTTCGGCCCGAGCCCCATCAAGGTGGCGGGGGGCTATGGCAAGGGTGGCCTGGTAAGGGCCTCCGGCAGCCTGGTGCAGCGCCCCTGGAGTTTCGACGGAGCTTTGGCTTTGCAGCGCTTTCCCCTGGCCGACTTCGGCCCCTACCTCCCGGGAAAGCTCAACCTGACCGTGGCTGACGGCAAGCTCGATGCCCGCCTCGCCGGGTCACTTGCTGTCCGCGGGGACCGCCTCGCCGGCAGCTTCGGAGGGTATGCCGACATACGTTCCCTGTATTGTCTCGACACGAATGGGGAGGACCTACTGAAATGGGACGATCTCCGGTTGGACGGGATGCAGGCGACCCTTGCGCCCTATGCCCTGGATATCAAGGACCTGACGCTCACCCGGCTCTTTTCCCGGATCGTCGTGGCTAGGGACGGCAGCCTCAACCTCCAGCACCTCTACGCCCAGGCGCCGCAGGGGGTGGAGCGGCCTAAACCCGCTCCGGGGAAACTGCCGGAGGGGGTGGAGCAGCCTATACCCGCCTCGGGGAAACAGCCGGAGGGCGTGGAACGACCCAAACCCACCTCGGCGAAACCGCCGACGGTCCGCATCGGGACGCTTGCCATGCGGGACGGAACCCTTTCCTTCAGCGACCACCATGTGCCGGGGGGATACGCTACGACCCTTTACAACTTGGAGGGGCGCATCAGCGGACTGAGCTCCGAGGAAAACCGGTTTGCCGACCTGGACCTGCGCGCCAACCTGGAAAACCGCTCCCCGCTCAGGATCTCCGGGGTGATCAACCCGCTGCGCCGGGACCTCTTCGCCGACCTCAAGGTGAGCTTCGCCGGGGTCGAGCTCCCCCCCATGACCCCTTATTCCGGGACCTACCTGGGTTATGCGGTGGACAAGGGGAAGCTGTTTCTCGACTCCCGATACCGGATCGTAAACAGGAAGCTCGATTCGGAAAACCACGTCCTCATAGATCAGCTGAACCTCGGCAAGCGCATCGAAAGTGACAAGGCCACCGCCCTGCCGGTACGCCTCGCCGTCGCGCTCCTCAAGGACCGCAAGGGGGAGATCCGTCTCGACCTCCCGGTGACCGGACCGACCGACGACCCGCAGTTCAGCGTCTGGAAGGTGGCGCTCAAGGTGCTGAAAAACCTGGTCGTCAAGGCGGCGAGCTCCCCCATGGCCCTATTGCGCTCCCTGTTCGGCGCCAAGGAGGACTGGAGCAGCGTCGGCTTCGCCCCTGGCTCCGCAACCCTTTCCCCTGGGGAGCGGGAACGGCTCCTGAAGCTGGCGGCAGCGCTCAACGACAGGCCCGCACTGCAGATAAAGGTCTCAGGTTTTGTGGACCGCGAGGCCGATGCGCAAGGGGCGCTCGTAGAACACACGCGCCAAAAGCTGCACGCCGGGACGGAAACCGGCGCCGGCGAGCGGCAATTGCGGGAACTGGCCGAAGCCAGGGGTGCCGAGGTGAGGGCGTTTCTGGTAGAGCAGGGGAGGGTGGCAGCGTCGCGCGTCCTCCAGAAAGCCGGGGATATCTACCGGGCTCCGGCGCCGGGAATGGGGTCCGGGAGCCGGGTGGAGTTCGAGGTCACGGTCGAATAAGCAACCGGGTACCTGGCACTCTCAGCTTTAAGAATCCTGATTTACGCTGCCTGCCTCCTTGGCGGGGGGGAAAGCCACAGTCGTTCGCTGTGAGGATGCTGTAGCGCCAACATAAATAGCGGGGTGCAGCCGTGTGCTGTTATTTTTTTCTGTTTTTTCCCGCCGTTTTGTGGCTAATTGAGGTGGCTGGATTTAATCGCTTGTGAAGGAAGGGAAGGGGCATGGCATCTTTGGATTTTGAGCAGGAAAAAATCGCTTTCAGGAAATACTACGAAAACAACCAGAAGCAGTTCGTAGCTGCCAAGAACGCCTATATCGGCATCATAAGGACACTCACCAGGCAGTTAGATGCGGCCGAGGTCACCAAGATCGAGGGGCGTGTCAAGGACCAGGAAGAGTGCATCAGGAAGTTCCAGCGCAAATACCAGAGTAAACTCGAGGCGGACGAGCAACCCTACGAGATCAGGGACTTTATCTCGGACCTGATCGGCATCCGGATCGTCTGTCTCTATGAGGATCAGGTGGCAGCCGTGACGGAGCTGTTGCAGCAGCACTTCAGGATCATCAACGTGACGGACAAAACCTCCGCCGTCGAGAGCACCGAGGACTCCTTCGGGTACAAGGGTGTGCACATGGACCTGGCCCTGAACGCCGGAATGGCCTCCCTGCCGAAATATCTGGAGCAGGTGGACGGCTGCTTCGAGGTGCAGATCAGATCCCTGATCCAGGATGCCTGGAGCAGGCTGGACCACAAGATCAAATACAAAAAATCGATTCCAGTCGATCTCAAACGCCGGATCAGCGTGCTCTCCGCACTCTTCGAGCTGGCCGACCGCGAGTTCAAGGAAATCCGCAACGCAACCACGGACCTGATGCAGCAGGCGACGGTGGCGCCGATCAGCGAGCCCCTCGACGACTCGCTCGGAGCGCCGGGGCAACCGGTCGCCGCGGCGAGTTCACGGGCAGTAAACGCCTTCAACTTTCTCCGTGTCGCGGGCCATTTCTTCCGCGACTTCAAGTTCGAGGACAACAAGGTCGACGATTTCGTGCAGGACATCCTGGAACACGACAGCGGCTTTCAAAGGTCCGACCTGCACAGAAGCTTGTTCGAGAATTTGAAAACCGTCAGGGAGTACCGGGAACAGGTCGCGGCAGAGAATCCCGACAAAAACTTCAGTCCCTACGCCTCTATACGGCACTGCCTGTTCCTGCTCGACCAGGAAAAATTCACGCGGATATTGTCCCGCAGAAACCGCGAGCGCTTTGCGAGCTGGCTGAAAGCGTCCCGGGTGAGCCCGCCCGAGGCGGAAAGCTGAGCCGAAGCGGTTAAGGCGCGCGGGAGGATTCGGGCGGGGTCAGATCCCGAGGATGCATTGACTTAGCTTGAGAATCCCCCTGGCGAAGGAACTGGTATCCATCTTGGAGAAGCTCTCGAAAATGAGCTCGCTATCGACCGGCCTTTCGGGGTCGACCACCATGGCAATCGGTTCCAGCCCTTCGGTCCAGTCACTTTGCTCCAAAAAGGCATCCGGTTCATAGCGGCAAAGCCTCGCCTCATTGTCATCGGCAAGGCAGGCGAGATGGCTGGCCAGGCCCTCCACCTGCTCGAACCTGCGCTCCTCGCCGCGTCCGTAAAGCCCCGCGTGCTCCGCCAGCAGGGAAGTGCGCACCCCGCGGATGGCGGCCACCAGTTCCGGCTGGCGAGCCGGGTCTTCCGCCTCCCAGCTCAGGTTCAGTTCCGTATCGAGCCCCATGCTGCGGTTGGTCGCATTGGCGGAGCCGACGGTGAGGAACCTGTCGTCCACCAGAAGAAGCTTTGAATGAATGAAGGTCATCCGGCGCTTGCCGTCGTCCTCCAGGGCCGTTGAGGAGTAAACTCCCAGGGTGTGGCCGGTCCGCTCCGCGATCTGCTGCAGGGAGCGCAGCATCTTTACCTGGGGCAGCCCCAGGAACAGTTCCTCGGTAAGCGGTAGCCGGTCGGGGAGTATCATGATGATCTGGAGCTTCGGACGGTCGGACGTCGTCATCCTGACGACCAGTGACCGGTAGATGGCCTGCGAACTGAAGTACTGGTTTTCCAGGTAAATGAGCCTGTCGGCCGACATGATGGCATCGATGAACAGGCGGCGGATCTCGTGGACCCCTTTTTGATCGATGCTCTCGACGGGCGCCCGGGTCCGGCTCACCGCCACCTGATGCGTTGGGAGGGGAAACGCGTCAGCCGCGCCCGGCGCAATCTTGCTGCGGACCGCGGGAAGTATCAGCGCCTCGCCTCCGGAGTCGTGCCAGCGCTTGGAGAACAGGCCGGAAAGCACCTTGACCACCGGGCCTGTCACATAGCACTGGAGGTCGTGGTAGGCGCCGTAGATGCTCCCCTCCAGATCGGTTCTCTCCGCGTTGTCCTTGAGGTGGCTGCGGTCGTCCCAGCGGTTGGAGCAGATATCAATCCCCCCCGCGAAGGCGATTTTGCCGTCCACCACGACGAATTTCTGATGATGCGTGGCACCGGTCGCGTGCACGCTGTCAAAACGAAAATGCAAGCGATCGTTGGTCGTCCAGTCAAAGATGAAGTCCTGAAACCACTCCCGCTCCTGCGCAAAAACGGCATTGAAATCCCACGCCAGGATATAAATCTGCAATTGCGGCGTTCTCTCGCACAGTGCCTCGAGAAAGCGCAGCAAGCGCACGTCCACTTGGGCGTTCTCCGCCTCATTACCTCGCAAAAGGCGCACCTCGGAATCGAACTGCCACCCCGTGAGCAGGATGTAGCGGCGCGCCTTGCAGGCCGCATGGTAAAAAGCCCGGTAGTATTCACAGGCATCTATCAGAACTCCGGACTCCTCGGCCTGATAGACCCCCATGCAGTTGGAACCCGGCTTTAGTATGCTCATGGCAACTCCAGGGTGACGATGAGCGGCAGGTGATCCGAAGCCACCCTGGTGAGGGGGGTCCTCGGTATGGTGATGGAGCGGACCTTGAGGTCAGGGGTCAGGAAAAGGTGGTCGATGCGCATGAAGGGCAGCTGCACCGGCCAGGTTCCTTTCAGGCGCCAGCCCTTGAGGCACCTCCGGGCGTCGCGCAGGCGCCGCGTTATGCGCCGGTAGGCTGAGGAGCCCGGGAGCGCGTTGAAGTCGCCGCACAGCACGGCCGGCGCGTGGAACTCGGGGTTCCCGAGCCATTCCGGGCCGGTGATGCAGTCAGCCTGCAGGTTTCGCTCTTTTCTGTCGAGCCCGAAGTGGCTGGTAACTATCTGGATTTTGCTCCCCTCCAGTTCCACTTCCACCCAGAGTGCGCCGCGGCGCTCGAGAAAAGGGTGCAACGGTTGCGTCGGGAGCGCGCCGGCCTGCACCAGGCGCACCCGCGAGCGGCTCAAGATGGCGTTGCCGTAGCCCCCCTCCTCGACCTGCAGGGACGGGTGGAAATGAAAGGACATTTCCAGCGTCATGGCGATGAGATCGGCCTGGTCGGTCAACTCGGTGCGGGTCAGCCCTGCATCCAGTTCCTGCAAGGCGACGACGTCCGGTTGGTACCAGGCGATGACCTCTGCGATCCTCAGTGGGGAGATCCGGCCGTCCGTGCCGATGCAGCTATGGACGTTGTAGGTCATCACGGAAAAGGTCTTAGACATGGGTGGCACGCTGGTATCCCGATTAGTACTGATCTTCATCCTTGACGTCCCTTCCAAACTTCAGCTTTATCCCATCCCAGCCCCGACCCGCCCGCCCAAGGCTTCAACGGCCCCCCTCCCATTGATGAGGAGGGAGAGCTTTTGGGAGCGCTAGATGCAGCTAAATCCAGTTGTAGTAGTGATACGGGAAGGACTTCCTGACAGTGTCGTGATCCTTTAAAGGGTACCCGCGCGGCTGGTCGTGTCAATTCGGGAGGGAAGGGCAAACGTGGAACATATTAGGCACCCCCAATACCTACCGTGTACCGTGGTATACTGATTGAGCTACACACTAACGACGACTTCCGACGTACCAAAATGTTTTTCCTCCGTAGGTAACTCCTTTGCCGGAGAAGGATGGATCATGGGGACAGCTCCGCTAGGCAGGCATTACCTCGGGATTGACATCGGTTCGGTTTCTCTAGGCTATGTCCTGATAGACCAGGACAAGACCATCCTGCACCAAGGCTACCTGTTTCATCACGGTAACATTTACGGCCTGCTGAAAGGGACTCTTGAGGGGCTGGATTTGTCCCTGGTGCAACAGGTCGCCTTCAATCACAAAGCGGGAGACTTTTTCACTGCAGGGGAGAGCGTCAACGAACAAGTTTCCCTGCTCGAAGGCGCTCTTTTCCAGCAAGCGGATTTTGGCAGCTTGTTCGTGATCGGCGGCGAGACCTTCGGCCTCATTCTCCTGAACGAACACAAGCGCTACCGGAGGTACATCGCCAATTCCTCCTGCGCCGCCGGGACCGGGGGGTTCCTGGACCAGCAGGCGGAGCGCTTGGGGCTGTCGGGGAGCGCCGAGCTTAGCCGGCTTGCGGACACCTTCACCGGGACCCCGCCAAAGATCGCTACCCGCTGCGCCGTTTTCGCCAAAACGGACCTGATCCACTGCCAGCAGCAGGGTTACTCCTTGGCGGCAATCTGCGCCGGCCTCTGCCAGGGACTGGCCCACACCATTGCCGACACCTTGGTGAAGGGGGTCGCCTTGCGCGAACCGGTGCTCGCTGTGGGCGGAGTCAGCACCAATGCGAAGGTCATGCATTACCTTTCCGAGCTGATCGGCTCACCCCTGGTGATTCCCCCCTTTTCAGCCCTTACCGGTGCCATTGGATGCGCCTTGATGGCGCGCAGCAGGGCTCCGGATCTGGCCCGCAGTCAGCAATTCTCCCCCGACGCACTGCTGACCCCCCACAATCAGACTAAGCACTATTTCTTCGCCCCGCTATCCCCCTGTCTCTCCAAGGTTCCCGACTTTGACGCCCATCCCCGTTACCTGTTACACAACGTGGAGGTCGACCAGTACCAGGTACCGCAACCTGGAGCCATCGCCGCCTATCTCGGCATCGATATCGGATCGACCAGCACCAAGGCAGTCGTCATGGCTGCCGGCGAAGAGAACCGGATACTGTTCGGCCTCTATACCAGGACTCTCGGCCAGCCAATCAGGGCCACCCAGAGCCTCTTGCGCGTGCTCAGGTCAATTGAGGAAAAGCACGCTCTGCATTTTAACTTTTGTGGGGTCGGCACCACCGGCTCCGGTCGCAACTTCATTCAGAAAGTGCTGAACGCGGATCAGGCAACCGATGAGATAACGGCGCATGCCCGGGCCGCCTACGCTTTGAATCCCGAGGTGGACACGGTCATCGAAATCGGCGGACAGGATGCAAAATTTACCGTCATGGAAAAGGGGAGGGTGACCTTTTCGGCCATGAATTACGTCTGTGCCGCGGGCACCGGGAGCTTCATCGAAGAACAGGCGAAGCGTCTCGATGTCGCGCTGGACGATTATGCCCGCCGCGCCCTGGGCACCCCGGCGCCGCTCACCTCCGACCGCTGCACCGTTTTCATGGAAAGGGACCTGAACCATTACCTGAGCCTTGGCTACCGGAAGGAAGAGCTCCTGGCGGCGGCACTGCATTCGGTCACTGACAACTATCTCTCGAAGGTGGCCCGCCTCAATAAAATCGGATCCGTCATCTGCTTTCAGGGAGCCACCGCCAAAAATGCGGCGCTGGTGGCCGCCTTCGAGCAAAAACTTGAGAAGCCGGTTTTCGTTTCGCACTACTGCCACCTGACCGGCGCGCTCGGGGCCTGCCTGCTGCTGCTGGACAAAGGGGTGCGGGAGTCCAGGTTTCGCGGGATCGATTTCTACCAGGAAACACCCGTGGTCAGCGAGGAAGTGTGCGACCGGTGCAACAACCACTGCAAGCTGAACCGTATCACCCTGGTCAACGAAAGTATCGTCTGGGGATTTCTGTGCGGGCGGGAGGAGGCTGACATCGGGCCTCGGAACGCCAACCCGGAAGGCTACGACCTGTTGCGCAGCCGGCGCGGCGTCTTCGACCCGGCCACTGCGCAGGCAGGTGCCGGAGCGGTGGCGCCGGCGCAGGTCGACAGAGGCCTGGGACTTGAGTTGGAATTCGCCTTGACCCGGTTCAAGGAAAGCGTCGAACTCAACATGCTGAACGTGCGGCACAAGCTGTTCGCCTTCCGCCAGGACGAACTGTCGCCCCGCAGGGGCAAAGCGGCCATCACGGTCGGCATTCCCGCGACGCTCTACCTGCTGGAGTGCCTTCCCTTCTGGAAGCTCTTCTTCGCAAAGCTGGGCTACCGGGTGTATGTCTCGCCGCCCCGCGAGGATCTGCTGGAAAAGGGGACGGAAATCGCCGGCGCCGAGTTCTGCGCCCCGCTTTCCTACTGGCATGGCCATGCCCTGGAGGTGAGCCTGCATGCCGACTACCTGTTTCTCCCGGTCATGATCGAGGGTGGGGACCCCGGGAAACCCAAGTATTACTGCTATTATTCCAATTACGCGGTCTCCTTGTTGCGCAACAACGCCGCCCTGCAGTTGGATCAGCGGTGCCTGGCGCCGCTGATCGATCTTTCCAAGCCCGCCATCTACAATGTGCAGCAGATCTACGAGAGCCTCCCCCGGGAACTGCGCTTCATCCAGACGCCGGGCGAGATTCTGGAAGCCTATAGCCAGTCCTGGGACTGGTTTACCGATCGCAAGGCTCTGCTGGTCGACATCTTTTTGCAGCAAAGAAGGCAGACCGGCAGCCTCGCCGCCGTCCTTTTGGGGCGCCCCTACGTCATCATGGACCCGGTGCTGAACAAGAGCGTCCCGGGAAAGTTCAACGAGCTCGGGGTGCAGACCTTCTTCCAGGACATGCTGCCTCGACTGGAGCCCGGTGCCGACAGCCCCGGAAGTGATTTCATCGACTGGAACCACTGGAAGTACGGAGCGCACATCCTGGAGGCGGCCGAGTACGTGGGTCAGAGCCCCGGGCTGTATCCGGTCTATCTGTCGGCCTTCAAATGCTCGCCCGATGCCTTTGTACTCAATTACTTCAAGGAGATCATGGACGCCTATGGCAAGCCGTATCTGATTTTGCAGGTCGATGAACACGGCTCCGCGGTTGGCTACGAAACCCGCATCGAAGCCGCCGTGGAAACCTTCCGCAACCATTTTCGGCAAAAAGATCCGATCCCCCGGCGGGTGCCGCAGCGCCGCGTCTCAAGGCTTCCCTTCAGAGGGCAGACCATCCTGATACCCAATTCCGACCCCTTGAGCTGCAGCCTGATCTGCGCGGCGTTTCAGCATGGCGGCTACCAAACCCGGCTCATAGAAGAATCCCACGTGACGGTCATGTCGAGCTTGCGGCTCAATGACGGCCAATGCCTGCCACTTAGCTGCATCGTGCAGGGGATCGTCGAGACGGTCGAAAAGTACGGGCTGAAGCCGGAGAACACCGCACTGTATCTGAACGCGCTGGTGCGTACCGCCTGCAATCTGCCCCAGTATCCCCTGATGGCCAAGAAACTTCTGGAACAAAGAGGGGAGGGGTTCGAAAAAATTGAGGTTTTTGCCAGCGAATTCCAGATGACCGGGCTGCCGCTCGAACTTATCCACGACGTTTATTGCAGCTATCTGTTGGGCGGGTTGCTCAGGACGATGGGGTGCAAGCTGCGCCCCTACGAAAGAACCCCCGGGGACACGGACCGGGCCATCGAAGCGGCACGGTTCCGAATTTTCCAGTGCATCGCGGCAGGAGATTCCAAGGAAGCCGCTTTCCGGGAAGTCGTCGCCGAATTTTCCAGGATTCCGCTGGCGCAAAACCCGGGAACCCGGCCCAAAGTTGCCATCATCGGCGACCTGTACGTCAGGGATAACGAGACCTTCAACCAGGGATTAATTGCCGACCTGGAAAACTACGGAGCGGAAGTCGTCACGGTTCCCTTCACCTACGTGGTGCGCCTGATCCTGGGCCGGGACATCCGGAACCATTGGGAGGACGGACGCTATCTGTCAGTCATGGGCGACAAGCTGCTGACGGAACTGCTGGAAACCACCGAGCGGCGCTTCTACCAGGCGGCGCGGGACATTCTGAAGGAGGATTTCCCTACCTTTGACGATGCGGTTTTCGGCTGCCTGAAAAAATACCATGTCTCGCTCAGTCACGGCGGCGAAACCGCCCAGAACATCCTGAAGATCTTCAGCATGCTGCACCATACTCCGCAGATAGCCCTCCTGATCCATGTCAATCCGCTTTTCTGCTGTCCGGCACTGGTCAGCGAAGCGCTCTTTAAAACGGTTGAAAAGGATATCGGCATCCCGATCGTTTCCCTCATGTATGACGGCACGACGGGAGAGCGCAACGAATCCCTGGCCCCCTACCTGCACTACATCACGCTCCCCGGCACGAAATAGCTCCCTCAGGCCTTATCCCTTCGCCCTCCGGAGAGGGGCAGGGGAGAGGGCGTCTCCACGAAGCAGCTATCACTGCAGGTCAGATCCGCGGAATGAAATTCCCTCATTCTCTCCCCTGCGACCCAGCCTCATTTTCACAAGCCGCACCCTCAGGGGAATCGGGCAACAGATCCAGTACATCCTCCCCTTTCAAATATCCCCGCACCAGGAGCGCGTCGGCAATGACTTGGGTCGCTTCCCACAAGCCGTTGTCGAAGTAGTTTTTGAGCGTTCCACCGATATTGATGACAATGTCATGAATCTCGCTCTCTGAAAGCCCTTCAGAAACCAGCAGCTCTTGGAACCTGTCGATGTCGTGAGCCGCCTGAGAGCGCAACTGCGGCAGCAGCGGTCCGAGGTCGACTCCGCAGCGGAACAGGTTTTCGCACTCGGCAAAAAAACCGCCGTAGGCGATCAGGCCATTTTCGTACACCGTCGTCTGTATCTTACGGAACCGGACCCCTCCGGTTATGCCATGAATGGTAATGTTCAGCTCGTCATAAAAGGGTACGTTTTTGACGTCGACAGCCGAGTCGCTGATGAAGACGTCCTGAACGATGCCACGGTGGATCATGGTGGCGATCACGACATGGGCAGCCTCGTGTATGGCGGTTTGTTCGCGCTTTGATGGGGTGGTTTTGCCTGGATAGGCATTCGCAGAAAAGGAATATCGTTGGATGTCGAGGTTATGCTTTTGTAGCGATCTGACGGTGCCACACAAAATATGTGCAGGCGAAACGGGTTCCATTGCTACTCCATTTTCAAACAACCGCCACTGGAGCGGTTATCCTTCTTCCTCCGGTTTGGGCATGAAGTATCTCTTGAAGTCATCCAGGGGATCGCTACCGAGTTCCTTCGTCTTGGCGGTGCTGCTCGCCAGGAAAAACAAGACCGACACCATCGTTTCCATGCCATAGGAATGGATAATGCCTTCCAGCAGCGAACTTTTGGCCTGGCTGATGGCGCTTATCATGGAGGCAATCTGTTCCGGGTTCGCGTCCATAGAGGAGCCCATATAGACACCACTGCCGCCACTCCCTTTGACACTGACAAATACCGCGACGGACCCGATCTCGGCATCCTCGGGAACGGTGGACAGCAGTTTGGCCATCGCTATTGAACAGGTAAGGTCGCCTTTTTTCATGGTGACTCCTTCTGAGTGGTCGGCTTTTATGTGCACTGATTAATTATATGGCGCGCGAGGTGAAACAGTCAATTTTAATCTGACTAGGCCTGCCTGGACCCCGGAGGAGGCTTAAGTAAAGGGGATTCGGTTAAAAAGCGACAAAAGGATTTTCTGCCTTGTGTTGGTAAGATTTTATGATATACGTTACACGATTATAAGGTAAGCCGTTACTAATTAATTAAAGTTTTACCTTTGGCCGGCGGACCTTCGGAAGGGTTCAGTGACAGTGGTCAAATAATGGAGCGTTGTCCTCAGAGTGTAGTTAACCCCAACCCGGAAAAGGAGATCAGGCACATGACGCAATTGAAAGAGAATCTGGCCCAGAAAATTCAAGCGCACCGTACCCGTATCAACCGACTGACCAAGGAGTTCGGATCCGTGGTCATAGACAAGGTTGACATTGGCCAGTGCATTGGAGGGGCCCGCGACATCAGAAGCTTAGTTACCGACATCTCCTACCTCGATCCGCAGGAAGGGATCCGCTTCCGGGGGAAAACCATTCCTGAGACCTTCGAGGCGCTCCCCAAGGCGGCCGGCTCCGAGTACCCGACCGTCGAGTCATTCTGGTACTTCCTGCTGACCGGCGAAGTCCCGACCCCCAATCAGGTCGCCGCTGTCGAGGCAGAGTTCAAAGTGCGCCAGGTCGTTCCCGAGTACGTATTCACCGCAATCCGCGCTCTACCAAGAGACAGCCATCCGATGGTCATGCTCTCGGTCGGCATGCTGGCGTTGCAGAAGGACTCCAAGTTCGCGGGGTACTACAGCAGCGGCAAGTTCAACAAAATGAACGCCTGGGAGTACGTCTACGAGGACGCCAGCGACATCGTGGCCCGTATCCCGGTAATTGCCGCCTTCATCTACAACCTCAAGTACCGTGGCGACAAGCAAAGGCCCATCGACCCGAAACTCGACCTGGGAGCGAACTTCGCCAGCATGATCGGCCAGAGCGAGCAGTACAAGGACGTGGCTAGGATGTACTTCATCCTGCACTCCGATCACGAGTCAGGCAACGTTTCCGCTCATACCACGCATCTCGTGCATTCCGCGCTCTCCGATCCCTACTATGCCTATGCGGCTGGCCTCTGTGGCCTGGCGGGCCCGCTGCACGGCCTGGCAAACCAGGAAGTGCTCGGCTGGATCATGGAGTTTCAGAAGAAGCTGGCAGGCGCCGAACCGACCAAACAAAACGTCACCAACGCGCTTTGGGACACCCTCAACGCCGGGCAGGTGGTCCCCGGTTACGGCCACGCCGTGCTCAGGAAGACCGACCCGCGGTACATGGCGCAGCGTGAGTTCTGCCAGAAGACCCCGGGCCTCAAGGACGATCCGTTGTTCAAACTGGTCGCCATGATCTTCGAGACCGCGCCGACGGTGCTCACCGAGCACGGCAAGACCAAGAACCCCTGGCCCAACGTCGATGCGCAGTCCGGCGTCATCCAGTGGTACTACGGCCTCAAGGAATGGGACTTTTACACCGTCCTTTTCGGCGTAGGCCGCGCCCTGGGCTGCATGGCCAACATCACCTGGGACCGTGGCCTCGGCTATGCGATCGAGCGTCCGAAATCCGTTACCACCGACATGCTCGAAAAGTGGGCAGCCGAGGGCGGCCGAAAAATGTGATTTCCCGCAGATGCTGAAAAAATGACGACCCGTCACGACGACCTCGCGTGACGCTGCATGCCTGATCTGCATCACACTAAAAGTCCCACAAGTCCTGGAAAGGACCGTGGGACTTTTTCTTCTGAAAGCGCCTGGCAATTTCCGGTTCTGTCCCCCCTGTGAAATAGGGGGGAAGCTGAATGTAGTGCGTAGCGGGGTGAATGCGGACGCAGCTCACGGGCGAACACGAGGTTCGCCCCTGCATTTCATCGCGCTGGTTGGGGCGAATCTTGTATTCGCCCGTTTTCCGTGCCCCGAGGGAAATCAACATCAGCACCTGGACGGGGGTCTGTCCTCCCCATTGAAAGGGGAGGGTACCTCCTGGGGAAGATCGGCGCTCATCGGGCACTTTTATGCGATTTGAGGGATGTGCAACAAGGGGTTGATATTCCGCGTCAAACCCGCTATCTTCCACTTTCTGTCTTACGTACAGCCCGTTTCAAAAGGACCAGAACACCGTGACCAAAAAAACCGATGCCATCTACGCTGCCCCCCTGCAGGAAATGATCGATTTCAAATTCGATGAACGGGTTGTCGCAGTCTTTCCCGACATGATACAACGCTCAGTCCCCGGCTACGGGATGATCATCACCCATATCGGCATCCTCGCCGCGAAATACGCCCAGCCCGGGAGTCACTGCTACGATCTCGGCTGCTCCCTCGGGGCGGCCACCCTCGCCATGCGCCAGAGGATCACTCAGCCTGACTGTGACATAATAGCTGTCGACAACGCCCCGGCGATGATAGAGCGCGGTCGTGAGCTCCTGGCCCGCGATACTGTGCCGAGCATTCCGGTGACCATGATCTGTGCCGATCTCCAGGAGGTCGCTATTGAGAACGCCTCGGTAGTCGTGCTCAACTTCACCCTGCAGTTCGTCCCCCCGGCGCAGCGTTTGGCGCTGATCCGGCGCATCTATGCGGGGCTCAGACCGGGCGGCATCCTGATCCTTTCCGAGAAGATCGCTTTCAGCGAGCCGGGGCGGCAGCACTTTCTCGAAGAACTGCACCTCGACTTCAAACGGGCCAACGGCTACAGCGAACTCGAGATCAGCCAGAAACGCTCGGCACTGGAGAAGGTGATGATTCCCGAGACCCTCGCCTGTCATCAGGAGCGCTTGCAGGCGGCAGGATTCCCTTCCTCCGACCTCTGGTTCCAGTGCTGCAACTTTGCCTCCTTGGTCGCGATTAAATGAACTGGTACGATTCCCTACATCCCCAACTCGCCGCCATGGGCCAGGAGCGCTGGTCGGAGCAACTGCAAAGGACCCTGCCGGAGCGGCTGGCCACCGACATACACGACAAGCTGGCAGGCTGGTTGAGCGCCCTGCAGTCGCTGCCGGAGCTACGCCCGTCCCGCATTGCGCTGCACGACGACGTCAGCATCGGCACGAGCGCCGATCTCGGCCATATCGACCGTGCCGAGTTGATAAACCAGCTCCAGGCTTTTCACCCCTGGCGCAAGGGCCCCTACAATTTCTTCGGCATTGAAATCGATACCGAGTGGCGTTCCGACTGGAAATGGGAGCGCGTCTTGCCGCATATACAACCGCTGGCCGGGCGCAGAGTCCTCGATGTCGGCTGCGGCAACGGCTATCACGGCTGGCGCATGCGGGGCGCCGGCGCCGAATTCGTCCTCGGAATCGAGCCCTTCCTGATCTCGGTGCTGCAGTTCCAGGTGATGCAGCGCTACCTTTGCGACCCGCGGCATCATGTCATCCCCATCGGCATAGAGGATGTCCCACCTAATCTCGCCTGTTTCGACAGCGTCTTTTCCATGGGAGTCCTCTACCATCGTCGTTCGCCCCTGGACCATCTTTCTGAGCTCAAGGGTTGCCTGCGTCCGGGTGGGGAATTGATTCTGGAGACGCTTATTGTCGAAGGGAATCAGGATACGGTCTTCATGCCTCAGGGGCGTTACGCCAAGATGCGCAACGTCTGGTTTCTGCCGTCCATTGCGGCGATGACCTTGTGGCTGCGGCGCTGCGGGTTCACCAATATTTCCTGCGTCGACACCAACCGTACCAGCCGCGCGGAGCAGCGCTCCACCGATTGGATGAACTTTGAGTCGCTGGCGGATTTTCTTGATCCGGATGATGCCGAGAAGACCATTGAAGGGCATCCGGCGCCGCTGCGGGCGATCTTTACGGCGACCAGGCCATAGGGCAATTCTCGCCAATTGATTAATCAGTCATGCCGATAATACGAACCTGCCCATTGACAGAGCGGGCTCTCCCACCTGGACAATTCAACTTCTTCCCGACGTTCCTCATCAGTTATATCAGCATTCAGAAGCTCGACGACAAAATCTAAAACATGCTCCTACGCATCCAAGCAGGGAACCGCCCTATGACAGTATTTACAACTATAAATGTGTATTATCTTAGCGTGGATTATGCTATATGAAGGCAGGTCTACAAAGGCTTTGCCGCGGATCAGGAAAGGATGAGTCAAATAAAAGTCGGTAATAGTCCCGGCCAGTGCTCTGGTGCCCTTAAAGATCGGGACAAATGAGAAAGCCCTACAGAGGAAGGCAAAAGCGGTTGGCGGGCATTGGGATTCAGAGCAGCAGGTGTGGTTAGCCCATTATGGGTGCATTGCCGGCACAGACCTGGAAAAGCTTATAATAGTAGAAACATTGAAGGGCGAGAAAAAATAGGGATGTTTGTAATAATAGAAACCTGCCATGTTTATAGGTGTATAAATAAATTTATATTATTGTAAATAAGTTTACACATATATAAACCGGCTGTAACCGACCAATTACATCGTTGGCGCATGTTTTTGGGGATGACAGGCGAGGGGAGGCCAAAGTGGTTGCAGGGGACTACGCGTCAGGCTGCGAGTAACTCCTTTAGTATTTCCGGGTTCTTGATTGCAATCGTGATGAGAGACTTCGCCGCGCCTGATGGAGAACGGCGCCCCTGCTCCCACTCTTGCAGCGTACGGAGAGACACGCCGAGCATGTTAGCAAATTCACTTTGGGTGAGGCCGATTTTGAGACGGGCTGACGCAAGTGGAGATACCTCAATGGTGGAAACTCGCCCGACTCTACCTGCCTTGACATCTCGCACAGCTTGGAGTAGTTCCTCGCCAATGTTGCGCTTTGCGTCTCGTTCGAGCAGTTCCTTTTCATCTAGTGGCATTGTCCATCTCCTCTTTTAGGTCTTTCAGAATGTGGCCGGGAATGCTGTCAACGGCACTTTTGGCATAAATTAGAAGCAACAAAATTTCGCCTGCTTCTGTCCTTGCAAAGTAGAGCACCCGGACACCGCCACTCTTGCCGGTGCCACGGCGGGCCCAGCGCACCTTGCGGACACCACCAGAGCCGCGCACAACATCGCCTGCATCGGGATTGGTGGCAAGGAAAGCCTGGAAGCCCCTGTACTCGTCATCGGTAAGGTAGTCATGAACCAGCTTCGTAAAGAGTGGCGATTCAATAAAAGTTACCATCTACAGATTATACGGCAATGACGTACCAAGTCAACAGGTAAAGGCCGAAGCTTCCGGTCTGGATATTCACAACCGGCCACGAAACGTTCCAGCTAACGGTCTAATCTATCATCGACTTTGAGAAGAGGTCGCGAGAATTGCTGGCTAAGTACCAGGCGAATGTGGGAAATGGGGCCAGGCATTTAAAGTCTCAAATTGGGGTCTGTGTTCAAACCTTCTAAGCCCCATTGCCGTTGACGGACAGCCTATTAATGCGTGGTCCCATTGCCGGTAAGTCTATTGCATGATTACCATAGGCCGAGACCGAGCCAAGAACCGGCCGTGAAATAACGTTTGCCACCCGGCAGTCGCAAGAATGACTAATCTAAAATCCAAAGGCAACCCTATATGGACTCTCTGAAATTTACCCATGTTATTTGGGGACTGGCGATGGCCTTCGCGGCGGCAGCCGGAAACCCGGGGAGCGCTCTCGCTCAGGAGCAGTCTCCGGCGCGGACCTGTGTCGTACAGGAAGTTCTGGACGGCGGGGGTTACTCGTACGTCCGCTGCCGGGAATCCGCTACGGAGCTCTGGCTGGGAACAATGGTCGTGAAACTAAAGCCCGGTGAACTGATCTCCTTTCCTGATGGTCCGCCCCTGGCAAACTACCGCTCCAAGTCGTTGGGCAGGGACTTCCCCCAGATTATCATGGTCTCCAATCTGACCCGCTTGACCGGGAAGGCGGATGCCGGGGCTGCTCTCCGCGCGGAGCCGGTGCCCGTGGCCTACCAGGAGGTGGAAGCAGCGCTGAAAAATTCCCAGCCTGCGCCTGAGCTCTCAGCCGAAGAAAGCCTGCTGCAGGAAACCTTTTTTCAGGCGCTTGCCGAAGGCAACCTGCATGAAATCTCCCAATGCCTCGCCCGGGGTGTCAAGGTCGAAAGCACGGACGCCGAGGGCCGCACCCCCCTCATGCTGGCGTCGCAGCATGGGTACCTGGCGGTTGTGGAGACGCTCCTCAAGCACCGGGCCCAGGTGAATGCCCGAGACATCAACGGTGCCGTACCTCTCATGTTCGCTGCCAAAGGTGGACATGACGAAATTGTCAAGTTCCTGCTCGCCAACCATGCCAAGGTTTAATGACGTCGATTCCCGCGGTTTCACTGCCTTGATGTACGCCTGCCAGGCGGGAAACGTGGAGACCGTCCGCTTGCTGCTCGCAAGCGGTGCCGACCTCGAAGTGCGCGACAAGGAGGGGAATACCGCACTGCTCGTTTCCTACGATCATAAGCCGGTCCTCGAGTTGCTGGTCGCCCGAGGGGCCAAAACCGGTGTAGTCAGTAACGACGGGGATAACCTGCTGATTCGCGCGGCAAGTCGCCAGTTTTTCACCGACGATGAAGAAAAAAGGAAATCCCTGGAGAGAGTAAAGTATCTGATTACCTTAACGGCCAACCTGGAAGCACGCGACAAAACTGGCAACACGGCCTTGATCTCCGCCCATGAGTCCAAGGAGGTGCTCGAACTGCTGATCGAGGCTGGAGCGGATGTCAACGCCCGTAATTTCGCGGGGGAGAGCGCTCTCATGCGGGCGGCCTACAATGGGTATGGATCCGCACGCTTGCTGCTGCAGCACAAGGCCGACATCAATCTGGCGGATCACGGCGGTCATACCGCTCTTTGGTACGCCGCCCATTGTCCCCTCGACTGCGGCGAGATGGAGAAGTTGTTGAAGGAACGGGGCGCTAAATACGAGATCGAGAAAAGGGCGGTGAAGGATTTCCCCTGCTCGGAGGTTACGGCCGAGGTTGCTTTCGTCCTTCCCGGGACCAGTCCCTCACGGCAACTGCTTTTCCTACCGGGTGCCTACAGCTCCGTTAAGGTGCTCCTCAGGACGGACGGGACTTGTCGCCAGGTGCTGGTCGAAAACGTACCCTACCATGACCTGCAAAAGCTGATCGAGCTTAAGTACACCGGCGGCACAGGATACCCGGAAATCGTCTTCAAAGAGATTGTACTGCCTGGGCCGAAGGGGACGGAGCACTTTTCCAAAACCTATGTCTGGAAAGGAGCCGCCTATGAGCAGAAAGGGCACCAGGAATCGGCGGTCCTGAACCGCAAGGCGTTGTCTCTCATGTCAAAGGGGAAACTCACGGAAGCCATCGCACTTTGGAACAAGGCTTACGACCTGGTCGGGGACGGCAACGTCGAGATGCTCAACAACCTGGGATTCGCCTATTACACCCTAGGGATCAAGCCCAAGAATGAAGAAACTCTCGCACTGGCAGAAATGTATCTGCGGCTGGCCATCGGCACGGACAAGAGGCGCTGGCAGGCCTATCTGAACCTGGCTGACCTCTACAGCCAGACCGGAAAGAAGAATGCCGCCACTGATTTCTACCAAAAAGCCATCGCGTTAAACCCGCCCTCCGGCTCGGCGGCTAAAATCAGGCAAAAGCTTGCTGCCCTGACACCGGTTCCCGAAGAACTGACCGAGATGCTTGTTCTCAACGGAAAGATAGCCGAAGCTCTGCCCGAGTACCGCTTCCAGGTAAACGGCGACTCCGAAACCGGGGCCGCCAAGAGCATCGTGATCACGGACAACGCGTCCGGCAAGGTGCTCCAGGAGATCGATGTTTCGCAGGTGTGCGAGGGGTTGGGGAGGGAATTGGACGAGGATTTCTTCGCCCTGCAGGACGTGAACTCCGACGGTTACAAGGACATAAGCATGGTAATTGCCGTCGGGGGGAGCGGAAACAGTTCTTCGGCCTACTGGATTTATGATCCTGCTGCCAAAAGGTTTGTCTACCGTGAGGATTTCTCCAACCTAGGTACCCTGGAAATTGAGCCCGGTTCCAAACTGCTCCACACGCACAGTAACGGCGGGCATGCTGGTATGATTTTCTCGGAGAGCAGCTACGAGGTGAAAGACAACACGCCGATCCTGATTAGGGAGGTAAACCAGGATTACGACGAAAAGAATGGATACTATGTCCAGGTTACCAGTGAGCTGGTCCAGGGGGTGATGAAGGTCACCAGCAAAAAGGTTACCGCACAGTGAGTATCAACCTTGCTAGATTTCAGTTGCGTCAGCGCATCTCCCTCGGCTGGCCGGTGGAGGCCAGGACGTTGTTCCAGAGCCGCGCTTCGGGATCTATCCTCTTTTTCCGTCCCGTGGCCGTCGCCAGGGGGACATGGGTGAACCGGTGGTTCCAGAACCCGACCACCATGCCGGTGCGGCCGCTCATGCCGGCATGAACGGCACTATGTCCCAGCAGCAGGCAGAACGCGGCGTCGTGCGAGTTGGCCGGCTGGCTGCGGATGATGTAGCTGGGGTCGATATACTTCAGGTTGATCTCCATCCCGATCCTGGCGAAGTGCTCCCTGATGGCGTCCCGCAGGTGGATGCCGATGTCGCCGAGTTTCGGGTTGCCCGATGCATCATATTCCTGCGTACTAACCATCAACTCCTGGCCGGCTCCCTCGGCAACGACGATGACCGCGTGACCGCGCAGCTTCACCCGCTCTTCCAGGCTCTTCAGGAACCCGCTCAGGGTAAAAGGCGACTCCGGAACCAGGCAGAAGTTGACCGTGCTGTTCACCAGGGTCGAGTCGGCGGCGATGAAACCGGAGTCGCGCCCCATCAGCTTCACCAGCCCGATGCCGTTGCGGGCACCGGTCGCCTCGGTGTGGGCGGAGTAAATGGCCCGGTGTGCTTCGTTGACGGCAGTCTCGAACCCGAAGGTGTTCTTGAGAAAGGAGATGTCGTTGTCGATGGTCTTGGGGATGCCGATGACACTGATGCGGCTGCCGCGCCGTGCCGCCTCTTCGGCGATCTTTTGGGCTCCCTTCAGGGTGCCGTCGCCGCCGATGGCGAAGAGGATCCCTATCCCCAGCTCCTCCAGGTAGTCCAGCATTTCCGCCGGGTCCTGGGGGCCGCGCGAGGACGCTAGGATCGTCCCCCCCGACTCGCCGATCTTGTCCACCACGTCGGGGGTAAGCATGATGGGGACGTTGCCCAGGCGTTTCACCATACCTTCGTAGCCGAACCGGAAACCGTAGATGCGCCGCACACCGTAGTGGTGATGGAGGCTCAGGGTTACGGCGCGGATCACGTTGTTGATCCCGGGGCAAAGGCCCCCGCAGGTCACGATGCCGCAGGCAAGGGTGGAGGTATCAAAAAATATCTTTTCGCGCGGGCCGGCCAACTCCAGGGCGGGCGGCTCCTTTCCGGCGTCCAGGTAGCTTTTCACCTCAGGGAGCGTCACATGGTACAGGATGCGCTCCGCGTCTCCGGTGAACTGCCCGCGAGCCATGGGGGAGGGGAAGCGGCACTCCCCCAGGCGCTTAATGGTGAAATCCATGTCTTGATTGATCATTGCCATCTCCTCGCTCATATCATACCAGTCATGCAAGTTAAGCATAGTGACATAATTTGATACACCGCGCCTCGATTTTCTGCTTATCCTGCAGAAGGGTTCGGCAAGGCTGCGATATAAGGCAGCGCTTGTCCTGGCCACAAAGGCTGGGGTCGAACCTAAATTGGTCTTGAGGCAATCCGGGTGGGTCGGTATCGGCGGCAGCGCCGCCAACGGCGGAGGAGCCGGCATGCTCCAGGCCCCGGGGGTAAAACTTCAGGGCAGGGGAGGGCGGGAAATTGGGTAGGTGGCGCTGGGGCAGCCGGAGGGGGCGGGGGCGGCGCGCTTCGCTTTCTCGGGTGCAAACCCGCGCCCGGGCATGTAGATCGTTATGGAAGCAGTCGGGCTGGAGGCGAGCGCGCCACGCTGCAGATCGCGCTCCAGGTGCAGGCCCGACAATCAACCAATCAAACTTGATTTTCAGCCTCCACCTTGGCTACAACTTCCCGAAGAACCTCGTCATCCGGGTCCTGCTCAAGGGCCGTTTTCAAATGTGCCAGCGCTTCCTCCCGCCGGCCCAACTGCAGGCAGGCCTTGCCGCAATCTTTCTGGAGATGCTTCAGGTCCTGGTTCAATTGCAGCGCCACCGAGAAGTGCGCCAGCGCCTCAGGGTTACCGTCCTCAGCGAGCAGGATTCCCAGGGCATGGTGGGCCTCGGCAATCGAGGGGTTGATCTCAAGGGCCTTAAGATACAATTCCCGAACCCGATCCGAGCTGCCTTTCTGCGCTTGCTCAACCGAGCCGAGACCGAAATACGCTATTGCAAGGTTGGCATCGAGTGAGATGGCTTCGTCAAAGCAGGTACGCGCTTTGTCATACTTATGCATCAGCCGGTAGATATTGCCGAGGTTGACCTTGACGAAGGGAGACTTGGGATCCAATGCTGCGGCGCGGGAGCAATGGACCAGCGCTTCGTCGAGCCGGTTGGTCCTCAAAAGGGCAGCGCCGTAATTGTTTTGGCAGTTCACATGGTCAGGATTGAGCCTGACGGCCCTTTCATAATAGGCAATCGCCTCGTCATTGCGGCCGAGATCCTGAAGCAGCACCGCGTAGGTATAAAGCGCCCCCCAGTGGTGCGGCGCGCATTCGATCGCAGCCTGCAGCACTTCTTCCGCATAATCGTAGATGCGCAGATCGTGAAGCGTGTCGCCAAGCTTGTGGAGCACGTGGGCATTGTCCGGGATAAGCCCCGCTGCGACTTCGAAGCATACCGCGCTTTCCTGAAGGAAACCCGCCCCCTTGAGGAGGTCTCCAAAATTTGCGGAAATCTCTGCGACGGCGGGAAGCCTGAAGAGTGGTTGGTCACCACCCAGTGCGAACAGCGTTCCGATAACGGCGCGCGGGATGGTATCCTCCACCAGGGAAAGCCGCCGGCTGAGCGAGCGAAGGTTCTGGGCAGCCTCAACCACCTCTCCCTTGCCGGCCAGGATAGCTGCGGCAAAAAACGGTGCGGCTGCGTCGTCGGGAAATGCTGCGGCTATTTGCTGATAGCCTTTTAACGCCGGTTCCTGTTCACCGCGCTGATGCATCAGTAAGACCGCGACAAATTCTGCTTCCTGAGGTTCGGCAGCGTTAGAGTCACTGGTGGCTTTCGATCCGAATATTTTAGTAAATAAGCTCATATTAAAGTCCTTATAAAAATAGTAACAGTAAGCGAGCTGTGGCATCGACGGCTTAGTGCCACAGCCTCATCATAATTAAGCCAGAAACGCGCCGAATATACACTCAAACAATGGGGAGGTCAAACCATGAATTCGGACGCGGCGCTGAGGCACTCCCATGGTCTTGGCCGGCAGGCCGCAGGTGGTCTCCATCGGGGACACTGCAGTACTTCAGGAAGCTTTCGCGAGACAGTCGGAGAGGAGGTCGCTTCTGCTCATGCTCTTCAGTTGTGGACGGCAGCACCTGCTACCAAAATAACACTTGAAAACAGGCGCGGGACGGGGTAACAGTTAGCGTCTATGCAATCATTATGGATGCTTTTTGCTGCCTTTGTGTTTTCCATCATGGGCGCCTGTATCAAACTGGCGTCCGGTTGGTACTCGACCTCTGAAATAGTGATGTATCGGGGCGCCATCGGCATGGTCATCATGTCTGCTTTGATCTTCCACAATCACGACACTTTCAGAACTCCATTCCCCTGGCATCATCTCTGGCGCGGTATGCTTGGTGTGACAGCGATGTGGATGTGGTTCTTCGCTATTGGCAAGCTCCCCTTGGCGACGGGAATGACACTCAATTACATGTCCTCTATCTGGATTGCGGTATTTCTTTCCGCCGCAACAATATGGCGCAGGAAAAAGCGGCCGGAATGGGGGATGGTTGTTGCTGTCGCAATGAGCTTCGTCGGAGTGGTCTTTTTGTTGCGCCCGACAATCCACGCTGATCAGTGGTTTGCCGGCATGGTGGCCCTGGTGTCAGGCATTTTATCCGCACTGGCGTATTTGCAAGTGCGTCACCTGGGGCAACTGGGTGAAACGGAGGCTCGCGTAGTATTTTACCTGTCGGTGGTGGGAGCAGTGGCCGGATTGCTGGGAACCGTTTACGATGGGGGCGGGGTGAGCGGCAACCTGCACGGCTGGCATGCCCATGATGCCAAAGGCATCGTTTTGATCCTCGTCATAGGGGTTTGTGCTTCGGTGGCGCAGGTTGCCATGACACGAGCCTATCGACTTGGTAACACGCTGGTAACAGCGAATCTTCAGTATACGGGGATCCTCTTTTCCAGCGCCTGGGGAGCACTTCTCTGGGGTGACATTTTGAACTGGTCCGCCTGGATTGGCATCGTGGTTATTCTCACCAGCGGCATTACTGCGACGTACTACAACGTGCGCAGCTATGCCTCGGTGCGGGGAAAATCACCTGTGTCAGAGACAGAGACCGATCCCATCGTCGCCGAACTATGAGGTGCTGCGAATTTTGCCGCGTAGTAGGGCGGGTGATATAACCAAAGAATCTGGGGTGGGACCAAATCAACCGACTGTAATTGTTTAATAAAAAAGGTCGGGTTTGCTCATGGTATCATCTCTTCCCAACCAGCCGAAAATCATAGCCAAAAGGGGAGACATCCTGAATTGTCACGCTGGGAAACTCTGGGTGTTGCGGGTTGATGAGGTAGTTGAAACCTTCACCCAAGACTACGGCAGAGGGAACTTTCAGCAGGAGGGAGCGTTTCTCTTGAGCCCAACGCTTCCCGGTTTCAATCAGGTAGGTGTTCGGGTGCGGTATCAACCAGTTCTGCGGTAGTTCTTTCACTGAGATAGTCTCGACGCTGACACTCTCCGGAACCTGGTAAATCACTCGACAAAAAAATTTAGGGGTAGAAATTCTGACCAGGACCTCCAGCGCAGACAGTGCGACGGATTCGGAAGTGTAGATCAGAGGGATGCCTTTAGAGTTCCACCTGCCACCGTAGAGTCTTGCACCGTCGCCAGACAAGTCTCGCGCGAATTGCTCTTCAGCAATCCTGTAGAGCAGCATCAGACGTACACCCCGTGCTGGATTCGGCCGAGTTCGTCGAGAATCTCCTGTGCTCCTGCAAAGGAAGAGAGGTAGTCCAATGGGCGTTTATTTCGGAATGAATAGTTGGGCGTTTTCAGCCAGATGAGCGCGTTATTAGAGGATTCCATCACCTCGGTTGCCTGTTCAAAGATCTTCCCAACCATGAGAACATGGTCGGATAGGTGGAAATCGAGAATCCCATGGCGATAGCGGGAAAGTGTGCGTCGTGACACAGGTACAATTTGACAAAATTCTTCAATTGTCAAGTCGAGTGCTTTTACCAAGCCTTCGACAGCGCTGTAGGGGAGTCCGCGTTCCACGATTTCAACCGGACTCTGGCTCTCCTCGTCATAGCCCAAAATCTCTGCAAGAGCATTCTTCTGCATAAAATCCTCCCTGACCACCAATGGGTAAATTGTCCATTACATTGTGCCATTTGTCAAAGATATAAAACACAACCCTCTTTAGGTGCGCTCTATAACGTCCCATAAGATATATTATGTCAAGTACGATAGCCGTAAGTCGATATGCACAGTCAAGGGCGCGACGGTTTCGGGGGTAACACCCCTTTTGCTTGGAAGAACCTCGGAACGACATCAAGGAGTTTGGCCGGGGATCTTTCACTCGGCTTTGAATAGACTGTAGAGACCTCACCCTTGAGCGAATAGATTCGCGGCAAGTACGACGTCCCCACAAAAATAAGTGGATTACGCTACGGTGTTCAAATTTGCTGGCAATGAAAAATGGACATACGCTGCGGTGTTCGAATTTGCTGGCAATGAAAAAAACGACACAGGCTGATTATTATTTTTATTCCGTCAAGAACCGAATCAATCTCCCCTTTGACAATGTTCGCTCGGCCTTCACCTGCCCAAAACGCTCTGACGGCTGCAAAGCTTCTTATGCCGTTTTTTCTGTGCAGGCCTACCCCTTGACTCAAAGCTAAAGTCCCTCTACAGGGCAAATTTGGAAGCCGCTTTTTTGGGCAATTTTAGCCAATTTACCAGCGCCTGCTTTCCAGGGCCTTTACCAGCTCTACGACCTTGTCGGCAACCATTGATTCGAGCATCCGGCCTTTTTCGGCGCTCGCCTTGGCCGGGTCGCCCCAGACTCCGCCGGGCCAGAAACTCCGCTTGTCCCGCACCAGGATCCCGGTCGGAAAGCTCGGGTACTCCGCGCTGCCCAGGCCTTTCACCAGGTGCGGATGCGAGTGCATGATGCGCGAGGTCTCGATCTCGCCAGCGTGCGCGTCGCCGCGGGTCTCGATCAGGCGCGCGCCAGCCTCCTTGGCCAGGTCGTACTCGGTCACGACTGCCATGTTGATGCCGGGGAGCTCTGCGATCAATTCTTCGCCGGCATCCTGCAGCGCCATCCTGTGCGCGCCGCCCGCGTGCCCGGTGAGCGCGATGAAGTTTTCCACGCCGTGCAGCGCCAGCGAGCGCACGATGTCTTTCAGCAGCGCCCTGACGGTCGCGGTGCTGATGGAGATGGTCCCCGGATGGCGAGACGTCGAGCGGCAGGACCCGTAATGCACCGGCGGCGCCACAAAGAGCGGAACCCTCTCTGCAGCCAGTTTGCCGACCTGGTAGGCCTCGATGGTGTCGGTCGACAGCGGCAGATGGCTGCCATGCTCCTCAACCGAACCGAAGGGGATATATGCTGTTTTACATATAACTAACCCCGCTTCGAACTCGGGCATGGTCATTTCCTCGATCAACATGCGCCCTCCCCCTTCCAGGTATTCTAATGAGGAACTCGGTCCAAAATTCCAGCTGTCGAGCTCGCTTTCCCGGGCGATATGACACCCAACCTCCGCACCCGGTTGCTACCTATATCATCTTTTTCTAGCCTGTTGGCAACTTTATAAAACCTTCAGGCGTCTAGGTATGGGCTGATCGTAAGTTTTACGGGGTGTAACGTCTAGCTCCCGTTTGTCTTCCCCCTGCCTAGCCCTACCCTCTGGAGGCGGGATCAGTTGGTTTTTGCCATCGTTTCAATGGAACATAGTCAGGAATATTTTACACAGTTAGTTGTTTTTAATCTTATTGGCTTTATAGTTTGCTCCATGTGTACCCGGAGCTCTGACGGGCCTCGTCAAGCGGAGAAGGAGGAGAGTATGGGCTGGCACCTGAACGACCTTACTATGAATCACCCTGGAACGCCACTGGCGTTCGGCAATCCCACGGCCAACGAGACGGGAGGCGTGCAATATATCCTCTTCCAAGGTTTTACGCCCGGCGAAGGCGGCAACGGAGGGTTGTTCCTGTTCAGGTGGGAGTATGAATCCGGCTGGATGTACGCCGGAGAACTGACGGTTCCCGACATCGGCGCCCCTCCGGCCTATCAGTTCACCGACCTGACCAGTTACTATTTCCCTCAGGAAAACACCCAGCATTTCGACTACATGGACACCGAAGGTCAGGTTTGGGAGATCCTGTTCGACAGTAACGGCTGGAGCTCCAACAACCTGAGCAGCCACGCGCACGCGACGATTGCGGCGCTCAACGGCCCGGCTGCCTTCGCCTTCTCCAGCCTGCAGCAACTTTTCTATCGGGGGACCGACCGGCACGTCCAGGAACTCTGGTGGGACGTCGCCGGCTGGCATCCCCGGGACCTGACGCTCCAGGCGGGCGGCCCCCTGGTGCATGCCAGCGCCCCCACCTGCTACGGATTTCAGGCCCAAAACACCCAGCACGTCATCTACCTGTCGAGCGTACAGCTGATCGGCGGCCATGTCCACGAGCTTTGGCGCGACGGCGCAGGGCACTGGCACGACGGAGGCGACCTGACCGCCCTGACCCTGGCGCCCGAGGCGGACGGTCAGCCCACCGGCTACGCCTTCGAGGCCCAGAACACCCAGCATGTCCATTTTCGCGGCATGGACGGCCACATCCACGAGCTGCGCTGGTCCGTGCAAACCAACGGCTGGCATTACTGGGGCAACTTGAGCGCGCTCACCGGCGCACCGAAGGCCGTGGGCGATCCACGGGGCTACGTCTTTGTCCCGCAGGACACCCAGCACGTCATCTACCAGGGGGTCGACGGGCACATCCACGAACTTTGGTGGGCCAACGAGGTCTGGAGCCACAACGACCTGACTCTCAGGACGGGCGCGCCGCTGGCCGGCAGCGACCCGATCGGCTACCAGTTCAAGTTCATCCAGGACACGCAGCACGTGGTGTACAACTCGGCCGACCACCATGTCGTCGAGCTCTCCTGGACTCCGATCGCCACCGAGCCGCAGTTCCTTGCCGACCTGACGGGGGACCACCGAGCCGACATCGTCGGTTTCGGGGACCAGGGGGTCTGGGTGGCGCTCGGCAGAGGGGACGGCACCTTCGACTTCCCACAGCTCGCGATCCAGGACTTCGGCTACCTGGCGGGCGGCTGGCGCGTCGCCAAGCACCCGCGACTGGTCGCCGACCTCAGGGGGATCGGGCGGGCTGACGTCGTCGGCTTCGGCGACGCCGGGGTCTACCTGGCGCTCAGTAACGGTGACGGCTCCTTCAGTTACACGCCGCAGACCGTCGTGGCCGACTTCGGCTACCAGGCCGGGGGGTGGCGCGTCGAGAAGCACCCGCGCACGCTGGCGGACCTGACCGGGGACGGCCGCCTGGACATCATCGGCTTCGGGGACGACGGGGTGTACGCCGCACTCAGCACGGGATTCGGTCAGTTCGGCCCGGCGCACCGGGTATTCCCCGACTTCGGCTTCAACGCCGGAGGCTGGCGCGTCGAGAAGCACCCGCGACTGGTGGCCGACCTGACCGGCAATGGCCTGGCAGACCTGGTCGGCTTCGGTGACGCCGGGGTCTACGTGGCGCTCAACCTGGGCGGCGGGCATTTCGAGTCGGCACTCCCCGTCTATCCCGACTTTGGCTACGACGCCGGGGAGTGGCGCGTCGAGAAACACCTGCGCCTGCTGGCAGACTTGACCGGGGACGGTCTTCCGGATATCGTCGGCTTTGGCAACGCAGGGGTCTGGGTGGCGCGCAACCGGGGCGGCGGCAGCTTCGATCCGGTGATCCCCGCCTGCTCGGGCTTTGGCTACGACACCGGCTGGCGGGTCGACCAGCACCCGCGCTTTCTGGCAGACCTCAGGGGTAACGGAATTCTGGACATCGTCGGCTTCGGGTTCGCCGGGGTCTGGGTGTCGCTCGGCAGGGGTGACGGCTACTTCGACGACCCAATCTTCGTGCAGGAGGACTTCGGCTATGACTCAGGCGGGTGGAGAGTCGACAAGAACCCGCGCTTCCTCGCCGATTTGAGTGGCGACGGCCGGGCGGACATCGTGGGTTTCGGAGATGTCGGGGTGCGCAGCGCGCTCAGCGACGGCAATGGAGGCTTCCTGCCCAAGAAGCTCGCGGCGCCGGACTTCGGATATGCTTATAGGAGTTGGTAGGCGACTGAGGGATGCGGGCGGATTAACATCGGATGGGTAGGTCAAAACCTTTGAACGCGGATGACGCGGATTGTGCGGACCGACGCGGATTAGAACCTGACGGCAAAAGCTTTGGGGTAAATCTGCCGCTTGCACGCAGATTTTGTTTTAGCCGAGCTTCGTCGTCATCGGCGTTCCCTTGGTGGGTTTTTTCTCTCAGCGCGCGTCCAGCATCTCTCTAATTTTCCGCGCCAGCTCGTCGGGCTGCGCCGGCTTCAGTATCAGGTCGACGCCGTCCACCAGTATCCCCCGGTCCTTGATCAGGTCCGCGGTATAGCCGGTCAGAAACAACACTTTAAGCTGCGGCGCGCGCTGCCTGAGCGCCTCGCAGACCTGGCTGCCGTTGATCCTGGGCATGATGACATCGAGGAGCGCCAGGTCCACACTCTGCCCATGCGCCTCAAATAGCTCTATTGCCTGTTCTCCGCTTTCCGCCAGCAGCACCCGATAGCCATAACTCTCCAGCACCGCATCCACCAGGATTCGCACCATCGGATCATCCTCCACGACCAGGATGGTCTCGCTCCCGCCCCGAGGCGCCACGTCCTGCTTCTTGACGGAGGACTCCCGCTTCTCGGCGGCGCTCAAGGGAAGGTAGATGCCGAAGGTGGTCCCCACCCCCTGTTGGCTGTCGATGGTGATATAGCCGCCGTGCTGCTTGACGATGCCGTACACGATGGAGAGCCCGAGCCCCGTGCCGCGGCCGGGCGCCTTGGTGGTGAAGAAGGGCTCGAATATCTTGTCGCGGGTCTCTTCATCCATACCGGACCCGTTGTCTGCGATGGTGACCAGCGCGTACTGGCCGGCGGCGCCGTAACCGTGCTGGCGGTAAAATTCCTGGTCGAGCTGCACCGATTGGGTCCGGATGCAGAGCTCGCCTCCGCCCGGCATGGCGTCCCGCGCGTTGGTCGCGAGGTTCATGAGCACCTGCTCGATCTGTCCGGCATCGGCCAGTACCGGCAGCGCTTCCGGCCCGAAATCGGTCTTGAGCGTGACGTCCTCGCCGATGATCCTGGACAGGAATTTGGTATGGTTGCGGGTCAGGTTGTTGAGCTCCACCAGCTGCAGCAGCATGACCTGTTTCCGGCTGAAGGCGAGCAGGCTGTTGGTCAGGTGGGTGGCACGGTTCGCCGCATCGAGGATCTGCTTCATGTGGTCGCGGTTGCGGTCCTCGGCGCCCAGGGAGTGCTGCAGCAGCTGGCCGAACCCCATGATGACGGTCAGGATGTTATTGAAATCGTGCGCGACCCCACCTGCCAGCTGGCCGATTGCCTCCATCTTCTGGGCCTGGCGCAGCTGCTCCTCGAGCTGCTTGCGCTCGGTCATGCTCTCCAGGAAGGCCATGTAGTGGGTCACGGCTCCGACGGAGTTCCTGATGGGCGAAATCGTGGTATGCACCCAGTACAGGTCCCCGTTCTTGTGCCGGTTCTGCAGGTCGCCCGCCCAGACCCGGCCCGAGCTTATGGTGCTCCAGAGGCTCTGGTACACCTCCGGCCTGGTCTTGCCGGACTTGAGCAGGGTGGTCGCACCGCCGACCACCTCGCCCTCCTGGTAGCCGCTGATCCTGGTGAACATAGGGTTCACGAATTCGATGCGGCCCGAGAGGTCGCTGATGACGATCGGGACAGGGCTCTGCAAGACCGCCTGCGAGAGCTTCAAGAGCTGATTCTCGGTGCTCCTGCGCTCGGCGATGTCCCGGTAGATCACCACGGCTCCCACCAGTACGCCGGACTCCCGGATCGGCGTGCTCACGTATTCCACGGGGAAGCTGGTACCGTCCTTGCGCCAGAATACTTCGTCGGTCACCTTGCGCGTCAGCCCCTCGTGCAGCGCCGAGTAGATCGGGCAACTCGCCACGGGGCACGGGGACACGTGGCCATGGGAATGGTGCAGCAGGGAGTGGTGCCTGCCCAGCAGGTCCGCCTGGTCCCAGCCGATCATCTGCGCGGCGGCGGGGTTGACGAAGGTCACCCGCCCCTTGAGGTCGATACCATAGACCCCCTCGCCGGCCGCATCGAGAATGAGCTGCAATTGGTGCCTGGTTTTCTCCAGGGCATCCTGCGCCAGCTTGCGCTCGGTGATGTCCTCCAGCGTCTGGATGACGGCGACCAATCCGCCCTTGCTGTCGCGGATCGGCGCCGCGTTCAGTGTGATGTAGTGTCCGCGGCCTTCCCTGTCGAGGAACCAGCTCTCAGCCTGCACCCCCTCGGGAGTCAGGTGGGACTGGGCGTAGACCTCGTAGTGCTGAGCGATGGCGCCCGGATTCCCGTCCACCAGCAAATCCGCCAACACGGGGTGCGGCTCCCGATAGAAGATCTTCCAGAGCTGGTCCGTTCCGAGCAGCTCGGCAGCCTTGATCCCGGTCAGCAGTTCGCAGGCACGGTTCCAGATGATGACCCGGTGCCTTTCGTCCAACACAAAGGTGGGGAGCACGGAGTTCTGCACCAGGCTCTCGGCGAACTCCTTCTGCGCGGCGAGAGCCGTCTCGGCACGCTTGCGGTCGGTAATGTCGAGCATGGCGGCAATCACCCCGCCGTGGCTGCCGTCCGGGGCGCTGAAGGCGGTCTTGAAAAACATCACGCTGTGCCGGATGCCCTCGAAATTGACCACGTCGGACTCGAAAACCTGCATCTCCTTGCTGTGTGCCAGCTCCTGCTCGCCCCGGTGATGGGCCTCGGCAACGGAAGGGGGCAGCAGATCGAACACGTTCTTGCCGATCACCTGCGCCCTGCTGAACCCCGAGCTGTTCTCGAAGGCCTTGTTGCAGCCGAGGTGCTTCCCCTGGGCATCCTTGTAAAGGACTGAAACGGGGATGGAATCGATCAGCATCTGCGAGAAGTCGAGTTGCAGTTTCAGTTCATTCTTCTGCCCGTCCAGTTCGTCCAGCAAAAGATTGAACGCCTCGCCAAGCACGCCGATCTCGTCACCCGTCTCCACGCTGACCCGGGTACGGGCGCTGTTGCCGAGGGTGAGCTCCCGGATCTGCCGGGTGAACGAGAAGAGCGGCGCGGTGAGGCGGCTCATGAGCAACCAGACGACCAGTAAGGAGACCAGGAACACGGAGATGACCGCGACCGGCAGGTACCGCTGCGCCTGATACACCGGCGCGTAGGCCTCCGATTCGGGGAAGCTGCTGGCCAGTATCCAGCCGGTGGACTTGAGCCTTCTGACAGTGTAGAGCACCGGTAGGTGGCGCGAGGTGTGGGTTGGCCCGGCCCCCTCGAAGCCGTCCACCGCCTTGTCGAACATCGGATTCACGCCGACAGCAGGCGCATCCTGCTTCATGATGCGGCCACGGTCCTTGTTGGCGATCAGAAATCGGGCACGGTTGTACAAGGAGAGGTAGCCGCGTTCCCCGAGCCGGATCGAGGCGACCTTGGAAATGAAGTTGTCCTTGGTGAGGTCCATGCTGCCGCCCAGGATCGCCAGAACGGAACCCTTCTCGTCCAGGATCGGGGCGGTGAACATGATGATGGGGTGGTGGTGGACCTGGGCCGAAATCAGCGGCTCGGAGATCTGCGCGCGCCGGGTGGCCAGCGTCTGCTTCAGATAGTCGCGCCCGGAGAAATCCCGGCCCCGCAAGTCGGGTTTCGAGTCGTTTCCGGAGAGCAGGATGCCCTGCGGGGAGAAGAGGAAGAGCCCGTTGTCGAACATCGCCTGAGTGTCGGGGCGCCCGGAAAAAAACCGGCGCAGCCTACCCGGGTCGTTGAGGACGCCCCGGTCCAGGGTGCTGGCAGCGGAAACCAGCTCGTTTTGGCTGGTCAGCATCTTGTCGTCGATCTGGTCGGCCAGCGCCGCGAGCATGGTGACCTGCTGGCTGGATACCAGCTTCTTGATCTCGTCCGCGAAATAGATCTGGGCGGAGTACGCCAGTATCGAAAGCAAGACGGCCGTCAGCAGGGAAACTGCCACGGTCATTTTGGTTTTCAGGCTCAATCCGGTCACGAGGACTCCATTTTTGCAACTCCAACCCGGCATTGAGTGGTTTTATCAGGGCTCGTGCGGTGCTTGCGGCGTGCCCAGGATCAGGCGGCGGCCCGTCGTCCTCGGCACAGAAGTGCCTGAAACCCTTCCAAGGATATTCTTTCAGGAGAGGATCTGTCTATTTAAAAAAACATCATCTCACACAAGGACTAGTCTTTAATAAACATGGACTTACTCAACACAAATCATTTGTTCATTGGTGCAGTTTACCGGCCAAGTACCATGTCACAAATTACTTTAACATAAATAGTAGTTGCCAAATGCGCCGGCCCTATATACAATGAGAGATTACAAAGATTACACAAAGATTACATTCTCAGTGCTTAGCAGCCACTAAGATTCGCCGATCACTGCGAGCACAGGCCCACTTCCCTAGGTATGTATCGACCGGACCGGGCGGAGCTTGAGAACAAACACACGGAGTGACAGAACAAATGCTTGAAATCGGCAAGTACAACCGGCTGGAAGTAAAAAAACTGAGCGCCATAGGCGTCTACTTCGTATCGGAATTGGGCGACATCCTGATGCCGACCAAGTACGTCCCCGAGGGGACGCACCCGGGCGAGCACCTCAAGGTGTTCGTCTACCTGGATTCCGAGGACCGGCTGATAGCCACCACCCTCACGCCGAAGGCGCAGGTGGGCGAGTTCGCACTCATGGAGGTGAAGGACGTCGGCAGCGTGGGCGCCTTTCTGGATTGGGGACTGGAAAAGGACCTGCTGGTCCCCTTCAGCGAACAGCCCCGCCCCATGAAGTTGGGGGAAAAGCACCTGGTGCGGGTCTACCTGGACCGCTCGGACCGGATAGCCGCCTCGGCCAAGATCGGCAAGTACCTGGAGACCAGGCACATCACCCTGAAGCTGGGGGAAGAGGTACAGTTGACCTTTTACGAATTCGGGGACCTAGGTGCCAAGGTGATCATCAACGGCCGCTATGCGGGGCTGCTCTTCAGGAACGAGCAGTTCGGCAAGTTCGAAGTCGGCGCGACCGTCAAGGGGTACGTGGCCAAGATCCGCGAGGACGGGAAAATCGATGTGACACTCAGGAAGGGCGGTGCGCAGGATATGGTGGGCGGCAAAGAGAGCTTTCTCAAGGTGCTGCGCGACAACGGCGGTTTCCTGCCGGTGGGAGACAAGACGCCGCCGCAGCAAATTACGGAACTTTTCAAAATGAGCAAAAAGAGTTTCAAAACCCTCATCGGCAACCTTTACAAGCAAAAGGTCATCGAGATCACCAAGGAAGGTGTGAAGCTGCGCTGACGCCCCCCTCCCCTGCCCGCTTCGAAAATACAAAAGCGGCACGCAATAGCGTGCCGCTTTTTTTGGTCCTGGTTAGGTGACTCTCTTGAAGGGGAAGGGACGTAGAAAACTACGCTACCTGCGGTTGCCCAGCAGGCGCAGCATGATCAGGAACATGTTTATGAAGTCGAGGTAGAGGGTCAGGGCGCCGAGGATGGATCCCTTGAGGCCGGTGTTGCCCATGTTCTTTATCTTCTGGGTGTCGTAGGCGGTGAGCCCGGTGAAAATGATGACGCCGCAAAAGCTCACCACCCAGTAAATCATGGAGCTGTGCAGGAAGATGTTGACGACGGAGGCGATGATCACCCCGACCAATCCCATGAAGAGGAAGCTCCCCCACGAGGTAAGGTCGCTCTTGGTCAGATAGCCGTAGAGGCTCATGGCGCAGAACATGCCGGAGGTGACGACGAAAGTGGAGGCGATCGACGACGAGGTGTAGACGACAAAGATGGTCGACAGGGTGAGCCCGTTCAGCGCGGCATAGGCCAGGAAAAGCAGGCTGGCCGTCGAGGCGCTGATCCTGTTGATGGCTCCGCTGATGGCCACTACCAGACCAAGCTCTCCGAAGAGCAAAGCATACAGCAGAATCCTGTTGCCAAGGATGGCCTGCAGCAGCGCGGGAGAAGAAACCGTCATCAGCGACACCAGCGCGGTAAGGGCAAGTCCGCCTCCCATCCAGGCATAGACGCCGCGCATCACGCCGCTTTGAACATTCACAACGGTATTGTAGTTTGTTTGGTACCTTTCCATATTCACTCCTTTTGACCTCTGCGTCTTGTAATTTAACTGATAATAACTATACTAGAAACTCCGGGATAAAGCTACAGCAGCTTGAATCACTGGCTGACGGAGAAAAGCTTGACTGGTGTTTGTCTTGTGCCCAGGTGCAATTTCAGACTGTAGGAGCGGTTACTCCGGAGAAGAGTCATTGATTGCGCCTGAAGTACCCTCAACTTTTGCAGCAGCTTGACATGCCATGTTCTTGGCGATTAAAAGGAGGCTTCAATGTTCAAGAAACTGACCATCCTGGTTTGCCTGGTATCTTTTTTCCCTGCGGCGGTAGGGGCCCAGGACCTGGCGGTCCTGAAGCAGAGCCCGCTCGCCGCCGAGCGCACGACTGACCTGCAGCCCGCCAGGGAAATCGATCTGTCGCTTCCTGCGGCACGGCAGGCCGCGACCGTGCTGGCCGCAAACGATCCGCAGGGAGGCCAGGCGGCGGCAGCCGAGCGTCCCAGGAAAACCCACACAGGCCTCACCTTTGAGGAATTCTGCGAGGTCCATTTCGGCGAGTACCGCTGGATCTACTGGGTCGGGGCCGCGGCGGTCCTGGTCGCCATCCACGTGGTTGCCGCCGGAGGAAAAGATTGATATCGCCGGGGCAACTCTTACCCCCTGCTTCACTTCGTTCCGCTTCCCCCTATTTCATAGCTCTCTTAGGGGTAGTTGTTGTTTTCTCACCTTTACGACCTTCTAAAAGCTCCCCCTCGCCCTCCGGGAGAGGGCCGGGGTGAGGGATTTGCCCTGGCGCGACAGTTGCTCTGTGGAGACTCCCTCACCCCTGCCCCTCTCCCGGAGGGCGAGGGGATAAGGCTTTTTTGCCG
>TBL_comb47_HYPODRAFT_10000799_pt1 | contig 41446 bp, 28 predicted proteins | sample TroBogypolimnion_40_FD_10682 | JGI IMG/M metagenome (IMG submission 10682)
CTGGTCCACGCGCAACACCGGCACGCCAATGAGTTTGGCGCCCGCCTCCACCGCCGGGCCGATGGACGAGCACGTCACCAGAATATAATCCGCGCCCGCCAGTTCGGCGGATTCGAGATAGCCAGCCACGCGCCGCGCAATCACCGGCGTCAGGCTGCCGGCGGCGATGATGCCCTTGACGAGGCTGTCGTCCGCGATGTTGAAAACGTTGACGCCGGGCAATTTTTCTTTGCACAACTGCGCAAACACCGGCACCAGCGTCGCCGATGTGTGTACGAGACCGAGGGTTTTTGGTTTCATGAATTAAATTTTTCCGCGCCGCACCAGGCCAAAATAATTTTCCGCGCCAACCTGACCGCCTTTGAACACCAGTTCCAAACCATCCGCCGGCGAACCCGGCGCGCCGGCCCGGCACACGGGCGCACCCGGCGTCAGCGATGCCACCATTTCCAGCGACGTCACGCCCAGCGCCCGCGCGGCGAAGCCCGACGTGTCGCCGCCGGCGATACAGACGCGGCGGACCGGCACTTGAGCCAGCGCTTCGCGCAATACCCGGCCCAGCGCCGTGCCGAGAATTTCGGCGGTGCGGTCTCGGAGTTTCTTCGTAACCGATGGTTTTGCACCGGAGCGAGTGGTGTGGACGATGACGCTGCGGCCGGCTCGCAGGAATTTGATAGACGCCGCGACGGCGCGTAAAATTTCTTTTTCCCGCTGCGTCGTTGCCAGTCGGCCGGCAGCGAACGCGACTTCGGCAAATCCATTTTGCAAGGCCCAGTCGATTTGCGCCGTTGTCACTGGTGAACAACTGCCGGAGCCGACGAGCAATTGCGGCACCGGTGGCGCAAATTTTTTTGCGGGTCGCGGCTGCGCCCAAACGATCGCCAGCGCCCTTTCAATGCCGGACGAACCCACCGAAAACAGCGGTCGTCCGGCGCTCGCGTAGGCCGCCAGCAACTGCCCGATGCGGCGCAAATGCTCGTCATTCACGGCGTCGAACAAAATCACGTCCGGCCTGGCAGCCAGCGTTTTTTGCCAGGCGCTCCGGCCTGCTTTTTCCGGCAGCGAAAGCTGGAGGAGGTCAAACAGCGCGATTTTCTTTTTGGTCTGCCGCGCCAGATGTTTTCGCAAATCCGCTTCGCGCATCGGCGTGATCGGATGGCGGCTGATGGCCGGGTGACGGTCAAGCCGATAAATGGCACCCGCGCTGCCGATGCCGAAGCGCGCAAAGTGGTGGCCAAAAATCGTGAACCGCCCCAGCGCCGGCGCCGCCGCGAGCACCGGCACAAAAGGAGCGCGAAAAATGCTCGCGCCCACGTCCATGGCGCAGCCGATGCTGCCGATGGCGGGGGACGAATCAAGCGTGGAACAAACTTTGTAATGGGTGTGGCACGCGCCCAGCGCCTGGAGTTTTTGCAACGCCGGGCGCAAGGTTTTTTTCATTGCCGCCGGAGGTAGTGACCGCGTCACGCCGGCGACGCCAACAGCTTGCAACGGCCCAAACTTTTTTATTTGCGCCGGGCTGGGGGGTGCGAGAAACAAAACCGTGCGGACGCCGGCCAGCGTGAGTTGCTCCAGCGCGTCGGTCGAGCCGGTGAAATCGTCGCCGTAAAATGTGAGTAGCAGTTTGTTCATCCGGCACGCGCGCCAAATTTTTCCACCGAGATTTTCAGTTCGGGAAATTTCGCCACGGCCGCTTCGAGCGTCAGCCCCGCGACCGCCGCTTCCCACCATTTTTGCAGCGCCCGCACGCCCGCCGCCGGTCCGGCGGGATGCGCCAGAATGCCGCCGCCGGCCATGTACAACAAATCCACGGTCCGCGTGCGGCGGAAAGTTTCGCAGGCCTGACCGCCCCATTGGCCGGACGAAACGACCGGCAAAACCGACATGCCACCCAGCAACGGCTTAGCGCAGGCTTCCAGCGAGCGCACCACCGAATCGTCACTTTCCCAGAATTTATTCGCGATGCCATTGACGTGCAACTGATCCACGCCCGCGAGCCGCCAGAGTTTTTGATACGCGGAAAATTCTATGCCCAACCACGGATGCCGGTTCAACATACCCCAGCCGTTGCGATGGCCGTGAATGGCGAGCGCGCCGGAATCACAGATTTTTTTTGCGCCCGCGAGGCCGACGCTGTTGAGCGAAATCATCGCGGCGGTGCCGCCGGCCGTAACGATTTTTTCGTAGTGCCGCTGCATCGCCTCCATTTCGTCGCTGACATTGAAAGCGTACATGACTTTTTTGCCGGTGCGCTCGGCGTGGTCGTTGATCACCCGCATGACGGCGTCCACGCGCGCGGCGAATGGCGAGTGCGGCGGATCAGCCATTAATTCGTCGTCCTTGATAAAATCAATTCCTGCCGCGACTAGGGTTTTTACCAACTCCGCCGTCTGCGCCGGTGTCAGCCCAATACTCGGCTTGATGATGGTGCCGATGAGCGGCCGCTGGTGTACGCTGGTCAGTTGGCGGGTGCCGGCGACACCAAATTTCGGTCCGCGAAAATGACCGGCGAAAGACGGCGGCAATTCCAGATCCATCAATTTCAAACCGGAGAATTGCGCCAGTTCGTAAAGATTTCCCTGCACCGTCGAGACGAGCGCCGGCAGGTTAAAACCGAAATTTTCCACTGGCCACGACACGACAATTTCCGCGCGCTGAAAGCCGCCGGCGGGGCGACCACCGGGCAAGCTCGGCGTCGCCACGTTTTCGAGCAGTGTGATTTTTTCCACGCGCGCGGCGAAACGCTGTTTCAGTTCCGCCGTTTCGCCCGGCACGGCGATAAAGGTGCCGGACGATTGTTCCCCCGCCAGTGCGGCAGCGGCGCGCTCGACCGCCAGCGGCGTCTCGATGAGATAAGTAGCGAAAAGGCGTCCCATATTTGAAAAGGTCACGGATTTGTCGAAAGCACGCAACGAAAACCGGTCACGACACTGCTCCGCTCCGGCGCAGCGTGTTCGCGATACGAAGACAGCAGACTCTTTGGTCCGCAATTATTCCACGCGCCGCCGCGCAACACTTTCTGGCGATGCGCGGCATCATAAAAATCTTCGCACCATTCCAGCGCGTTGCCGGCGAGATCATAAAGGCCAAAGCGATTCGGCGCAAAGCTGCCAACCGGTGCGGTCGTGGCAAAACCATCGGTGTAATTTTCAATATGCGGCCAGTTGGTAAAATAATTTTTTGCGGCGGTGTCGGCAAAATTTCCCGCGCCCGGCGGCGGCGGAAAAAAATCGCCCCAAGGAAAAACCTGCGGCAGCCGCGCGCTTTTTTCCTGCGGCGTGGCGCCGGTTTCCCATCCGGCGAGACCCACGGCACAACTCCATTCGGCATCGGTTGGCAGCCGATAATTTTGCGTGGCCGCGATGCGGCCGGCTTTCCGCTCGACGCCGGTCAGCCAAACGCAAAACGCCGCAGCGTTATTCCAACTCACATTCACCACGGGAAAATTCGGGCCGACCGAAACCGGTGTGACGCCGTGGTAAAACGCGTGATTCCAGTTCGTGCCAGCCCACCCCGGCTGCGCGGCGGCGAAGGCGGCGTAATCTTGCACCCGCGTTTCAAAAACGCCGAACGCCACGGAAGTTCCCGGCACCCGCACAAAAATCATACCGAGGCTGTTCGTCCAGTTCCAGCCAGCCGGCGGCGTTGTCTGCCGCACGCCGCCGACGCGAGCGCAGGACGCAGCCAGCAAAACCGCGAGGCCGAGCGACACCATTCTGGCGACGGTAAAAATCATTTTGGTTCGCCAGATGTTGCCGGAATCGGTCGAAGCGAGTCATGCAAAAACCGCCGAAAGACTTTAGAAAACCGCCAGCCGGCGGCGCGCGGTTGCTTGTTGCGGTAAAACCAGTAAAAATGAGCGCCACGCCATGTTCACTCGTCATCATTGGTTCGGCGCGCTGCTGCTGCTGGTGTTTTTTCCGGCCGCGACGCGGGCCGACGCCCCGGATTGGGAAAACGAGCAGGTGCTGCATCGCCACACCGAGCCGCCGCGCGCGACGGCGGTGCCGTTTGCGACGGTGGCGCAGGCGCTGACCGGCGAGGCTACGAATTCGCCGTTTTATTTTTCGCTGGATGGCGCGTGGAAATTCCACTGGTCGCCCGATCCCGCGTCCCGACCGGCCAATTTTTTTCGGACCGACTTCAACGATACGGCGTGGACGAATCTCGCGGTGCCGGCGAACTGGGAATTGAACGGCTTTGGCACACCGATTTATCTCGGCTCGGGTTATCCGTTCAAAATTGACCCGCCGCGCGTGACCGGCGAGCCGCCGACCAATTGGACGGCTTTCCGCCAGCGGAATCCGGTCGGTTCGTATCGCAAAACTTTTTTGCTGCCGGCGGCGTGGGCCGGCCGGCGGGTGTTGCTGCATTTTGACGGCGTGGACAGCGCATTTTATGTGTGGGTCAACGGCCGCCGCGTTGGTTTCAGCAAGGACAGCCGGACGCCGGCGGAATTTGACGTGACGGACTGCGTACACGCCGGCACCAATCAAATCGCGGCAGAAGTCTATCGCTGGTGCGACGGCAGCTATCTCGAAGATCAGGACATGTGGCGCCTGAGCGGCATTTTCCGGTCGGTCTATTTGTTTTCAACCGCCGCCGCGCATCTCCGCGATTTCACCGTGCGGACCGATTTTGACAAAAATTATCGCACGGCCACCTTGCAAATAAAACCGGAACTGGCGGCGAAAAATATTTCCCTCACGAACTGGACGGTGCGCGCGCAATTGTTTGCCGCGGCGGAAAAACCAGTGTTCCGCGACGAACTACGCCACGAGGCCGAGGAAATTTTGAATCCCGATTTCAGCGCGAAAATTCTGGACGACCGCATGCCGCAGCGGGGCGAGCCGAAATTCGCCTGGCTGGCCGCGACCATAACGAATCCGGCGCCGTGGACCGCCGAAACCCCCAATCTTTACCGGCTCGTTTTGACGCTCAACGACGCGGCGGGCCAAGTGGTGGAGGCCGTAAGCTGCGCGGTGGGGTTTCGGCAAATTGAAATTCGCGACGGCGTTTTTCTCCTCAACGGCCAGCCCATCCGCCTGCGCGGCGTGAACCGACATGAGACGGATCCCGCCACCGGCCACGCGCTCACGGCGGCGCGCATGGGGCAAGACATCGCGTTGCTGAAGCAGGCGAATATCAACGCCGTGCGCACCTGCCATTATCCGGATGATCCGCGCTGGTACGAGCTGTGCGACCGCTACGGCATTTACGTTTTGGACGAGGCGAACATTTGCACGCACGGCACGCGCGGCGCGCTGGCGAATGATCCGCGTTGGACCGGCGCTTTTCTCGACCGCGCGCAGCGGATGGCCGAACGCGACAAAAATCATCCGAGCGTCATCCTCTGGTCCATGGCCAACGAATCCGGTTACGGCCCGAACTTCGCAGCCATCGCCGGCTGGCTGCACGCATTTGATCCGACGCGGCCGGTGCATTATGAAGGCGCGCAAACGGCCACCGACGCGCCGAAAACCGTTGATATCATTGGCCGGTTTTATCCGCGCCTGACCGGAGAAACTTACGCGCAGCCCGATGATCCGTGGAATTTGCGCTGGGATAAGCTTCTGGAAATCGCCCAACGCACGAACGATTCGCGGCCGGTGCTGGCGACGGAATATGCCCACGCGATGGGCAACGCTGTCGGTAATTTGGCGGAATATTGGAACGAGATTTATTCGCAGCCGCGCCTGTTGGGCGGCTTTATCTGGGAATGGTGCGATCAGGGATTGCGCCAGAAAACGGCGGACGGAAAAGAGTTCATCGCGTTCGGCGGCGACTTTGGCGAGGTGCCCAACCACGGCGGCTTTGCGATCAAAGGTCTGGTCAGCGCCACGCGGGAAATTTTTCCGAAATATTGGGAAGTGAAAAAAGTTTATCAGCCCGTGCAAATGAACGCGGTCCATTTGCAGCCCGGCAAAGTCACGGTGAAATGCACGAACCGCAATGCCTTTCTAAATTTGACCAACTACGCCGCGCGCTGGACCGTGACCCGCAGCGACGGGATCGTCGTCCAGTCCGGTAATCTGCCGGCGGTTGACTGCGCGCCCGGTCAACAGCGCACGCTGGCCATTCCCGTCGCCCCGTTGCGCCGCCAAGTCGGAGAAGAATTCTGGCTCCGCGTGAGTTTTCACACGCGCACGGAAGCGCTGTGGGCACCGGCGGGATTTGAAGTCGCGTGGCAGCAATTCACACTGGACCTCGCTGCGGAAGCGGCCCGCGCGCCGGAACAAACGGAATTGGCCGGCGTAAATTTGTTTTCCGGCGGCGACATTGTGCGATTGGAAACCACCAACGTGACCGCCACGTTCAGCCGCGCGACAGGCACGCTGACTGCGTTGGCGTTGGACGGCCACGCGCTGTTGGCCACGAACCTGGGGGCGGGACCGGAGCTGCAATTATTTCGGGCGCCAACGGATAACGACAAGGGTTTTGGCAAATGGCTGGCGCGCGACTGGCGCGACGCGGGCTTGAGCAATCTGGTGCGCCGCGTCGAATCGTTTGCCGTGACGCGGATGAAATCCGGCGCGGTCAAAATTTCCACCACGACCACCAGCACGGCGGCGGCGGGAGGTTTTCAATTAAAAACTCTGTGGACGCTGCGCGGTGACGGCACGCTGACGATGGAGAATGAATTCGTGCCATTCGGCAAATTGCCGCTGCTGCCTCGCGTCGGGATCGTGATGCAGTTGGCGCCGGCCTGGGAAAATGTGCGCTGGCGCGGACGCGGGCCGGGGGAAAATTATCCCGACCGCCGGGACGCGGCGGACCTCGGCGTCTGGCGCAGCACGGTGACGGACCAATTTGTGCCTTACGTTCGCCCGCAGGAAAACGGCAGCAAGCAAGAGGTGCGCTGGGTGGAATTGACCGACCGCCACGGCGCCGGCCTGAAAATCTCAGCTACCGAAAATCCCTTCGCGTTTTCGGCCCTGCATTTCACCGCCGGCGACTTGGCGGCCGCGCGCCACACGACAGAATTGCAGCCGCGACCGGAAATTATTTTATCGCTCGACGCGCAGATGAGCGGGCTGGGCAACAGCAGTTGCGGACCCGGCGTGCTGGCGCGGTACGCGGTGCCGCCGCAGCGGTGTCGGCTCACGGTGCAGTTTTCGCCGGTGCGGGCGGGTTCGTTTTGAAGGCGCGGGCACGTCGGCGGATTTGCAAATGCCCCGCCATGTGTTAGTATCGCTGCAACTAATTATGCAGGCTGACCATTCATCCGCTCCGGGCGAGGAGCCGCCGGCGGGTTCTTCCTTTTCGTCGCTGAAATCCTTCCGTTCGGCGGGCCGGGGATTTTGGCAGGACGTCGCGGATGCGGACTGGAACGACTGGCGCTGGCAGCTCAAGCACCGCATCACCACCGTGGAGCAGTTGGAAAAATTTCTGCCCACGCTCACGCCGGAGGAACTCGCCGGGGCGCGGCTGGCGAATTCCAAACTCGCCCTCGGCATCACCCCGTACTTTTTCAATCTCATTGATCCCGCCGATGAACACTGCCCGATTCGCCGCCAGATGATTCCGCGCATCGAGGAAACGACCACGGCGGCGTGGGAAATGTCCGATCCGTGCGGCGAAGACTCCCATTCGCCGGTGCCGGGCCTCGTACACCGCTATCCCGACCGCGTGTTGTTTTTGGTGACGGACCGCTGCGCGAGTTATTGCCGCTATTGCACACGGTCGCGGCTCGTGAGCAATGCGGCCGGCTATGATTTCCATCCGGAATTCGATAAGCAAATCGCCTACATCGCCGCGCATCCGGAAATTCGCGATGTGCTGCTGAGCGGTGGCGACCCGCTGTTGTTGAGTGACGAAAAGCTGGAAAATTTATTGAGCCGCCTGCGCGCGATTCCGCACGTGGAATTTCTCCGCCTGGGCACGCGCATTCCGGTGTTTCTGCCGCAGCGCATCACGCCGGAGCTGTGCGCGATGTTGCGGCAATTTCATCCGCTCTTTATCAGCATTCACGCGAACCACCCGCGCGAGCTGACCACGGAAGTCCGCGCGGCGCTGGGCCGGCTCGCCGATGCCGGCATCCCGCTCGGCAATCAAAGCGTATTGCTCAAGCATGTCAACGACGACGCCGAGGTGATGAAGGCGCAGGTGCACAAGCTCCTCATGTGCCGCGTGAAGCCCTACTACCTTTACCAGTGCGATCTCATCGCCGGCTCGGCGCACCTGCGCGCGAGCGTGGCGAAGGGTTTGGAGATCATGGAAAAACTGCGCGGCCACACCACGGGCTACGCGGTGCCGACGTTTGTGATTGATGCGCCGGGCGGCGGTGGCAAGGTACCGATCAATCCCGAATATGTCCTGTGCCGGAATGCCGGTCGCGTGCTCATCCGCAACTTCGAGGGGAAAATTTTTGAATATCCCGAAGCTGCGGACGGCCGGCCGTGTGGTCAACCGCCCAAAGAAATCACTGAGCCGGAATTGGTGTGAACCCGGCGGCGGCGCGGCGCGGGCCGGGCCGGAAAAAAGTGAACCCGGCCACTCCAAGGGGCTTCCCGGACGGATTCCGTTGTCGTCCGGAACGGATAATTCTGCGAGCGGAACCGATAAGTTTGGCGGCGGGACCGATAAGTTTTGACCCGGAACCGAAAATATCGCGGGTTGAGCGGATTAGTTGGGAGGTTTAGCCGATGATAATTGACCCGGAGCGAATTAGTTTGCGTTCGGAACGGAGGATATTTCACGCCGAACCGATGATTTTCGCAGTTGGGCGGATGATTTAATTAGCGTTGCATTTAGATTTCCCCTGAAATAGGCTGTTTTGCATGAATGCCCCCGCCGCGATACCCTTGCCGGACTTAAACCTATTCCCCACAGCCATCGGCCATTCCACGCGGTGGAAGATGTTGCAGGCGCTGGCCAACGGCGAGCCGCAGACCATCAGCGAAGTGGCCGCCGCCGCCGGCTGCGAGTACGACAACGCCATCCGCCACCTGCGGATTTTGAAGCGGGCGGGGCTGGTGGTGCAAGAACGCGGCAAACTGTACCAAATTCCCAAAAAATATCTGTCCACCGCCGACGCGGGCAGCGTGGATTTCGGCCATTGCCTGCTGCGGCTGAAGGCGGCGGGGTAAACCGTTTCATTGAACACCTGGCCACCCGCAGCGTCGAAAGGAGCAATGAAATTAATTTATCCCGTTGGTTGCCAAACCAGAGGGCGCGGGTTTTTGACCATAGCCCAGTGCTTTAGCACTGGGAAACTGGCCTCGCGTAAAATCCAGTCCCGCCGGGACGAAAGAAGTTCCTGCCGTCCCTCCGGGACTGCATCATTTCTGCACTGCGAACCCAGCCCTGAAGGGCTGGGCTATGTTCAGGAACTGGCTGGGGCAAGCAACCGGATAAACCCGCCATGAAATTTTTTCGCCGATGGAAACTTCTGGGCGCGCTATTCATCGCCGCGCTCCTGCTGGGCGGGCTGTTCGTCTGGAACATCGGCAGCGTGCTCATGGCGCCCGCGAACCAGGCCATCCCACCGCCGCCGCCGGGACTGGCCGCCGAGCCGGTGGTTTTCCCCAGCGCCAGCGGCGCGCAATTGCACGGCTGGCGCATCGCCGGCCAGCCCGGTCAGGGCGCGGTGGTGCTGCTGCACGGCATCCACGCCAGCCGGCTGGTGATGGTGGCGCGCGCGGAATTTCTGGCGCGTGCCGGTTATTCGGTGTTGCTGTTTGATTTGCAAGGCCACGGCGAAAGCCGGGGCCAAAACATCACGTTCGGCGCGCTGGAAAGCCGGGACGCCACCGCCGCCGTGGCGTTCGCGCACACTACGTTTCCCGGAGAAAAAATCGGCGTCATCGGCGTCTCGCTCGGCGCCGCCGCCGCGTTGCTCGCGGAACCGCCGCTGCCGGTGCAGGCGCTGGTGCTCGAATCCTGTTTCCCCACCCTGTATCAGGCGACGGCGGACCGGATGGTGGACCGCTTCGGCGGGCTGGGCCGGCTGCTGACGCCGTTGCTGACGATGCAATTGCGTCCGCGCCTGGGCATCGGGCTGGAGGCTTTACGGCCCATCGAGCACGCCAAAACTCTTACCGTGCCGAAATTTTTCCTGTCCGGCAGCGCCGATCATTTGACCACGGCGCAGGAAGCGCGCGACCTGTTTGCCGCCGCCGCCGCGCCGAAGGAATTTTGGCTGGTGGCAAACGCGGCGCACGTGGACCTGCACGCCTTCGCCCGCGCCGAATACGAGCAGCGCGTGCTCGCCTTCCTCGGGCAGCACCTGCATTAAGCCGGGCGCAAAGTTTGGTTGGTGCCGGCGGCCATTCGGGGTTAAGCTCTCCGGAACTTCTGAATTAATAAAAGACGATGAGCCACAAATGGAAATTCTTTCGCGCCGGCGGTTTTGACCAGGTCAAACTGGAAACCGGTGCCGACCTCGCCCATCTGGATCAGCTCGACCAAAAACTCTGGGTCGCGCTCGCCTGCCCGACGCGCGGGCTGGAATTCGACAGCCGGACGCTCGACTTGATTGACGCCGATAAGGACGGTCGCGTTCGCGCTCCCGAAATCATCGCCGCCGCCCAATGGGCCACGAGCCTGTTGAAAAATCCCGACGAACTGATCAAAGGCGCGCCGTCCCTGCCGCTCGCCGCCATCAATGACGCGACGCCGGAAGGCAAACAGGTGCTCGCATCCGCCCGCCAAATCCTCACCAATCTCGGCAAGCCCACGGCGGCAGCGATTGATCTCGCCGACACGGCGGACACGGCGAAGATTTTTGCCGCCACGAATTTCAACGGCGACGGCATCATTCCCGCCGACGCCGCCAGCGACGAGGCGACCCAAGCCGTCCTCGGCGAAATCCTTGCCACGTTCGGCGCGGAGACCGACCGCAGCGGCAAACCCGGCATCAATCAGGCCAAAGCCGATGCCTTTTTCGCCGAAGTCCAAGCCCATGTCGCCTGGTGGCAGCAGGCCGCAGCGGACCCAACTATTTTGCCGCTCGGCGACGCGACCGCCGCCGCTGCCGCCGTGGTCAAAAAAGTGCAGCCGAAAGTGGATGATTATTTTGCACGCTGCCGGCTGGCCGCGTTCGATGCCCGCGCCATCGCCGCCTTGAACCGCGAGGAAAAAGATTATCTCGCGCTGGCCGCGAAAGATTTGACCATCACCGCCGCCGAAATCGCCGCGCTGCCGCTGGCGCAAGTGGCCGCCGGCAAACCGTTGCCGCTCGGCGACGGCGTGAATCCCGCGTGGGCCGAGGCCTTGGCCGCGCTGCAAGCGGTCGCCGTGAAACCGCTGCTCGGCGAAAAAACATTTTTGACGGAAGCTGATTGGAATGGGCTGGTGGCCAAGTTCGCGCCGTTCGCCGCGTGGTCGGCGGCCAAAGTCGGCGCGAAAGTGGAAACGCTCGGCCTGCCGCGCTTGCGCGCGATTCTCGCCGGCGGGACGCAGGCCAAAATCGCGGCCCTCATCGCGCAGGATCAGGCGCTGGAACCGGAGGCGAGCGCGATTGCGGTGGTGGAGAAATTGATTCGTTACAATCGCGACCTGCACACGCTCTGCATCAACTTTGTCAGCTTCAAGAATTTTTACAGCCGCACCACGCCGGCGATTTTCCAGGCCGGGCGGCTGTTTCTCGACCAGCGCAGCTGCGATCTCTGCCTCACGGTGGAAGACGCCGGCCGGCACGCGACGATGGCCGGGCTGGCGGGCGCGTATCTGGCGTATGTGGATTGCGTGCGCAAAGCCACGGGCGAAAAGCTCAGCATCCTCGCGATTTTTTCGCAGGGCGACGACGACAATTTGATGGTCGGCCGCAACGGGATTTTTTACGACCGCAAAGGCCGCGATTTCGATGCGACCATCACGAAGATTGTCGCCAACCCCATCAGCCTGCGGCAGGCCTTTTGGGCGCCGTATAAAAAGCTGGTGCGCATAATCGAAGAGCAGGTGGCCAAGCGCGCGGCCGATGCGGACGCCAATGTGAACGCGCAGCTGGCAGCCGTCTCCACCGCCACGGTCAATCCGACGGCGGCGGCACCGGTCAAAAGCAAAATTGACACCGGCACACTGGCCGCCATCGGTTTGGTGTTGACGACATTGATGGGCGCCTTGGGAACGATTTTCGCAAAAATCCTCGGCTTGGAATGGTGGCAGATTCCGCTGGCGTTGGTGGCGATTATTTTGGCCATCTCGCTGCCTTCGGTTTTAATCGCCTGGCTGAAATTGCACAAACGAAACCTCGGACCGATCCTCGACGCCAATGGCTGGGCGGTTAATGCCAAGGCCAAGATGAACGTCCCCTTCGGCACCAGCCTGACGCAAGTGGCGGTGCTGCCGGCCGGTTCGCAGCGCGACCTCGTGGATCCCTTTGCCGAAAAGAAAAAACCGTGGGGCTTGTATATTCCGCTCTTGCTCATCGGGGCGATTGTGTTTCTGGCGTTGGGTTGGTATCTCGGCAAGTTGGACGACAACCTGCCACCAAAATTCAAGAGCGTGCAGGTGCTGGGAACCAATGCTCCCGCCTATGTCGCACCGTCGGCCGTTTCGACCAACTCAGCCGCCGGAAAATAGTCTCATGCCGCGCGAAAGCTCCGCTGCAAAAAAAGCGCGCACCCAGAAGATTCTGGCGGCGCTCCAGCAGATCTATCCGGACGCGCATTGCGAATTAAATTTTTCCAGCCCGCTGGAATTGCTCGTCGCCACCATTCTTTCGGCGCAGTGCACCGACAAGCGCGTGAACCTCGTCACCGCCGAGCTGTTCAAAAAATATCGCACAGCGAAAGATTTTGCCGCCGCGCCGCTGGCCGACCTTGAAGCAGCGGTCAAGTCCACCGGCTTTTTTCGCAACAAAGCAAAAAACATCCAAGCCTGCTGTGCCGCGCTGGTGGCAAAATTCGGCGGCGAAGTGCCGCGCACGCTGGAAGAATTGCACGCGCTCGCCGGCGTCGGCCGCAAGACGGCGAACGTCGTTTTGGGGAATGCCTACGGCCTCAACGTCGGCGTGGTCGTGGACACGCATGTCACGCGGCTCGCCAACCGATTGGGATTCGCGAAAGGCACGGACGCGGTGAAGTTGGAGCAGGATTTGATGCCGCTCGTGCCGCAAACCGATTGGTGCCAATTCAGCCATTGGCTTATCTGGCACGGCCGCCGCCGCTGCGCTGCGCGCTCCCCGGATTGCGCGAATTGCGAGCTGCAAAAACTTTGTCCGCAAATTGGGGTGAAAAATATTTAGCCACCGCAGCGCACGACACAGAGGAGAATTTTTCCCTGTGCCCCGCGCATCGCTGACTCAGCTTCAAACTTTGATGAACTGGTTATTACTCAACTCCGGCCAGGGTGACGCGGCCGGCAACATGGCGCTGGACGAGGCGCTGTTGGAACATGCCGCGCGGCTCGGCGCGCCGATACTGAGATTTTATGGCTGGACCGAACCCGCAGCGACGTTTGGCTATTTTCAGAAATACGCCGAAGTTGCCGCCGCGACCCAACTGCTTCCGCTCCTCCGCCGGCCCACCGGCGGCGGACTCGTGCCGCATGACGCCGACTGGACGTACGCGGCAATTTTCCCGCCCGGCCACGAATGGTATTTGCTCCGGGCCGAGGAAAGTTACCGGCGCATTCACGACTGGCTGCGACTCGCGTTTGCGGCGTTGAACATCGAAACGGAACTCGCGCCGTGTTGCAAAAAAACGCTGCCCGGCCAGTGTTTCGTCGGCCATGAAAAATTTGATCTGCTCTGGCACGGCAAGAAAATCGCCGGTGCGGCGCAGCGGCGAAACCAGTTGGGCCTGCTGATTCAAGGTTCGGTACAGCCGCCGCCGGTGCCGGTGGCGCGAGCGGATTGGGAAGCCGCCCTGCGGGCGGTGGCGGAAAAACAAGTTGGCGCGGAGTGGCAGGAGTTGATTCCCGATGCCGCGTTGCGCGGCGCAGCGGCGAAATTAGCAGATGAAAAATATTCGCATTCGGCTTACCATACCAAGCGTTAGGCGAATTTTTTGTCATGAGATTTGTTTCTGTCGGCCGCGCGCTGCGCGGTCTTTTTTTTGCGGCGACCGGGCTGGTGGTGTTAAACGCCGAGGCCCAAAATCGCACGCTGCGCATTGTCACCTACAATATTCAGGCGGACATCGGCGTGACGAACAAGCAGCCGACGTTCACCAACATCATGACTTCCGCCGCCGAAGGCCCGCCGTTGCCAGGGCTGGTGGCACCGCCGACGACGCCGGGTAATTACGCGGCGGGCGGCGTGCTCGAGGGCATAGGCGAAGAAGTTGTGGGCGGTAATGCGCAGCCGCTGGACATTCTGGCGTTGCAGGAAACCACCAGCAATCCGGCCACCGTCGCGCCCATCGTGAACGCACTGAACACTTTTTACGGCGTGGCCGGCATGTATTCCGGCAGCCCTTATCAGGCGACGGAAAGCGGTGGCAATCCCGGGGTGGGCAACGGCCCGAACGCGCTGATTTACAACACGCGCACGGTGCAATTGCTGGCCTCGGTACCGGTGGATCCGCCGGGCGGAACGAGCAATCTGGGCGGCGTCAGTTCCGGTTATTCGGGCGAATACCGCGAAGTGATGCGTTATCAATTCGCGCCAGCGGGCGTGGCGGCGAACGCGGCCAACTCGTTTTACATTTACGTGAGCCATTACAAATCCGGCGTCGCGACCACCGCCAACAACACCAATTCCCGCGCCGCCGAAGCTTTCATCATCCGCAGCAACCTGCTCACGAGTCTCCCGACCGGCGCGCGAATTCTGCACGTCGGCGACTTCAACACCGGTGACGCGAGCGAAAAGATGTACGCCACGCTCACAGCGCCCGGCACCAACGCCTTGCTCGACCCGCTCAATCCTACCCGCAGCCTGACGACCAATTTCGACGGGAGCGCCGTGCCCGGAAACCTGACGGATGCCGCCACCTATTTGCAGTATCGCGACGACTACCAGATGATGACGACGAATATTTTTTATGGCTCGCCCGGCGGGCTCGCGCTGGTGCCGGGCAGTTATCACTCTTTCGGCAACAACGGTACCACCGCTTATCTCGACACGGTGAACACCGCCGGCAACACTTCGCTGAACAATCGCCTCGTGACCAACGGCCCAGTGTTCATAAGCGCCGCGCAACTGCTCGTGGACCTCACCGGCGCGTCCGATCATTTGCCCATCGTGGCGGATTTTACGATTCCCCTGCCGACGCCGGTCATCGCCAACTTCAGCCTCGCCGGGACGAATCTCATTATTACTCTGGCCAACAGCATCACCGGCGGCGTCTTCACCGTGTTGACCAGCGCGAACTTGTCCCTTCCGCGCACTAACTGGACCGCGCTCGCAACAAATGTTGCGACCAGCGGCACGTTCCGCTTCACCAACGGCCTGAACCCCGCCGCCCCCGCGCAATTTTATCTCTTCCAGGAAAAATAGCGCCGCGCCCCCGCCGCCTGCATGGTGGCAAAAGTTATTTTACGTTTTCAACCGGCTAAAAAACTCGCGCCGGGCGGTGGCTCTGGTATTGTCCGCGCGCATGATTCGGCTGGTTCTTTTCGATATTGACGGCACGCTCGTTCACACGGGCGGCGCAGGCACGGCGGCGTTCACCAATACTTTCGCCCGCCATTTCAACCTGCATCATGGCACGGAGCGGATGAAATTCGCCGGGCGCACGGATGTGAGCCTGGTGCGCGAATTTTTTCAAATTCACCGCGTGGCCGAGTCGGCGGAAAATTTCACGCTATTTTTTGAGCATTACGTTTTCTGGCTCGACCACATCCTCACCCGGAATGGCGGCGAGATGTGCCGGGGTGTGCGCGAATTCATCCGCGACCTGCAAGCCCGGCCGCAGCCGCCGGCACTGGGTCTGCTCACCGGCAATATCCAGCTCGGCGCGGAAATCAAGCTGCGCCATTTCGGGCTGTGGGAATTGTTCGCCTTCGGCGGATTTGCGGATGACCACGAGGATCGCAATCACATCGCAGCGGCGGCGCTGACCCGGGCGCGGCGGGTGCTGGGAGAGGATTTGCAGGCGGACGAAATCATCGTGATCGGCGACACACCGTTTGACGTGCGCTGCGGTAAATTCATCGGCGCGAAAACGCTGGCCGTGGCCACGGGCGGCTCGAAACTCGCGGAATTGGAAAAATGTGATGCGGACTGGGCTGTGGCCGATTTGACGCAACTCCGGGCGGCGGATATTTGCCCGCGCGAAAATCGCCAATAAAAAACCAGCGGCCGGCGGAAATCGCCGTTGGCAATTGCCGGTGCGCCTGCTAGTTTGCGCGCGTTCATGTCCGCCCCCGCCGCCAGCCCGTTGCCTGCGCCCACGAAAGCGCGGGTTTTTCTGCGTCGCGCGCTGAGCACGGCTTTTCTCTGGACGGTGATTCTGACGGCGCTGTTTTCCGGTCACCGGCTGCTTTCCGACGGCGTGTTTTTGCTGATTATGGCGCTGCTGGCGCTGGCGGGCTTGGTGGAATTTTACGGCATCGCGGAAAAACGGGGGATGGTGAACTTCAAAATTTCCGGCGTCATCGGCGGCCTGCTGTTGATGGTGGGCACGTTTTTGAATTTGACGGGCCACCTCGGCACGTCCGGTTCGCCGGCGCGCGTGAATGATTTTGAAACCAGCTTTCTCATCCTGTTTGTGCTCGGGTTGTGCGTGCGGCAGTTCGTGGCGAAAAATAATTCCGCCGGGCTGACGGCCATTGCGACGACGCTGTTCGGCCTGATGTATGTGCCGTGGCTGCTGAATTTCATCCAGAAAATTTGCTTCTTTCCGTTTCCCGCCGGCAGCGCGCCGGACGCGGGAAAATATTTTCTGCTGTATTTCATCCTCATCACGAAGTTCAGCGATATGGGCGCGTATGCCGTCGGCTCGCTGATCGGCCGGCACAAGATGATTCCGCGCATCAGCCCGGGCAAAACGTGGGAAGGATTTTTCGGAGCGATTCTGGTTTCGACCGGCGCGAGCGTGGCGTTCGTGCATTTTTTCGGCGCGAAGATGGCCGGCATGAACGCGCTGCACGCGACGATTTTGGGTGTGGTGTTGAGCATCGCGGCGGTCATCGGCGACTTGATTGAATCGCTCTTCAAGCGCGAGGCGGGCGTGAAAGATTCTGGCAATATTTTTCCCGGCATCGGCGGCATTCTGGACTTGCTCGACAGCCTGTTGTTCAACGCGCCGCTGATGTATTGGTATTTGCGGCATGTGCTGATTCCATAAATTTTTCGCCACCGATGCTCACGGATGGAAAACAAATTAAATACGGAGATGGCGCTGATTTCGGCAGACAGCAATTCAAGAATCTGCGGAAAATCAGATCTGTGTTTCGTCTTTGCCCAGCAGTGGCTTAAATAATATTTGAAAATGAAAAATGTCGTTTTACTTGGTTCGACCGGCAGCATTGGCACCAGCACCATCAAGGTGGCGGAAGATTTGCCGGACCAAATCCGGCTCATCGGCCTCGCCGCCGGTGGCAACGCCGACTTACTCCTCGAACAAACGCGGAAACATAAGCCCGCCGTCGTTTCGATTTCCGATCCGGCGAAGGCGAAGGAACTCCAAAACACGCTCGGTGCCAGCACCCAAGTTTTTTGCGGCGACGAAGGTTTGCTCAAGCTCGCCACGCTGCCGGCGGCGGACATTGTTTTGATTGCGATTGTCGGCACTGCTGGTTTGCAACCGGCGCTGGCGGCGATTCGCGCGGGCAAGGACATCGCCGTGGCGTCGAAGGAAATTCTCGTGATGGCCGGCGAAATCGTGATGAACGAGGCGCGCAAACACGGCGTCCGCGTTTTGGCCGTGGACAGCGAACATTCCGCCATCTTCCAATGTCTCGATGGCAAACCGACGGCATCCGTCCGCAAATTAATTTTAACCGCGAGCGGCGGACCGTTTCGCAGCAAGACGGATTGGCCGAAGGAAAAATTTTCCGAAATCACCGTCGAACGCGCGCTGAAACATCCATCATGGGTCATGGGCCGGAAAATCACGATTGATTCGGCAACGCTGTTCAACAAGGGATTGGAAATGATCGAAGCGCGGTGGCTGTTCGACATCGAGATGGCACGCGTCGGCGTGGTGGTGCATCCGCAGAGCATCGTGCATTCGATGGTGGAATTTGTGGACGGCTCGCTCATCGCGCAGCTTTCCACGCCGGACATGTGCTTGCCGATTCAATATGCCCTGACGTATCCCGACCGCGCGGCGAGCGACCGCGTGCAGACGAATTTCCCGAAGCTCGGCACGCTGACGTTCGAGGAGCCGGACACGGAGCGGTTTCCGTCCATTTTGCTCGCGCGCCGCGCCGGGGAGATTTGCGGCACGCTGCCGGCGGTGTTCAACGCGGCGAACGAAGTGGCGGTGGAAGCGTTCGTGAATCGCAAAATTAATTTCCCCCAAATCACCGAAACTGTCCGGCGCGTGATGGACGCGCATCAGGTCGTCGAGCATCCTTCGCTAGAAAAAATCTTGGCGGCGGACACGTGGGCGCGGCGCGAAGCAGCAAAATAGCAAAATTTGTAATTGGGAACGCAGACCAGCGTTGGTATTTTCCCCAGTAGCGGCAAGATGCGGGTGGGCGGATTTTCTCGGTGTTGGGGCAAACAATTTTACTGACGGCTGCGGTAATTTGGTGCATATTAGCCAACCTGAGGTGTTAAAATCTTGGGACGTATTTACATGTTCCGCAAATCAATTCCGCTGAAATGGTGTGCCGGTGTACTGCTATTGCTGTTGCTGGCGTCCGTCAGATTAAACGCGCAGGAAGCGTTGCGGGCCTCCATGGCCGGCGATCTCGCGGCGGCTTCGCGCAAACAAGCGCAGAACACGGTGGGCTATTACAATTTGATGTGGGGGCCGGTAACGCTTCGGGCCAGTTCCGGGCTTTCGGAGCAATATAGCGATCACCCGCAAAATGCAGCAGACAGCAAAGCCGATTTCATCACACGACCTTCCGCAAATATTCAGTTGAACTGGCCGGTGACGGAATACAACACTTTGAACCTGTCGCTAGACGGCGGCTATTCGTTGTACGCACAAGATAGCGCGCTGGATCAATTCTTCTTCAATCCAGGATCGGGTTTGTCATTTGATTTTTATGTTGGGAGCTGGGTGATTGACCTGCACGACCGTTTGACGATGACCGAAAACAGCTACAATAACCCGACGGCACACGGATATCAGGGGACCACTACTGTTCAGAATGATGGCGGGGTTTCTGGGATGTGGGATTTGAACAAATTGGTGGTCAACGTCGGGTATGACCATGTGAATTACATGAATCTAGGCCAATCGGGCGCCAACCAACCGGATTCCTCGACAGAAAACGTTTCTCTGAACGCCGGCCTGCGTGTGAACTCGGCAATCATAGTAGGCCCGGAAGTTGGGGGCAGTTTAGTTACTTACAATCAAACTGACAATGCCCTGAACTCCAACGGCACCCAATGGAGTGCGGGGGCATTTTCCAGTTTTCAAGTCAGCGAACATTTGAGTTTGCGTCTGGATGGTGGGTTTTCGGATTACACGCCAGAGAACACCAAAACCAATCTGAATCAGAACATGACCGGCCTTTATTTCCAATTATCCGTTTCCCACCTAATCAATGAACATGTTAGTTATACCGTTTCGGCCGGCCGCAGTATGGATTTTTCTTATAACGGCCTCTACGACCGTTTGTTTTTCTCCTTTACCCCAAATTGGCTTATAGTTAGGAATTTTTCATTCAGCACCCCGCTTTCATGGGAGCAAGACACCCGCAGCGGTGTCAGTTACAGCCAATGGAGCGCGGGATTCTCAGTGGGCCACCCGCTTACGAAGAAGCTTTCTGCCAGTTTATCGTATCAATGGATTGATGAAACCTCAAATCAGGCGGCTTATACCTACACCGGTAACATTGCGGGCTTGAATTTCACCTACCAGTTTTGAATAATAATTGACCTATGCAAAAATTGATTTGGTTTGCCCGGCTGCTCTTGGCCATCGTGCCGCTTTCAGTCAGCGCACAATTGCCCATGCCCCTGCCGGCGGCGAATGTGGGCAGCATGCCGGCAGCAACTCCGGCTCCGGCACCTGCGGCCCCGGCTTCCCCGGGACTGCTTAATGGCTACGTCTCGGACGACAACTACAAATTGCGGGTGGGGGATACTGTCAGTTTCCAGATCTTGGAAGACCGCCTGTTGGGAATCCAAGAAAACCCAATTAATTTAGTCGTGGCCGACTCCGGTGAATTGGACGTGAGCTACATCGGTCGGATCAAAGCCGCTGGCAAGACTTCAAAGGAATTGGCAGCCGACATCAAAACCGCTCTGGAAAAAGATTACTACAAACGCGCCACAGTCGTTCTCTCCCTCAATTTGGCCTCGCGCATTGTGGGCCGAGTTTACATTTGGGGATCCGTTCGCAGCCAAGGTCCCATTGATATGCAGATCAACGAAAACCTCACAGCAGGCAATGCGATTCTGCGCGCTGGCGGCTTGGCCGATTTTGCCGACAAGACACAGGTGAAAGTGATCCGCGCGGCCGGCCCGAACGGCGAAAAGAAAACTTTTGACCTGAACATGAAGGACATTTTGGAAAAAGGCAAAACCGAGCAGGATCTATCCCTCGAACCCAACGATTTCATCATTGTCCCGACCAAGTTGTTCAATTTCTAAACCGCATTTTTCATGAACGAAGAGATTTCTGAGAGCAAGCCCCGCCGGGCTTCGGGCATTACGAATTTTCACGCAAAATTCCAGCGGTACCGCAACCTTTTCCTGCGCTATTGGTGGGTGATGCTGATCACCATCCCGCTGGCCATGGCGGTGCAATATTGGCGCGTCAACTATGCGCCGCCGCAGTTTTCTTCGTACAGTCAGATGATCGTCAACATCAAGCTTAACCAACAATCGGGCGGCATTGGCTCCCTCTACCAAGAGGAATTGGGGAATTTTGTCGGCACCCAAGCGGCATTGATGCAAGGACAAACGGTGCTCAGCCGAGCCCACGACCGCGTGGTATCCGAGAACCAAGGCCTCGCCGCCATTCCGGTGCGCGTTGAGGTCAATGTGCTTCCGAAAACAACCATTTTCGTCCTGCACGCCGTCGGCGGTGAACCCCAATACACCCAAAAATTTCTGCAAGCTTGTATGACCGAGTACATCAACTTGAAAAAGGAGATGGCCGCGCACACCTCGGATACCACCATCGCCAGCATGACCGAGCAAATTCAAAAACTCGAACCGGAGTTGAACCATGTGGACGAACAGATTTCTGCTTTTTTGAGCACCAATGACCTCGCCATCCTCGAACAGTCGGCGGTCATGAACAATTACCTTACTGTTCTTTTCCAACGGCTGGCTGAAGCCCAGTCGCAATACGATTTGCTCAATGCCATGGATCTCGATCAAAGCCTGCTGATCGAACAACAAAACCAACCAATGGCCATGTACCCTGGGGCCATGGGTAATATGTCTTCTAGTGGAAATGTGCTGATTAATGAAGGCATCGGCAGCATGAACGGCCAAGGCAGCGGCAACACCATCGGCATGGAATATCTTTCCACCAAACAACAACTGCTGCTGCTCGAATCCGACAAAGACCGGTTGGCGGAATATCTCAAACCGCAACATCCCAAGCTAGTATCCTTGGATGAAAGCACCAACCGCATGACCCGGTTGCTGGGCATTTATCGTCACCAGAGCTTGGAACAATTGGAAGCCCGAAAAAACGCGCTCCAGTTGGAAATTAAAAATTTGCAGAAGGAGACCAAACAGGTTGGCAAAGAAAGCGTAGAACTAGCTGGCAAACGCGGCGAGTATGACCGCATCAAAGCCCGCGGCGCCCGCATTCAAGCGCTTTACGACCAGTTGCTCACCAGCTTGCAAATGCTCGACGTGAACAAGGAAATCAGCCCGGAAACCGTCACCGTCTATCAGCCAGCCAGCGACGCAAATCCACAGCCGCCGGAGTGGGTACACAATCTTCTCCTCGCCGCTCTGCTAGGCTTAGCCTTGGCTTTCGGTATCTTGTTTATCGTGGACCGCACCGACGACCGCCTGAACTCCTACACCGAGTTGCAGGAATATTTCGACGAACAAGTGCTGGGCCAGATTCCGCGCGAAGGCCGCCGCCGGTTCTCAGTGGATATTCCGCTGTTGCAGGCGGATGACAAACGCACCGCCTTCGTGGAATCATTCCGCAATTTGCGTTCTTCCCTGCTGTATCTGACCCCGGAAGGCCGTTCCCCGCGCATCATGTTGATCACCAGTTCCGTGCCGAACGACGGTAAATCCGTGACCTCCGCCAACCTCGCCCTCGCCCTCGCGATGAGCGGCTCGCGGGTGCTGCTCGTGGATGCGGACTTGCGGAAAGGTTTGCTCCACACCCGTTTCGGCATCTCCGCCGAATTCGGCTTGGGGCAGGTGCTTTCCGAAAAAGGAACCGATTGGCGGAAATTTACGGTGGAAACCCGGTTGCCCAATCTCCGCCTCCTTCCCCGCGGCAAAATGCAGAAACACTCCACCGAATTCTTCTTCGCCGTGGACATGCAGAACTTCCTCACCGAAGCCGGCAAGGAATACGATTACGTATTGCTCGACACCCCGCCGGTGATGGCTGCCGACGACGCCGCAACCCTCGCGCCGCGCGTGGATGGTGTGATTTTCGTCATTCGGGCCGAACAAACCTCCGCCCGCATTGCGCGCGCCTCGCTCGATCTGCTGCACCAGCGCAAGGCCAATATTCTTGGCGTGGTCTTCAACGCCGTCCGCCCGGGCGTCGGCGATTACCACTACTACGACCGCTACAAAGATTATTACAACAAAGGCTGAGCCGCCTGCCCGATCATGCCGCAAGAAGCCACACTGGAAAATCCGCCGGTGACCGGGTGGTTCTGCCTCCGTTCGCAACCGAAACACGAACACATCGCCGCTGGTCACTTGCGGCAATTGCCGGGCGTGGAAGTGTTTCTGCCGCGCATTCGCTTCAAACGCGCTACGGTGGTCGGGGCCAAGTGGACGACGGAAGCGCTTTTCCCCGGTTATTTATTTGCGCGATTCATCTGGCCGACGGCGCTGCGCATGGTGCGTCACGCCCATGGCGTCAGCGGCGTCGTACATTTTGGCGATCGGTGGCCGACCATTGACGACGCCATTATTGCTGAACTCCGAACCGCCGTCGGCGACAAGGAATTGTGCGTGCTCGACACGCCACTGCTGCCGGGCGATGTAGTGCGCATTGCCGACGGCACCTTGAGCGGGCAGCTCGCCGTCGTGACGCAAATCCAAAGTGGTCGCGACCGGGTGGCGGTCTTGATGGATTTTCTCGGCCGGCAGACCACGGTGGAACTTCCCGCCACTTCGCTGGTACGCGAAGGTGATGGCCGTGCCAAGGTGGTTTAATGTTTCCGCGCCATCGTTCCCAGCGCGGCCAAGATCGCGGCGAGCAGCAGGAACAAAAACAGAATCGAGTGAACTTGCAACGGGAAATCAAAATACGCGTGAACCAGGCAGCCCGTTAACGCCAAGCCACAAACCAACGCCATGCGGCGTGGCGCAAATAAACCCAGCACGGCGACGCATCCCAACGCTGCCACAGCCAGCAGCAAGCCGGTCCACCCAAACGTGATGAGCGTTTCCAGCCAGTCGTTATGGAGTTGTTCCGGCCAGTAGGTGGTGTTGGAAATCCGATACAGCTGAAAGACCGTGGCAAACGTTCCCGGCCCGGTGCCAAAGACCGGATAATCCGCCGCCATCGGTCGCGCGTCGGCATACATCTGCTCGCGGTTGGCGTAACCGCCGCCGATTTCATCCATGCGCGGGGCCATTTTTTCCCAGCCAAAATAAAAACCCAGGCCGCTGGCGCCGACCAAAAATACGATGGTGAAAACTAAGTTTTTCCACCGGCGCCGCGATGCGCCCTGCCGGGCCATGGACCGAAGTTCGGAACTCACCAGTAATATTCCCGCTACCGCCAGCATTCCGACCGCCACAATCGCCCCGGCCCGGCTGGTCGAAATGATCGGGCACGCGCCCATGACGATGGCGGCGATGGCAAAAAAATATGTGTGCCGGCGGCCTTTGTGCCGCAAGAGCCACCACACGCCGAGACAGACCGGCCAGAGTAGATTGAAATATTGCGCCGCGTTTGAACGATAGGCGTAAGTACCGAATTGCGTGTCGCCGGCCTGGTTCACCACCGGTTGGACCACGAAGAGCAGTTTGCTGGAATCGGCCACGCGCTGGGTGATGGCTTCCACGCCGAGCAGCGTGCCGCTGACCGCGAGCACCCACAGCAGCCGGCGCAGGCGCGCAGGCATCGTAGGCACGCCCGGTTCAGCCTGATGGCGCAGGATGCGTTCTTCCGCGTCGGTACGGCCGAGCAGCCAATCGCGGGCGCTCCAAAAGGCGGCGGCCAGTCCGAGATACAGCCGGAAGTAAGCCCAGGAGCGCGTTGAATCAAAACTGTGTGGCAGCCAGTTTTGATGTTTGTGGTAAGTAAAAAAATGTTTCTCCGGACTGTAGGTGGCGGCGGCATTCAAGGCGCTGAGGCAGCAGAACAGCAGCAACGCAAACGTCAGCCAGCCCAATGCCTTGATGGCCATGCGTGCCGCCGAGCGCGGACGTTTTATCTCGTCCACCAGCACGAGGGAATCCCAGCGCGGCGCGGGATAATTTTTGACTTTGCGGATGAACAGCTTGGTGACGAGCAATCCTCCCAGCAGCGCTTCGGTGAAATTCATCACCGTGACCGCCCACGGCTGCGTGGTGCCAAATGCCCAGGGACCAAACACCACCATGAACAAAAGCAGTCCGCCGCTGGCTTCGTCGGCCAGCCGGTAAAGCTGGACCTCCAAAGCCCCGAGATGGGTGAGCTGGTGGGGAAGTTTCAAAGGAGAACCGTGGTGGTGATCATTTCCGCTGGGATTCTGGGACAAGTCGGCCGGTTTGTGAAGCGATAAGTGCAAGCTTCGGCGGCCACCGCCGGCAGCGAAGAAAATTGAAACCCCGCCGCCTATTCTCCGTCTGATTCCTATTCATAATGACCGTCATTCGCCAATCACTAGCGCGCCGCCGGGCTTTCACTTTGATTGAACTGCTCGTGGTCATCGCCATCATCGCCATTCTCGCGGCGATGCTCCTGCCTGCGTTGGCTCGCGCCAAGGAGACCGCGCGGCGCATCGCCTGCTTGAACAATCTCACACAGTTGAGCTTGGCCGCGCATATGTACGTGGACGACAACCACGGTGCCTATCCGCCGCGCGACACGGTCAGCCGCTGGCCGAACCGCTTTTACGAAAACTTCGGTAGAAACATCAAGGTCATGCTTTGTCCCACCGACATCGCGCTGCTCACCGCGCCCAACACCGTCGGCGCGGCCAATTCCAACAACGTTGCCGACGCTTCGCCGCGCAGCTATCTCATCAATGGCTGGAATGATTATTTTGCCGAACAATTTGGCACGACGGATTGGGGGACGCTCAGCCCGAAAATTTTGAGCAGCGGCACCGGCATCAAGGAAAACGCCATCGTTCATCCCTCGGACATGGTGGTGCTCGGCGAGAAACAGCACACCGCCGGCGACTTTTTCATGGACCTGCTGGAAAACGGCGGCAACGATTTTAACGGCATCGCCGAGCAGGGCCGCCACGACAATCGCGGCACCACCAGCAGTTTGAATCGCGGGGCCGGCAGTTCCGGCGGCTCCAACTACGCTCTGGCCGATGGCAGCGCGCGCTTCATCAAATTTCCGCTCTCGGTCGATCCGCTCAACATCTGGGCCAACTCGGATGCCAGCCGGATCACTTACTCGATCATCTATTAAACAACTCAAGGCCGAGGCAACGTCTCGACCTTGGGCCGCACTTCGCAATTTAATTCCGCTTAGGCCTCGCCGGGAATCGGGCAGACGTTGTCCTTCGGCGCCGTCACGGTGCCGCCTTCAAAGTCAGCGGGGGACGGTGCAAGGCTCAGATGGTACCACGGCGATTTTTCATTCGTCGTCAAATCCGACCAGCGCACGAGCTGGCCGGTGTAGCAGGCGATGCGGCCCATGATGGCCGTGAGGGTGGATTCCGCCACGGTGCGCGCGCCGTTGAGCGGCTGGTTTTTCACGATGCTATCCAGCAGGTCAATGTGTTCCTGCACCTGGCCGTTTTCGTGGGTCTTGAATTCCGGCACGCGCAGCTGCGCCAGCTTGGCGGACTGCATTTTGCCGCCGCCGTAGGTGGTGCCTTCGGTGCCGTGAAAAAATTCATCCACGCCGCCGTAGGTGCCGCTGATCTGGCGGCACATGCTGTGAATGTGCACGTCCTCGCCGTAATTGAAATCCACGCTAAAGAAATCGAACTGGTCGCCGGTCTGCCGCCGGGCGCGGCCGCCAAAACCCATCGCCGACTGCGGCGTGTGGCCGATGAACCAATTGGCCACGTCGAGGTTGTGGACGTGCTGCTCGACAATATGGTCGCCGGACATTTCCGCGAAGCTCGTCCAGTTGCGCACGAGGTAGCTGGCGTCGCTCTCGCCGGATTCCCGTTCCTTGAACCACAGTCGACCGCCGCACCAGCGGACCGTGCCGCCGACGATTTTGCCGATGGCACCGTTCTCGACGGCGAATTGATTGCGCAAATAGCCGCTCATGTGGCGGCGCTGCGTGCCGGCGACGACGGATAGGCCTTTCAGCTTGGCGATTTCGCCGACTTCGATGATTTTGCGGGCGCCGACGGGATCCACGGCCACCGGCTTCTCGATGAAGGCGTGCTTGCCCGCGTTGATGACGGCGGCAAAATGCACCGGCCGGAAGATCGGCGGCGTGGCCAGCAACACGATGTCCACCGGCTGCTCCACCAATTGCCGGTAGCCGGCCGGGCCGGTGAACACGCGGTCCGCCGGGACGTTATGTTTCTTCGCGGTGTTGTTCGCGCGGTCGGGGAAGAAATCCGCCACGGTGTACACTTCGATTTCGTGGCCCATCACTTTGGCAGCTGCGAGAATATTCTCCACCGCGCCGTTGCCCCGGCCGCCGCAGCCGATGAGGCCGATCTTGAATTTTCGTCCCGCGCCGGACTGCGCGCGGATGTTGAATAGCGGCAGCGTCGCGACGGCGGCACTGGCAAAGGCGACGTTTTTCAGAAAGTTCCGGCGGGGCAGGTTAATCGTAGGCTTCATGAATATTGGTTGGTTTGCCGTTGGACGCCGGCCAGCCTGCCGTGGTTAAAGTTTTTTACCAGCCGCCAAGGTAATTTTTTCGCCCGCCGGCGGTTTGGCCTTGTCCGCCGTTTTTCGCCGTGTTAGTAACAGCCATGCAAACTACCCGCCCGCTCTTTTCCCGACTCCTCCCGCGCCTGCTGGTTTTCGGCGGCGCCCTGGCGCTCAGCCCGTTGGCCCCGGCGCAAGCCACCCCGCCGCTCAAGGCCCTGCTCATCACCGGCGGCTGCTGCCACGATTACGCCCAGCAACAATACATCCTCAAGCAGGGCCTCGAAGCCCGCGCGAATGTGACCGTGGATATCATCTATGTGGCTGATGGCAATACCCATCCCGCCCTGCCCATCTACGGCCATCCCGATTACGCCCAAGGCTACGATGTGGTGATCCACGATGAATGCGCGGCGGATATCAAGGACCCGGCGGTGATTCAAGGCGTGCTCGCGCCGCACCGCGCCGGCATTCCCGGCGTGAACCTCCATTGCGCCATGCACTGCTACCGCTTCGGCGATTTCTCCAAACCCCTGCCCGTCACCGCCGAAAACGCCCATTGGTACGAATACCTCGGCCTGCAATCCAGCGGGCACGGTCCGCAGGAACCCATCGCCATCCACTTCACCGACGCCGCGCATCCCATCAACGCCGGGCTGACCGACTGGACCACCATCCACGAAGAACATTACAACAACGTCCAAGTGTTTCCCACCGCCCACGCACTGGCGCACGGCACGCAGGTGATCAAGAACAAAGCCGGCGAACCACAGCGCACCAATGATTTCGTGGTGGCCTGGGTCAACACCTATCAAAACAAAACCCGCGTCTTCTCCACCACCATCGGCCACAACAACGAAACCGTGGCGGACGCGCGTTATCTGGACCTCGTCACCCACGGCCTGCTCTGGGCCTGCAACAAATTGGACGACCACGGCAAACCCTTACCCGGCTACGCCGCGAAGTAAGCGCCCGCGCACACAGTCTGGACGGTTGCCCGCCCGCCGATCCTGATTTCTGCCCGGCGACCAGTTAATCCTGCTAGGAACCAATGCCGTCCCGACCGGCAAGCGCTCCCTCCTGACAGGAACGCGGTTAATCCTGACTGGAAACCATTTCCTCCTGACCGGACCCCGCGTCCTCCCGGCAGGAGCGAGCGATCTCCTGCCAGGATTACGCCCGATCCTGACAGGAAAGCGGCTCCTCCTGACTGGCGGACAGGCCATCCTGACAGGAGCGAGGGCCATCCCGGCAGGAGCCGGCTCCCTCCTGACAGGAGGACGCGCTCTCCTGACAGGAGCAGGGTCAATCCTGACAGGAGGACGCGCTATCCTGTCAGGAGGAAGGTCTTTCCCGCGAGAAAAAGGGCCAAAAATGGCAAAAAACCGGGTTTTTCACCTAGTTGAGGCAAAAATGGTCAAAAATCGCCAACCCAAGCTCCTCGGAAGCCCTTTTCCAGCCGCCGCCCCGATTAATGAATGGGCGGCGCGGCAGCACCGCCCTACCATTCTTCACCGTGTAATTCACACGGTGGCCGTGCGCCAGCACCTTGAGCGCAAACCTCTGCAACCCGATGTCCGGGAAACCCACCGTGGCCACCGTCCCGCCCAGTTTCACCGTGCGACTCGCGGCAATGGGCAGCGGTGCAAACCGCCCACCACCTTGAGCAATCCTAGCTAATTATTCAAAATGAAATTAAACCTGACTTTGTTTATCACGAAACGAGCGCAGTGCTGCTAGAACAAGTGGAATGTCCGCTTCTTCTTGAGCGTTTGCCCGGTGAATCTCAACAATCCATTTGTCGAAGTCAGATTCGTAGATACTTGCCCAATTTTTAAGAATTAAAAAGCCACTTTCAATCAATTCATTGATTTCCTTTTCATCAAATCCGTTCTTCTTGAAAAAGCCGCCTTTGCCGCCGAGTAACAATTCCTGATTACGATGACAAATGACATTGTTACGCCATTCTCGTAGCTTCAATACTTGTTGACCGCTACGCAAAAATTTCAAATCAGCGTAAAGTTTTGCCCTTTCCGTTTTATCTTTCCACTTTTCTGCCCACTTCTCCTTGTTAATCGTTTTTACATCTTTGACAAACTTTGATAGGTGGAATGCTTTTGGCTTTTTCGGATAGTTATCATACACACGACAGAGACACGCAAACGTCGAAATCGCATACGAACTTATCGTGTGATCCCAAAACCCATATGAATCAAGAAGGTCTTTGCCCTTTTTCGCCTCCACGAGCTTTTGGTAAAAAGAAAAATACAGCTTTGCCGCCTTCAGTTCTTTGATAAGTGAACTAAACTCAATTTTCAGCTGTTGAGAATCGGGCATACAATATCCATTCATCATTATTCAACGCCGACCGGATGCCGGAATATTGAAAGCTTATTCAACTTCGCCTTGGCATACATTTTGGTCTCGGTGCCAGCATAAACATAACCCGTGTCATAGGTCAGAGTTTCAGGAAAACTGCCGTTTTCTACCGCAAATGAAATTCCACCTCGACCTGTTTTCCCTGGTAAAACGCCACCGTTGATGTAGTCAATCGTTTGTTCACTGGAATATGTGTTCCCCCGTGTGTCCTGCAAACTAAAAGCGGAATGCCATAGTTGCTGCTCTTGAAGGCCACGCAAGTTTGTTAGAGCGACATCAAAATAAACGATCTCTTTACCTCGTTTATGAAGGTCATCCAGACTATTCTGGTAAAAGATATTCTCATCAACGGTTCTTTGTCCGATCAATATACGGTTAATGCGGATTTCAAATAGTCCTGAAGCATCTTCAAATAAAATTGACTCACGGCTTTCCGTAGCCGCAACTGGACGGGGAGATGAAGGAACAAAAGCACGCGCCCTTTTTTCCGCTTCTCCGATTTCATTGACCGACATTTTGAGTTTAAGTAGTGCCAGAGATTTTGTTGCTTCTCCCGTGAGACTACCATCCGGTTGTCCAATAACTCCAACTTTATCCAATCCAGTTCTTAATCCGATGCTATACCACCTGTATGCCTCAATAAAATCCTGAGTCACACCTTGTCCCGCTTGGTATTTAGTGGCTAGGGTATATTGAGCCAGAGCATGTCCTTGTTCGGATGCCTGACGATACCATTTTACAGCCTCAATATCATTATGCCCGACAACCATGCCGTTATCATAATAAAAACCGAGGTAGAATTGGGCTTTTGCAAAGCCTTGTTCTGCTGCGGCTCGATACCATTTTAAGGCTTCCGTCAAATTCTTTTCCATGCCAAGCCCAAAATGACTGAATTGTCCCAAGTTGTATTGAGCATCGGCATTGCCCTGTTCTGCTGCCTTTAACCACCATTTTACCGCTTCCTCGTAATTTTGCGTTACCCCTTGTGCCTCTGCATAGCAGTAACCGAGACGATTTTGAGCCTCTGCATTTCCTTGATTTGCCTTTGCAATCAAATCAGTAAGGGCATCGGAAGTATTTCTTGTGGTTGTAGCTATTGGCGGCGGATTTTCCATCTGGCTGGTTAGGCCGCTTGATTCGTTTATATTTTTTCTGTTCGCAATGTGGAAAATTAAGGCAATTCCAAGCACCAGTAAAACGCTTGCCACCAAAATTAAAATCTGACGCCGAGAATGTTGTTTCCGCAAAGTGATCTTTTTTCCGCAATGCGGGCAGTTAATTTCTTGGCCTGCTCCATCTTTTGGGAATTCAATCCCCCCGCCACAGTTCTTACAGTGGCAAGTCGCAAAACTGGAGGCCGGTTGCTCGTTTGGATTGTCCATGTTTTAATTCGTGTAAATGGTATTCAATCGCCCCTTGCCTCGTTAGTCCACCTCAAACTGCCCTTGGCCGGGTCTTTGCCGCTGGCTCCGGCACCAAATCCCAACGGGATTGAATCATTCAGCCCAAGGTTGTCCCGCAGGCGCGGGACTACCTTGGGTTCACGTCCGGTAATTTTTTCTACCCGGAACGGGTTGCATCATCTCCTGCCAAAACGGATACAACCCCGTTGGGGTAAAATTCATTTCACAATCACCACCCGGCGTAGCCGCTGCGCGTCAACGCCGGGCTGAATGATGAAATCCCGTTGGGATATTCCGCACCACGCCCTTTGCCCCGTTCGTCCACCCCAAACTGCCCTCGGCCAGGTCTTGGTCGCCGGCCACCAACCGCCCACCGTGGTCGGGCGCGTCACTCCGTGCGCGCCGGCGTGGTGAACCAGAACGCATCGGTTGGCAAGCGGCGGCGGGCAAAGGATTGCCCGCCCTACCTTCTCCAGCGCCGGCCCGGTGGCCGTTTTCGCCGGCGCGCCCGTCCAAAGCGCCAGCGGGCTGGCGCACTCCAAGTCGCTGCGCGCGGTTCGGGGGGGCATCGGTCAACGCGCCAGCGGGTCTTGGACTGCGGGGGCAAGCGCAGCGCGACCCCGCTTTCGCCCGCCCGGAAACCTTTCGCATCCCGGATGTTTCTCGTCCGCCCGAAAGCGCCGTCGCCGCTTCGCTCTGCCGGCGCACTCCCAATTCATCCACCCCAAACCGCTATTGACCGCACGCCAGGGACTTTGCCGAGGGGAGCGCGCTCGCCAAGCAGCCACCAAGTTCGGCGGGCCGGGTGGCGGGTCGGTTACTTCACCCCGGCGACGGGTTTGGCCGGGCGTTTGCCGCCCTTGGTATCGAGGTTTTGTTCGAGGTCCGCCGCAGTGACGGTGGATGCCACCCCTGCCGCCGGCACCGGCACTTTGGCCACCCACAGGATGCCGTTCAGGACCAGCTTGCGCTGGTTGGCATCCGCCCAGTTGCGGTGATAATGCCCGCCCGTGAAGCCGAAGCCGCGTCCGCCATCCGCCCGCTCGGTGGCCCAAGCCATAGCCTGCGCTTCGCCGCGCGCCACGGCCGCACGCACGCCGGGATTACCCTCGTGCGGCCCATCCGGGCGATCCATCGTGCTGGCTGGCGGCACGGCGGTGAGCAACCATTTCACGCCGGTCAAACCCGCGCGGAAGCGCAGATTAAAATACCATTCATCCCGCAAGGCAAAGGGCTGCACCCCGCGCGTGATGGGGTGCTCGGGCAAAGATTTGTAGTCGGCGGTCCAAGTGGGATTCACGGAACGGTTGATTTCAAAGCAGCCGCCCAGCCAGTCGAGAAACTCGGCCTGACCCTTTTCGATGGTCGGCTCCACCGCATAGTGCAGGCAGGCAAAGCCGGTGCCCTGGCGCATCAGCGCGCCGAGTTGCGCCAGGTGATCGCCCTGCAACGCGGGGTGGCCCGCGCCGCCATCGCTGTAAATCACCACCGCCGCTGCGCTGCGCAACACGGCGTCATCGGCGGGCCAGCCGTTGGTGTACACCTCCACCGCCACGCCGGGAAAGCCGGCGAGACATTTTTGGAACAGCAGCAGTCCCGCGCGAAACTCGTGTTCGCCCGGGCCGTGGCTGGCCTTGCCGGCGATCATCACAATCCGCGAGTCCGCCGCGCGCCCGGTGAAGACCACGGCCGCGAATAAAAACAATCCAAGGAGCGGGGATAATTTTTTCATAAGGAAGTTCCTCAGGTGGACGCGCCGGGAGCGGGCAGATTACAAAAATTATCGGAACTGGCGGCGCAGGAAGGCGAGACCTTGGGCCGCAATCTCCTCGCGGCTCGGCTCGATCTGCCGCCAGATGGCCGCCGCCCGCGCAATGACTTGCACGTCTTGCGTGAAGGATTCTATCACCACCGCACCGTCGTACCGGATGTCGCGCAAGGCCTGCACCACGCCCGGCCAATCCACATGGTCATTGCCCGGCGTGCCCCGGTCGCTCGCGCTGGCGTGGAGGTGCCCCACCTGCGCCCCCGCGCGGCGGATGGCATCCGCCGGGTGCTTCTCTTCGATGTTCATGTGAAACGTGTCGAGCAACAACTTGAGCGCGGGGCTTTCCACCTCGGCAATCATTTGCAATCCCTGATCCACCGTGTTCAGGAAGTCGGTCTCAAAACGGTTCAGCGGCTCTAGGCAAATCACCTGACCGTGATCCGCCGCGTGCGCGCAAATCGTCCGGAGATGCCCGCGCACCGTGCGCCATTGCCGGCGATATTCCGCCGGCGGCACCGCGCTCGCCCGGCCCGTCGCCGAATACAGCGGCCCCATCACGATCTTCGTGCCCAAGACTTCGGCGATGGCCACCAAGCGCCGCAGGTACAAAACCGTCGCGCGCTGCTGCGCCGCCGTGCCGCGCAAATCCCGGCTGGGCGGAAAACAGGCGCAGACGGAAGTGCAGATGAGACCGTGACGATCCAATTGCGCCCGCACATAAGCGGCGTCAAAATCCGCCGGGTTTTCCACGGCGATTTCCACGCCGTCGAAACCCCACGCCTTAAATTGCGCAAACCGCCGCGTGCTCCGGTTGGTGAACGGCGACGCGAAGAGAAAGGTGTTAATGCCGAAGGTCATGCGACGTTCGCCGCCTTACCAGATGATGGCGCGCTGCGCCACCGGCCGCCACATCGGGCTGCCAGCCGGGATGGCAAAGGCATCGTAGAACGGCTGGAAATTCAGGAGCGGACCGAACGCGCGGAATTGGCCGGGCGAATGAGGATCCACCGTGACCAGCCGTTGGGCCTCGGCTTCGCGGATATTCGTGCGCCAGATTTGCGCGAAGGAAATGAAGAAGCGTTGCTCCGGCGTGAAGCCGTCAATCGTTTGCCGCTTGGTCGGATCTTTGGCCAGCGCGCGTTGCAAAGCTTCATAGGCGACATTGATACCGCCAAGGTCGGCGAGATTTTCACCGAGCGTGAGCTTGCCGTTGACGTGCAAACCGGGCTGGACCTCGAAGGCATTGTATTCCTCGACCACCCGCTGCGCGCGGTCGTCAAAGGCCTTGGCATCGGCCGTCGTCCACCAGTCATTTAGATTGCCCTCGGCATCATACTTGCGGCCCTGATCATCGTAGCCGTGCGTGATTTCGTGGCCGATCACCACGCCGATGCCGCCGTAATTCACGGCGTCATCCTTCGTCAGGTCAAAAAACGGCGGCTGCAAAATGCCGGCGGGAAACACAATCTCGTTCATCTCCGGATTGAAGTAAGCGTTCACCGTCTCGGGCGTCATGTGCCATTCTGTGCGATCCACCGGCTTGCCGACGCGGGCGATGTGCCGGCGCGACTCAAACAGCGCGGCGCGGCGGACATTGCCGATCAGGTCGTCGCGGCGAATATCTACGGACGAATAATCGCGGAATTTTTCCGGGCAGCCGATTTTCTGGGTGAACCGCGCAAATTTCGCGCGGGCCTTGGCGCGCGTGGCCTCGGTCATCCACGGCACTTTTTCGAGCCGGTCGGAGAAAACCGCTTTGAGATTTTCCACCAGCTCGTTCATCCGCGCGCGTGCTGCCGGCGGAAAATATTTTTCCACGTACAACTGCCCGAGCGCCTCGCCGATGGAGCCATCCAGCAAGTGCGCGGCGCGCTTCCAGCGCGGCTCCTGCTCCGGCTGGCCGCTCAGCACCTTGCCGTAAAAATTAAAATTTTCCCGCTCGACGGCGGCGGGCAAATAGGCCGCGCTGCCGGTCAACAAATGCCAGCGCAGATAAATTTTCCAGTCGGTCAGCGGCCGGTCCTGGATGAGCTGGTTGACGGCGGTGAAAAATTCCGGCTGCCCCACAATTTCATACGCCGGCGGCGCGAGCTGTAGGCCATCGAAAAAAACTTTCCACGGCAGCGCGGGCGTCTGCGCGGCCAATTCGGTGCCGGTAAATTTGTTGTAATTTTTATTCGGGTCGCGCAGGTCCACGCGGGCACGACTGGCTTTGGCGAGCGCGGTTTCCACGGCCACGACGGTGTCGGCGTGCGCGGCGGCGTCCGCCGGTTTTTCGCCGAGCAGAACGAACATTTTCTGCACATGCCCGCGATATTGCTGGAGTTTGTCGGCAAAACTTTCCTTGAGATAATAATCCCGATCCGGCAGGGACAATCCGCCCTGACTCAATTCCACGGCGTAAATCGTGCTGTTCTTGGCGTCCGGCCCGAAGCCCACGCTGAACAATCCGCCCGGTCCGCGCTGATGAAACTCCGCGAGCAGCGCGAACATCTCCTTGGTGGATTGCAGGCTATCAATCCGCTGCAAATCGGCGGCGATGGGCTGGAAGCCGAGTTGCTCAATGCGGTTGGTGTCCATGACGGACGCGTAGAAATCGCCCACTTCACGGCGCGGCGAATGCGCCGGCGCGGTGGCTTCCGGCGCGGCGGCCTCGAGGATTTCGTGGATGAGATACCAGTTGCGCTCGGCGAGTTCGGAGAAGGACGCCCAGCGCGATTTATCGGCCGGCACGGGATTGTCCTTGATCCATTGCCCGTCGGCGAAATGGTAAAAATCTTTGGCCGGATCCACCGTACGATCCATGAAAGTCACGGAAAACGCGGGGACTTTGGGCGGCGCTTCGGCCCGGACCAACCCGGCACCAGCCGCGAGTGCGAGAGTGATGATGGAAAAAATGGAGTTTGATTTCATAGCGAGTGATTTAGGCGGAATGTTGGGAACCGAAAATGGTGCGCGGTGGAGGTTTCGAACCTCCGACCCCTACCGTGTCAAGGTAATGCTCTACCACTGAGCTAACCGCGCAACCCGCAGCGACGTTCACAAAAGGCTTAGATTTGAACATCGTTTTTTAATTATTTCAAAAATTAACAGGCAGTGCAATCTGATTTTTGGAGCCATGTTAGCCAAATTGTTAGATACTCTCGTAATGCTCTGCGCTGTATTTATGGCAGCTGAGCTGGTGTGATTCCAAGTTCACGCGCAATCCGCCGGTGCGACCAGCCATGCGCAGCCAAGGTCATTACCGAATACTGCAAGCTTACTTTGAGTTGATTCAACGCGTCTTTGTGCCGTTTCCACGACAGCTAACGCAATGCGTTCCTCAAAGCGACCGGTTTTGAAGTGCCCACTCATGGCCGGTTTTCAACCACCCGGTGACAGAATTACCCACCAAACTTCATGTTATGCATAGGCATTAATGTGACGAAATCATTTGGAAGCAAATGCCAGAACTGGTTCGCAATTCATTGATTAAACACATTCGTTTTCAGGGATAAGCAATTCGGTAATATCCGCCGGGCGTGGTTGGCAAAATGGGAATCACGACATAGTTCGTCATCGAGCTGCCAGACACCCGCATCCAGTCGTTTGTGTTCATACTGATGCCAAAGTTAAGGCGGTTCGTCTGCTGCAACAGCGTCCAACCAGTGTGATCCGTCGGCCAGCTTAACGTGAGGTTGGTGCCATTCAGCGATACCGTCATATTTGTCGGGTTCATCGCTATAACCGAGATAGCGGTGAGCACGCCGTTGGTCGGATTAAAATTCCACGTCACGCCGGGCACGCCGGTGATGGCACTGAAGTTGCCGGTGCGGCTGGCGGCGCTGAACAACTTAAACGTCTGGCCCGCGCTGACGGTTCCCGCCAGATTGGTGATCACCAGTGTGCCACCGTAGCTCACCGCCGTCAGGCCGCGCACCAAGTCGTTCGTGGCGGTGGCGGCATTGATTTCCATCACGGTTTGGCTGCCCGCCTGCAGCGTCAGCGTGTTGCTGATGGTCAACGTGCCGATGGAGGCGCCGGGCGCGAGCGTCGCGCCAGATTGCACCGTGACCGGGCCGGCAATCGAACCGTTGCCGCCCAGCGTGCCGGCGCTGACCGTGGTCGAGCCGGTGTAAGTGTTGGTGCTGTTGAAGCGCAGCGTTCCCGATCCGCTCTTGATGACATTTGCCGGAGTCCCACCGGGAGTGCCGGTGCTGGCGAATTGATAACCGTTGTGCAACACACCGCCGATGTTCAACGTGCCGCCGCTGGCGACATCAATCGTCACACTGGCCGCGCGCAAGGCGATCTCGGCGTTCAGATAGGAAGCCCCCGATGCCGTGACGTTGCCGGTCAGGAAAAAGTTGCCCCAGTCGGAATTGGCGGCGCTATTGACGGCATCCACCGTGCCGTTGGCCAAGGCCAGACCGTTCAGTTGGTTCGCAACGGAGTTGTTGGCACGGAGCGTGGCGCCGTTGCTCACGGTGACACTGCCACCGCTGACATTCCCCAGTATCCAACTGTTGTTCTTCAACTCCAGCAAGCCGCCATTGACCGTCGTGCCGCCGGTATAAGTATTCGCGCCGGAGAGAGTCAACGTGCCTGGCCCGTTCACGGTCAGATTGGCCGAACCGGTGAGGGTGCTCGCAACAGTGGCCGTCACGTTGCTGACCACTGTCACGGTGGGATTGAGGCCGTTGAAATTGATCGCGTTATTGGTCAGCGTGTAGCCCGTGGTGTTGAAGGTGAGGCGATTGACGTTGACGGTCGCCGCCAGGCTGACCGTGCCGGCTGTGCCGCCGAAAATCGCCGCGTAATCCGCCGCACCAGCATCATACCAAACCTGCGAATTGTATCCGTCCCACCAGTTGACGGTCGTGTTCACGTCCCACGTGCCGCTGCCGCCGCCACCGGTTGTGCCCCAGTAATAGGGAAGGCCCGTGCCCGGTTGATTCTTGTAGACCCGGAAACCATCCAGCGCGATGCTCCCGAAGCTCCGGTTGTGCGACATGCTCAAAAGATAATTGCCGGGAGCCAGGGTCGTCACATTCCGACTGGCAAAGCTTACGGTTTGCGGTGCCGTCGCCCCGGCATATTGGCTCACGTCCTCCCCGGCGAAGCCCTGATAGCCGGCCCCCTGCAAATTGGGGGCAGCCGAACTAATACTCACCGCCACCGTGCCGCCGGCGCTGCTGTGCGGCGCGATGACTTCGATGCCCGTGCCTTGAAATGGCACCGTGGCCACATCGCTGTAAGCATAAGAGCGCTGGTAGCTGTTGCTGATGGAAGTGCTGTCGGGTTGATTAAACCAGCTTGAATACTGGTTGTTATAGACGAAGAACGCGTCCACCAATGCATAGGTGTCTCCCACCTTGATTCCCGTCAACGTATGGTTGCCAGGCGGCAGCCCGCGGAGATCCAGGCCGATGTTGCGGGCAAGGCTGCCGAAATTCTCCATATTCACCTCCGTGACAAAAGTGCCGTCGAGGTAGAAATCAATGACGCCGTCCCGGGTGCCGACGAATTGCACGCCGGTGCCGTTGAAATGAATGTTGAAATAAGCACCATTTTGCGCGGTAGCCTGGCAATCCCAGTTGTATTCATTGCGATCACGCGCCTGCCAGATCCAGGAACCACCATACTCGATGTAGCCCACAGGGTCGTAGGCGTAGGCGGTGTTGTTGAAAAAAGTCAGCGCCTGATAGCTAACGTCGGGCTGCGCACTGTCAACCAATTCGCTGGCGCGGAAACCGTCCACGGTGAAATAAGTTCCGCCGGTCTTGACCGCCTTGAGCTTGTGGTTGCCGCGCGGCAGACCGCTCTGGCTGTAGATAACTTTACGGTATTGCGGACTGGCGGTCTGGGCGCTGACGGTTTGCTGGAACACGCCGTCAAGGTAGATGTCCACCGTGCCGTGGCTGCTGTCGCCAGTCCCCAGCAGTTGAATATCCGTGCCGTTGAACGCGAACTCCACGTAATCGCCATTGACGGTGGTTTCATGCACGTCCCGGCAGAACTCCGTGGTGTTGCGGTTCCGGTAATAAGTCCACGAGCCGGTGTAAGTGGCGTCGGACGACGTATCGTTGGCCAGATACAGATCACCAGCCGAAACAACGTCCAAGGCGATAACCGTGTCATTTGTGCTCCAAGTGTTCGTGCCGGTCAAGGTGAGTTGCACCGCGCGTGAGTTCTGCGTCATCGTCACCGCATTGCTGTTGACCAGCAAGCGCGCGTTGGCGAACACCTTGCCGTCCGCCGGCGCCGGCAGGGACAGCGAATTGCCGCTCGGTGGCCAGAGCACATGGATGTATTCCTTCGTATCATCCACCGACCGCGTGGCGCCGCCCCACGACCAAGAGAATGAAAAGGAACTGCTCGGATAAGTGTTGGTCACGGCCACCGCCACCGGCGACATCAACTGGCCCGCGCCTTGTAACATTTCTTTCACCCCTTGCTCCCACGGGCCGCTTTCATGCGGCCCGGCCGCCCACGCCACGCCGCCGCCTTCCGTGCAAGATGCCGCCGCCACGACGGCCGCCCGGAAAATTCCCTGCGGTGTCCGCGCCGCCGCGTAAGCGTTGGTTGACCAGGTGGCCGCCCAACCGCCTTGGGAACACACTTCCGCAATGTGCCCGACCGAAGGGGAGCCGACATCCGCCCCATAATTCACCGCCGAGCTGCCCCATTCCGCGCTTGGCACATCGCACGCATACAAATTCCCGTAAAAGTTCTGCATCAAAAGCAAATCCGGATTCCGGCGATGAATTGTGCGCTCCAGGCGCGGATAATCCACCCAGTTGTCCTGATTGCCGCCCGGGTCGTTCTCGTCAAAGTAAATACCGTCAATCTGGTCGCCGTAACGGTCAATCAACTCGCCATAGACATCGTTGATCATGTTGTTGTGAGCCCCCCAATCATAAATCACCGGCTGATCCGGGTGCGTGTAAAAATAAACCCGGATGCCCTTGGCCCGCACCGCCGTAATCATGTCACCCACCATGTCGCGTGAAGAATTGCGCATAAAACCAAAGGTGCGCACCACGGCGGCGCTGTTGAACAACGGAAAGAAGTTCGCGTGCCAGGCCGTGAAGATGACGTATTCCACGCCCATGGATTGCAGGTCATTGGCGTATTGCGTGGCGTCGAAGTTGTTGGCCAGCTCGTCAATGGACGACGGCAGACTGCCATCCGGGCGGGTCGTGCCCCAGGTGCCACCATTCCAAACATAGTGAGTGAATTGCCCGTATTTCATCCGCTTCCAACGGTCACGGTTGGGCACGCCGTTGTCCGTCACCTGCAACACGCCGGCACCGCTGAACACCGGCGACTCGAAATCCGCCGTGCCCGCCGCCACGCTCCCCAGCGCGCCCCAGCGACCCGCCGCCAGTTTCACGCCGTCAATATAGACATTTTTCAAAACATTCGTGGCCGCACTGGACAGCAAGAGATGCGCGCCGCTGGCGACAAAAATGCGCGCGTTCGTGTTGACCGCCGACGGCGCGAAGTCCAGCGTGCCGGCCGCCACCGAAATCACGCCGCTGATTTGCACGGAACCGGTGAGCCGCAAAGTGCCCGCGCCGGTCTTGCTGATGCCGCAGTGCCCGCCAGTCGTCGCATTCACCGGCTTGCCAGATTCACTGATGTTCGCGCTGATGAGCAAATCCGTTGCTGCCGGACCGGCCGCCACGTTCAACTGCAACAGCGACGCGTTCGGCGAATTGTCATCGGCGCGAATGGTGATCTGGCCGCCAATGACGGAAGTTGTGCCGCTCGCATAAGTATTCACCACTGTGTCGCCCCATTGCAACGCAGAGGCCGACAACGTGCCGCCGGTCAGGTTCACGCCGCCGCCTTGGTTCCAAACATACATGGTGCCGGCCGAACTCACCGTGCCACCGTTGATGTTGAGCGTCGAGATTTTCTGCCCGCCATTCCAACCCAGGCCCGTGCCGTCACCAGTGGTCGTCACGGTTGCTCCCGCATTCACCGTGAGCGTTCCGGTGATGGGACAATTGCCGCCGTTGGCAACCAGTTGGAGCGTGCCGGCATTCACCGTCGTCCCGCCGCCGTAAGTATTGATACCGCTCAAGGTCAGCGTCCCCGCGCCGTATTTGTTCAGCGCGCCGGAAATAATCGGCGACGCGATGGTGGCGTTGGCGTTGTTGGAAACCATCTGCGAGCCGGTCAAGGTCAGCGAACCGTTGGTGAGTGTGTAACCCGCCGTGTTGAATGTGACGAACTGAGCGGTGATGGCTTCGGTGAGCGTCACCGCGCCGACACCAACGGAGTCGAAAATGGCGCCGTGCAAAATCTTTTTGTTCCAAACGAAACCGCTCCAGTTGAGGTCGGTGCTATTCCAATTGCCACTGCCGGAACCATTGTTCCAAGTCACTCCGATGGGAACCACATTGAGCACACCCGTGCCGGTTAAATAGGTGTTGTTGATGTAGGTTGCGCCCGATCCGGTCGCACCGTAGGTGCCGATAGGCTGGGCCATGCCGTTCAATTTCAGACCGGTCACCTGAACCTGACCGGAGTAATTCAAATTCATCGTCGCGCCGTTGGTGATGTCCACCGGCAGACTGCCGAGCGAGTTGGTGGTGCTAAGCGAGAGCACGCCGCCGAGCACATGAGTCGGGCCGTTGTAAGAGTTGTTGCCGGACAAAGTCAGCTTGCCGGCGCCGGTCTTGGTCAGACCGCCCGTGCCGGAGGCCAGCAAGTTGACGCTCACACTGATGTCATGGCCGTCCGTGCTGAAATTCACTCCGCCATCGCCGACGTAGGTGT